>ERZ869921.526-NODE-526-length-22710-cov-21.284617_pt1 | contig 22710 bp, 44 predicted proteins | sample MGYA00579310_ERZ869921 | MGnify/ENA primary metagenome ERZ869921 (study PRJEB32216, sample SAMN09231816) | wastewater metagenome | place: USA: Maryland | collected 2016-06-21 | study: EMG produced TPA metagenomics assembly of the PRJNA472060 data set (Reclaimed...
AAATTCATACTCTTCAAAGAGAGCGTTAACCGTATCGAGCACGCTTGCAACGTTGATCCCGTTGTTTGCGAGCACCTGCACGAGATAACTCTTGAAGCTGTCGTTCTGAAACTTGAAATCTTCTGAAAGGAAATACTTGATGTCCACGCCGAACTCGGGCGCGTACTCCAATGCACCGAGCTGCACCGAAAGCACGTTCTTTCCTTTTTGGGTCTGGGTGTCAGCGAACTCGAAATCAGTTCCGACTCCAATAAGGTCGATCATTTCAAAGCCCCCATGAGTTGAGTCAACTCCGTCACCTTAGCATTGATCGTGATCACGCTGGTCGGCAATGTCGGTGGGGGAGCAGTCGTTGGTCCAGTCATCCCGGCGCCGATCGCCGTAAGGGTCGTGGCAATCTCTGTGAGCGCCGCAGTGACCGCATCGAGCGTGGCCTTGATGTCAGTCGCACTCGACGTCAGATAGCGAGCCTTGCCCGCCTGCATGAACATAAGCCCCGCGCTGGCTTGCTTGCCTTCGCTCAAAACTTCGCACTCGGAAACCGGGACGCCTTCAGCGGTCACGAGACCAGTCGCGTCACAAGTCGCATCAAGAATCTTAGACATACGCGACCTCCGAATAACTCCACGACAATCGGTCGCGAGAAAACCAGGCCAAGTAGTCCGTCACTTTTTTCCCCGCCGCCGTGAGGGAACCTGGCAAAATTAAGCCGGACGAAATGAATTGGTTTCCGGCCTGCTGAATCTCGACTGGCCGAACGATCGAAGCGATCGGCACGACGAGGTCCTTAGTGAAATCATAAACGATTTCGTTCTCTCGAAAGACCTCACCGGGAGGGCCTTCGAAAGTCGCGATGGCCGGTACGCCGAGCAGGTCGAGACCCGTCAGCGAAAAGTCTGGGGCTTCGGCGAGCGATTCAAATGTGAAATGATCCCCCACCGAAACCAGCGAGAGACCGGTGAGATTCATGAAGTCGGAAACCTGCCCGTACCTCAGCTCATCGAATTTGAAATAGCCATGCACGCAACGAAGTCTCATGTCTCTTCCGGTTGCAAAAATCCGAAGTATACGTCGGATGATTCTGGGTCGCGATAAACTGCGAAGCCTTCGAACTCGAACGGATTCTTGTCGTTCAATTCGATCGGGAGAAAGACGCCCTCGTAAGTGATCGAGACGAGGTTGCCTTGGGTCACGAGGAAAGTCTTGATGCCGATGTCGACAAGCTCTTTCGTGTACGTGCGAGAAACCAAACCAAGAGCTTGGAACTCATCGTAGTTGAAGATCTTAAACCATTTATAAATGTTCACGCGGCACCTGGGATCAACGGGAGAGTGCCCGTGCTGCTAGGTACCGCCGCCAGCGGTGGGGGTTTCGTCGGTTGCTTTTGGCCTTTAGAAAGCTCGAACTTGATCGTCAGAAGATCGGTGCCAGAGTTCTGGTCGACCGCGAACGTGTGGAGGAGACCTTGGAAGATCGTCGTCGCACCGTGAATGTAGGTGATCGCATATTCTTTCGACGTCACCTTGTCGAACAGGTCGTCCATGAACGCCGAAAGAATCGACACGCCGATCGAATCTTTCTTGGCACTGAGAGTCACCGAGACTCCCGAGTTGATGCCCTTTTGATTTGAGTTCGCTGGAGTGCCGTCGCTCAAAGTCTGCGTGTCGGTCTCGACGTCCAGGTTCTTTGACTCCGAGTCGATCTGAACGCCCGTGATGGCTTCGCTCAAATAGATCGGGATCGGTGTCAGCGGGATGAACGTTTCTTTTTTCGAGACGATCGCGAGCTGGTGGCCGACCGACGCAGTGGGGTCCACGACCTTTTTGTAACGGTGAAAAATGATGATGGGATCAATACCGCCGAGCATTAGTCGTCCTTTCCCCCGCCGAACAGAGACTTGATACCTCTGAACATAGGCGCATTTTTGAGCAAATCAAAGATCTGCTTCCAGCCATCGACCGCGAGTTTCAACAAGCCGACCACGCCGTTAAGCGCAGTGATGATGATCGGGAGCTGGGTGAGAGCCTGATTCAAAAGCTCATTGATATTCTCGTTGATCTTGTTGATCGCTTCCTCGACCTTTGCCGCGTTTTGGAAGCCAGCGATCTGTTTGTTTTCGCGTCGAAGGTTTGCAATCTCGGTCTCGTTGATCGAACCGATCGTGCCTTGGTTGATCACGCTACCCTTAGAGATCAGATCGTTGATACCATTGATTGTCCGGTTCTTGGTCTGAATGCCCTCGAGTTGTTCAAGCTTGGTCACGGCCATCGCCGCTTTCGAAAAATCGACCCCACGCAGATCCCTGAAGCTCTCCTCGAAGTTCGATTGCAAGAACTCGGACATTTTTAAGATTTGTTTTTGACCGAAGATTTGCTCTTGGACCAACGTCTGCTGCATCGGGTTGAGCTTTTGAAGCTGCTGAATGAATTCGAAAAACGCGGCGGCCGTGTCTGTCCGGCCTGCGAAGTTTCTCACCGAGCTTACGCTCTCGTCGTTCGGGTCGCGTGTAACCTGGGCCGTTGCCGTTTGGAACTTCGAAAGTAAAAGGTCGAGTTGTTCTGGACCAAGGCCCTTGAGCCCCGCGAGCGCGCGAAGCTTGATCAGCGCCTCGGCACTGGTACCGAACTGCGCTTTGTTTGTGATGATGTCATCGGCCGTCTTGAGCGTGCGGTCGATTGCCTCGCGCACTTCGTTCAGTGGCGACATGAGACGGGAAAGGACCGCGGTGCCAACGGCCCCGAGGAGTGTCGTCTTGAGGGCTGAGCCGAAGCCCTTCGCGATCTTAGTGAACCGCGTGCTGAGCGTTTTCTGCATCTCAGCCATGGCCTTGTCATCGAGCTTTGGGATGATTTTTAAAATCTCAGTAAACACCGTGGACCGCCTGGTAAAAAGCCACGTTCAAAAACTCTTCGAGAGTGAGCGCGGGGTTCTTTGCGAAAACCCGCCGGACATCAACCGAGAGGTTTACTATTTTTTTTTTTCAGCTTCAGACACGCTGTCGATCTTGATCTTCGAGACCTCGAGGCAAACCGCGACGATGAGGTCGACGATCTGCGCGGGGCCAAGGTTCTTGATGTTCTCGTGGCTGTAAGGCACGCCGTTCGAATCAGAACAGAAAGACAAGATCGAAGTGACCTCGTCCGGCTCGAGCTGAACGACCATGACGGCCTCGGTGAGTTTCGCGCGCTGCTCATCTTCGGGAAGATCTTGCAGCAGCTTGAAGAAATCGACGAACGTCAGCTTCGCGTAGTCGGGAGTCATCTTGAGACCAATCGAAAGGGTGCTGAAAACATTCAGCGCCCTAAGCGATTTGATCCCTTTTAACTCGCCAACCTTGCTCATGACTTGTGCGTTTCAATCGAATCGAAGGTTTCAAATTCGAGCGAAACTTCCATGCTCTCAGCAGAGTCGGTGATCGAAAGCTGCTGGGCGCGATTCGAGAGAACACAATTGCTCGACATCTTTTTCGAACCGTCAGTGCGGTCGATGCAGTATGCGTCAATGCGTTTCACTTCGTCATAGCAATCGTCCAAGACTTGCTTCAGAGCCGCGCTCATTTGCAAGATCGGGATCGTCCATTTCTTTGGATCTTTCAGCCCGTCCTTGTAAGAAAGCCCGATCTTATTTTTCGCGTTCGAACCGCGCGTGAGGCGGTTGCGCTCGGGATCTTCGATCGTCAACGAGGCGACGTGTTCAAAGTCGTAACTGACGCCGTCGACCTTGATCCCGAAATCACAATTGTAAATCTTAAAAATCATTGGTCCGCTCCCTTACGTTTGAGTCAAGCTGCCGAAGATACGCCACAATGCACGCGGAGTCGGAACGTCGATGTAGCCTGACGCCACGAAGTTATCCTCTTCGAGTTTCACTTCGACCTTGCCGCTGAGCAACCAACCCTTGCCGACATATCCTGGAGTGTCCGCTGTCCCGTCGATGACCTTTTGGAGTTCATCTTCGAGCAACGCCGCTTGGGTCTGAGTGTAACCAGGCATGTTTCCCGAAACGTATTGGAGGGCTTTGCTCTGCAAGTCGATCGTGAGGTTTCGAACGATGTACGGTGCAACGATCGCTTTGCCGCCAGCAGCGAACAGCGCGAGACGTTTGCCGAACTCATCGTCGTTCATCACGAAAGAAATCTTTTCGTCGAACAGCGAGTTCGCATCACCCAGCGTGTCGACAGCATCGTCGAAAGGCATCGTGATGTACTGCTGGTTCAACCAATCGAGCGGGTTCGAAAGAAGTTTCCCGAAAGCGTACAGCATGTTCTTCGCTTTGTTTCCCGAAGTCGTGCGCATCGCTACATAGCCAGCCGCAACGTAGTCCGCGAGGACCTCGTCGTCTGTCGAGCTGATCCCCACCACGCCGTCGAACGTGCCGAGGAAAAGTCCATCGCCACCAGCTAGCTTGCCGCCAGTCAATCCCGCCAGCGTGATACCCACGCTTGCAGTTCCAACGTCAGTGTAAGCGACCGCGATGTCATTGCCGGCCGAGCCAGCGTCGACAGCTTTGATCGTGACCACGGCCGCCAGAGCAGTCGCGATGACGTGCAGGCTTGCAACCGGGTGAGCGTTGATCTGAGCCGCCAGCGAAGTCGCGGTTGCGTCGTTCGAAGTCGCGGCTCTGAAGGTCGCATCACCCAGGTTTACAGCGCCAGACTGTGCTGTGAAAGTCACACCCGCAACGGCGATCGTGTCCGGTGTGGTCGTGAGCAAGTTCGCGTACGAACTGATCGTCGCGGTACCCTGAGCTTGTGTCGGTGCGATATCCGCATCGTCAAAATCAGAGCTGATAAGCAACGTGAAAAAGTCGGACCCGTAAGTCTCGAGCGCGTCTGCGAGGTCAAGGTCTGCAACCGGCAAGATGTAGACCTTGCTCATGCCAGCATTGAAAAGCTGCTGAGCTTCAGCGTTATCAGTCAGCGCCGCGACTGCTGTCATCGAGGTGCAGGCCGTTACGACCCCCTCACCGACACCGGGAGTCTTGGGAGCAACCACGAGGCAGACCTGCTTTAAGAACGCTGTAGAGGCCGCTGGCGTGGGGTTGTTTGCGACAACCGGAAAGAAATAATCGAGTAAAATTTTCGCCATTGTTTAAGACTCCTCAACGGTTATGTCGACATTCGTGATGGTACCTATATCAGGATCGAACTGGCTATGGAAAAAATACACGAAAGAAAACCCGCGCTGAACGATGCCTTTGAACCGGCGGGTGTTCTCTTCGAAGTCGAAAAAAAACAGGTCTTTGGTCAGACTGGCATCTGCCTTGGCAATGGCCTTCGTGAAATATCCGAACGGCAATTTGTTATTGTCTCCGAACATGACGCAGTTCCCCGAGACCTTAGCCCGCTGCTTTCCATCGGTGATGCGGACGTTCGCCGTCTCGACTTCGATGAACAGGCACTCTTGCTCAGACGCATCGCCGGGTGAGTCGTAGCTGACTTTCTGGGCACCGAAGATGGCCTTCAGTTTCGATTGCAGTTCGGCTTCAAACACGAGTCACCTTCGCTTTGATGGCCTTGAACATTTGAGCCGTGTCGATGAGGTTTCGATCAAAGCCCTTATTGTCGGCCGTCGTTGGTTTGTTGTTGCCGTACTTCAGCTCGAGTATCGGGTTGCGAACGATCGCCTGTAGCAGGTTCTCCACGCGCTTGAGATTCGACTTGCCGATGGCGCTTTGAAGAAAGGCCGTCGTGAATCGCTGAAGCTCGGTCGTCGGGTCTTTGAATGGCTCGCGCAAAAGGTCGATACCGAGCCGCTCTTGGTTCTCAATGAAAACTTCAGCGTTCGTTTTCGACGAAACCCCGGCAAGCTTTCGAACAGGACCGCCCGCATAGCTCCCGAGGTTCGGTGTTTGATGGAGGCCAGCCTCGATTGGTTCACGGCGGGGTTTATCTTCTAAGATCCCCACCTCCATATCGAAACCTTCAATGCGCTTTTCAAGGCGCTTGATCCAACCGTTTCCGAGGCTGACGTTCACAGTACCGCCCCGAGAAAAATGTTCGAGTTCGCAGTTGAGGCCTGCGAAATCGAAACGCCCTTGGCCTTGTAGTAAGCCGCGAGGCGATCTTGAAGCGTGGACACCGTCTCGCGTGTGGCGAGCACTCGAGCCATGTCATCGTAAGATGCTTGATCGTAAACCGGGATGTCCGACTCGCAGGTATCGAACTCCTCATCGGTCAAAGACGACGTGACGATGAAAGCAAGAATGGCGTTGTAAAATGCTCGCACGATTGACCCCCAAATTAAAAATCCCTCGCCCTCAAAGAAGGGGAGGGATTTATTGCCAAGCTCCCCGAGAGAACTTAAGCGAACGTGACCGGCTGGCGAACGATGCCGTAGAGTGCAAGCACTTCCAACATTGTCGAGCCCATCAAGAAGTTATGCCAAGAGTACATTTTTTCAGCGTTGATACCTTGGTCTTTCAACTGAGGCATGATCGTCATGTGGAACATGATTTGATCCATGTTGCATGCGATCCAACCGTCACCCGAAATCGCGATGTCATCTGGGACCTCAACGATTGACCAGTTCGGTCCCATCACGTCAGCCAGTGCCTTTTTGAAAGGTACCGAAGTCGCGCTGTAGAGCGAGTTGAATTTGGTTTTCGCTGTAGAGCCGTACAAGAACAGAACCTTGCGGCCTGCGATCTTGTTTGCTTTCGCGACAGTCACCATGATCGCCGCGTGCATCGACGACAAGTGCGTGTCCGAACCAGCCGATAGTGCGCTCGACGATTCAAGAACGTAGTTCGAGTCATCCGACCAGAACAAACCGTTGTTGACCATTGTCGATGCCGACGTGCCCTCGCCCAAGAACAGGAGGTCATCTTGGTGCTTGTTGTGTTCGTCGAGAACCTGCGAAACCACGTCGCTCAAGCGATCGTGATCTTGGAGGTCGGACTCGGTGTACTGGCTTGCCAAGAAATATTTCTTGAAAACCTTCGAACCTTCGCGAACACCGATCTGTTTAATCTCGGTGTCCTTCGGAGTGATGTGACGGTTTCGAATGTCGCCCACTGCTTCGAGACGCTTGAACGAAGTCTTGCCGACTTGCTCCGCGTATCGCTTGGCCTTGCCAAGGAAGAGCGAAAAGATCGGCTGATAAACGGGCTGGTAGTCCGCCATGAATTCGTCTGTGGTCTTGAGAACAATCTTGTTGGTCATGTGTGCGCACTCCCCTGTTTTTTAAACTTTGCCATTTTTGGATGATTTGAAAAATCCGACTCAGCCGGTTTCGACTGCTCGGGTTTCTCTGAAACTACGACGGGCTTTTCGACCGCCGCTTCTTTTTCTTTTTCGACCGGCTTAGCTTTCGCCATTATAAACCGCCCGGCATGTCAACGAGTCCGGCCGCGACGAGACTTCCATCTTCGTCGATCCCAGAAATCTCTGTGCCCACGTACATCGCATCACTCACGGTGCTCCCGCTGTGCGCAATGTCGAGCTTACCAGTCGTGTCGTTGATGTAAGCCTTCGCGCCCGCAACCATGTAAGCGATGTCAGTGATCGTGTCCGACCCACCGGCAAGTTTCCCGCCGGTCAAACCAGCGAGAGTGATGCCGATGTTGCCGCCGCCGTTATCGGTGTACGCAACCGCGACGTCGTTACCAGTGCCAGCTCCCTCAACTTTTGAGTAGAGGGAAACCGTGCCGTCACCATTGTCGAGAGCGTAAACCAATGTGCTCGCTGTCGCGTGCGAGTTGATTTGAACCGCGAGGCTTGTCGCAGTCGCAGCGTTCGACGTTGCAGCTCTGAAGAAAAGAGTGCCGAGGGTTGCCGCGCCCGATTGAGCAACGAACACGCTCGCACCGATCGTAACGCTGTCAGGAGTCGTCGTGAGTAAGTTCGCGTACGAACTTACCGTGATGACGCCAGTCGAACGCTTGAGGTGAGCACGAATCGCAACGCCAGTGCCTTTGCGAAGGACCGACGTTCGCTTGTGATCAGACAGCGAGCGACCTTGAGAGACGCCGCACTTAAAGCCCGACGTCAATGAAAGGACGTGCGCAGTCGATGACTGGCGAACGACGAGACCCGCGAGGTAAGTCGCGGGATCAGAGTTGAAATCATCAACGACCGGGAGGCCGCCTTGGGCAAATCCCAACAATTGTCGAGACGCGCTATGCATTAGAGACCGCCCACGATGTCGATGAGGGCCGCGCCGTCAGTGATGACGGTTCCATCCTCGTCGTACGCGGTGAGCGTCGACGTGCGATAGAATGCGTTTACAGCAGTCCCCGAAGAGACTGCTTTGCCAGTTGTTGTTGAGATTTGAACTTGAGCACCGATTGTCGGTGTGAATCCGTTCGCGAGGAGGATCGGAACTTCGGTCCCCTCACGCACGAAAGGAGTTCGCTTCGTGTCCGAAAGCGAACGACCAAGCGAGATGCCGATCTTGCTTCCATCGGCCGAAGCCAACGAAACCGTGCCGTCGCTCTTCAAATGTCCGCATAGGCCAGCGAGAAAAGTCGCAGGATCAGCCGCCCAGTTATCAATTTTCTTGAAACTAGATTTCGTGTTTCCCATGTAAACCGCTGAGCTATGCGACATTTCTATCTCCCTAGGTGATACTTTTCAGACAAGGCTTTCATTCTCTTCATGTACGCATCCTCGGAGTCGCTTGGTTCTGCGTGTCCCTTTTGGAGCGCCTGGGCCTTTTTGATCTTTCGAATTGATTCGAGCGTTGGCTCAAGAATTGACTCGTAGATCTGCTGGACCCGTTCTTGTTTCACATTTTTCGTCAGCTTTGAAAAATCTTCAAGCACTTGTTTCTGGCTGGCTGTCAATTGGTCGAGGTTCTCTTGCAAAGCAAAGAACTCCGAAACGATCCCAACCTTGATGGCTGAGGCTTTCTCAATGGCAGAACCGTAGTTTTCTTTTTTCGCCGCTTCGAAGATCCCCGCGATATTAGGCGGGAGTAACGCCGCGTTATTTTTCAGAAAGTCAGCCGATCCAAGATCAAAGCGCAGTGCGGCTTCGGTCGCCTTAGACTTTCCGGCCTCAGCTTCAGCGGCTTCGCGCTCGAGGCGTGCCTTGTCAGCGAGTGAAGGGTCATCTTCTTTTTTCGGCGGCGGTGGGTCGTCTTTCTTTGTAGGTGCGGCCTTCAGCTTTTCAAGCTCGGCCTTCATTGTGTCTCGTTCGGTTTTCAGTGCTGCTAGCTCTTCTTCTGGCGTTGGCATTGCTTAGTTCTCCTTGGGTTACTCGAGCTGAAGCTCGGTTTCTTTGACTAAAATATTCATCCCGCACCGGCACCCGTATCGCTCGCCTGGCTGTTCGCCATCGCCGATCGTGAACACCTTGCCGTAGTTCAACTGGTGCTCGGGGTCGGGCTCTTCAGCATCCGAGGGAAGCCATTCATATTGCTCCCCCGCGTACTGATCTTTGATTTCGTTGCTGATCTGAAAAACGAATTCGTTCTGCACGCGTTGAATGAGCTGAGCTGGGTTGGCAAGAATCTCGGCCTCGATCGCTGCACCGGCCTCAGCGTCAAGCCCCGCCTCAGCCTGGGCCTTAGCGATGCGAAGCTGATAGGAGCGAGCGGTTTCGAGAGCGACCCGCGACACGGCTTTCTTGTCGATGAACTCGGTCGCATCAACGAAGTTAAGCGCGGTCTTTTTGACCGTGACGTCACCTCTCAGAAGTTTCTTGATCTTCTGTGGGGGAGCGATCTTAGCCAAAAGCTTTTTCGGGTCGTAAACGATGCTCAATCTCGCCTCCTGAGCATCACCCAAAATGACTGAGACCTGGCGGCGGGACCGCCTTGGTTTCTTAGGTGTGATCCAAACAGCGGTTCCCAGTAAGGATTCAAATGAGCGAGAACCTTGTCGAGAGAATATGCATGGTCGTTCCATTTGAATGCCATCAAAGCACCTGGCTTGGTCACACGATGCGACTCCCGCCCAGATCCAACGATAGTTCCAACGATTTCAGCCCTAGTCGAATGTCCATAGCGTGACGCCATATGCCCGGTAGAACCGACGTTTTCGTGAGGAGGATCGAAAACAACCAGGTCAAAGCCTGTTCCGACTTCGGTCGGAATGTCGCAGGTATTGCAAACAAAGGTCGGCTCGACCGATTCACGCTTGTCGAGAAAAGTGACCAGCGGGTTTTTCTTATCGAACCACATTGCTCGGTTGCCAGCGGACATATCTAAGATCTTCATCGAAAAAACCAGCAGCGCGGACGGGCACCTTTCACGATGCCAGCGTCATAGGTTTGCAATCGGCACTGAGCCTCGGGGTGTTCGAAATAGGTCGTGCTCACGGCGGGGAGGGATGGACCCGGCCGCCATGGCTTTGGCTCACTGCTCATGCTCGCGAGCGAGCGGGCGAGATTGAGGCTTGAAGCTTTGCACGCAACACCTAATGCGGGACATCCAACCGACGTCGAGTAGTAGTCGGCTTGTCCCTCTGCGCTCATGTCCTCACCGGGATAGAACGGTGCCCCACCCAGGCAATGACCAATCTCGTGGAGTGCGACCTGACGAACAGCGGCCGTCGTGATGCCGGGATACCTCGCGAGACCGCCGAACATTTCGACGTTGCAAGTGCTCCCGGTCCACCACGCTTGGGCGTTCACTGTCGAGTCGTTCCAAGAACGGATGATGCGAAGCCGATACCCCGCCTTCTGAAATATCGGGTCGTACTTCTTTTGGATCTGATCCAAGGCCGCATCGTACTGGGTTTTCACGATCGCATGGGCCTGGTTCGGCTGGTATTGAGTCGCGACTTGAGGCCAGTCACATAGGCCGTCTGCCAAGGCCAGTTCGGCAATGAACAGAAGAGCCAAGATCGTCAGGCAATAAGTGATGAACTTCATGGTCGCACCTCACGGCGGGGTTGCATTCGAAAGAAATCCTTCAAGCGTTGCATGAGGGTTTTCTTAGGCACCGGCTTTTTCAAGAGCCCGTTGGCCTGAAGATAACGGATGCGTTTCGCGAGTTCGCGGTTCTTATGTCGAGCCAGTCGACGTGCCTGTCCCATTTTTTCTCTCCTGAAGTTCTTTGGTTTTTGCTTTCAGCCGAGCTTGATACTCGCGCTGGTATTTCGCGTTCGCCGCTTTGCACTCGGGGCACTTGCAACCAAGGCCATAGCCCCGCGTCGTGCCACATGCTTCGGATTTGAATTCGTCCACTCACTTGCTCCTATCGCTGGTTAAGTGCCAGTGCCCGCAAACGGGGCAGAGGTACTTTCGTTGATCAAACTTATTTGCTTTCCGGCTAGCCTCATTGCTCTTGAACTTACGTTTCTTGCCGCACATGTTCTGGGCGCGCTTAGCATCGAGATACCTCTCGTTCTCAGCGTCCCAGTTTTTCATGATGCCGGTTGCTTCGGCGGTTCAGGCTTTGCTCCCGGCGCTGGGGGCACGACCACGGGAGGCACGACTGGGTCCGGCTTTTTCGGTGGGTCGCCCTTCGTGTCGACTGGCAATCCGAAAAGCTTGTTGGTCAGCTTGGTCTTGTTTTCAGCCGAGAGGTGATCATCGCTGGTCACGTCGAATGTCTTGAGCGCCTCGAGCGAACTGTCGAGCTGCTCGAAGTCGTCAGACTTGAACGTGGTCTTGCCTTCGAAGAGCGCTTCGAGAACCGGTTTGATGATACTGAAATAATAGCCCTTGAGACCGCGCTCAACTGCTCGAGCATCGGCCTTGCCGGTGTCGGTCATGCCCTTCTTTTGCTCGCCATTGAAATAGCTGGCGGGCATGTTCAGGTACTCTGAACGCTTTCTCTGAACGAGTTCCATCGTCGCTTCGGTCGCGGTGACGTCGACTTTGGCAAGCTCGATCACGTCCTTTGCGTCCATCATGAGGTCTTTGCCAGCGCCGAGACCTTCAGCCATGGCCTTCGCTTGAGCCGCGCTGATCGACGAATCGCTTAGGCCGACGCTCGCGCGAAGCTCTGTAAACTTGAATTGAATGGCTTTCGATACGTTCGATTGCTTCCAAAGCCCGCCCACCGCGCAGTATTCGATACCCGAGTAGAGGCGAACCATGTCCGACCGCTTGTATTCTTTGAACGTGATGAAGATCCCGATGTCCGACTCACCCCGGTCCTTGTAGTCTGCGACGATCGTCTGCTGCTCGGCGGGGGTCGCCTTTCGGATGACCTTGAGCCCGTCCTCGAGAACGAGAAAGAGCTGGTCCCGTTTGCTCATCGCTTTCGCGAGCATCGTGACCAGGCCCTCGTTCGATTCGTTGGCAAGGCAATTGTCCCAAAGCAGCGGCTGATCCTCGTCTTTGATCCCATCGGTGCGCTCGAGCACGTCGGTCAAGATGCGGGCGTAAATGTTCTGGACGTCAATGTCGACGAAAGTGCCGTTCGCCATCGGCAAGGGAAAGACGTCGGGAAAATCTGAGCTTGGTTGAGCCGCGCCGTTGAAAAACGGGAGGCGTGAGATGAGTGATCCCATTATTTAAGCACCTGAAGTTTAGGTTTTGGAGTCGTGCCATCATCCCATGCCGAAAGCAGGCGATCGAACTCGGCGCTGAGCTTTTCAAGTTCCCCTTGAGCCGCAACGCCTTCAGCTTTCCAAAGCTTCAATTGAGCGACTGCGAGGTCGCCACGCGCCCATGCTTTCTGAAGAGCGACGGCCGCCTCTTGAAGCTCCTTAGGTGCTTTCGAAAACTGCAATGCGAACTCTAATTTTTTATCGCTCATTTCTTCCCTCTCAGTAAGCCGACCCACTGTAAACAACGTGCGAGTGAGTCCGGGCTGTCGTCATACTTAGAACCGTATTCATACTTCGTGACTTGGTCATTGTAAGTTTTATCCGATCGTTTGCTCAAGTGAATCATGTGAGCATAGGACCCCGCCGAAACGATCATCGCGTGCTTGTTTGAATCTGAGTGGACCCCGTCAACTGCAATACCGTGGGGGCCTAAGAGCCTTCGGAGCTGCTCGAGCGGTTGCAGGCCGTGCTTGTTGGTCTCGAAACAAATCTTCTTAACGCCTAATGACAAGAACCACGGGAGCAAATCGTCGAGGCAGTGATACCAGGCTTTTTTCCAAGCCTTGCCGGTGACTGCGACGCCGTCCATGTAGCCACGCAGGACCGTGACCGCCGTGAAATCCCCACCGTCTGACGGGTCAATGAACGCGACACAGGTCGAGCCATCGGCCTTTGGGAAATCGTCGATATACTTGATGTTGGCAAAGATCGAAGAGCCCGACTCGGGGATGACCAAGTGATAACTCATTTGGATCGAGTTCTCGTCGATCCCCGCGAGACGCATTGCTTCAAGGTCCGCATCGAGTTCTGGGATCATCCCGTGTGGGACTTCCATCTTTTTCACGATGCCCCTCAGCTCAGCGTACAGGTCGAACGCATGGGCTGGCTGTCCGATCACGCAAATGTTTTTCGAGAGCTTGTAAGCCTCATCGTACCTGCGCTTGACGGTCTTACGCATCGACTCCGAGACGTCCTCGTCGGTCACGGGATCGTCCATCACGATGCGCTTGGGATGGCGACCACGAAGCGATGACTTGATAGTGATCGCCTCGACCGAGTGATCTTGACCGATGAGCCCCTCGACCCGAAGGACCGATTCTGTGGCCTTGCCAAATGGCACGCCGTTCTTTTCGAGGGCGTTCGCTATCTCGTTGATGATCGCCGCGTTGCGCGCTTTCGATTTCGTCACGATCAGATTCGTGAACTCGGACATGTCCAGGCCATCGAACCATGCGCAGTAGATGTCGTAAGCGACCCCCATGATCGTCCCGTAGTCGGTCTTGCCGTAACCCCGCGCGCCTAAGAGCAACCGGACTTCTTTGAGCCCGATCACGAAGTCTTTCATCTCGATCTGTTTTTCGAACGGCTCGAAGTACCCGGCTCGCGCGCAGAACTCTTTGAAGGTCGCTTTCTCATGCACCGGGCCACTGGCAAGGCTTTCCGGGCGTTGACCCGGTGGGGGAGGACGATCTGGGTTCTCTTCGGGGTTGATCTTCTTATCGAGCCAGATCGCCATGGCCGTCGCACCGGACCCGGCCCTTTCGACGATATTGAACTGGGCCTTCCTAAGCCGGACCTTTCCGAACAGTTTCTTTTTGTTCCAAATTACGGAAAGGGACTCGCCGTAACGCTCGAGCACGCGGTTCTCGAGAGTCGTGATGTGAATGTTGAACCACGCGGCGATTTCTGCCTGCGTGCATTGAAGGCTCATTAGGTTTTCGAACTCACCCCAGTTTATCGGCTTACTTTCGAACCTTGCCACGGGTTGCCTTTTCTTTGGCCTTTCGGGCATCGAGCAAACTGAAAACTACTTCGGTCGAGTTGAGAACCAGAATGTAGCCGATCTTGAATGTGAGGTCTGGCGCTCCCGTGTAGCCCAGCGGCTCAAGAGTCGTTTCGTTGAGGGGCTTGTCGCTCCACTCTTGAAGGATGACGGTATCGCCCGATTGAAAGCCACGGTCGTTGACGCGCATCTCGAAGGTCTTTGAACCGTCGGCAACCCGGCAATAATATTGTGGCAAGATCTTAAGCTCATGCGTCATCACAACCCCATGTAAAAAATATCACGACTGAAGAGCCGTGTCTCTATAGCGGCGCGCGAAGGACCAGCCAAATAGCCAGTCCGGTCATCACGGCCGCCAACAAAACTTCAAACCATTCGTCGTTAGGATTGAGGAGAGGCATTCTTTTTTCGTCGCTTTGCGCGCGAGATGCCGAGCTTGATCAAGGCCTCAACCACGTCGGGTGAGTCGTAAGTCATGTCCGCGACGATGGACAGAATCTCTCTAATGTCCCCGATGCGGGCTTGTGACTTGTGGCCCTCTTTGCGAGCGATGGCCGATGCTAATTGAATAACTTTCATGATACCCCCTGTGCTTAGAATTGAAACCTAAGCGGCGGGGGTCGGTCAATACCTTAGACCGGGTGATGCATGACCTCACCCTCGACGTGACCAGGCGGCCAAAAGCCTTTCGGGTAAGATGATTTCTGAGGCTTCAGCTCGAGCTGGCCGTCCTTAGACAGCTCAAGGTCTTGAGCAATTTGGTTCACGACCCTTTGCCAGTACCGCTTTCGATCACGCGCTTGCTCTGTGAGTAGGGTCTCGTGGTCAAGCCGGTTCATCGCGTGCTTCAGTCGCTGTTCAAGTTTTCGCTTGCTCATCGGGCCAACCCTTTCGCGGTTTGAATTCTGCGAGAAACTCATCGGCAATACTGTTCGTCGTGTGCGGTGCCCAACGAAGCTTCGCACCTCGAATCAGCTCAACGGCCTTGTCGAGCTTGACCTCAAGGCCTTCAGAAAAAGAAATCACGACTTGGAGGCGACGCTCTTTGATTCGAAGTTCGCGTTTAAGCTCTTCGATTTCTTTGCGCAGTTCGCCTTTGGTCGGGGTCGTTGGTTTCATCATCAGTGTACCGTTTCGAGAACGGCACCGTAATGCACCGCCTCAAACCCCATGTGATTTGCAAACCGAACTATCTCACTCGCGGCGAAATCTTTGGCAGCGGCTTTGGCTTCGTCAGCCGTCCCGAAGCAGGTTTTGCATATCATTTCGATCGTGCTCTTGTCGGGAAAAGTGAAGATGACTTCGGCCTTGAAGTGCTCGCACTTTTCCTTGAAAACTCGCAGTTTGGTTCTGATAACCATTTCGTTTTCCGGTGTGTCTGGCGTCATGATCGGCACCTGCAATACTCGCTCGAGCACTGACGACCGTTCGGATGCAGACGCTCCAAAGTTTCATCTTCGAGGTTTCGAATTGGGATGCGGACGACGCCTGGAGAAAGAACAGCCTTCATTTCGGCGCGAACTTTCTCGAGCAGATCGGTCATGAGCAAATTTGCCGTGACCTGCTTTTTCAGCTCTTCGGTCAAACGGATTTCGAGGGGAGTCATCGGTTGATTTGGATCGCTCATGGTCTGTATCCGTTCTCAATTTTGATTTTTCGAGCCCAATTGCTCCGAAGGCAGCGACCGCATGTCACGACCTTCAGCCAGATCGAAGCCTCCACTTGATGGAAGCCGATTGAAAGGCCACACGCGGTCACTGTGCGGTTCGGGCCGCAGAGATGTATTTGGAGTGGGTTCATTGGCCGAAGTCCTGAAGGTAAGCCTCTGCGTGAACGCAGAACTCGAGGACCGCGCCCTTGATTTCTTCGTTCTTAGATGCGGCGGTGTCGACGACAGTGTTCAAATAAGTTTTCACGACGTTGGGCTCGAGCGTGCGAAGGACCTTTCCTTTCACATAGACCGGGCCGAACGGGATCACATAACTCGGGTTGATTTCAATCGGATGCGACTGAGCGACGTCCTCAGCTTTCGGCGGTGGGGGCGGTGTGACGATCGGCTTTGGTCCCGTGGTCGCAGGCTTAGGCCCCGCACCTTGAGCCCCCTCGACTTTCGGTGCGGAGGCCGTCTTGCCTTTCTGCTTTTCCATCTCTTCGCTCCCCGCCGCGTCGGTATCCTCATCACTGGCAACGCCAAGCAGTGCCGATAAAGAGTAGCGACGGGCATATGTGAGCTGCCCCCCGAAGTCCTGAGGTCGAATGCTTTGCTTTGCGATGTCCGGGAGCGGGTACCATGTTTCGAGGCTATGACCCGATGCGTGCATCAAAATCGTCGAAAGCCCGAACGGTCCTTTGCAGTATCCAATTCGATGCGTCACCGAAAAGCCGTTATCACCGAGCGGTTTCTTGACAGCTTCAATGACGTCAGCGAGGTCCGCATATTTGACCGGCTTGTTTTGAATTAGATATTGCTTCGTTTTTTTTGGAACTTCGAAAGCCGCTTGGGCCTTAGCGAAGGCTTTGTAGAGTTCGGTCTCATCGACCAGCGTCATTGATATTGGTATTGATTCAGGCATTTCAGCCATTCGTTCCCCCTCGTGTTTTAATTGCAACCTTAGGAACCTAATATCAGACCTTAGGTTAGGTTGCAACCGGCGGAGAAGCATGACTCCCCGCCGGTCACGGTCGAACTTGGTGATCAAGTTCTATCAAATCTGGACCTAAGTTCAATTGCTTTTTGGTCTTTAACCCATTCGAGCCTGAGGCTGAGTTCGCCCAATAAGGTCACTCTTCCGAGATTCCAGGTTGACTCGCAGTTTCTTAGCGAGTGCTTCCGCGTAGGGTTCACGAGTGTATGCTCTTCCGCGGGCTCGACCCCGCCTTAAGACCCCAGTTTGAAAACAGCTTTCGTATGTAGATGAAAAGTCGTTCGATCCAAGTTCGACCCTTCAGCTTCGCCGCCCAGACAGATTTGGCCTTGGTCACTTGAACGGTTTCTTTGTTTCCAAGGTGGGCTCTGTCCAGACCCCTCAACCGTTCGAAAAAGATTGAAGCGCAAAAGGTTCCCGGTTCCAATTGAAAAAAACTTAGGGAGCACCGTGTATAAATTAGAACTGGAAGTGCCTGCGTTACCGAAGAGCCTCAACAAGAAACTTCGGTGGGGCGGCAAGTTCTCGAACCGCGGAGAGAACCGGCAATGGGATGCGGCGATGATCGTCATGCTTCGAGGCAAGCTCCCCGCTCAACCCCTCCCGAAAGCTCGCATACGCCTCGTCAGGCATTTCTGGCGAACTCTCGACTACGATGGCCTCGTCGGCTCAATGAAGCCCGTGGTCGACGCCCTGGTCGATGCGGGGGTCCTTGTCGACGACTCTTGGAAAGTTTTGGGGCAGTGGGACGTCGATCAAGTCTTTCGGCCTAAAAAAGATGGACCGCTCCTTAGGATTGAAGTAGTCGAGCTTTGACAACAGTCGGACCTGCGGAACTTCGGAACCAACGGATGTTGCGGTGAACCAAATGCCGACTAGGTTCACCCGTGATCTCAGCGCGCCTAAGGACATAGGGATCAGTCCCACACTGAGATAGACCCACTCCCCGCCATGTCGCTTGTACGGCCTGGCGGGGTTTTATTTATGGGCCGTCAAACCCATCGTCATCTTCTGTATCAAATCCGAACTCGGTGTCTTGGTCATCAAGCTCGATTTCGATTAAACGCTCGCACTTGAAACACAATGTCTCATTATCGCCCATCTCGCCCATACGCCAGCCGAGCCCACAGCGATTGCATTTGCAGACACGATCATCTCGTTCCATTAGGTCTCCCTTGAATCGTATTGACACAGTGTACCATAGATGTTAGATTAGGTCAATGGACGACGATAAGAGAAACGTGAAAACGATCGTGATGCTTTTGAAGATGGCGATCGTGGACGAGGCCCAATTCAATTTGATCGACCCGAACGATTTCTTTTCGAGAGGTCGTATTTCTGGTCTCAGAACCGCCCTGGTTTATTTGGGCGAGGAACAATGGCTCAAAGAAAATGATCTTTGGCCTAAGTCCCGGACGAAAAGACCGATAAGTCTTCATGAGCAACGCAACCAAAGAACAGGCTTTAAGCATCGCAGTGACGGCATTGAAACTCGGCGTGATTGATTGGTTTCAGTATTTCGAATTGGTTCGCAAAATTGAAGGAGTCTAAGATGATGGAACTTGTATTGCTCGGTCTTTTCTCGTGGCTCTTGTACACCCCCGCACCGGCCCAGGCCGTTGAGCCAGTCCAGTATGAGTGGGCACCTGAAGTGAAAGCCCAGGCCATCAAGAAATGTGGCGAGGGCGGTTATGAGCTTTTGGTTACGCCGCTGAAAACTCTCGACGGCGGGGATCAGTATTTCGCCTGCACGATCGTCGTGCCGAAAAAGCGAACAGCGGCCGTTACAGAATAGACGGCTGACTTAGGAGGCCCAAGCGGAGCTGGTCCATCGGGACCGACAGCGAACCGCCTGGGTCTGACTTACGCCAGAAACCGAGACCCTTCAGCCCCGCGCACTCATGATGCCCCACCACGTTCTCGTACTTGAACGTCTTGCCGGTGGGGTCGTTGGCCTTGAGCCAGCGGAGCACCTTCAAGAGCGTCGTCTCTTGAGCCTCAGAGAACTTTTCATACCAGCCCGTCGGGCATCCCCACTGAGCTTGAGTGACGTACCGCGCGTTGGCCTGGTCGATCACCTTGCCGTAGTACGTTCGGAGTTGATGATCTTTTCCCATGGTCAAAAGACCGGGTGAGCAAATCTCGATGCCGATCGCCTCGTCATTGAGACCGCCCCAATACCCTTTCCAAGCCGACTGCCCCGCGTGGTACCCCCACTGGTCGACGGGATGCGCTTGAATCAACGTGCCGTCAGAATCAATGCAAAGGTACGTATACCCGTCCTTGATCCCGCCGTTGATCGTGGCTTGTGCGGACCCGGCCGAGTCAGATCCCGCGGTGTAGTGAACGACCGCGCCCTTAGGCCAGCCGCCAGCGTAAGTGCCCCGCGTTTTCATGCGAACTTGAGATTGCTTTGCGAACGGAATGACGTTGCTCATTGGTTTCCTTTTCAGAACGGAAGTTTTTGAAGTGCCTTATCGACCGTCAGAAAAAGACTGTCGGCCGCCCCTGAAATTTGTTCACACTGGGCGTATTGGCAATTGGTTTGAATGTCGCCCCGCAAAAGCTTCCAGCTTTCTGAAGTCATGAACACACCGCGCGCAACGAGATCGTCGCACTGAGCCACGGGAAAGCGGGTTTGTTTGCCGGACATGACTTTGACCTCGACGCAGTCGCGTGAGGCGGGGAGGCGAACCATGAGACCGAAGTCGCTTGTGCGAAAGGTCGTACAGCTAAGACTTGTCGCCAACGACAAGAGCAAACTTACGGAAAGCTTTAATGACCTCATCGTCGATCGCCTTTTTCTGCGCATCGGAAAGCCCCGGCGCCTTTGCTTGCTCGAGAGCATCGGTCATGGCCTTGTCGAACTTAGATTGGTCGAACTCGCCTGCGACATAGATCGCACCGACGTTGATGATCAAGAGACCTTTGTTTGCGAGCCATTCAGAAACCCACTCGAGAGTTTTTTCGATGAGAGGTTTGAATGGTCCCGAGAGAGCTGAAGCGCCCCACGAAGTTGAGGCGAGTGCAAGACTGAACGCCTTGACACCCGCCTTTCGAATACCGGGAAAGTCGAACTTTCCCGTGCCGATCAAGACTGAACGCCGTCGATCTTGTCGACCTGCTCAAGGATCAACGGACGAACGGTTTCAACCGCCATCACGCCGATCGCTTTCACGAGTGGGTTATCGTGAATCGCGCACGACTCCGAAGCCCAATCCAAAATCTCAGTGACGGCGAGTTTTGCAACGCCCTCAACTGCTGGCAAACCTTTAGCTTCGAGACGTGCTGACAAGTCTTTCAGGTCAAATGATTCTGTCATAATTTATCCCCTCCCAGGGTAAGTGCTGTTATCGGTACCTCGAGCTTTTCGAGCCGATGTTCGATTTGTTCGAACCTCGATTCTCCCGACTTAAATCCGTTTGTCACCGCTTTTTCGATTGAGTCAAGACGATCGTCCATCTTCTCAAGCTTAGGTTTCAACCGGTTCCAAACGATGAAAAAAACCACGATGCTCTCGGTCATGCGACCGAGACTTAGATCGTGCGCGAACTTTTCGAAGAAAGGTGCGAAAAAATCCATTCGAACCCCCGATCAATAATATTCTTCTACAATGATGATGCCAGAACCACCGGCGCCGCCACCGAAGCCGTTTGTTCCAACCGATCCAGCAGTACCCGCCGCGCCCACAGCATATGAATAGGTCGCGTCTGGGTTCGTGATTATCGCATCAACAAACCCGCCGGCGCCACCGCCAGTGCCAGACCCAGTCGCGGCAACGCCAGCCGAGCCGGCGCCGCCGCCGCCACCGCCGGTGTTTGTGCCGCCCGCTTGACCCGTACCGACAGAGTTCGCATCACCCCCGCCGCCGTTACCACCGAAAGCACTCGAGCCGCCTTGACCGCCTTGGGGATATTCGCCTGTCGTCGGAGTAAACGAGTAACCTTGACCACGGCCGCCTGGTAACGCGACTCCGATTGGTCCAGTGCCTAATGAAGATGTACCCCCAGCGCCGCCCGCTCCACTCGCGGGGCCACCGGCGCCGCCGCCAGCAGAAAGAAGTGTCGTGCCAAACGTGGATGCACCGCCGGCGCCGCCGACAGAACCAGCCAAAGAACCAGTCCCAGATCCCGAGCCGCCACCGCCACCGCCAACCATGCGCACACGAATGTATCTTGGCGCGGGAGTCGGCCGAGTATAGGTGCCCGTGCCTGAAAGAAACTTCTGAATCGTCGGGTACCCTGGAGTGATGTAAGTTTTCATTTGAGCCGCTGTCGCGCGGTAAGTTTGAAGCGTGTCATCGACTGGGAAGTTCAGATCACCCGTGACCTCGTCGACCAATTGAAGTTCGGTTATTTTTTTATCAGCCATGTTTTCTCCTAAGAAAGACTCAAGCTTATATTCGTGAAGATCCCCGCCGGGACCATTTCATGAAGCATCTGTTCAAGTTCATATTGCGTTTTAAAACCCTTGATGCTTTGGAAAACGATCTGATCACCGTCCTGCGTCACGATATTGTCGTAGACGTAGAGGTTTTCGAAGATCGTCCGAGAAATGAAGTTCGACAGTTCGACCTCGTCAGCGACGATGTCGATGTTCAATTTGCCGGGAGCTGGCACCGTGAAATCAATCTCGACGGTATCGCCAAAGATCTTTTTAAAAACTGTGATGTAGCTTTCGAAAGTCCCAGCCACAGTGAACGCATCGTATATCTCGGGAAACGATTGACGAAAGATTTCTTGATCAATGGCGTTCGCCAGTGGTGAGCGACCCGACTCATAGATGACGTCACCGAGAGGCATTGCCTCGTAAGCGCCATCGAAAAAAGCGTCGAGCTGAAACTCAACCGAGTCCATGATCGGTTGACCAACGGCCTCCATTTGCAGCTCTAGGTCATCGCCTTTAAACTTCTGAGTCGCTGTCATTTAAGCCTCGACCAGCGTGATGTTTTCAAGGAGCACGTCGAACAGTTCATCGTAGTCCGCATCAAAGACTTCGGTTTCCCAGTTCGCGCCGTCGTCGACAGAATACTCGAGCAGAACCTGGGACGCCCAAGGGGCATCGGCAACGCTGAAATATTTCTGTGGCTCGAAGTTTTTCCCGAGCCGGTACCGCGCCATGATATTCGTGAGCAATTTATTTTTCACGTCCTCGGGACTTTCGATGAACACTTGGTTGTTTTCCGAAAGCGTAGTCGTCAGTCGCAAAAGAACTTCGATGCGGTCTGGCAGGTTAAACTTGAAATCGAAGCTTTGACCGTTCGTTAGAACGATCGCCGAGACTTCGGTGCCTTGGCTAACGACCCCCGCCACGGTCGAATCTTTTATGATCGTATTGATTTCAAGTTTCACGTCCTCGTAGTCGTCGGCTTCCTCGTCGGTGTCGACGCACACGTAAACTTTCCCGGCATCGGCGTCGATTGGTTTCTTGACCGAAGCAATGAAATCCGAAGCCGCGAAGGCCTCGACTAGACCTGGGTTCGTCACCGCTGGTCGCAGGATTCTTTCATTCGTGATTTCCATGTACTGCTGAAGCTTCGCGAATATTTCCGACGTGCGGACTTCGTTCGCCTGAAGCCTTTGGATCAGTGCGTAGTATGATTTATAAGCCCCGGTCCCGAGAAAGGTTTCTTGGGTGTAGTCTGTCCCGAACTGCGAATTGAAGTTCGTCATCACCGAAAGCATCATCGTGTCGATTGATAGCGGGGTGTAACCCGACTCTTGTGCGAAACCCATGTCTTACCTCGCTATCAAAGTGCCAGCCGATTCAGGCGGGACCAGATTAAATTCATACTCTTCAAAGAGAGCGTTAACCGTATCGAGCACGCTTGCAACGTTG
>ERZ869921.528-NODE-528-length-22642-cov-3.348608_pt1 | contig 22642 bp, 25 predicted proteins | sample MGYA00579310_ERZ869921 | MGnify/ENA primary metagenome ERZ869921 (study PRJEB32216, sample SAMN09231816) | wastewater metagenome | place: USA: Maryland | collected 2016-06-21 | study: EMG produced TPA metagenomics assembly of the PRJNA472060 data set (Reclaimed...
ATTCCAGTCAATGCATCCAGAAGTATACGCCCACTTAGAGCGTTTATTCACTAAAGCCTACCAGATTAGCGGTATTAGCGAACTAGCAGCTCAATCTAAAAAGCCCGCAGGACTTGACTCAGGCGTAGCTATTAGAGAGTTTAACGACACAGAGAGCGAGCGTTTTGTCTCTATTGGTCAGCGTATTGAAGACGCTTATATGGAAGCCTCTAGACAATTCATTGAGCTTGCTAAAGAGATATACGAAGAAGAAGGCGAGTTTGAACTTGTTACTATTAATAAAAAGAACATTGAGAAAGTTAATTGGTCTAAAATTAATCTCAGTGAAGACGATTATGTAATGCAGGTATTTCCTACCTCTTCATTGCCGTCTACTCCTGCTGGTCGTTTAGCTAAGTTACAAGATATGGTTAAATCAGGCTTTGTTCCTATGGAAGAAGCTAGAAACCTACTTGATTACCCAGACTTAGATAAAGTAACTAATAGATTAAACGCAAACATTAATCTAGTAGAGAAGCAAATAGACAGAATCTTATACACTGAAGTAGATGCCAACATTGAAGAAGACGAAAATCTATTAGCAGAAGAGCTGTATATGCCACCAGAGCCGTTCCAAGCTCTAGACTTAGCCCTTGGTATATTCCAACAGGAATACTTAGAGGCTAAAATGAATAATGTCCCAGAAGTTAGATTAGAATTAATGAGAAGATGGATTGTAGCGGCTAATGACCTTATGCCGCCTCCTCCAGCTCCTCTTATGCCACCAGGAGCGGTTAATCCTACCCCCGTTCCTCCAGTGGTTCAATAAACAATGGTATAGGAAACTGCTTGGTATAAGCTAAAAGCGAAAGAGAGAGAATATGAGCGACACTAATAACACACCGGCACCAGCCGCAACTGAAACACCTGCTACAACTACACCAGTAGAAAATAGCACCCCCGCAGCGTCTCAAGACGAACAGATTGCTGCCGCCCTAAAAGATTTAGGCGTAGAACAACCAGAGGCAGTAGCTACTGAAGAGAAAAAAGTAGAAGATACTCCTGAGAAAAAGGATGAGAAAAAAATAGAGACTGATCCGGAGAAAGATCCCCTAGCCCCTAAGTTTGGAGCCTTAGCTAGAAAAGAGCAAAAAGTAGTAGCTTTACAAAAAGAAGTTAATACTAAACTAGCGAAACTAGAAGAAGAATCTAAAAAAATTGACGACGCTAAAAAAGAAATTGAATCAATTAAAGAAACCTTTAAGAAAGATCCAGCTAAAGCCCTAGAAATGCTTGGAATGGATTTAGAGGATTACCACACAGCCCTCGTAGGTCTACCACCACGAGAAAAGAAGCCTGAGGTTAATGCTGAGGAGATTGAAAGTAAAGTTGAAAAAAAGGTCCTAGAGCGTCTCCAGAAGGAACAGGAAGCTAGAGAGGCTAAAGATTTAGAGCAGAGACAGGAAGAGGCTATTAAAGGGTATAAGGCTAAAATTAGCGAACATATTAAAGCCAATAAAGAAAAATACGAATTAATCAATGCTTACCCAGAGCATGAGGACACAGTATATGAATTAATTAAACTACAATACGAAGCAGATGTAGAAGCTGGCAACCCCACGCCCAAACAGTTGACTTTTGATGAGGCTTCTGGTATAGTAGAAGAGTATCTTGAGAAACAGGTTTTAGAAAAAATAAAACCTCTATCTAAGGTGCAGAAATTATTCACGGCTACAACAGGCAATAATGTAGCTCCGCAGAAACAAGGCAATTTATCATCTGCAAGAACTTTAACAGCAGAGCAATCTACACAGATTGAGTCTAGAGAAGAGAAAACTCTTACCGAAGACGAAGTCTTACAGAAAGCGATTGACGATTTGAAAAAATCAATGAGTCAATAAAATAAATTAACTTATTTACAGGAGTAAACAATGGCCTCATTATCAGTAACAGGATTTAGATCCGCACTAAAACAAGTATTTTCTAAAGCAAAAGTAGAGCGTTTGTCTCTTACAGAGCATCCTCTTTTTGCCCAACTTAAAAAAGTAGACGACCTCTACGGATCAAGCATGAAAGTGCCTATGATTCTTTCTAACCCCGCAGGTATTTCTTCTACCTTCACTAACGCCCAAGCTAATAAGGCTTCTGGTCGTTATAAGGACTGGGATATTAGCCGAGCTAAGGCTTATGGTCTATTAAGCGTAGATTATGAAGCCCTAGTAGCATCTGAAAGAGATGTCGGTGCCTTCCTTAAAGCTAAGACTGCGGAACTAGAAGGCATTATGATTGGTCTTACCGACGACCTTGAGCGATCTTTATTTGGAACTGGCTCTGGTTCAGTAGGACGAGTAAGTGCTTCTACTACTCTCTCTGGAGCAGTAATTGTATTAACTAACCCTGAAGATGCTCTTAACTTTTCTCTTGACCGAGTTATTAAGTTCTCTTCTGCCAACGGTGGTGGTTCTTTAAGAGCTGGTTCTCTTAAAGTTACAGCAGTTGATGGAAATGCGGGAACTGTTACAGTTGACGCCAACATTAACTCTGGTATTACTTCCCCAGCAGCTAATGACTATATTTTCTTTGACGGAGACTACGATGCTAAGATTAAAGGTCTTGCAGCTTGGATTCCCGACACTGCCCCAACTTCTGGCGACAACTTCAATAGCGTTGATAGATCAGTAGATCCTATCCGCCTTGCTGGTCACAGAATTGACGGTGTAGGTCGTCAGGTTGAAGAAGTAATCAATGAAGCAGTTATGACTACTTCACGATACGGTGCTAAACTTACTCACTTGTGGGTTTCTTACAGTGAAATGACTAACATCCAAAACTCTTTGGGTGCTAAAGTTCAACGAACTGATATGAAAGTTGGCGAAGTATTGTTTGAAGGTATTGAAATTAATGGTCCTAAAGGGAAAATTAAAATCTTTGCTTCTCCTTACTGCCCAGCAAACAGAATGTATGGTTTAGATATGTCTACTTGGGAACTTCACACAATGAAGCAAGTCCCTCACTTACAGGATCTAGACGGTAATGATCAACTCCGTGAAGCTACGGCTGATGCGGTTGAGATTAGAACTTGCTACTTCTGCCAGCTAGTTTGTTTAAACCCTGGAAAGAACTGCGTAATTCTACGATAATAACTTGGGGGGAGAGTAATCTCCCCCTTTTAACTTTTTAGGAGATAATTAATGGCAACGCCAAAAGAAGCAAACTTAAATCAATTTACTTACACATTAGAACAAGACACTGTAACCGTATATGGTTCAGCCGATATTGGTTCCTCTGGAGCCGTTTCTGGTTCAGGTGGACTTGGAGTAAGTTCAGTATCTAAATCAGCTACTGGAACTTATGATATTAACTTGAAACAAGTATATGCTAGATTCCTTCACGCTGATATACAAATCATCGATGACGCAATTAGCCAAATTACTAAGATTCAAGTATTCCAAGACCCTGCGTCAATGTCTACTGATATTAAGAACAACTCTAAACTTACTTTTAAAACTCTAGCCCCAACTTCTAGCTCGGATACTACTCTAGTAGCAGCTCATCCTGCTTCAGGAGCAAGAATTAATTTTAAATTAGTTTTTAGACGCAGTAAAGTCGGACCTGCTGACCGATAAGGAGTAAATAGTGGAAGATAAAAAATCAATAGCCTCTATTCTACTTAAAAAGTCCGCTCCAGAAATGGAAGCAGACGACAGCCAAGATGAAAGTATAGCTAAAGAAGCGTCAATGGAGGATTTTATTCAAGCAATTGAGAAAAAAGACTCTAAAGCAGCTCTAGCCGCCTTCTCTTCTCTTATGAGTCAGTGTAGTAGCGAAGAGTAAGAAAATATGGTATAATAAAAATAGAGCCTAGCTCACGATCTGGGCTAGGCTTTTTAATTTTAGGAGACTTATGCGAACCGTTACTCTAGCTTCACTTAAAGAACAAATTCTTCAGCAAGCAAATATGGAAGAGACCCAGTTAATTGGAGACGCTGAGCTAGTCGGATACATTAATTCTTCAATAGCAGAACTTCATGATATTTTAGTTCAAGTCTACAACGGCGATTACTTCCAAAAAGATTACTCCTTTACTACCGTAACCAACCAAGATAAATACGACCTCCCAGCAGACTTCTACAAACTTGTAGGAGTAGATTATGTTTTAGGACCAAGACAAATTGTAGTTCTTAACCGTTTTAATTTTAGAGACCGTTTTAAAGACGAAACCTTTGCCTTTTACTCCTTCCAAGGATTTAGAACTAACATTAGATATAGACTAGAGAAGGATTCAATCCGTTTTAACACTGTCCCAGACGCTGGCAAATCTATGAGACTCTGGTATATCCCCTGTGCTACTAAACTTGTTAATGACTCCGACACTTATGACGGAATCAATGGTTATGAGGAATATGTAATCAATGACTGCGTGATTAAATGTTTAATTAAAGAAGAGAGCGATGTCTCTGTCCAAATGGCTAGAAAACAAGCCTTTATCTTTAGAATCCAATCCGCCGCAGATAATAGAGATACAGCAGCTCCAGAAGTAATAACAGATGTTTACGCTAGAACTGGCGGGAACTATGGAGAAGACAATTAATGAAGGTTTTTAAAAAGACTAACTTTAAAGACGGAGATGTCTCAGCTCTTCAGGACAATTTAATTAATGTCCTCCCTCCTCTTTTAGCTACGCCTATTTTAGATTATGTAGAAATTAAAGAAATTAAACTTGTCTCAGGAGATAATACTATAAATCATCTCCTAAACAGAACACCTCAGGGATTTATTATCACTGATATTAATGCCGCTGTAATGGTGTATAAAAAACAGAGTCCTATTCCAGATAAATTACTAGTATTAAACTCTTCTGGGGACGCAACAATTAACCTATGGATTTATTAAGGAGAAGAGAATGGCTACACCACTAATAGGATTAAACTTACCTACCCCAGGACCTGGAGGCACCATTGGACCTGACTGGGCAGAACAGATTAATGAAAACTTTGAGCTTATTGATACTCTTTTAGGTTCCCGTATCTCCCAAGATAATTTAGAAATTACTGGCGACCTTGATATGAATAACTATAATATCAAGAATACTTTATCCACTCGTTATAAAAATAATGGCTCAGTCCTATCTGGTCCCTTAGATATTAATTCAGTTTATGTAAGAAACGGAGACTTATACTATAATAATTCAGTAGGAGCCGCCATTAGACTTACCGCCGACGGAGCCCTAAACGCCGCTGGTGTAGGTGGAATTAACGGTGACTACGCCACTTCTACGGCTGACGCTACTTATTCAGCTTTATCTAAACTCTACGCCTTCTACTCCGACGCAGGAAAGTTTGCACGAGTAGCCATTGGTGCTTTAAGTATTGCCCAGTCCGATACAGTAGGAGCCAACCAAGTAACTTTACAATCCCCTAACTCCCTAGCCGCTGCTTACACCTTAACTCTACCAGCAGCCTTACCCGTAGCTGATTCTATTGTGACCATTACTACCGCTGGAGTTATAGGAGCTAGTAAATCCTTCTCAGGTCTTACATTATCCTCAGCAGCCATTAATAGCTCAGCAATTTCTGGCGGAACCATTACTAATGCTATTTTAAGTTTAGGATTACTTAACACCACTAGATTAATTACTTCTACAATTGAGAATGAAACCGTAGACGGAGCTGGACGATTACAACTTCCCCAGACTTTAAACGCTAATTCCCTAGTGGGAACTGACCATGTGAATGGGACAGTGTTTATGGATAATTTTACTAAAACCCTAAAGGTGGGAGACGGAAGAACTTTTAAAAATGTTCTCTCGTCAATTAAAGGAACTTTTTATAATGTTTGGGAGTTTGCCGCTAATGAAGAAATTAGCTCTACGGATTTTCTTCCATTATCTAAAAAAGTAGAAACCTCAGGAAATACCGCCAACGCCTATGGATTAATGACTTCAGCAAATACCGATGGAGTTATTATGGAAATGGGAATCCCTAATTCTGCCCTTGGTGGAGCAGGTGGTGGAGATATTACCAGCGGAACAGTAAGATTCTTACTTTATACCGACACTGGAACATTGCCAACTCATACAGCAGAGTTTAAACTCCCCACCGTAGACCATGGACTATTAACTTATGTCCAATTAACTAAAGACGGAGTAGACCCATCTAAAGTAAAAGTAGAAGTTGCCACAGCTTATAATGAAGGATCTGGCGTAATTACTTATACTACCTTAGGCTACTTGACTAGAGACGGATTATCTGCTAATTTTATAGAAATTACATGGGCTAATAATAAAGTATTTTATAAGCTAAATGAGACAGAAGCCTCTAGCAGCGGATATGCTCTAGGAACTATGATGCCAGGATGCACGGGCGGAGTATCAAGTCCTAATAAGATGCAATTTAAATTAGCCGCTAATTCTAGCTGGTCTTATGTATTAGAGGCAGTATCAGCAGAACTTAATTATGTAGATCATAGATAAACTGGAGAGATATGGCATTACAAAAAGTATTAGTTCCAATAACATTCAGCGGTGGCTTAGACACTAAGACCGCCAGCAAGCAAGTAATCCCAGGAAAACTCTTGGAATTACAAAATGTTATTTTTGAAAAGGGTGGAGAGCTTAAAAAACGCTGGGGCTATGACCGCCTAGGTAATTTTGATACTAACTCCGACCAATTAACCACTGGAGCGGGGATTACTACTTTTGAGAAAGAACTTTTAATTAACTCTAATAATAAATTATATTCATACTTAAAAAGTATTGATAAATGGGCAGACAAAGGTTCTCTATATTCAGTATTTTCTAAAATAGAGTCCATCGTCAAGAATGACTCCGAGCAAACCGTAGCTGATTGTGCCTTAATTAATGGCGTTTATGTCTACGCTTGGGAAGACTCACGAGGCGGCGTAAGAGCCTCTGTAATTGACGCAGAGACTGGCACCTACCTCCAAGCCGATGTCCTAGTAAAGTCCTCAGCAGTAATGCCTAAATGCGTTGTAATCAATAACGCTATTTTAATTACTTACATTGTCTCAGGAACTATGTATGGTCGTATTATCCACCCGTCTAATAGAACTGTTCTAGGGACTGAGTTTACCATTGTCTCCGATGTAGCCTCGGGGGTAAAGACTTATGACTCCGCCGCCTACGGATATGTAGCAGTAATCTCTTATCAGCCTTCTAGCGGTGGAATTAAAACTCTATTTGTTTTACTTGACGGAACAATAGGGAACGGCTCTAACGGCTACGCTGCCCCTGTTCAGGTTGCTAATACTTGTGATACAGCCCTCTCTATTTCTATTAACGATTCCACAGGCTACATTCATATTGGATTTGTCGGTGGTGGATTTTTAAATGCTCTCACTTTTGACTCTGGTCTTAATATTATGACTCCAGTAACAGGATTTGATACGGGAGTTACTGTAAATCAATTAACTACCGCAATTCTAGATAATAAGTTCTATATGTTCACAGAAAAAATGGGGGCTACATTCCCCTATATTGACCTCTATGAGAGTGATTTGTCCTATGGTAGTCAGTCGGACGCTGTCTTTGCTAGAAGCGTAGGGCTAGGCTCTAAAGCGTTTAAAAAGGATAGTCAGGTATATGTCTCTGTAATTTATCCAACAGATATACAGGGGACTTATTTTACTTTAAGTTTAGATAAAACTATTGTAACTAAAACTCTATATGAAAACGCTGGCGGTCTTTTACCTAAACCACTTCTCCCTAACTTTGTTTTAACTCCAGACGGGTCCCTGACTTCAGTTTATAGAAGTAAATCCCAATTAGTCAGTGAAGGAGGAGTCTTAACCTCTATTTTAGGTTTATCTAAAGTAGAACTTATTTTTGATTCCCCTGACGCTTTTAACTCCGTTAAAATGGGGCGTAATTTATATATTTCTGGTGGCTTCTTACAGAACTACGACTCCGCTGGAATTGTAGAAAACGGCTTCCACCTATATCCTGAAGACTTCTCCTCAGCAGCAGCTACTTCTGGAGGAAGTATTGTAGCCTCAGGAACCAGTGATAAGTGGCAATATGTATTGGTTTATGAATGGACCGACAATAAAGGACAGATTCATAGATCTGCTCCGTCTCTGCCAGTAACCGACTCCTTCCCGTCGGCAACTACTGCTGGTCAATTCCACTTGACTATTCCTTATCTCCGACTAACAGCAAAAAAGAATCCCAGAAGTGAAGTAGCCATAGTTATTTATAGAACAGAGAAAAATGGATCTTTATTTTACAGAGTAACTCCAGTGTCTTCTCCTTTATTTAATAATGTAGACGCCTCAGCAGAGTTTTTTGATTACTACGACACAATGAGTGACGCTGATTTAATTAAAAACCAGCTCCTTTACACTACTGGGGGAGTATTAGAGAATATCTCCCCGTCTTCAACTTCTATTTTAACGACTTTTAAAAACAGGCTCGTATTAGCAGGTTTAGAAGACCCCAATATGATTGCCTTCTCTAAAACTTTTATTGAAGGAGAATGCTCTGGGTTTAATCCAGTAGTAACTGCCCGTGTAGATTCAATTGGTGGAGAAATTACCGCCTTAGCTGAGCTTGACGATAAATTAATTATCTTTAAGAAAAATAATATCTTCGTCCTAGCAGGGGACGGACCTAATAACTTAGGAACTAATGATAATTTCTCAATCCCTGAAAGAGTTAATACCGATGTAGGGTGTAGCAACCAAGCCTCTATTAGTTTAACCCCAGACGGACTTATTTTTAAATCCTCTAAGGGAATATATCTACTTGACCGCTCTCTTAATTCAATTTACATTGGAGCAGAGGTAGAGAAATATAATTCTCTAGAAGTAACCTCCTCTAAATTACTCCAAGACTCTAACGCTATTATCTTCACACTAGCAGACGGACCTGCTTTATACTATAATTATTTCTTTAGACAATGGGGAACCTTTACAAACCACGAGGCAGTAGGTTCAGCCGTATTTGAGGATAAGTATTGTTTCCTTAAATCCGACGGTAAAGTTTATTTACAGAACACTAGTAAATACTTAGACGGTGGGAATAGTTATAATATGAAGATTAAAACCGCTTGGCTTAAAGTCAACGGTCTTCAGGGTTTCCAACGAGTTTATAGAGCTTCCTTCTTAGGAGACTATAAGAGTAAACATAAACTCCAAGTAAAAATGGCGTTTGATTACCGTAATTACTTCCAGCAGGAATATACTAAACTTTTTGACCCTTATGAAGTCTTAGGCAGTGAATACTACGGAGAAGGGGAATACGGGGTGGAATCTCCTATGGCAGGACCAGAGGACGGAGTTTATCAATTCCAGATTCATATTGGACACCAGAAATGCCAAGCAATAATGTTTGAAATAACCGATGTTTTAACCACAAATATAGGGGCGTCTTTTACTTTAAATGATTTAACTCTAGAAATTGGTGTAAAACGAGGATTAAATAAAGTAGGAATAGCTAAGAAATAAGAGGACTTGAAATATGATTAAATTATGGTATAATACTAGAGGAGATAAATAATGAGCAGTTTTTTAAAAAATCTATTCGGGGTTAAGGAAACTGCCCCAGCAGATCCTAACGCATTTAATATAAATAAAACCGCCCTAGGCAACGAGGCAAGAGAAGCCGGTAAGGACGCAACTAACCGAGCAGCTCCCGCTATTGATAATTCTCAGGCTCAATTTAGAAACACCCAGAACGATTTAATTAATACTTTTAAGGGGCAAATGAATGGAACTGCTCCGTCTATTGCTGAAAATCAATTTAAACAAGCAGCCGACAGAAATATCTCCCAGCAAATAGCAGCCGCCGCAGCCTCTAGAAACCCCAACGCTGGAGCCATTCAACGACAAACTGCCCAGAATATCTTAGCTACTAATCAACAAACCGCAGCAGATGCTGCTAATTTAAGACTCCAAGAACAACAACAAGCTGCATCTAATTTAGCTGGATTATCTTCTACTGCCCGCAGTCAAGATATTGATCAAGCTAGAAACGCCGCTAATGTAGAATTACAACAGAGACAACTTAACGATCAATTAGTTATGCAGTATCAACAGCTAGGGTTTAATTATGACCAAGCTCAATCTGCGGCTAAAATTAGACAGCAAGAAATTAACGCCCAAATTGCCCAGAACAATACTAATTCTAATAATCAGTTTGCTGGTGGACTTATGAATGCCGCCGCTACTGGTCTAACTATGCTGGCTATGGGGAGTGATGAAAACATTAAGAAAAATATAAAACCATTAGACTCAGCTAAAAAGAACTTTGTTAATTCTCTACTGTCTTCTGGTGGTGTAGCTCCGCAGGCTTCTAATAATCCTTTTGATTTTTCTCAAGGAATTAAAGCTGGGGCTAATATAGCAGAAGCTAGAAAAGAAATTAAAGCAGCAGAGGCGGAAGAAGCTAAAAAAAAAGAAACTAGAGACCCAGAAGTAAAAAACTTTATTGATACATTAACTCCTTACCAATACGATTACACGGACCCAAATAAGTTCGGACAAGGAAAACATGTAAGTGTAATGGCTCAAGATTTAGAAAAGTCTCCCTTAGGAAGCCAAATGGTAGTAAATACTCCCAATGGTAAAATGGTGGACTACGGAAAAGGTTTTGGTGCTATGCTGGCAACTATGGCAGATCTTAACAACCGTGTAAAGAAAATGGAGTCGTAATATGCCAAAAATTATTAATAATAATAACGGAATGCTTACAATTGAAACGGACGACGGGAAGATTATTAATTCTCCTATGAATATGTTTAACGATAAGCAGCTTGCTGCGATGACTCCCTCTCCAGAGTCTCCAGCTCCCGTCGTCCCCCCTTCTTTTGATCCCCTAGTAGCTCCCCCAGCTCAGGAGCCTAAGAATGAAGGATTGCTTCCTCTTTTTACTAGATCAGCGGGAAATACAGGAATAGCAATTGGTAGAGCTATTAAACAAGCCCCAGGAGCTATTAGTAATATAATTTTAGGAGAAGATAGTGATACAACTAAGGCTTTAAGCGTTAATCCAAATACTTTTGAAAAAAATAACGCCTATATTCCTGGACCAGCAGATCCTAACGCTGGAGCTGAGAACATTGACCAGTTAAATAGAATCATGTCTCAAGTAGCCGCCCCCCCTCAAGTAGGAGCAGCTCCGCAGCCTATTCCCCAAATACCTACACCTCCCTCAGTATTACCTCCACAGGCACCAGCTCAAGCCCCAGTAGTTCCAGGGGCAGACCCAATGAAAAACATTATGGGTTCTATGGACTCTTCTTTTAAAAGAGAAGCGGCGGGCTATGATAAAATGGCTCAAGTAGGAAAAGAAATTGGAGCAGCTCAGGCAGCTTATAACCAAAAACTAGAAGAAGAGAACCAGAGACAAGCTCAAGAAAGAGAAATGGACGCTAAAGTCTTCCAAGAGAAGATGCAAGCTGATCTAAACTCTTTTGAGCAAGAAAGACAAAATGTCTTAAATACTAAAATCACTGCTAAAAACATTGCCACAATCTTTGACGACAAGGGAGCAGGATCTAAAATCATGGGAGCCATTGGTCTTATGATTGGAGCCGTAGCTGGTGGAGTAATGGGTAAAGGCGGGAATGTAGCTTTAGATATTATTAATAACGCAATTGATAAAGATCTAGACAGCCAAAAGTCTAACCTGCAAAATATGCAAAATAGCTTGACTAATAGATATAATGGTATTCAATTAAATAGAACTAATTATTTAGATCAACAAGTAGAGAAAGATAAAATTAAACTTTTAAGAACAGAAGTTTTTAAAAATCAACTAGATAAGACTATTAATAATTTAGCTCCGCAATACCAAAATGCTCAGTTAATGCAACTTAAAGAGGGTGTATTACAGAAACAAATCGCAGCTAAAGCAGCTTACCAGCAGTCTCTAGCTTTAAGGAATCAGCAGGCAGTTCAGTATGAAAGAGCAGGAATTAAACAAGACGACTTCCCTGGGGCTAAAGATCCGTGGCAAGAGCGAGTTGTTTATTCTGCTGGAAAAACAGTAGGATCTAAAGAAGCAGCAATGGCTGCTAATAAAATCTTCGCTGAGAAACAATCTGGGGTCCAAGGTATTAATGATACAATGGACTTCGTAAATAATGATTACAGCCAGTTTAGTTTAGCAGATCGTACTAGAATGCAATCCAAAGCGGATATGTTAGTCGGTCCACTTAAAGACGCTATCGGACTGGGAGTATTGTCGGATTCGGATAAAGAGTTCTTAGACGGAATTATTGGTAACCCTAATAAAATCTTTTCTTTTAGTGCTTTAGAAAAGATAAAACTAGAAGTAATCCAGGAGAAAATTAATAGAGATTTTGAGACTTCATTAAAAGCGTATGGAGTAGAAGCACCAAAAACACAGGGAAAATACTCTCAAGGATTTAAGCCCATTAAAGGTGAATTGAAAAAATAAAGGAAGCAAATGGCTTTAATTGTTAAAGATAATAATGGAAAGTTCTTCGAGGTTCCTGCTGGAAAAGAGCAGGACGCCATCGATGGGAAGTTTATTCCAGCTACTCCAGAAGAAATTGCTCAGTTAAAAGAAGCGGAGGAGTTCCAAGATCGACCAATAGCTGCCAATTTAGCTGCTGCTGCCGATAGTTTAACGCTTGGAGCTTTTAGCCCTCTAGCGGTTGCTTCGGGATTAGTTAAAAAAAGAACTCTAACAGGGTTAAATGAATATAATAATACAGTTCCGGGAGAAATACTCGGTGCCGCAATACCTATGGTTTTATCTGCTCCAGTATCAGCAGGAGCTAAAGTAGTGGGAGCTGCTAAGGCAGTAACCGCAGCAGAAGAACTTAGCACTTTAGCAAAAGTAGCTGAGATGACTCCAGTGGGACTACTCCAAAAAATTGGAACTAAAGTAGCCTCTGGAACTAAAGAATTAATAGGAGCAGAGGGGACTGCGGCTAAAATCCTCTCAGGAGCTGCCCAGACAGGGGTAGAAGCTGGGATTTATGGCGGAGCTATGGAAGCCAACCGTCAATATCTAGAAAATGAGCCTTTATCTTATGAAAAAGTAGCAGCTCAAGCTGGACTTAATACTCTCTTAGGGGGAGCCTTCGGTGCTACTCCCGCAATCCTTGGAGCTGTCACTGGACGAGCTAAAGAGTTTGTTACAGATATGGTAGAAAAAACTATTAAGGATGTAGATTTAAAAAAAGCAGTAGCTAAAATTACCACTGGTTTATCTGGTGAGAATATGGAATATCTAGCTAAACACATGGATGATGTGGAAAATGCCGTTCCTTATGGAGATACTGCTAGAGCATTTAGAGACCCAAAAACTGGAGCCTTATCTAAGGGCTGGGAACTACAAAAAATTAAGGCTAAAGAGGCTTTAAATACCTTAGATAATGCCGCAGAAACAATTGAAATAAAAAAATTACAAGATACAATAACTCCAGCTTTAGCTGACTTAGAGCCTAACATTAAAATCTCAGATGAGACTAGAAGAGCTTATAATAGATTAAGTTCAATTAATGGAGCCTTAGATTTAGAAAAAAAAGCAGGAGTAAATATGACTCCTAAAAGATTAAAATCTATTGTAGAAGCAATTGATGAAGACGCTACTGCTGCCTATAATAAATTACAAAACGGAGAAAAATTAAGCGTTTATGATAAATCCTTAATTAATGTAAGACGATCATTTGATGACTTATTAAAATCAACCGTCCCAGCTTATAAAGAAGCTATGGAGCCAGTGGCGGAAATTACTAAGGTTATGGGCAAAATGAATGATTTATTTTCTAACCCAGACACGGTTCAATCTAAACTCCTTACTATTATGAAGGGCGTTAAAAAAGAGAGCTGGGTCCAGACTTATGATAATTACATTGCTTTAATGAAAAAAAACGGAATTGAAGTTCCAGATTTTATTAAGCCTATGAAGGATTATACGGTTCAACAAGATTTTGAAAAAGCTATAACCAACGGATCAAGAAGAGTTAATTTAGGAGCAATTGTATTTGGTTCATTAGGTGGACCTGTGGGAGCAGCCGCTGGAGCCGTAGCTGGTGCTACTTTAGATGTTTATGGTAGACAAGTAATTAAGTTTTTAATTAAAAATTATAATAATTTAAAACCTCTTCAGTTCGTAAACTCAAGACTAATTAATGCGGTCAATAAGACTAATAAAATGATTAACATTAAAATGGACGGATTTTTAGATAAATCCTACAAGTCCACTTTAGCCCCTATCTCTGTAACTATCTTCCATGATACTAATTATAATAAAACTAAGAGGGAAGATAAACAAACACAACTAGCAGGATATAAAGCCCGTTCCCAAGAAATTACTGAGTTATTTAATAACCCTCAGCAAATGGTAGATAGACTTAACACCCGTTTAGTCAACATTACTGAAGCGGCTCCGCAATACGGACAGGGACTAACGACCGTAGCCACACGAGCGGTTAATTTCCTATTTGATAAAATGCCTAAGAAGAGTAACTCTGGACTATTAATTAACCAAACCCATATCCCCTCTTCTACGGAAGTGGCCAAGTTCTCAAGATACTTAGGAGCAGTAGAAAAACCTTTATCAGTATTAGACTCTTTAAATAATTCAATTTTAACTAGTGAAGAAATTGAAGCGGTCTCTACCGTTTATCCAGAACTTATGAAGCATCTACAAGTTAATTTAATGAATAAAATAGCAATTAAAAAACCTAAACTATCTTACAGAGATAGACTACAAATTAGTGTCTTTATGCAGCAACCTATGGACCCTACTTTAGACCCTAATTTTATTAACAAAATGCAGCAATTAAACCTTCCCCCTGAAGAGCGTAAATCTGGTAATATAGATATAGGCACTGCTGCGGAGAATATGCAAACAGAAACCGAGAGGATTACAAATGAGTAAAGTTATAGAAAATCAATTATTTAAAGACGCCTCTATGGGAGCTGACCAGACTTCTGCCGTATTTGATATTAATTATATGAAGTCAATATCTTTTGAGATTAAGTTCTCAGGAACCCCTACTGGTGTTTTTAAAGTTCAGTGTTCTAACTCTAAAGAAAACTGGGTGGATTATCCTGAAGAGCAAATTGACGGACTAGCGGAGAATCAACCAGCGGGATCAGCCGATACTTTTATTATAGATTTACAAAATCTTAACACTAGATATATAAGACTTTTTTATGATAGAACCTCTGGGGACGGAACATTAAACACTTGGGCCGTGGCTAAGGAGAGATAATGAGTAAATACTTTAAGAATATAGTTAATGCTTGGAGAGGGTGGAAAAAACGAGTCGCCGATGTCGCTTCGCTCCCATCTAGTGGAAATGAGGAAGGAGATGTAAGAGTTGTTATGTCTCCCCTAGGTATTTATATTTGGGACGGCTCTGCGTGGCAATCAGGCGGAGGCGGTGGAGGATCTTCTGCGTCGTTTAAAACTGTTCAGCCCGACTCTGGAACAGCTCCAGTAGCTACTTCTCCAACGGATACACTGACTATAACTTCCTCGGATTCAACTATTGATGTAATAGGTAATTCAGGAACAGATACTATTAACTTAAAAACTGATAAAACTAAAATTGGACTAGGCAATGTAGACAATACCTCGGATGCTAATAAACCAGTATCCACTGCCCAGCAAACGGCTTTAGATTTAAAAGCTAATAATTCAAGAAACATTAATTCTGGAGCGGGATTATCAGGCGGTGGAGATTTATCTGCTGATAGAACCCTAGCCGTAGATATTAACGGACAAACGGAGGACACTACTCCTTCTTTAGCTAATGACTTCGTAATGACTTATGACGCTTCTGCTGGTGGACTTAAAAAAGTTAAATTACAAAACTTATCCTCTGGAGGAGGACTTGCTGATGCTCATCAATTTGGAACTGGAGCAGACGGGGCTTTAAGTTTAAGCTCTGGTTTTACTACTTATTCTAGACGCATGAATTGGACTACTGGAGTAATTACAGGAACAGGATCTGCAAGGATTGCAGCAACTTCTTATTTTAGTCAATATCTAGATTTGTCTAATGCCCCATCCGACGCTATTTCCACTTCAAACAAAACAGCTAACGGTGGCAATGGATCAGCCTCTGCAACAGCAGGATCTAACCCTGGAGCTGGAGGAATTGATACAGAGCGTCCTGGAGTAGCTACTGCAAACGGAGCTGCAGGAGCTGGAGGAACTGCAGGTGGTTCTCAAGCCTCTGCGTCCGTTGTAACAGGTAGTTTCGTAAATCCATCAACCTCAGGAGCAGGTGGGGCAGGTGGATCTGGTTCTGGTGGGGCAGGTGGAGCGTCAAGAGGTGCTTCTACTCCAACTTCAATTTTTTCTATTTCTACTTATCCTATGAATATTCCAGTACTAGCTGTAGTTTTCCAAACTTCAGTCGGTGTTCCAGGAGGATCAGGCGGTGGTGGAGACGGAACTTCTGGTGGCGGAGGTGGCGGACCAGGTGGATCAGGAGGATCTGTTCGTGTTTTTGCTAAAGAAATTATTAGAGACTCTTCAACTACTGCAGCAGGTGCAATATCTGTCAATGGCGGAAATGGTGGTAATGGTGGATCTCCTGCCGCAGGAAACCGAGGCGGTGGAGGTGGCGGTTGTGGTGGAACTGGTGGCTTCGTTTATATAGCTTATAAAACATTATCAGGATCAGCTAAAACTGGATTAATTAATGCTTCTGGTGGAAATGGCGGAAATGGTGGAAATGGATTTGGAACTGGAAATGGTGGTAATGGTGGCGGTGGAGGCGGTTCAGGTGAAGTTATTTTAGTAGACTTAACTGCCGGAACTTTAACAAGATACAATAACGGATCAGGATCTAACGGAACTGCTGCTTCAGGAGCAACTGGTGGAACTGGTGGAACTGGCGTAGCCAATGAGGTGGATTTATAATATGGAAAAAGTAATAGTAAAAAACACAAAAGTATTATTAGCAACAGTAAATCCTGGACAATTTCTTAATGTAGATTTATCTAATTTAGAATATGACTTTAAGTTTATTTTCGAGGGAGAAACAGTTAGAGGTTCTCAATACTTCAATATAAAAAAACAGACTTATTTAATCGATGCCCAGTGGGAAGAGCCTGTTAATATCTCAATTGAAGTAAATGAAGATGAAGAAAAAGAAATATCTTTTGAGGTAATTAGTAATGAATAAAAATATCTTAGTGAGATTTTCTAGTAATGGAGCAAGGATTGAAGTTAATCCTGATAATTTTGATCTTATTCAGGAAGATAAAATCTCTATTTTTAAAAATCCTGATTTAACTAAAGTTATAGAACTACACTTAGCTCCCCACAAATGGGCAGTAGAAGACGGTAAAATAGTTCCAGCAAAAGAACATATAGTAATTCAGCGGGAAGCGGAACTGACTAATTCTCCACTGCCTAAAATAAAATATAATTATGTTAAAAACAGAACTAAAATAATTATATTAAGTATTTTAATAATTTCCTCTTTAGCCCTTTATTTTTCTAAAAAATATGATATAACTATAAACATAACCCCCAAGGAGTTTTCCCATGAGTAATATAATTGAGGACTTTTCCCTCGTAACAAACCAGTCTTTAGACGCTTCCTTTAATTCTAATGCGGTAGATATTAGAAGCCAGAACATGGTAGGAATTGCTTATCAAGCCGCTGACGCTTCGTCTCTTAACGGAACCCTAACGGTTCAAGTATCTAACGATAAAAACACTTGGGTAAACTTCGGCTCTTATACAGTAACTTTAAACGCTAATGCCAACGGTGTTTTCTCTGTCTACCCTTGCCCCTTCTCCTATATAAGACTTGCTTATACTAGAACTGGCGGGACTGGAACACTTAATGTTCAAGTCGGAGCTAAGGGTGTATAATGCGCAAGATCTATGAAGAGCTATTAAGCCATATAAACTTCTTTTACATGAAGGCGGCTGCAATAGCCACCCCCTTCTTTTTAATGCTCTATACGGAGATTATGGGCTTCTACGCACCCGTTAGTGATATGCTCTGGCTGCTGGTTTTACTAGCTGCTACGGATATAGTTACAGGAGTTATAACTAATGTAATAATCTTAAAAGAAAAGTTTAGCTCTAAACGCTTCTGGCAGAGAAAAGCAGTAGTAACCGTTTTATTCTTCTTAGGTCTAACCGGAGTCTTAGCTGTGGATTTAATGCTTAAAAGTATAGCAGAACCACTTAATTCATGGATTAGTAAATCATGGATTTTATTCTACGGGGTCTATGAATTAATCTCTATTTTAGAGAACTTAGCTAAAACTAAGAAATTACCGCTCGTATCTAGAATCATTAATGTAATCTACGGTAAGCTCCCGCAGGATGTGGTGGATGTGGTAAGGGAAGAGAAGAAGGACACTCAACCCCCAAAGCAGTAGAATAGTATCCACTTTTACTTTTTGTTCTTTTTTCTAAACTTTAATAGAGCCTGAATCATTACTTTAAATTCTTGAACGGTATACTGAGTATGGCGGGAGACATTACAGCCACCGCAACAAGGTAAAACATTATCTAGTAAATAACCTTTAGTATTATCAATCCTATCAAGTCCCCATGCCTTCTTTTTGTCGCAATAATAACAGTTCTCATTTAAAAGATTAGTCATTAATTCATATTTAATCGGATTCTTCTCAAATTTAATTTTTCTTGTGACCGCTTTATCTTTAATAGAATACATCCTGTATTTAGGATCATTTTCTCTTTTGTTTTTTCGCCAAGCATTGGGATTATACGCCATAAAGTGAATATAGCAGAAAAAAAATAAAAAGCAAATTAAACCTTATGGGATACTTTCTTACTGCTAGTATTTTTTTTAAAGAAATTAAGTATAGAAGAAAATAGAGTCTTACTTCCCGTCTTTAATAGCTTTAAATGCCCCTTTACGGGGTTCTTCTTTAAGTAGCACCCTTGGCAGGTGGTATAGACTATGAAGCGTTTATAGGGCTTTACAGAGCATTTACACATTAGTAGGCTGGTCCCTTAGGTGTTCGCTTAGGAACTTCTTTATTATCATATTCTTTTTGTAATTTCTTAAGCTCTTCCCCGTATTGCTTCCTAACTTTATAGTCAGTGTAAAAATTTTTAAAGAAATACTTAATATGATAGATTAATTTTTTCATTTTACCGCCTTAATTCTTTTTTTAGCAATCTCAAAGAAGTCAGTAGACAGCTCTATACCAATAAACTTCCGTTTAAGTTTTTTAGCTGCCATACCAGTAGTTCCTGATCCCATAAAAGGGTCTAAAACTGTTCCGTTAGGGGGACAGACTAGCTTAATTAAGTATTCCATTAATTTTACAGGCTTAACGGTGGGGTGGTTGTTTTTAGCTGGTGCTGGTGTTCTAGCATAGCCTTTAGCTACTGGGTCTCTAGTATCTACTTCTTTAATTTCTTCCCCGTCCATTCCTAAGTCTCTTTCTTTCTTGCTGGGTTTAGCTGTATAGAAGAAGCGGGCGGCAGAGCCTTCGTCATTTAGTTGTCTTGCTCCGCCTGGCGTGGGCTGTCCTTCTCCAAAAGAAGTATTAACTCCTGCTCCTCGTTGGACAGGGAATGATCCACCTTTAGTATTAGGAAACTCTGCAATTACATCAGGGGAGCCGTCATGGATTACATTGGCTGGGAAGCGTCCTAATTTGTGCTTATCATCTTGAGAGCCTGTTCCTTTTTTATTCAATGAGTCAAAAACATTACTTTCACTTTTTACTACTTTTCTACCTAAGTTTTCTTTACTCTTTACTCTACAAGCATCTACATTGACTGCGCCTACGCCATACTTTTTAACATTTTCCGTCATTGGTTTTAAGTGAGGCTTCTGTCCCATAAAGATTGGTTCTAAGGCTGGTTTTAAAGATTGGAGTCCATATTTCCAGCCGTCCCATTTTTTAGCTAAAGCCGTAGCTGGGGCGGTAATGTTAATTTCTGGAGTATAAGTTCCACCCTCTCCCTGATCTGTCCAATCTTTTCTATTTGGCTTTCCTTTTAAAGTTGCCGCTGTTCCTGCTAATTTTTGTTTTCCTACTACTTTTCTTTTTGCTCCTGCCTGTTTATCAAATTGTTTAGATAAATCTACAGATTTAGGGAATCCACTGCCAAAAATCCAGCCGATCATAGGGTGGACAATAAATCCCAGATCTTCAAGTTGAACCCCTAAGCGGTGGTAAGTCCGTGTAGCAGACATAGCTAGGATATAGCCCCCTGGTTTTAATTTTTTAAAACATTTTTCCCAAATCTCTACCGGTGGTAGTGCTTTATCCCAGTCTTTTCCCATGAAGCTAATTCCGTAGGGCGGATCACATACTATACAATCAATTGAATTATCCGGATATAGATCTAATACTTCTAAACTATTGCCGTTATGTAGTTGAATACGATTACGCATTAAAAAACCTCTTTCCGCTTTTTGGGGGAACAATCTGGAAATGAACCCATCCCTTAGTATCGGCTTCACAATATAGACCAGCTTGCTCAAGTATTTTTGTATTATCTAAACACCACTGATAAAGATCTCCCGTCGGGTCCGCTATATCCACCGCTTGTCCTTTAAGGTGTTTACTTCCCATAGGAATTTTATCCTTAGGAATCCCCTTAGAAGCGTAGATCCGCAGGTGGTCAGCTAAATCCCTTAGCCCTGAGGTTACATTCATGACTTTTCCATAAGCCGTTCTTACAATATTTATAGCTACTAATAAAAGTTGTAAGTTTTTATCAATCTCCGCAGTAGTTTTAAAGTTATGCGGATTAAGTTCTTTAAGACTGATCACGATGCCGCTCCCAAATACGGTTAAGCATTCGTTGCTCTTTTTGGTAATTAAGATGTTTAAAAGTTAGATAAATCCCATAAGCCACAGACCAAACTAAAAATAGGCAACCAAAAAATAGAGTCATATTTGTAGAAGTCTCCACCATTATTGCCCCCTTAAAAGATCATTACAGATAAGCTCTACTTGATCTTGCGGAACATTAACCACTTGCCCTGTTTGCTGGTAGATCATAACGGTCATAAAACCACCAACACCTTTACGACACCCCGTCATTTCCGAGCGGTGGGTAAAATAACTAATAGTTAAAAATGTTAAAAGAGCTCCTAAAATTACCGCTAATAATTTCTCTCTCATATTAACCTTCCTTCTGGTTTTTTAATAGTTCGTCAATTTTCTTATTAAGATCAGCAATATGGAATTGAAGTTGTTGAACATCCCAGTCTAAATTAGACACTAGAGTGATTAAATTATTCTTAGTATCATTAAATACTCTCTGTCCTTTTTCATTAACTTGCTTAGTTAAATAATGCTTAACTTCAGCTCTGTGTTTAGCTCTAGCTTCCTGTTCTTTTTGGAAATCATAGGCTAATTTTTTTAAGTCCTCCGGATTCATTTCTTGAGCTAGTTCCTCAACTATTTTTTTGTTTTCTTCTTGGGCTACTTTCTTACTGTCTTCCATGTTTTCTCCTTTTTAATTTTTATTAGTTAAACCGATTCTAGCTTCTAAACCCTGCCTTGAAGTGCTTATCCCCGTAGTGACCCCAAAAGGTCCTATTAAGTTATTACTCTGGTAGTCAAGGTTATATTTTAGATTAACAGAAGAAAAAGAAAAGTCAAGCGGTGTAACACTTAAAGATAAAACATTATTCTTATTTGGAGTTATAGATTGTAGTTGTTTAACTTCGGCTTTTTTCTCTACCACTGTTCGGTCAACTATTTTTTCTATAATTGTTCCGTCTGGTTTAGTAACTTTAATTGTATCTACATGTCTATTCTCTTTAACCACTTCTTTAATCTCAGTCTTAACTACTGTTTTAACTTGAGGAGTTGCGGTGTATTTGCCGATTAGAAAACTTACTGGGAGAAGACATAAAAGTAGAAGTATTTTTTTATCCATAATTAGAGTATAGCAGAAAAAATAAAAAAGGCAAGTAGCACTACAAAGGAGGGGGCATGAATAAAACCCTGTGCTACTTGCCTTAGCTGGTGGATATGCCAGCTTGATTACACTATATCATATTTTACGGGAGAGTCAAGCGGTGGGCTACTTTTTTGCTGTTATGTTAAAAATTAGATAAAAAAGAGGCAGTAAAATAATAACCCAAAATAGAGTCCTATTGGGATACTTTCTTACTGCTTTTATTTTTCTTTAAATTACTACAATATCTACAAGCGTAGTTTAAACCGTCTTTAGCTTTTTTATTTTTACTAAAAGCCATAGGATCTTTAAAATCCCTGCACTTAGTGCATTGCTTTAAATTAGTAATAGTTAAAGTGGTTTTATGACTCATACCCCATTATAACAAAAAACCCCTGGGAGGTCAAGTCCCAAGGGTAAGGAGGCGACACGCCTAAATCTAAGGAAAAGCGTATCTTATTTAATAAATAGAACTTTAAGGGTAATAGCTTGATTTAATGGAATACCAGTTAAAACAAATATATCCCCCACCTGCATAGGATATTCATAAGAACAATTATTATAGCTTAAATAAAAATAACAGATAAAAACATACTGTCCATTTCTAAGTCTCCAGACTCTAACTTGATCTATTTCATTTTCTGGAATATATGAATTATTTAATACCCCTAAAAACTTTACTTTAGTTATTTCATTTATCTGGATAGGGGTAGAGTAATTATCAGGATTAGAATCATTATAGTTGGCAAAGGCAAATAGGGCTTCATTGGGCTTTAAAGGCTCTTCAGG
>ERZ869921.530-NODE-530-length-22609-cov-8.231533_pt1 | contig 22609 bp, 25 predicted proteins | sample MGYA00579310_ERZ869921 | MGnify/ENA primary metagenome ERZ869921 (study PRJEB32216, sample SAMN09231816) | wastewater metagenome | place: USA: Maryland | collected 2016-06-21 | study: EMG produced TPA metagenomics assembly of the PRJNA472060 data set (Reclaimed...
GCCGCAGACGTGACGGATTACGCGAGCGAATAAATGGCAGCCTACACCCCCCTGCTTGACCGTCGATACAAGGTGCTGGGAACCTACAGCGGCGGAACCGGCTTGACGACGTGGGCGCTTCCGCTTGGCGATGCGAGTATCAACCTAATGATTCTCGGACCGTCGTTTGCGAATCCCGGAGCCGTCTATGTAGAAACTGGCGGCTTCACACTTGATGTAGCAAACAGCAGGGCAACAAAATCGGGCGACTACACCGCTGGCTACGTGATCTTCGGAACGGCATACGACATGGACGTGGAGTTGACCACGCCCTACCCAAAGACCAAAGACAACAACGACAACTACACGGCGCACCGGCAGATTCGCCACGTTGATCTGACATACTCACAAAGCGGACCATTCACGATTACCTCTGTGTGGGAGAACAACTCACACCTTGGCAAGTCGGTTTCGCCCGCGTCAAGCACGGCCATAGACAACGCGACCGCAACCAGCAAGCTTCGCGCTCGAATAAACGGAAACGCCGACCAAATGAGTTTGCACATCACAAGCAGCGACCCCAAGCGCGTCAACATCGCGTCGGCATTCTTTGAGATCGACAGCAACACACGGAGAGACAACTAAATGGGCGCATTCGGAGCAGCAGCCGGAGCGGGGGCAGGTCTTGGCGTTCTGCAAGGCGTGACCAGCATTCTCGGAGCTGGCGCCCAGCAGGACGCGGTAGAGAACTCGGCTGCGATTCAGGCCAAGCAGTTGTCCGACCAGCGAGTGAACGAACAGGAGAACCGAAAGGCGCAGGCTCTCGCCCTTCGCGGTCGCCTTCGCGTGATCGCGGCGGACGCGGGCACGGGCTTCGGTGGGTCCGAGGCACAACTTGAAGCTGCGAACCAGTACGCGGCCAATCGGGACGCGAAGATCATCGACCAGAACTATCAGAACTCACTTGCTGCGATCAACGCGGGCGTGCAGAACGCGGCGGCAGCGAACAACCCCTTGCTGGCCGGACTCGGTGGTGGCATTACGGGCCTGTCTACGGGCTTGTCATTGGGTGCGGCTTACAACTCGTTCGCAACGCCGGTTCCCTCCACTCAGCAGCCCGGCTGGTACGCGAGGAATCCATGAGCAGACTCGGCGGCTCAATGCCGAACGACCACGCGCAGCGGAACCTAGTTCGTGGTGCGGGCGACTTGATACCCGTTACGTCACAGCAGTTGAACGTGGTCGGCGTGCCCGTCGATACGTCGATCTCTTCGCAGCTTGCGGAGTTCGATCACATTCTCGGCATTGCAGGTCAGACGGCGGCGCAAGCGGGTTCGTTGCACATGCAGGAGGTGAACTACGCCGAACGCCAGAACGAAAAGTCTGACGCCCTCTACAGCGGATTAGGTGTTCGCGCCCGCCAGTCACTTCTTGCGGACACTGCGGATCAAATCGCGCAGGGAAAGATCGTCGTTCCCGAGGGCCAGTCCCTTACCGACTTCGCCACGCAGTACGTCCAGGCATACGCCGACAGTGCCTACGGAAACACGAACCCCGCGTTTAAGCAGGAGATTCTCGATGCGGCCCCGCATCTGTCAGAGCAGCTTCTAAGGGCACGTGAACACAACGTTGAGCAGGCCAAACGGGACGGCGTGCCGATCCTTGCCGATTCGCTGTACGGCGCTCCGGACGCTGGCGAGATGGTGAAGCGACTTGCCAGCGGCAGCGATGCGCTGAAACTAACGCCCCAGCAGCGCGACTCGGTTGTGTTGAAAGCGATGGAGGGTGCGGCGGCATCCGGCAACACGGACAAGCTGGACGCACTCAAGGCGGCGTTCCCCAACAACCCGTTCAAGAGCGAGATCGACACGCTCACGTTGCAGGCGGCAAACTCGGCGGCGATTCGGCAGAACAAAGAGTGGGCGGCGAACAACGACATTTTGCAGAAGATGGACGATGCGGGCGACTCGCCATCGGTCATTCTGGCGATGGCCGACGACATGGCGAAGAACGACCAGATCGCGCCGGGCCAGAAGGCTACTTGGACTCAGCACCTTGCGGCGCGTGAATCACAGCAGAGAACCGCATCGGTAGCCGGGATGATTGACCAGATCGCAAACGCGCGATTGAACGGTGCGACGGGCGAACAGCTTGCCCCGCTCGTTTCCAAATTGCAGTCAATCGACCCGAGCAGCGCCTTGACCGCCAAGAACGCGATCGACGAGGCGGACCAGAAGCGGCTTCGGTTGCAGTCTGACGCATTCCAGAAGCAGGCCGAGGCCGAGATTTACACGAAATGGGTCAATTCGCCCCTTCCCTTCGCTAACATTGAAGACGAAACGATTCAGCTACCCGATGGAAAGACCCACACGGTTTCACGCGACAAGATCATCGAGAATGTAACGACCGCGAAACTGGCTCAACTCGCGCAGGGCAAGACTCCGGAACAGGCGATTGTGGCCCAAGTCGATTGGGCGGCATCGAAGGGCACGTACCCGAAGCAGATGGCGCGAATCGTTGAAGCGTCCCCGGCAATGGCGGCGCAGGTGTCCGAGGGCAAGCCGGTTCCGAAATCGCTCTTGGATTCGGTGCGGGGGTGGGAGATTGCGAAGCAGCGAGCGCCGGGATGGGCGGCTGGACTTGGAGACGAGCGCGGCCGGGCATTCCTTGACGCGGCGGCGATCAACCTGCGCGACCAGACAATGAGCCCGGCAATGGCAATCCAGATGGCTAGCAAGGTGGCTACATCGACCTCAGAGGAGCGCGAGGCCGCGACACGGGCAATCGACCCGGCAATGGTGAAGAAGGCCGTACAAGCCCTTCCCGCCAACGTGAAGGCCGCGAGCAATTACCCGATGATTGAAGCGGGCATCAAGGAACAGGCGAAGGTGCGATTCCTTGGAACCAACTCGGGATCGTCTTCGCTTTCGGAATCAGTCAACGACGCGGCGAGTTCGCTTGTGGTTCTCGGCAAGTGGGCCAGCCCGACAAATCAGGCGGAAATGACCCAGGACCTGCGCGACAAATTGCCCGACCTGTCCACCGAGCTTTCGCGGAAGTACGTGAAGACCAACGGCGGCAACCTCGACAGTCACGCCCTTGTGTGGAACCCCACGAACGGGCTTTGGGAGATCAACGGACCTTTGGGCGTTCCCGTCACCGGACCCGGCAGCAAGTTCACCACGAAGCAGCTTGCTCAGATCGCGGACATGAAGACCGAAGACGCGCAGGGCACCGAACTTGCCGACATTGTGAAGACGGTTAACGCCAAGCAGGATGCACTTCTTGAGCAGGCGATGGCTCCCGATCGTGCCATCTTTGGCGGCGCTGGAAACCATGAGCAGATGAAGGCGGATGCGCTCAAGCGCCTCAGAGATAAGCCGTACGTCCTGTTTCGCAGCAACCCATGACACAACTAAGCACGCTCACGAACGATCCGGTCGCTGACAGGCTACCGACGCGGTTCTCGTTCCCCAGCACCACGCCCAACAAGGAACCGGGCAAGCTCGCAGAGTTCGGCCAGTTCGCTTTCAACCTCCTGCGCGGCACGGTTGACATCAACGCCGCCGCAGACGTTGGCAACGCCGCATACGAGGCCGCAGCGGGCGGCATGACGGGCGGGCTCATTCAGGGAATCTCGCGTGGACCCGACGCGCAGTACCCGGTTGACCCCGAGTTTCGGCTGACCGAAGAGAAATTGAAGCCGTACACGCAAGGAATTTCCCAAGACCTTTGGCGGCAGTATTCCGACGCCCACAGCGATGCACACTTGGAGGCGATCTACGCCCGCAACGTGCTTGAGATGGACCGTCGCAAGCGCCTATCTGAAACCGGGTGGGCGGCAGCACCCGCTCAGGTTCTGGCCGAAGTCGCGGACCCGATCAATCTCGGGCTCGGTGCGCTGACCGGCGGCACGGGTGAAGTCGCGGCGGGCGCTACGAGGCTGGCACGGCTCGCACAACTCACGAAGGCGGGTTTGTACGCGGGCGTCCCCTTCGCGGCTGGCAAAGCTCTCCAATCGACCTACGACCCGAACGTCACAAACACGGACATTTTTGCAGCGGGCGCGTCAGGACTTGGCTTCGGGCTCGGGTCCGAATTGACGGCGACACGCGGGGCGATCACGCACGGCTTCGCGTCTGGCTTCGGTGCCGCCATCCCCGGACTTGGCATCGACCTTTCACGCAGCGACCGCGACAGCCAAGACGCATGGGTGGGCTTCACCGGCGCGTTCCTGATGGGCGGCATCGCTTCTGGCCTGTCCAAGTTCGCCCGCGACCGGGTAATGCCCGTGATGGACGAGCAGTACAAGAACGCTCGCCTTGCCGACGTTGCCGACGCTGCCTTGCTCACGAAGGCCGGACGCGAAGAGTTTGCCCCGCAGTTGAAGCCCAACGCGGACATTGAGAAGCTGGACGCACATGCCGAGGTTCTGTTCGCGGGATTGCCCAAAGTTCCGGAACCCGCACCCACGATCACGAACCCGGAAGTGAATGCGTACTCGGCACAGCCCAAGACCACCGCCAGTGAGTTCACGAAGGCCGATCTATCGAATCGCATCCTCACGCTCCACCAAGAAGCGAATGTGTCGCTCAACGACCACGCCGACATCATCGGGTCGATGTCCAAAGAAGACGCGATCTATCAGATCGGTCAGGACGCATACGACCGTGCGATTCTCGGAGAGGCCGACGCGACGAAGATCGACCCACGCAGCAAGGAATACGCGAAGGCGGTTGAGGACGCAAAGGACGCACTGCGCACGTCGCCCGATCCGCAGGCTCAATTCCTTGTGGCCCTTCACGACAATCTGCCCGCAGGCCGTGTACCCAAGAAAGAAGTTCACGCGCCCGAGGACATTCCGACCGGCTCAAAGTTCACCATCAACGGCGAACGCTTCCGGGTGGAAGTCTCAAACGACGGCACGCACCGCATTCTGACGGACGGCGGGAAGATTCCAGAGATTCCGCTTGAAGTGCTTTCGGAAATCCCGATCGACAAGGGCACGCTCAAGCAGGGCAAACTTCGCGTTCACCCTGGCGAAGACCCGACCGACCATTCGATTCCGCGCGATGCGAACGGCGATCCTGTTCCTTTGGACATACTGCTAGAAGACGCGGCAACGCAGATGAAGCAGGACCAGTTCGGCGCAATGGGCGCATCGTCGGCAGCCGAGTTGAAGTTCCGCGGCAACAGCATTCCCGGAGAGGGAAAGAACGCAGGCACGGACTTCGAGGCATCGTTCATTGACGACAGCCGCCCGAGCATGATGAAGAAGGTCGGCCCCGTCTCGACGCGCTGGGGCATGAACGCAACGCTTTCCAATTCAGAGTCACAGCTTGCACGCCGTTTCTCGAACATCATGGCGTTCGACAATCTTCCGAAGGCCAACGGTCGCATCTACGGCGCTGGCGATATGTGGGCCGAGTCGTCCGCCAAGAGCCACCAAGCCAACCTGTTCCGCGAAATCGAATCAGACTACGGCGCGTATGTGAAGGTTGGCGGCGAGATGAAGCGGGCCGAGTACAGCGAGGAAATCGCGAAGGCTGTTCGGCGCGGCATAGACGGATATACGGGCGATGCACAGATCAAGGTTTCGGCCAAGCGAGTGCAGGCAGCGTACTCAGACCTTCTCGCCATGCTGGAACGTCATGGCGTGAAGGGTGCGAGCGACGTAAACGCGCGCGAAAACTACTTCACCCGCCGATGGTTGCCCGATCGCGTGGGCCTTGCCATAGAACAGCACGGCGGCAAGAAGGTTCTGCAACTTCTCACGGAAGCGATTCAAGCCCGCAACGAGTGGGCGACGGACAAGCAGGCCGTGGAGATGGCCCAAGCAATCATCAAGAACGGCGGCAGGCCCGGAAAACACAACAACCCGGCAGGGTTCCTTGAAGGATCGCTCGACGAAATTGCGCAGGACTTGGCCGAGGCACACATGGATCCGGCGCACGCCGAGAGCATTATCACGATGCTCCGCAACAAGGCCAAGCCAGAGGGCGATCAGGGCAACCCCCGCAATCTCAAGTACCGCATCGACATGGACGAGACGCACTCGATCCAGACGGACAAGGGGCCGCTTTCGGTTGAAGACCTGCTCGACAACAACACGCACCGCGTGATGCGTTCGTACATCCGCGCGGCATACGGCAACGCGGCAGGCGCGGAAGCCTTGCGCGTTCTCTCGCCCGATCCAAAAAACCCGCACACCTTCGAGGGCATCAAGGCTCGCGTTCGGGAAGAGGCCGCAGCAAAGAACCTTGATCGTGTCCGCATCGAGGGCGACATCCTCAAGATGGAGGCCATCTGGAAGAACACGCTTGGCCTGCCCGTCTCGGACGACGTTGCAAACTCGCGCCTGTGGAAATCCGTCAACATCCTCAAGTCCGGCCTGTCATCGTCGATGCTCGGCAATTGGTACGCGGGCTTGACCAACGCAGCCGAACCGATTGCGGCGCTCGCACATCCCGACACGCTCGGCAAGTTGATTCCCGCGCTGCCCGAATTGTGGGCGACGGCGAAGGACGGCAAACCATCGTCGGTCACGATGCGCAACTTCGAGTTTCTGACGGGGCGCGGGCTCGACCAGATCACAAGCGCCGTCGATACCTACATCCCCGTCCACGGTGAGGCCATCGACATCGCGCTGGCACGCGGGCAGCAATTCGCGCAGAAGGCCCGCCAAATCTCCGGTAAGCTCAGCGGATTCGCGGACAGTAACGATTGGGGCTATCGCACACTCGGGTTCGGCATCGTCCAGAAGTGGGGCGATTGGGGCGCGAGTGGCAAGCTCCCGCCCAAGACCGTGATGCACGAGTTTGGACTGTCCGAGGGAATGACCAAGCTCGTTCTCGCGCAGATCAAAGAGCACGCCGAATCCACGAAGGGGCCGACAACCGGCGTGCAAATGTGGGACTTGCACCCGGAGAAGTGGACCGACATCGAGGCCATGAGCGCGTTCAGGGGCGCGGTCTATGCCGAGACGACCACGCGATTCCTCAACCCGCTCCCGAACCAGCTTCACCGATGGATGGGCACGGAACTCGGCAGCATCTTCGCGCAGTTCCGCACGTTCAACGTCGCATCGTGGGACTCGAAACTACTCCAATCGCTCCACAGCAAGAACCTCGACCACCTGCGCATGTTCGTGACAAACGCCGGGCTCACGAGCGCCCTCTACGCCCTCAAGGTCTACAACGACTCGCTCGGCCGCGACGACGCGCAGGAATACCGGGACAAGATGCTGGACACCAGCCACATCGCAAAGGTTGCATTCTCGCGTTCGTCCTACATGAGCCTGTTACCCACGGCCATTGACGCAACTGTTACGCCGATCATGGGCCAGCCCGTGTTTGCATTCGCACGCGGATCAGGCATTCAGGGCGGCAGTGTTATGTCCGTCCCGCTCGCAGACTGGTTCGGCAGCGGAACCGGCGCGATCGGCGGGGCAATCCGCCACGTCTACGACCCCGATTACTCGTTCTCGATGCAAGACCTTCGGAACATCCGGCGATCCATCCCGTTCATCCCGCAAGTCGAACCGCTCGTCAAGGGAATCGACCTGCTCGGGCGCGCGGCAGGCTTGCCAGAAAAGAGCAAGGACTAATGACCAAGAAGAAACCCGAACCGCAGTCAATGGCCGACGCGCTCGACACGGCCATTCTCGAACGCATCACGAAGGGCGTCAATGTCAGCGACGGCAACGGCGGCACGATCCTTGTGGACTGTTCCGCGAAGGACTTGGAAGTCGCCATGAAGCGGCTCTCGATGCTGGGCGTTCTTGATCCGGCAGCAGACGGAACAGCAGCAGGCGAACTCGCCAAGCGTGCGAAGCGAATCGAGGCGCGATTGCACGGCCTCAAACTCACCAAGAGCGACGGCCCGCCCCCACTTGAGGCGCAGTCGGCCTAATGCCCGAACAACCTGTTTCGCACGAAGACCTGCTTCTCGCAGACGTTCGGTACTTCATGCGCGAACTCTGGCTTGAGATCGGCAGCGACAACGAGGACGGCGACGGCATCGCGCCGCTCTCTGAAATCGAACTCGACATGGCCGAGTACCTTGCCCACGGACCCCGGCAGCGAATCGTTCTCGGCACGCGCGGTATCGGCAAGAGCTACATCGAGTGCGGCGTCATCTGCTGGAAGTGGAACCGCGACCCGAACCGCAAGATTCTCTGCCTGTCCAAATCCAAAGAAGCTGTCAACAAGACCAGCACGCTCATACGCGGGTGGTTGAACACCGTCTCGTTCCTCAAGCACCTCAAGCCCCGCAAGGGACAGCGCGACGGCATCGAATCCTTTGAAGTCGGCGGCAGCGCCACGGGTCGCCAGCCGTCCATGTTCATTCTCGGCATCGGCGGTCAGGTGGACAACAACCGAGGACACACCATCTGGTGCGACGACGTTGAGACGTACAAGAACTCGCAGACCTTGACCGAACGAACCAAGCTGCTTCTCACGCTCGGCAACCTCAAGTTCTGCCAGTTCCCCGATATTCCGCTTGAACGTGGCGGGCCGATCGACGGGCTCGAAACCGTCATCACGCAGACACCGAAGCACGAGGAAACCGTCGTCAAGGCGCTCATCAAGCAGGGGTATTCGGTGCGTTCCTACCCCCTGTGCGTCCCGGAGCCCGGCGAGAAGAACTTCCCGCTTGCCCCGGCAGTCTTGCAGGCGATCGACGAAGGACGCTATCGGGCATCCGACAAGTGCCTGCTCGGGCATCGGTTCACCGAAGAGGACGTTCAGATCCTCAAGGCGACCCGCACGCTCTACCTCCGCGAGTGCCAGCTTGTCGAGTCCATCGGTGAATCCGACCGCTTCCCACTCAAGCTCAAGAACCTCATGGTCTTTGAAGTTGCCGACACCGCGCCCATTCACCTGTCCTACGGCATGAGCGACCACAACGGGTCAACCGCGATCGACGTAGGCGATCCCATTGCCTTCGGTGACGACCGCTTTTACCGACCCGCCAAGATCGACCCCAATTGGGCTCCCTTCACCGGGACCAAGATGCGGGTGGACCAATCCGGCGCGGGCAAGGACAAGACCGGGTTCTGTGTCGGCAGCGTCCTCAACGGATTCCTGTTCATCCGTCGTCTCGGCGGCATCCCCGGCGCGGGCGCGACCGAGGCCAACTTCGAGAAGCTGGCGATGATGGCACGCGACACGGGCGCGACCACGATCACCGTCGAAACGAACTTCGGCGGCGACGCTTACGCCAACGGCCTGCAACTCCACTGTAACCGCCTCAAGATCGCACCAGGCACGGACCAGATGCGCCCGCTCGGCTGGGCCTGTCACGTCGAAACCAAGCACTCGCACACCTCGAAAGAACTCCGCATCATCGACGCGATCGAACCGTGGGTGGGCATGCACCGGCTTGTGGTGACGCCCTCAGTCGCGGCGGACAAGGACTTCCAGCGGCAGTACACACGCATTTGCCGAGAAAAGGGCTGTCTCGACGAGGACGACGTGATTGACGTTCTCGGCGGGCTGTGCGAGGACTTCGCGGAAGTCTCGCGCATCGACCCCCGGAAGCTGGGCGAGAACCGCGACGACGAAATCAAGAAGGCCTGGATCAAGGCCCGCGACAAGAACCGCAAGGGGCCGAAACCCAACTGGCTCGACAGGAGGCCCCTATGAAGGTCTACGACTGCCTCTACCTTCGCAACCGCCCGGCAGGCACGCTCCCCGGCTTCTCCCCCATGCTCCAATCCGACCGGGCCTTCTTCGCTCGCATCATCGTCGGCGGGCGCGACACCGGCGCTCGCGACTTCACCAGGATCGACTCAGCCGAGGCCGGGCGCTGGGCAGCAACCGCCACCGGACCCGTAGTCCTCGACATTGAATCACGCTCCGACCCTACCCGGCGTGACATTCGCACCAACGTTCGCCAGATCGACGTAGACGGCCCAAGCGTGCGGGACGATGCCGAATACATCCTCTCGGCCATCCGTGCAGCCAAAGCCGCCACAAGCCAGCCAATCGGCCTCTACGACCTCATCCCCTCCGGATTCAACATCTACAACTCCTGTATCACCAGAGACACCGGAGAACTTGCCCGCGCCTCCGCCTCCAACGACTTCTTCGCCGCAACCGGCATCCTTGCCGCCATCGACATCCTCTGCCCTTCCCTCTACGCCCCCTACGTCGCACCCGACAACTGGCGGAAATGGGCAGCATGGACCTCCGCCGAGTGCGACCGCCTCAGCCCCACCAAGCCCAAGATCGCGTTCCTGAAACCGACAGTCGGCGGCAATCTCGCCCCCCTCGACTTCTGGAACTTCCAGCTTGAAACCTGCCGCAATCTCGGCTTCGACGGCATCGCGGCATGGGCATCATCCTCAGCCGACTTCCAAGACGCCACCGCCCACATCGCAGCCTGCACAGCAATTGCCAACCACCCGCAAGTTGATACCATCGGCCAGTCCTCAGTCACCAAGACCCGCCAATGACCACCATCACACCATCCGACCCCGAATGGTTCGTCGAAGTCACCACCCTCGAACTCATCAAAGAACTACTCAACCGCGTCGAAGTCGGTTCCGTCTCCATCATCTCCCGCAACTCCGATGAACTCCACGTCTTCGTCACCGATGACATGCGCGAAGCCGCTCGCATCACTCACGAATCATCCAAGAGACTCGCATACATCGTCAAGCAACTGTGACGCCCTGAGATTTTGCGCCGCGATATTTTTCGCAACACACCCCTTGAGAATTTGGTGGCGATTCGCGGCACGTCCGTTGATGACCCTCGCCGACGCGCCGCCCCCAATGCCCACCCCCTCGCGCGTTCGCACCCGCACGATTCGCGTGCCATGCTTCTACCAAGCGTCGTAAACAGCCTGATTTGTAGCGTTCTGCGCGTTTGTGTGCGTCGTGGTGTGCGCATTCGCTCCGGCAGCACACTTGCACGACCTGGATGCACACTCGATCGCATCACATTCGCTCGATTGTCGCGTGTTCGTGAGTGATCCGACCCACTCAATGTTTTTCACACTGGCCCTGTCACGCATCTGGTTCGCATCACGACCACACCGATGTTTTTCTGATTGCATCCGGTCACATGCACACGCACGGCATGTTGTTGGGCACGCGCGCATCGTCGTGCGCGATTGCATCGTGAGCAGCACACGGCACACGGTGCGCGTCATCGTCTCTGGTTGTTGCGCGCCGATGTTTGCGGCGCTTGCACGTCGTCGCGCGAGGGCGATGAGTGTTGGTTGTCATCGGTGCGCGTATCACGTCACACCGAAAAGACTTCGCCATCTTACGGGGTCCGTTGGCGAAAGTCTAGCGGGACCGGCGCGGGGCTGGTAGAATCTTGGCAATGGAACAGAAACCGGCAGCGAGGGTATTTCGGGCCTTGGGATTGACCTATTCCGGGCATACGGACGCGGAAAGCACGGGCGCTGCCCTGGGCAAGTTCCCGAAGGCTTGCCAGAAGTGCAAAGCATGGCTGGCGATTGGGGGTTTGCGGATACTCAGGTTCAGACGCAGGGGAAACACGCCGCCGAGGGCATATTGCGTCGCCTGCGCCCTGGAATTGGGCTATGTGTCCCACGATGCCCGTATAAACGCTCCCAAGCTTCCGGGGGCATTGCCACCCACCAAGCACCCGACCCAGAAGCGAGCCGCATACGAGGCTTGGAAGGCTTCGGGCGGCTTGGGCGCGACCCTTCCCGCAATCACGACCAATTGAGAAACAGTCTCAAGTGGTGAATCTTTGGCAATTCTTTGGCAAACCACTTGCAAAGGGTGGCGAATGCCGATATATTCATGTATCGCCCGCCCGGAAGGTTGGCGAAGGAGATTGAATCATGAACATCGACGAACGTATCGCTCAGCTGTATCGGTCATACCGCGATTGCGGAGCAGCCATCGACGCGGCCCGCGTCCTCGCCACCATCACCAATACAGACCACGTTCTGTATTTCAATACCAACGCACATTCTCCGCGTTTCACTGACGTCCATACAAATTGGCACGTTCTCGGCATTGGCGATAAGCCTGGTCCGACCTGGAAGCGCATTGGCGGAATCTACTCACCACGCGAAGAGCGCGCCCACATGCAGACAGACCCGAGCTTGACGCCCGAACGCTGGGAAGCTCGAAACGTATTCGGCACCGACCTGGACGCAATCGCAGACGAATACGCCGCGCTTGTTCGCGGAGGCCCGCGCCAGTACGAGCGCTGTCAGTAAGCCACATCCCCGCCCGCCTAACCGCGAGCGAGGGTATTTCGCCAGGCCGGAAGCCTTGCGAGGAGATGAAACCATGAGCGGAACCACGTACCACGGAATCGAAGCAGCCCGCAAGGCCATCGCCCGCGCCGAAGGGGGTGCAGCATGAAGATCGGCCAAATCGTTGTCCAATACGACTACGTCATAGCGCGAGAAGAACGCGGCACGGTGATCGAACTTCCCCACGTCTACAACCACGCACTAGGCGACGACGTAACCCACGCCCTTATCGAATGGGAATGCGGGGTGCAGACGCAACACGTCCTCGACGACTTCACGGCAATAGCAGGCAGGCAGGAACTTCGCTGCAATCAGCCCTAACCCCTTCCCCTCCCGCGCCCCACCCGGCACGGGAAGGTTTATCGGCCAACCGGATAGCAGGTTGGAGCGCCCGCGAGGGCAGGAGTTGAACATGGCAACGCTTACGCAGCAGGCTAGAGCAATGAGTACCGCGCTTATGCCAATCGTGAACACGGTACTTTTGGCACGCGCCCACCACGGAGTCATGGCCGAGCGAGTGGACAAGATACAACGGGCGCTCATTGCCGACGAGAAGCCCACGACCGAGGACGGCGAGCCCATCACTGAGCCCCGCCTGCTCTACCTCATGGAAGAGTCACAATGGGCAGGCTTCTACGCCAAGCTTGACCAGCGCATACGCGCGGCAGGGTTCAACGTGCAGCCCGGATACTGCCCCGCGCTCATGGCCGAAGAACTTGTTCGCAAGGCCGAGCATGCGATGGTTGACCAGGCCGCCGAGTACATCCCCGAGTTGACACACGAGAACCTCATGCGGAACTTCTCGAAATACAAGGAGGCGCTCAGCCTCATTATCGGGCTTGTGGTGAACGCGCCCGGATACACGGCCCCGACACCTTGACCACCACCCGCCCCGCCGCAGCCATGCGCCGGGACGGATTCGCAAATAAAGCGGGCCGCGCCATTCTCTTTCGAGTTGGAGGCGCGGCCCAGGAGTTGAAACCGATGAACGATACGCCAGTTAGTGATAACCCGCAAACAGCGCCCGCACGGAAATACGATTATGACCGTCTGACCGCGCGGCCCAAGGACTTCATTCCGCGAAAGTTGGACGCAATTTCGCAAAAGTTGAGCGAGGGCAAACCGTACACCGTCGACCGCATGGGCGCGTTGGCCGTGGCCGTCGATGCGATGGCGAAGAAGCTGGGGATAGTGATATGACCCGCAAAGCACCCGTCCGCCTGCGCAGCAACGGCAAATTCTGGCAAGCCTCTTGGCGGGACGAGTACGGCAGGGAACAGCGCCGGGGCATTGGCAGTAAAGCCAAGCTCTCCCGCCGCGATGCACTCGCCAAGTGTCAGGAGATGGCCGCGACCGTCACCGTCATGGGCGAGGCGGGGGCAGATATGACGCTGGAGGCGTGGGAAGGGCGGCAGATGGCGCTCAGGGGCAGCCTTGCCGAAACGACCCTTGCCCGGTACAAGCTGGCCCACAGGCGGCTCCAAGAGCATTTCGGGGCTGATCGGAAGCTGCGATCCATCACGCCGGGGGGGGCAAACGACTTCCGTTTGTGGCTGGAAGCCCTGCCGAGCGAGCGCCAGCCCAACTACAAGAAGGTGGACCTGCTTGGCGACTTCTCGGTGTGGTCGATTCTGACCCTGTCCAAGAGCATCTTCGCGGATGCCGTGGCCGATGAGCGGCTGGCGAAGAACCCGTTCGGGCTGATGCGGATTGCCCAGCCCAAGAAGGACGGGGAGAACGTGTACGTTTCGGCTCAGTTTGTGGAGAAGGTGATCGAGAAGTGCCCCGGAGCCGGGTGGAAGTGCATGTTCGGGCTTGCCCGGTACGCCGGATTGAGGGCGAAAGAGGCCATGGCGCTCGAACGTGGGCACGTTGACATCGAGAACGCGACCCTGTTTGTCTTCCCGCGCGAGTCCAGGCGGACGACCAAGCAGCGATCTCGCAAGGTTCCCATCTGCCCGAGGCTCATGGCGCTCATCGTCGAATCGCTCGAATCCATGCCCGATGGCGAATCGCTCGTCTGTTGGGGGGTGAAGACCAACGATTACGCCTACCACGCCCGGAAGATCATGCGGCTGGCTGGTGAGGACTGGCCGGACCCGCTACAGACCCTCAGGGCGAGTTGTGCGACGGATTGGGACGAGACGGTGGGCGAGTTCGTTGCGGCGAAGTGGAGCGGGCATACGGTGGGCGTGGCGCGAACATACTACAAGAGCGTGAAGCCCGAGGCGGTGGCGAAGGTGACGGGTAAAAATAATTTCGGCCCGCAAGTGCCCGAAAACGCAAGGCTTGCGATCGTTTCCTTTGCCGAAAACGAAAATATGGCGGTCAGGCTGTAGAACGCGGGCGCGATTGTCGATAGTCTCTTGACGTGGCAATGGTCTTGACTCCAATTCTCAGTCCAGTTCGTCGGGCGCATGGCCGCACGACCGTTGCCACACAATTTTCTGCGGTAGTGCGCCCGACGAAACGGACTCGGTTAGGAGTTGCTAAATGACAGATCGTTTCCCGTCTTCGTTGCTTCGCGCAGTCGAATCCGGCCAGCCAGTCGCCAGCAATCGGGCGCAGGCCGACGAGTTGATCGCGCAAGAGAACAAGGCCGCAGCCGAGTTCGTGCGGAACCGTCGTAGTCCGCGCCCGGCTTATGGCGTGACGCGCGACGGCGACGTTCTGACGATCTACCCGCCCGAAGGCGAGCAGCGAATGGTGATCGGTGCGGCGATGGTTGCCGAGCCGGACCAGCTCGCGTACTTGCTCAACACGGCTGTCCTGTTCGGTGCATCGTGGGGCGTGGGCGAGTCGGCCAAGCTGCTCAAGGCGATGGGCGGTGTCGCGTGAAAACCTGCCCCAAGTGCGGCGGAAAGGTGGCCGTCAACAACGACCCGCAAATCGTTCGCGGTGACATTGCCCGCGCGATGAGGACCGAGGAATGTTCCGAGTGCTGCTGGACGAACGAGTACAGCGACACGGACGCGCGTTCGGATTATCGGCTTGAAATGGCGATTCGGGCGAGAGAGGAGCGGGCAGGATGACAACTTTCGTCGCTGGCATGGTTGTTGGTGCGTTCATCGTTCTCGCAATCGTCGCGTGCATCATCCTGTGGGCGTCTCAATTCGACGACCCGAGCGATGCGAGGGAGGACATTCTGTGAAGACCGCACTACCCGCAGCACTTGTAAAAGCGCCACCACCGGGCATCTACCCGAACGTGCCCTTTTCGGAATACTTGAAGTGGCCGCTCCTGTCCTATTCCGCGATCAAGTACGGGCGCTCGCCGCAGGGCAGCATGAAGAAGCTCAGCGCCGCATTCGATGGTGAACTGACCAGCCCGCCAACCGACGACATGGTTCTCGGTTCGGCCCTTCACACGGCGTTCCTTGAGCCCGAACTGTCGCACGAGAAGGTTGCCCTGTGGGATGGGAAGGTCAGGCGTGGCGACGAGTGGGAGCAGTTCAAGCGCAAGCACGCGGGCAAGGCCATTCTCACGCAGAAGGCGCACGAGAAGATGGTGAGCATGACTCGCTCGATCCGCGCGAACAAGTGGGTGCAGGCAAACATCGGGCTTGGCGTCAAGACAGAAGTGTCCGCAGTCGGCACCTACAACGGCGTCCAGGTCCGAGGCCGGGCCGACATTCTTCTCGATGACATGATCGTTGACATCAAGAAGATGCGCGGAGTCGATACCCGCACGATCACCAACACGATCTTCTCGTTCGGATACCACATCCAGGCCGCGATCTACCGCAAGCTGTTCAACCGCGACCGATTCGTTCTCATCTGCGTGGAAGGCACGAAGCCTTACGACTGCGTGGCCGTGGAGTTGATGGACGACGTGCTGACGATGGGCGAAACCGACACGGTGACGATCCTTGACCAGTACAAGCACGCGGTAAAGATCGGGCGATTCGCGGGCCAGTGCGATGACCTGCTCCCAATCAACGTGCCGGACTGGATGGCCGACAAGGACGCGGCGGCAGCAATCACAATCGGGGGCGAGGGTGTATTCGGGGAGGACGAGTAATGGCACGACCACTTCTGGAAGGGCAGATTCTTTTCCCGTCGAACTTCCTGTGCGCGGAGGACTTGAAGGGCAAGGACGCGACCGTGGCGATTGAGTCGGTCGGCATCGACGACCTGATGTGCCAGGGCGGGAAGAAAAAAAAGAGTTTCCTCATCGCGTTCGCTGGAAAGCAAAAGAAGCTCGTGTGCAACAAGACCAACGCCGTTGCGATCGCGGACATTCACGGGCAGGAAGCAAAGGCGTGGATCGGCAAGAAGATCACGATTTACCCGACAACGTGCAAGTTCGGCAAGGACACCGTTTCGTGCATTCGGGTACGCCCGCAGCACAGCGAAGGGAGCAGCGAGTAATGGGAAACGTCAAGTTCACAAACGAGGTACGGCTGTGCGGCAACATGACCCGCGATCCTGAAACGCGGCAGGCGGGCAACTCGACTGTCACCAAGGCGTCAATCGCAATCAATCGCAAGGTCGACCGAGGCGGCGAGAAGTCCGAGGAAGTCACATTCGTTGAAGTCGAAGCGTGGAACGCGCTAGGCGAGAAGCTGACGCAGTACAAGAAGGGCCAGGGCGTCACCGTCGAAGGCCGCTTGAAGATGGACACTTGGCAGGACAAGGCGACGGGCGCGAATCGCTCCAAGCTGTACGTCGTCGCGTTCCTTGTTGGACCGCCCATCGAGTGGGATAACGACGGCAAGAAGGGCGCGCAGCAGAGCGGAAAAGCTGCCAGTCCGAAGCCAGCGCCGACCACAGAACACGAACTCGATGTGCCCTTCTAGCCCCCCACACCGTCACGACCGACCAAACGCGGCGTGGCGGTTTTAACGAAAGGTTTCAATGAAGACGTTCATACTGGCTCTGTTTGCATTGAAAGTCATTGTGCGAATTTTCGGTGCGGGCGTTCTTGCAATGGCAGGATCAGAAGGCGGATACACAGAATCAAAGCACCTCTCGGAATCTCAGTGTGCTTGGTCCGCGCTCGGCGGCTTGATCGGCGCTGGCATCTACGCATGGCTGTTCTGGTGGCTGTTCAACCACCTTCCTGAATGATCTCTCTCTCCACCTGCCGAGTTCTACCGGACTCGGCGGGGTTTCAAATCAACGCGGCGATGCCGCAGAAGGGTATGGTTTATGAACGAGCACATGCGGACGATCGAAGTTGGAGGACTCAAGTTCGACGTGGATATGCGGACGGCCAAGAAGGTTGAGACGTACAAGGTTGGCGACAAGGTGAAGGTGCTTTGGAAGTCGTACAGCGGCTACAACGCAAGTCCCGGCGTGATCGTTGGAATTGACGCATTTAATAAGCTTCCGACCATCGTGATTGCTTATGTCGAAAGCGCGTTCGGCAATGACGGCGCGGTGAAGTTTGCCTACCTGAACGCGAAGGCCGAGGACGTTGAAATCTGCCCGATGGCCGAGGACGACGTTGTTCCGAACCGCGAGACGATCCTGACATTCTTCAATCGAGCGATCCAAGCGAAGCAGTTGGAGATCGACCAGATCAACACCCGCAAGGAGTATTTCTTGCGGCAATACGGCACAGCGTTCGGCGTTGGCGCTGCCGAGGTCAAGGCCGCGCTCGATCCAGTTGTCATTGCATAGTCAGCGTTCTGATCCGTTCCCGTTCCACCCGCACTCCGCTAACGCGAACGTGCGGGGTTTCCGAAGCCCTTCCGGGCGACACCTCACCCCCTGCCAGCGAAAGCGAAGCCGGGGGTTTCTCGGTGAGTGTCTGCAATCACGCTCACCAAACACGGCCCCGCTCTCAGTTGGCGACAGCCAGCGGCGGGGATTGCAAGGAGGCTCAATGTCTAAGGAAATGACGACGCTCGAACTCGCGGCACGGGCCAGGTTCGACGGCGAGGAAGTGTGGGGCGGTAAGTGGATCAATGGCTCGCAGCTGAAATGCGCGGTCGTGTCCCTGACTCCGTGCGAGAACGACACCGTTTCAAATGCACAGCTCGCGAACCTGATGGGCGCTTCGATCTCGACCGCCAACCGCGCCCTATTCGCCCTGCTCAAGAACGGCACGCTTACCGCGATGCCGAGCAAGAAGACGAACGCGATGCGGTATCTGGTGAATCGAAAGAAGTTAAAGACGCTTGTTCATAAATGAGATGCCGAATGCGGAACCGACAGTTTTGGAAATCTATGTGGACAACCTGCCGACTCCACGAAGTGAGCATGTAAATCGTTTATCGTAATGAAATGGCATCAACCAAACTTCCATCTTTTCAAATGTATCCGGGCGATTGGATGAAAGACCCAGCACTCAGGGCGTGCAGTGTGGCGGCTCGCGGATTGTGGATCGACATGGTTTGTCTGATGTTTGAATCGACGCAAAGGGGAGTTCTCTTGGTGAACAACATGCCAGCAACCGAAAAGCATGTTTCTCGAATGACCGGGGTTTCTCCGGCCAACACGAAAACGCTTCTGGCCGAGCTGAAAATGAACGGCGTTTGTTCGATCCGCGAAAACGACGGCGCGATTTATTCCCGTCGCATGGTTCGGGACGAGGCGTTGTCTTCGGTCCGGAGGGAGGCCGGAAAGCTTGGCGGAAACCCGAATTTGCTTAACCACGAGGTTGGAGTTTTGGTTAACCAAAGTTGCAACCAAAAGGCAACCCCTTCTTCTTCATCTTCTGCTTCATCTTCATCTTCGGAAGTAAGAACCCCCTTACCCCCTGCCGGGGGAGGTGAGGTTGACCCGCTCGGATTCTCGGAGTTCTGGCAGGCGTGGCCGCAGCATTTCCGCAAGGGCGGCAGGTCCAAGTGCGTGAAGCACTGGCGAGAGAACGGGCTTTCCACGGCGGCGAGCGAGATTGTTCACTCGCTTGGCGCGTGGAAGGCTTCGGAGCAGTGGGCGAAGGACCGGGGGCAGTTCATACCCGCGCCGATTGTGTGGCTGCGCAAGCGACCGTGGGAAGCCGCATCGCCGCCCGAGGCGCAGGCCGTGGGCGATGTTCAACCACGAAACGAAAGCGCCTACGCCCGCGCCAAGCGGCAGCTCAGCGAAAGGGAATCAGCGTGAAAACCCCAAAGTCTGACATCGTGCAAGGGCTGTTCCCCAAGTGGCAAGCGACAGCGGAAATCCTCGAATGGGCCGAGGACTTGATGCGCCCGTTCACCGAGGAGCAGATTCGCGCGGCATCCCGGCAGCACAAGACCGAAAGGGGCCGAGCGTTCGACCCGGACATTGCGGACATGGTGCGCCGGTTGAAGGGCGAAGGCCAGCGCCATGCGGTCCAGGTGAAGGACGCGCGGCAACTTCTCGACGAGTACAACAACCGCCCCTACACCGAGGAAGACCGGCAGTGGTGTCAGATGATGGATTCGTGGAAGCTCCAGCTTCGGCACGACATGGCCCTGCCGGGGTTCCTTCCAAACCAGTGGGCGCGTGCGAACTTCCGGGACGTTGCGAAGGACTTGGCCCCGCACAACATCACCGGGCCGCAGTTCATCGGCTGGTTCATTCGGCTTGTCGGTCGCGCGTGCGGGGTGACGTTCACGCCGGCGGCGAAGGACGTTCCCGGCCCGACGCAGGGCGTGGTTCGGCTTGTGGCGAGTGACGCACTTGGGGGTGCGGCATGACTACCACCACCATCCGCGCCGTCGCGTTCGACCAGATCACTCGCACCGTCTGCCACCGACTCGGCGTTGACCCGTCCGAACTCGCGGGCAGGAATCGCGGCAGCGTTGCCGACGCGCGGGCACTCGTCGCCTACTACGCCCGGCGCATGACCGAGATGAGTTACCCAGAGATAGCCATGCGGATCGGGAAGACGGGGCACAGCAGCATCATGGGCGCGGAGCGGCGCGTCATCGCGGCGATCAACCACCCGCACATATCGACGTTGGCGAAGGGGCTGGCGGACCTGTTCGGCCGCCCGTTCGCGAGCGTTCTGGAAAGCATCGAGTCCGAGATTCTAACCGCGGCGCGTCGGCTTCTCTCTCTCCCTCAACTCCCGCACTGACGGAAATCAATGCGGGGGATTCACAGAGCATCGTTTCCTAGTTGCCGGGTTTCAGGGCTTCGACAGAGGCCCGCCCGGATTGCGGTTTCGACTTGGGCGCGTTCCGGAAACGGATCAGGGTCGATCGACGCACACATACCGGCGCACGCGACAGCGGACACCGGAGTTTCGGCAAACGAAAGGACTCGAATGGCTATTGACACAATGAAAATCTCGGTAGGTGAAATCGTGGCGCAGGTTGTGGAGAAATGCCATGACCCCGAGAAGGCCGTGAAGCGGATCGTCGACCGCCTGCGCAATTCGCCACCCGAACAGGAGGCGTGGAACAACGAAACCGCTCGCATCGCGGTTTCGGAAATGGTTCACCGTCGTCGGCACCAGAACCGAGACGCGACGATCCGCGCGTCTTGGCTTACGCCCGAGAGCGCGAACGCCGCAGAGGAACGGGTGGTGCGTTCGATGCTGGACGAGTACACCGTGGGCGCGAAGGCGCTTGGCGATTGCACCAGGCAGGATTTGGTGTACGCATCGGCGATCGCTCGCAATCAGGAAACGGGCCTGAGAACGAAGCGATGGTTCTTTGATCGCATCGTTGCGATGTTGAAGGACGACTCCACGAAGGTCCGCGCCGTGTTGAACGACGAGCAGGCCGTGAAGATTCACCGGGACGCCGAACGTGCCGCAGAGAAGGCGGTGAAGGCGTGATTACCAAGATGAAAACGGGGAGGGCGCGCATTCGTATCGTGAAGTCCGGAGCATCGAAAGGCCCCTCCCCATCGAACAAGTCCGCGACCGTCCATAGCCCCCCCGATGCCCATACATTTGATGACGGCGCGGACCGAACCAAAGGCGCGAGCGGCCAGCTTACCCACGAAGCCCCATTCAGTTATGCCGCCGCGCCCCAATCCAAAGTCTCCCGCGACCTATTCAGGAATGGAACCCAAGCAGCTCCTGTCGCGGAGACTTCGACCAATGCCGGAAGCGACCAACCCCCCGATGAAGACCACTTTCTGGCTGTCGCTCCGGCACCAAAACCGGCGCGGCGTCGCCGATCCGCTGATGCACCACTAGCCGAGCTTGCGACGCCCGCCCCGACCAATGCCGAACGAATCCATGCACCATGTGAAACCCACCGCAGAGCTGATTCGTCGGCACTGACTCACATCCGCGCCCTTTCCAAGCAGCGTGGATACCTGCTGGAACAGCGCCGCCGCACGACACTTTCGGCGAAGGCTTACGCCCGATCCGCGCTCGGCTGGAAGAAGGGAGACAAGACGACCGACTCAATCAAGAAGTCGGCCAGCGATCTTGTGGACCGTGCGATGGCGGGAAAAGCGATTGAAGCGCCCGCGATCCTGCTCTCGTTCCTGACCGTCTTTGCCCGTTCAATCGCCCCGATCAACGACGAAATGAAGCGAGTCGAAGGAATATTGAAGACCGAGGTTCGCAACCTGCCCGTCTGGAATTGGTGCAAGTCGGAGCGTGGTATCGCAGAGTTGACCGTCGCCTCTCTCGTTGGCGAGCTTGGCAACCCCGGCAACTACTCCAACCCGGCGAAGGTCTGGAAGCGGATGGGCTTGGCTGTCACGAACGCGGGCGAGGAATCAAAGCACAGCCCGATCGGTTCCGCGATGAAGAACCCGCTGGCCGGATACTGCCCTCGCCGTCGAAGCGTGGCATACCTAATCGGTGACTCGTTCATCAAGACGAAATCACCCCGGCGTGAGTGGTACAACGAACGCCGCGCGTTCACCGAAATCAATCGCCCCGACTGGACCAAGATGCGAAAGCACCGGGACGCGCACCGGATCATGGTCAAGAAGTGGCTTGTTCAATTCTGGTTGCAATGGAACCACCCCGCCTGATCCGAAGCCCTTCCGGGCGACACCTCACCCCCTGCAAGCGAAAGCGAAGCCGGGGGTTTACCTTCGACCCGCTTTTCAGTTGGCGACAGCCAGCGGCGGGGATTGAAATGAAACCCGCTGACGAACAGCCCGCGCTCAGCCGAGCGTTCTGGAAAGCATCGAGTCCGAGATTCTAACCGCGGCGCGGCCGCAGGAGTAATTTATGAAGAAGATTACATCGTTGACGCAGCAACAGAAGGCAGCGATTCCCGCGTGGAATGAGAAGTGGAACAAGCTCGCGTTGTCCACAGATCGCATCAACCGGGATAAGTGCATCGAGGCCGTAAACGGGATGTACGACGCCGCGAAGTTGAAGCGCCCGCGCATCGTTTTTGTCGATTCTCCGATGGTGGCTGCGCTGGTCTGTGGTACCGCTGCTGCTGTGTGGGAAATTCGGAAGAGCTTCCCCTCAGGTATCAAGGTTTCCCGCGCGCGAGACGCCACCCGTGCGGCCACCGATGCGGCCACCTATGCGGCCACCG
>ERZ869921.531-NODE-531-length-22396-cov-66.455217_pt1 | contig 22396 bp, 28 predicted proteins | sample MGYA00579310_ERZ869921 | MGnify/ENA primary metagenome ERZ869921 (study PRJEB32216, sample SAMN09231816) | wastewater metagenome | place: USA: Maryland | collected 2016-06-21 | study: EMG produced TPA metagenomics assembly of the PRJNA472060 data set (Reclaimed...
TCAGCGTCAACATCACCCACGGCTACACCGAGGACGAGGCGATCGACTGGCGCGTTGCCATCCTCGCGTTCGTCGATGCCCGCAGCCAGGTGGTCGAGCGCGCCGGCGATGAGAAGCGCCGCAAGGTCGACGACGTGGAGACCGAGTGGTTCGAGGCCGCGATCTCGACCGACGCTGAACTCCAGGCCCGGTTCTCGCAGTTTCGGATCCTGCCGTCGCCATGACCAGCTTCGGCGGCCAGACGATCACGATCGCGACGACCACCCCGACCGATCCGCCCACCTACGACGAACTCGGCCACGAGATTCTCACGCCCGACGAGGTTGACATCGGCGGCTGTCGTCACCGGCCTCTCAGTGTCAGCGAGACACCGGAGTGGATCACCAACGTCGGCACGCAGGTATGGAAGACAACTGCTCCACCCGTCGATGAAGTCCTGGCGCTCGGCACCGAGAGCACGTTCGACGAGAACGGCGTGACGTACCAGGTGATCGCGGGCGCGCAGCCATTCACCGACATGAACGGTAACCCGTTCAAGGCCACCATCCTGTCCAAAGTTCAAGAGGCATAGGAGCTTCCATGAGTCTCTACACCGTGACCGAGCCGTGCGTCATCGGCCTGCTGCACTACGCCACCGTGCCGGCCCAGCCCATCGAGGTCGACGACGAACTCGCGGCCCCGTTGGTTGAGGCTGGCTCGCTGGTGCCGTATAGGGCTGGCGCGTTCGTCGAGCCGTTCGCGCCTGACGCCTTCAAGCTCCCAGCCGAAAAGCCACGCAGCCGCAGCCGCAAGGCCACCGAGGACTAGTCAGCTCGTGTCCCGCTCCAGCCGATCGAGACGGGCACGCAACTCCGCAACCTCTTCGTCGGTCCGTGTCGACTTCTCGCGCACGGCATCGAGGGCGTCCTCCAGCTTCTTCTGGCGAACGTCCGTCCGGCGATTGAACTCCATCTGCATGGCAAACGCAGACGCTACGACCTGGAAGGCATTCCGCACCTCGGGATCGACGTTCGACAGGTCGACGTTGACCACCTTAGAATGACCACGTGCGAGCGCCCGAGAGGAGCGGCGCTGCTGGCCACGGGCGAGGCGCAGGTGCTCCTCAGGTTCGACGATTCGGTATCCGACGTTCTGCACAGCCTCGACGGCATGTTTGTTCTCAAGTTCAAACTCCTTCGAGGCTCGCCGCATCGCCAATTGGATGGTGTGCCGGTCCTCGATCGGATCAAGGTCGAGAGCCTCGGCCATCACCTCGTAATTGAGAACGTCGCCCACGGTCCGGCCGGACAGAAGGTCGTAGAGGATGCGCCAGCGGGCAGTTTCACCAGCGGGCTCGAACGGGCTCACGCGGCATCCGCCTTGGCGATCTGCTGGACGGTCGCGGTGAACCGGCCGAACCGGGGCCGCCAGTCGCCGAGTCCGATGAGCGATCCAGCGTTGCTGGCGATGGTCACGAGGTCGTCGAGTTCGAGCACCGCAGGATCGAGCACCCCCTCGGCCTGCACTGCCCATTCCGGAAACCAGGGACGGCAGCGCATCGTCCGCGAGGTGCCAACCTTGACCGAGGCCATGTGCCGCCAACCTTGATCCCAAAGGCTCTGTTCGGCTCGGGGACCTTTGTAGGACAACGGATTGACATCCGTCGAGATGAACACTCCGCGCGTGACCTTGACGCCCATCTTGGTCAGCTTGGCGCCATCGACCAGGCATCGGGCGATGTTCTCGCCGGGGATGAACGGGCCGACATCGGGATCGAGGTATAGACCTCCTGCGAACTCAAGGCGGGCGATCTGCTCATGGTCGTCGTCGGTTTTCTGACGCTTGCTCGTGACCTTCTTGAGCGCCTTGGTTGCAGGGTCCAGCGGGTTGGACAACCTGCTGTTGTGCATGAGTAATGGGGCCGTTCCGGTCAGCGTGATGGTGAAGTCGATCATCTTTGTCTCCTAGTCGAGTTGGGGTAGATCCCTTGCCATGCCAAACCCCGGCCTGTCCGGTGCAGACATGCCAGGCCCGGCCGTGCCGTGGCCAGCCACGCGCTCGTGGTGAGAGTCGAACTCACGTAACCGGTTCACGAGCTAGGTAGATCCCTTGCCTAGGCGCGTCCTGCACTGGCCCGCCCCACCAAGACACGACCGGTCGAGCCGCGCCATGTTCCTGCGTGCTCGTGACCGGAGTCGAACCGATCCGCAGAACCAACCCGAGCCTCAGGTAGACCCCTTGACCTGCCGCGCAGCGCCCAGCACTGCCTCGACGAGGCTTGCCATGGCCCGCCCAGCCGATGTAATAAATCATGACATACGACGGCATACAGACGCAATAGATAGGGGAGGTGTTCAATGGCGAAGCTGACTGATTTCATCGACCCGGACGTGATCGCTGAGTACCTCGAAACTAGCGAGGACATTCTCGCCGGCAAGATGGCGCTCGCCCAGGAGGTTGTCGACTATGCCCAGTCGATCGCACCGGTCGACAGCGGCGACTACAAGGCCGGCATCCGCGTGCGTCGCTACGGCAAGTCGGGCGTCGGTATCGAGTTCTCCGATGACGCAAGCTCGTTCGTCGAGTATGGCACCGAGGACACACCCGAGTTCGCCGTGATGCGCAAGTCGATCGAGCACTTCCAGAACCGATGACGACCCCGCTCTCGGCCTACGCGCCCGAGGACATCACCACCGCTCTCGTCGCCTGGCTGACCCCCCTGCGCCGCACGTCCGACAGCCGCGCCGCGTCCGACCCGCTGCCCTTCACCGTCGTCGAGCACATCACCGGAACCGAGGACGCGGATATTGGTACCGCCGACCAGGTGGTGTCGGTGCACACATTCGTGGCCAAGACGGCCGGCACCACGGTCCTGCGTGACGAGACGACCAAGACGCACCGTCGGATGCTGCTGCTCAACGACATTCGCCGCATCACCATCGGCGCCCGCACGATCGGCGTCGCCTACGTCGAGGTGGTCGAGCCACCCATCCCGGTCTATTACTCCGATGTCGTGCTCAGAAAAGTGGGCCGGTATCGGATTGGCCTCCCCTACGTCGCGGTGTAGTCGCCCACTACCGCCGCACGCGAGCCCCTGGTGAAGACACCGGGGGCTCGTTGCATTTCGCCCAGTCCATATCCGCCGGATGTCGTCCGGCTCAACCCTTTTCCGAAAGGACACCCGTCACATGACGATTCCTGATACCGGCACCGACTGGGTTGGCGCCGGCCTCTCGCTGCGGGCTCCCGAGAGCCTGCGCCGTGGCACTGGCGTCGCGGTCCTGGCGCGCGATGCGCGTGGCTCCGCAACCGATGTTTCGCCGCACAACGAGGACGGCTCGATGCGCTGGTCCCCGTTCGCGGCCGACGGCGATCCCCGCGACGACCTGCTGTCGATCATCAAGCCGGATGGGTACTTCCAGCCGAACCCCGAGCCGAACGAGGGCTTCATCAACCTCGGCGCGTTCAAGGATGGTGACGGCCCGTCGTGGAAGCCGAAGATCACCAACGACCACTTCATGATCCTCCAGTCGACCGAGCCGTACGCGAGCGACATCACCGAGCAGTCCGAGCCGTTCAGCGTGACGCCGGTCGACACCGGTACGCCGTGGGTGCAGCGGTTGCGCCTCAATCGGCCGTTCACCGATGTCGACGGCAACTCGCTGATCGAGGACTCGGGTCTGCAAAATGCGGTGTTCGCCCGGCTGGTCACCAACGCCAACCCGGGGCGGCAGTTCCTGTTCTTCCGCAGCACCGAGTGGGGCGGCCTGCCGGTCTACTCCTGCGACGTGATCGCGCTGGCCCGCCTCGATGATCTCGGCAGCTCCAAGATGGACAAGAAGGACTCCGAGGCGTCCGAGCTGACCTACCTGCCGGTGGCCGACGGTCGCTGCATGGCGTTGCAGGATGGCGTGTATCAGCCGGTCAAGATGTACCGGATCTGGAGCGGCGCTGGCTACACCGCGTTCGGTGGCCTGCCGGTGTTCGGCGGATCTGCCCCGACTGCCGCCACGTCGGTCGCTCTCGTCGCCACGCTGGCCTTCACTGAGCCCACCGGCCCGTCGGACCCGTGGACCTACAGGGTTCAGCCCACCACCAACGACGGCACGACGTGGGGTTCGGCCATCACGCCGACCACCGTCGCGGTGTCCGGCGGCACGGTGACGCTGACGTTCCCGGCGGCTGCCGGTGCGCAGAAGTTCCGCGCGGTGGCCACTGGCACGAACGGCGCATCGGCCAATACGGCGAAGTCGAACGGCATCACCGTCGCCGCGTCGTAACGAGCCCCTGCCGAGCGCGCGTTTGGGCGCGTTCCGCGGCCGTCCTGGGCGGCGCGCGCTCGGCAGGTCTCAACCTTCCCCACGCCCAGGGAAACGCCCACTGCCCGAAAGGAATATGCCCATGTCTGAATCAGGAAAGAACGACAAGCCCAAGGATCTGCCGACCAAGCCCGAGACCGCCGCGGCCGACGCCCGGGAGATGGCCCAGCAGTACGACAGCATTTTCGAGCCGACGCCGCTGAAACTCGATGACGGCAAGACGATCGAGATCCCGCCGCACCCGAACCTGCGGATGCTCGACCCCGACGAGCAGGCGGCGTACGACCAGCTGCTGTTCGATCTCAAGTCCTACGACCGTGAGCCGGATGTCGAGGTGCCGGCGCAGAAGGTCTACGACAAGAACACCAATCAGCTGATCACCACCATCCCCGCGTCCACCCGCCCCGGGCCGCTGATCGTGCCGCACCAGAAGACCGACGAGAACGGCAACACGGTGCTGATCACCCCGTCGTGGGAGGAGCGCACTGTACGGGCGGCGCTCGGCAAGAAGAAGTACGAGCAGCTGCGCGCGGGCACGATCAAGGGCCGCCCCGGCACTCCGCGCGACGTGTGGAACCACTGGAACAAGCAGAACCTCGCGGTGTCAAAGCGAGCTGATGAGGACGACAAAAGTTCTGGAGGCACAGTGGATCTGGCGCCAGTTCCCGAGGCAGATAGCGAGTGATCTCCATACCCGCGGGATGCACATCAAGCACTGGCTGCGGGGCACGCGCGGCGCTGACGGCGACCTGATCCTGAGCAGCTACGAACTGCTCTACATCCTCGAAAATCTCGAGGACGAAAGCGCATTCAAGAAGCAGGCCGAGCGCGGTGGCCACTGGGTCGACTGGAAGCAGATGCTCGCCGAGAGCGTCAACGAGTCCTATCGGTTCCGGTCGTCGTTCCAGGCGGCGAACTCCGAAGACGGCGACGCCTGGTTCGACACGAAGCCGCTGGAGTTCGTCGACCCGGTGGACCGGGCTGCACGGGCCAAGGCCGAGAAGGCCAAGGCCGAAGCAGATGCCAAGTCACAGAGCACATTCGAGTCCGCGCTGGGCTTCACATAACCGAGGGGAGGTAGACCGTGGCACCACTTCTCGCAGAGGTCCAGCTGGCGCTCAACGAGCGGTCTGCCGACCGGGTGGCCGCACAGCTCAAGGATCAGATGGGCGACGCCGGGCAGAAGTCCGGTCGCGAGTTCTCCGACAACTTCCATCGCGGCATCGGCAGTATGCGCGGCATGGGCCAGGTTGCGGCCACCGAGTTCCGCACTGGTCTGCGTGGCGGGATCGACGATGCGGTAAGGGATTTCACGCGCCAGTTCGGCGCGGCCGGGGACGCGGCGAACGCGGTGTTCGGCCGAATCACCTCTGGCGCGGGCATGGCGGCGCTCGGCGTTGCGGGCATTGTCGGCGCGGTTGGAACGGCCACGGCGGCGCTCTACAAGCTCGGTTCCGACTGGGACAACATCACCGACAGCATGGCGCTCTCGACGGGCAAGGTGGGCGACGATCTCGACAAACTGATGGCCACCGTCCGCGAGGTCGGCGCTTCGGCAGCCGCGCCGCTGGAGACGATCGGCCAGGTTACCGGCGCGGTGTCGCAGAGCCTGGGTCTGACGGGCGACCAGCTCGCCGCGATGAGCAAGACGCTCTCGGAGTTCAAGGAGCAGACCGGCCAGGCGGTCGATGTCAAGGACATGGGAAAGCTGTTCTCCCAGTTCAACATCGCTCCCGACGAGATGATGGCCATCGTCGATAGCCTCTACGCCGCGTCGGTCAAGACGCAGACCTCGATGAACGAAGTCATCGACTCGATGCGCAAGGCGGGGCCGGCCGCCAAGTTGGCCGGCTTGGACTTCGGTCAAACGGCCGGGTTGCTCACCACACTCGAAGAGGCCGGCGTCGATGTGACCAAGGCCGCGCCTGCCATGTCGATCGCGATGAAGCAATTCGCGAAGGATGGCGAATCCCCGGCGCAGGGCTTGCGCGACACCATCGCCGAGATCAAGAACCTGGTCGATGCGTCTCACGAGCCCGAGGCTGCCGCGCTGGCCGTCCAGAAGTTCGGGCGTGGGTACGCCGACCTATTCGACGCCATCAAAGATGGTCGGCTCACGGTCGACGACTTCAACAAGTCGCTGGACGGCACCAAGAACGCACTCCAGCCCACGCTCGACAGCACCAAGGATCTGGCCGAACAGGTGACGATCCTCAAGAACAAGCTGACGATCGAGTTGGCGCCCGCGGCCGAGTTCGCGTTCGGCTTCATCAACCGCAATATCGAGTGGTCGATCATCAAGCCGTTCGAGCTGGCCAACGATTTGATCGACAAGTTCGCCGGCAAGGTCGAGTCAATCCCCCCGGTCGTCTCGCCGATCACGGCCGACTCACCGCTCGGCCAGATGCTCGCCCCGGCCGGCACCGCAGATAGCCGCTCGCCCGGCAGTCTGCCTCCCGGCTTCGGCATGACCAACGACGACTTCGGCCTGAGCATGTCGGCCTGGCACAAACTCGACAAGGATCAGAAGTCCAAGACTGGATTGCCCGCCGCGCCAGTCCTTCCCCTCGCCGGCCTCCCCGGCCTGATGCCCGGCCTCGCGCCGACATCGAGTCTCCTCGGCGCGCAGCAAGCGGTGGCCGACGCCACGACCAAGGTGGCCGAAACGAAGGCGCGCGTCCTCCAGCTCGACGGCACCAACATCGCCACCGAGCAGGATCGTCTCAAGGCGCGCAACGATCTTGCGACAGCCGAGCGCGACAAGCTCCAGGCCGATATGCGTTTCAACGAGGCGCAGCAGAGTGCCCTCAAGGCGCAGAACAAAGCGATCGACGACCTCGGCAAAGGGCTCGGCAAGCTCGGCGCGCAGCTCGATTCTGACTTCGGTGCGAGCGGCGGTCTGCCCGGCATTCTGGAGAACGCGACCAAGGCGCTGGCCAACCTCGGATTCGCGCCGGTGCTCGGTGCGCTGCGTGGCGTCCAGGTGGCCAACGGCTACGACCAGAGCGACCTCGGCGGCGGCATCATCGGGGCGCTCGGTGCCACGGGCGCGTTCGGCAATCAGTTCGTCAAGAGCCAGGATCCGTACAGCCCGCTATCGAGTGGTGCCAGCACGGCGGCCGGTTCGCTCAATAGCCTAGCCACGGCGGCGAATACCGCCACGGGCGCGCTGGGTGGTGGCGGGTCTGGTGGATCGTCGTCCACCTCGGGCGGCGGTTCGTCATGGTGGACCGGCGCATCGGTGCCGACTGCGGGGTCGTCGGCCGGGCGAGTTCCGTACGGCCTGCCGCACGGGTCGAACAGTGGCGGCTACGGCGGCGGTGGCGTGCAGTTCCCCGACTGGGTGAACCAGATCGCGCAGCAGTTCGACATCAAGCCGAGCACCTACCCCGGGCACCAGGAGACCAACCGCAGCGAGGCGGGGTTCGCGCCGAACCCGATGGACCTCAACCGCGCGATCGACTGGTCGGGTCCGGTGCCGAACATGGAGCGGTTCGCCGACTACCTCGCGACCATCCCGCAGGACATGGAACAGGTCATCTGGCAGAACCCGCAGACCGGCCACCGCGTCGGGATCGCGGGCGGCCGAGATGTCAGTGGCTCGGGGTACTACGCCGACGACTTCGGCGGTCACCAGAACCACGTCCACACGCGGCAGAGCCTGTCGATTCCGTTGCCCGGTGGGCCACTGGCAGCGGGTAGTGCCGGCGGCGGATGGGCGTCACCCCGATCGGCCGGTGGCGGTGGCGGTGGCGGTGGCATCGGATCTGGCCTCGGCCCCGGGATGGGCGGTATGCCGCGCGGCCTCGCGCCCGGCTTCGGCATCCCCGCCGCCCCGTCGATCCTCGGCCTCGACCCTGGCGGCGCGGACCCCAGCCAGTCGGTCGCCGGTGGCCGCGCGTTCGGCCAAGGCGTCCCGGCCTCGGGCGGCATCGGCATCGGCGGCGGCAGGGGCTCGGCCTTCGGTCCCGGGATGGCCGGTCTGCCACAAGGTCTCGCCCCCGGCTTCGGCATCCCCGCCGCCCCGTCGATCCTCGGCCTCGACCCTGGCGGCGCGGACCCCAGCCAGTCGGTCGCCGGTGGCCGCGCCTACGCCCAAGGCGTTCCCGGTTCGGGCGGCATCGGCTTCGGTGGCGGACTGATCGGCCTGGCGGGCAGCGCGGCCCAGTCGGCGATGGCGGTCGGTGGCATGGCTGCCGACGCGGCCGGTGGCGGCGGTGGCGGCTCGGCCGGCGCCGCGGTGGCCTCGGCGGCGATGCAGATCGGCATTCAGGAGATCCAGCGCGCGGCCGCGGCGGTGGGCCAGTACGCGGGCGTAGCCGCCGGCGGGCTGCTGGAGACGTTCTCGCTCAACGACTCCGCGCTGGCCGACCCCGGTAAGTCCTGGCTCGGCCGCATCGGGGTCGCGGTCGCCGGTGCCCGTCCCGCGCTGCCGAACTCGGCTGGAGAGATGGGCGGCAAGGAGAACAAGAACATGGCCGAGGGTGGCAAGAAGCCGCCCGGGCCGATGTCGCCGCAGCAGGCCAAGGGCGGCAAGGGTGGCCAGCCGGGCGCTGACGGTGCGAACGGATCGAACGTCGGCAAGGGCGACGGCACCACCTACAACCTGTCGGTCACGAACAACAACAACAACACCCGGTTCGACCCGACGCACAACGACATGCAGAACCTCATGAGCGCGTCGGCCGCGTCGAGGCAGCCGCGGTGACGATCGTCTATCCGAGTGGGGTCGCTGGGCCTCATGCCATGTATCACGTTCGCAAGGGCGACCTCCCGATGGTGTCGCTGGTCAGCCCAAACCACCAGATCATCCTCTGGCTGATGGGCGGACTGGCGATGGCCGACCCGATGGCGCCGGAATCCGTTCAGGTCACCAGCATTACGGGACTGATGGCGCCGTGGGAGTTCATCGACCAGCAGGGCGCGACCCAGGACGGCGTGTCGTTCGTCGATGCGCTCTACGGCCCGACCGACATCAACGTGGATGTCGTGCTGACCGCCCGCGACGCCAAGCACCTGCGGCAGCTGCGCCGTCACTTGCAGGAGTGCCTCGACGCGCACAAGCAGAGCGAGTTCGGCTGGGCCACACCGGAGATGGGTTACTGGTGGGCGCCGATCCGCTGGGGCAAGACCGACATGACTCCCGAGCGCGTCGGCCAGGAAAACGTGTCCCAGAAGATGACGCTGCGGCTGCGCGGTGACAACGCCTTCTATCAGTCCTGGCCCGACATCGACAGCTTCGAGTTCCTCTACGAGGACATGACCGACACGTTCAACGTCGACTACACCGACGAGCGCAACGTCGGCCCGAACTGGCCGATGCTCTACAGCGGCAACGGCGTTGGGTTCCTCTACGCCAACGGGGACAACGCGCGCTGGCAGGACGACCCGGACTCGGTGTTCTTCACCGGCACCAAGCGGGTTATCTGCGGCCCGTTCAAGGACTACGCCACCACCGACGACGAGCAGGAGATCAGCTTCGTCGTCAACAACACCCCGGAGTTCACCGTCGGCTCGGGTGCGGCGATGGACCTGTGGGGCCGCATGGGCCGCGACGAGGACGGCCTGTGGGACGGCAACGGTATCCGCGCCCGCTTCGGCTACGGCTACCTCAGCATCTCGGCGTTCGTCAACTTCGTCGAGCACCAGCTGACATTCACCCTGACGCTGTTCCCGCCGCTGGCCGGTCAGACGCTCAAGCTCAAATGCCTCGCCGGGCAACGCAAGTTCGAGATTTGGGCCGACGCACTGAAAATCTGGGAAGTCACCGACACCGCCGCGATCTCCCACATGGGCGCCGATTACCGCGGCGTCGGATTCGGCCTCCAGGGTGGCGCGGCGATCATCACCCAGGCGACCCCCGGCGAGATCCGCTCGGTCACCGCCAACAGCACGCTGCTGGACACGTTCGGCACCGACATCCCCAACGGGCTCGGCGTCAACTGGCCGCTGCGCTACGAGGGTTACAACGACGCCTACGTGCGGGCCCACGGTGGCAATGCGCAGTGGATCGACAACTCGGGTACCGAGACGCAAGAGGTGATCTGCGGGCCGTACAAGGACTTCGACACCGAGACCGACTGCCAGGTGGTGTCGATGGTGCTCGGTTCCTACCCCGAGTGGTCGGCACCGGAGACGGGCGCGAATGACCTGTGGGGCCGGATGGGGCGCAACCCCGACGGCACGTGGGATGGCAACGGGATTCGGCTGCGCACCAGTTACAACGAGATCATTCTGACCGCGTTCGTCGACTTCGACGAGGTGTGGACCCGCACGGTCGGCAACTGGGTGACCCCGTTCCCCGGCGACAAGTGGACGCTGGTGTGCGGCTACACCGACGACCCGCGCATGTTCAAGGTGCAGCGCAACGGCGCGATCGTGCTGAGCTACAAGGAGTCCGGCACGGCCTCGATGATCGGTGAGGACTACCGGGGCATCGGCTTCGGCGTGCGGGCCGGCGGTGCGCTCATTACGCAGGCGACACCGGCGATCGTGCGCAAGATCAGCGCGGGCGACAACGCCGAGGTTACGCAGACGGGCTACCTGTCGCAGTCCAACGGCGGCGACGTGGACGCCTACGACGAGATCACCGTTTATGGGCCAGGGATATTCGGCATCGAGAACGGCGCAGGCACCGGCGACATGGTGACGCTGGGCAAGCTGGCCGTCGGGGAGATCGCGCACATTCGGACCGACCCGCGCAAGCAAGGGGTGTTCGACTACACCAACCGGACGGGCGAGGAGACGGCCTCGATCCTGTTCGGCGCCAGCCCGACCGACACGATGTACGCGAAGATGAAGGGCCGCTTCACCAAGGCGTGCGCCGTGCCGGGCAAGGAGCCGGGGATGCGGGTGACGACCCGCAAGCTCAAGGTCCAGATAACCGGCGGCAACGCGGATTCGATGATCCAGCGGCAGCTCACTCCATTGCGGCGTTACCCCCAGTAGTCGCTGATGACTACTGCCACAACGGCAACCGTCCCCGAGTCGGTCGAGGTACTGCACCACAAGCTGCGATCCGGCACGCCCGAGGAACGCGCCGACGCTGCGCACAAGCTCGCCGAGATCAAGTCGCACGAACAGACCGACATCGTAGTCAGCGTCTACGACAAGCTCTGGCGTCGCGTCGGGACCGTGGGCGACTACATCGAGCTGGCCGCCGACATCCCGCGCAACCAAACGCCCACGTGCGACTTCGTGCTCAAGGGCGGCGACGGATTCTCGACCGACGGCCCCAGCGCACCGGATGTGAACATCCCGCGCCTGCGCCAGTGCCGTAAGGAACTCGTCGGCATCACCGTCGAGGTCGGGCCGGTGCGCTGGGCCGGGTTCGTCGACCACACGAAGTACCAGTTCAAGAAGGGCGAGCGGACGCTCACGGCCAACTGCCTGGGCATCTACGACATACTTTCCTACATCCATGTCTTCCCGACGTGGTGGCTTCCCCTTGCCGCGCAACCGATTTCGCACGCTGTCTTTATTGGACCCATCGTCAGCTGCATCGAGTCGATGATCGCCGAGCAGGCGCTGCGACTCCAGGCGGGCATCTGGGAGTTCGTCAACCAGGTGGTGTCGCTCAACCCCGACGTGCGCGCGTGGTTCGGCACCTTGTTGCAGCAGAACAAAGCTGGGTTCGACACCCTCAAGACGCCGATCTACGTCGTGCGCACCAACATCCTCAAGGACACCAGCATGTTGGTGGCCCGCACGGTGCGCATGGAGAAGATCGGCGCCGTCATCGAAGACATGACCAAGGCGTACGGCGTCGATGTCCGCATGGACCTGTGGCTGCCCGGCGACCCCCAGCCTGATCAGTGGGCCAACCTGACGCAGCCGACCTACGTCGTGACCGTCAAGGATCGGCTGACCGTCACCGGCCCGACCAAGACGATCCTTGACTCGATCGTGAAAACGGTTGTGGACCTGGCCGGTTCGTTCTTCGGCGAGATCAAGGGCGTCATCGAGCAGGCGCCCGGTGCCGAGGGTGTGTTCATCTCGGAGCTGGCCGGCGTCGACTTCGAGGAACCGATCGCCATCCTGGTCGACGGTCCCGACACTCCGATGCTGGAGTTCGCGATCGACGACTACCACCCGCGCGGTCACACAATGCTGCTGGGCGGTCGCTCGCCGACCTGGGTGAACAACCTGATCAACATCACCCTGTCGTGGCTTCTCGACAGCCTGATGATCTTCATCGGAATCACGGGCGTCCCAAGCAATCTGCTCGACGGGTTCCTCAACGACGCCTTCCTCGCGTTCCAGGCGATCCAGCTCTACGACCGCCGCGATTCGGTCGGTCCGTACGGCAGACCGGAGAACTTCCTGCCGACCGCCGCTGCCCCGTACAACGTCGAGGCCATCTTCTCGTTCGTCAACCACATCTGGGATACGCGCGGATGGCGCAGTGCCACAGCGAAGTTCCGCAACGGTGCGCCCTACAGCCTGGGCAAGCACTTCGTCCCCGGCGGCCTGATGTCCATCGCGCACCAGGGCGAGCTCTATACCGATTACGTCGAGCACCTGTTCATCCGCGACAACCGTCACGAGCGCGCCGAGATCATCGTGCAGATCGGCGACGGCAAGGCGATCGAGGCGGGGCTGGCACGCACGCAGCGCATGGTTACAGGCGTGATGGAAAGCGTCAACGTGCTTTCCCTTTCACCCAGGACGGCGGCATGACACTGATTGAAAGGCAACGGCTTTGACCACAACAGCACCGCCGGGAGCCGAGGTCATCCTGGTCGACGGCGAGGAATACCTCCAGTGGAAGGCCGTCCTTCGCGTCCCGGTGAATTGGACTCCCGAGAAGGGCGTCATGGTGGCGTTCGCGCCGCCCGGTGGTATCGCGAACCTGCCAGCGCTGGTCCAGGGCGAGGACGGCAAGATCCCGGTGTTCCGCAACATCAACGTGGTGGAACTGGAGCCCGACGACCCGACCGACGCATCGGCCGAGTGGGGGCTGGCCGTCGAGGCGACCGACACCGTGGGGCCGATCTATGACATGACGCTGACACTGCACCGCGGCGAGGCGGGCGCTGACGGCGTGATGACGATCCTGACCGCCGGGGACTTCGATGACACGGGCGCAGCGGCCGGGATGGTGCTGGCGCTCAAGTCCAACGGGGCGGGCGGCTACGACGGCGTGGAGGCCGTCACGATGAAGGTCGGCAACCTCTACTGGCCGACCAGCATCGCGACGATCAGCAACGCCACGGGCGCCAACGCGCTATGTGCCATCGCGGTCGGTGCGCAACCCTTCGGCTATCGGCTCGCCGTCGAGGGGCAGCAGACGATCAGCCCAGACGGCCCCGACATTCAGGTGGATGTGATCGCGCGGCTGGGCACCACCAGTGGCGACATCATCGCGCGCGGCCAGGGTCTCGCGGGTGGCGCGGTGCAGAACCTGATCCTGTCGCCCGTGCCTGCGATCAACGCGGCGCCCGGCTTCGGCGAGGTGTCCGACGGCGCGGCCAAGACGGTCTACGTCCGGCTGGAGCAGGTCGGCAGCGGCACCGACACGTTCGATGCGGTGTCCGGCCGTGGGTTCTTCGGCGCCCGGGTCGAACCTCTGCGATGAGCTCACCCGAGCCCATCACCGCGCCGGGCATCCATGACCTGACGCCGTACGCCGCGGCATCTGCGCCCAAGACGCAGGAGCAGATGAAGGCCGTTGGGCAGGCCATGCGGTTCCGGTTCGGCGCCGATGTGCTCTACGCGCTGGCGGGCATCGAGATCCTGGGCGTCCACATCTTCGACCCGTTCGGGCTCATCACCGCCTGGGCCGACGACATGGCCGACCGGGCGAACGACGCGATGAGCACCGCACTCGGTGCGCAGGACAGCGCCAACTACGCCAACGCGCTCCTCGGCTCGGCGCTGCAGTCCAACGTGGTCGACGGCGTCTCGGTGTCGGATCTGTTCAACCGTGCGGCGGCGACCGACCTGGGGGCCAACTGGACGCGCGTCTCTGGCGGTGACTGGGGCGGCTCGGGCGCGTGGGGGCCGAGCGGGGCCGGCCTGCTGGTGTGGACGAAGTCGGGCGGTCTGACGCGCATCCACTACGACCGGCACAACACCGAGTTGACCGGCGACTACCAGGTGGTGCAGTTCCTCCTGTCGACGCTGCCCGAGGCGCCGGCGCTGCTCGACGGGCCGCCGTCCAACACGCTGCGGGCGCGGATCAACAGCAGTCAGAACAGCTACGTCTACGCCAAGGTGCTCAACGACTCCTGCGAGATCGGTTGCTACAACGCCGGCACGCAGTACGTGTTCACCACCCTGACGAGCATGGGCAACAAGCCGGGCCAGGTGTGGAAGCTCCAATGTGGCACCGACGACGGCACCGGCAGCCCCGACCCGCTGGAGTTCGTCGTCTACCGCAACGACGTGGAGGTGTGGCGCGGCGACGACGGCGGCCACTCGCTGTACGGCGCGAGCTACCTCGGCGCCGGAATGGCGACGACGGCCAGCTACCGATTCTTCGGCACCGACCAATGGGTGCCTGGCCGTGTCGACGTATGGGCCGCCGCCGACTACACCGCCGCGTGAGAAGGGATCGCTAGATGACACTGCACCGCAAGCCGATCGAGGTCGACGGGGCGTGGCTGCTCACCGAGCACGACGACAAGACGGCCCAGGAGTGGATCTTCGCGGCCATCGCGGCACTGACGCCGCTGGGATACCGCGCAACCCCGCTGGCCGGCGAGAGCGGCGTGATCGATCGCGTCGAGATCGGCAACGGCAATCCGCTCGGCGCGAAACAGGCCAGCGTCGGCCAGTGGATCGTGCTCGATGACGGCGTGCTGAAGGTGCTGACCACCGAGGAGTGCGACGCGATGTACGAGGAGGTCTGATGCCGCTCAACTTCACCGTCACCTACAGCGACCGCATCAACGACACCGAGGACACGTCGGGCGACATCGCTGCCACCGTGGTCACCGGACCGATGTACTTCGAGCCCTGCCTGCTACCCGGCCAGCGCATCCCCGATCCCGACTACCCCTCGCGGCCAACGGGTCTGGCGCTGCGGACGTTCGCCGGATTCCTCGACACCGATGGGCTGCTCAAGTCCGAGGCTGGCGGTGAAGAGGGTGTACGCCTGTGGGCCAACGACCCGAACTGGGGTATCGCCCGGCTGCAATACCGCGTGCGCGCCGAACTGACCGATCTGCTCGGCAATCCGGTGCGGTGGCACAGCTTCAATTTCGATGCGCCGGTCGCCGATCTGACCAAGGATCTCACCGAGTACATGCCACTGCCGGGTCAGAAGTTCGGGCGCGGTCCGGCCACGCACATCACCGGAGGGGCGTTCAACGACGACGGCAGCCTGGTGCTGGACAACGACGACGGGTCGACCACCACGCCTATCATCCCGGCAGACGGCACGCTGCTGCTCGTCGACAACGGCGACGGCACAGTGAGCGTCGGATGAGTGCACAACCCCGCGGCCCGAAATTCGTTGGGGGCCAGATCGAATCCGGCCAGATCGTCCTCACCCGTGACGACGGCACCACCAATGCGCTGCCCGTCGTGATGTTCACAGGCACTCTCGTCGACAACGGCGATGGCACCAGCACTCTGACCACCCCCGAGGAGTAGACCGGTGACGACCTTTCCCGACTTCGTAAATGTCGACTACTTCAGCGACATTGGCCGCACGGTTGCGCAGACCGATGTGCCCAGTGAGGCACGGGCGGCGATCGACGCGGTAGGAGCTCAGCCCCCGGCTGGCACCCCGACTGCGGTGGCGTGCTTCATCTTCGATGACTGCCCTGTGGAGGATTACACGGCGGTCAAGCCGATCCTCGACGGCAAGGGCGTGAAGGCGGGGTTCGCGTTCCCGTCGAACTATCCGGGCAGCAACGCGCAGTATCAGTCGTGGGCGCAGGTCAAGGCGCTGTACGACGACGGGCACGAAATCCTGTCGCACAGCCTGAATCACGGCCACCTGGACACGTTCGCCGATCCGGACATGGATCTGGCGACGACGATCGCGAACGTCAATAACCGCGCCGCCTATGAGGCGCACGGCATCAAGGTCCGGGGTCACGCGTACACGTTCGGTGAGCACAATGCGACGATCCGGAGGATCGTCCGCGAGTACTACGAATACGCGTTCGGTACGACGACGAGCGGGGCGTCTGGGTCACAGGCGCCGTTGTCCACGTATGCGATCCGGCGTATCGCGATCAAGGATTCGACGGTCACCGCAACGCATTACGCGCAGATCGACACCGCCATCACCAACGGCGAACTGATCGCGTTCATCATCCACGCGAACCCCACCGCAGCCGAATTCACCTCTGGCGGAGGCGGTTACACCCGACTGGCTGATGTCATCCAGTACTGCCTTGATCACGACGTGCCGGTGGTGACGCCGGGTGAGGCGTATGACCGGTGCCGCAACGTCCTCGACGCGGGGGATTATCCGGGTGGTACGGCGTTCGGTGTGATCGACGGCGCTGGGAAGATGTACACGCCGTCGACCGTGGTGGAGGGGCAGCTCGTCACCCTGCTGAGTCACGCATCGGATGCGCTGTCGAAGGCACCCTCAGCGTTCCTGGCGGGCATCACCGTGCAGCAGTATCAGTCATCCACGAACGCACCCGGTTCCGGCCCCGGGACGGTAGAGACGATCATCGCGGACAAGACCGGCACCGTTGGCGGCTTGAACTATCAGCGGTACTACCGCAACGGCGGCAACGGCACCTACATCCGTCACGGCTCGACGAACAACACAACCTGGACGGCGTGGCGAAAACTAGTCACCCTCGCGGACGGCACCATCACCTCGTCTGCCACCCCGACGATCAACGTCGACAACTACGACCAATACATCATCTCCGCTCTGGCTGAGGACATCACCGGGGTCACTATCTCGGGCACGCCGGTCGAAGGTCAGCGGCTCCGCGTCTCCATCACCGGTACCGCATCCCGCGCGATCACCTGGGGGTCGTCGTTCGAGGCTGGCCCAACGGTTCCGCTGCCCACTGGGGTTACGGGCACGAGCCGCTACGACTTCGATTTCGCCTACAACAGTGCGACGTCGAAGTGGCGGATCGTCGGCGGCGTGGGCACGGCGGCGACGGTTCACGCCGCGTTGGCGAAGACCACTTTGTCATCCAATGATGAGCTGCCCGTAGTGGATTCAGATGCCTCGTACGGATTGAAGAACATCAAGTATTCCGACCTACTGGCAGGTCTGGTCGATCCTGATGCGCTCACGTCTGGCGAGTCCACCCTGTCGCGGCGGGCGATCATGAACGGCGCGACCCTCACGTCGGGCATCGTCCGGTTGACATACTTCACGGCGAGGAAGACGGAGACGATCAACAGCGTCCGGGTCGGCACGTACACCACGGCGGCCGGGGCGACACCCACGTTGTGCCGCATCGGGATCTACTCGGTGGACGGGTCGGGCAACCTGACACTGGTGGCGTCAACAGCGAACGACACGGCTCTGTTCGCGGCGGCCTCCACGACATACACCAAGGCGCTGTCGTCGGCGTGGTCGAAGGTGGCCGGTACGCGGTACGCCGTGGGTGTCCTGGTCGTCACGGGCGCGACCGCTCCGACGATCCAAGGGCAGATTCTGTCGATCGCTGATGAACTGGCCCAAGCGCCACGGTTGTGTGGGGGCCGATCCGGGCAGTCGGATCTGCCGTCTTCCATCACCGCCGGGAACGTCGACGGCACCACACACCAGTGCTACGTCGCGATGGTGCCCTAACCCGCACAGTCGGGGTACGTGCTCATCGCCACGTCCACGAACAAGGCAATCTGATCGGCGGTCCAGCCGTGTTGGACGGCCTTCAAATCAGCCTCGATCCGCTGCCGCGAATACCCGTTCCGCAGATTCACGCACACCGCCGAGCGTGCATTGAACGCCGCCGCCCCCGGGTCCGCGACCTGAAAACCAGCCTCATCGAGGCGGCTGAGGAACCGAGCATCGTACGGATCGGCCTCACTATCTCGCTGCTGCTCCAAATGGGGGGCTGCTGGCACAGCGCGGGGGCTTTCGGGGCTGCGCGCACAACCCGCGATAGTCACGCCGACCAGGCAGACCGCGAGAGCTTTGCTCACCCCCATGAACCGGTGACTGTACCGAATGAAAGGGAGGCCCGTGATGAGATTCGCTCTCGCCATGCTGGCCGTCACCGCTGCCGGTCTCGCGGTCGGCGGCGGGCTCGTCTGGGCCACCCAGTTCTTCGACGACCCGATCAGCTTCTGACCATCTGACGCCGCCCCGCCGCCGCTGTGGTGCGCGGGTGCTCGCCATGCCCGAAATCCGAGGAGTGTCACCATGTCCACGCTCACCGATCCGCGGACCATCACCCGCCTCACTGACAACTGCTATGCCCCTCGCGGTCTGCCGTCCCCGATGTGGATCGCCTGCCACACAAGCGAATCCATGTCCCGAGTGGTCAACCTCGCCGCCTTCTGCGAGGGGGCCGGTGTCTCCTACAACCGGCTGGTCGACGACCGAGACATCCTCGTGGCGGTCGAGGATGGCAACGCACCGTGGGCGGCGATGGGTGCGAACAAGTACGCCTACCACGTCTGCTGGACCTCATCGTTCGCCGCGTGGTCGCGTGGCCAGTGGCTCGACCCCGACGCCGCGAACGATGGCGTCAACGAGCGCCAAGCGTTGCGCAACGGCGCCAAGGTGATTGCCTACTGGATCCAGCAGTCCAGCGTCCGCGATCACCGTCCGATCCCAGCAAGGTGGATCGGCGACGGCTCGATCCCACCGTGGGGCCGCAACGGCATCTGTGGACACATGGACTTCGGTCAGTGGGGCGGTGGGCACCACGACCCGGGCCTCAACTTCCCCAAGGACATCCTGCTGGCCGATGTGAACGAACTCCTCGGCGGCACAGCCACTCCCGACCCCACGCCCCCGCCAGTCGTGGCCCCGGGCACCAACCCTGACGCCTACGCCGATTGGCTGCTCTACAAGGGCAACCCGCGCAACGATGAGGACCGCGTGAAGCGGGTGCAGCGCCGATTGCAGCGCGCGTACGCCGCCTATGCCGGGCACCTCGAAGTGGACGGCGATTACGGGGTTCAGACCGACGCTGCGGTGCGCGAGTTCCAGCGGCGATCCAAGCTCGTTGTCGACGGGATCGTTGGCCCCATGACCGCTGCGGCGTTGAAGCCATGAGCTGGGCACCGGCACAGAAGCCCGGCGACACTGACCCGCTGATCGAGAAGGCCAAGAACGCGCTCAGCAAGTTCTCCTACGGCAAGGGGCTTGGGACCGGCAACGAGTACACCGTGGCATTCGGTGTTGCACTTCGCCAGTGGCAGGCCAACATCCACTACCAGGTGGCGTTCAAGTCCCGGCCCGGCCCCGACGTGAACCTGCTCGGCGTGTTCGACTGGGCCACCAAGACGCAGATGGGCTTGATCGGCCAACCCGCCTCCGAGGCGCGCAAGCCGGTCATCTTCACCGTCGCGGGGCACCTCGGCGACATGCTCACCGGGCCTGCCTACCTCACCGCGCGCTGGCTCGAGGAACGTGGCCTGGTCCGCGTGCAGCCGGTCGGCTACGACAATGTGAGTCTGCCGTTCCGCAACAGCACCGGAATCAGCGAACTCGGCCGTCTCGTCAACGATCCGGTGGTGCTTCCGTTCGGAACTCCGTGGATGTTGTTCGCGCACTCACAGGGCGGCATCTGCGCGTCCACCTTCTACCTCGACTCAATCCGGCCGAACGTGAACATGTGGCCGCACAACCACTTCCGCGGCGGCCTGATGTTCGGTAACCCATACCGCCAGCGGGGCACCGTCGCACCGTGGGTTCTCGATCCACCCGACGCCGACAGCGAGGGGCTGTCGAACCGCCACATCGACAACACCCCCGCGAACTGGGCCGAGGTGGCGCGCAAGGGCGACCTGTACGCGGACACCAAGGGCGATGACCCGGCGACCGAGTGGAAGCGCGCGATCTACCGGGCGGTCCAGAACGAATGGACCGGCGCCGACTCGCTGGCCGAGCAGCTCGGGGAACTGGCGACCAACTTCGGTCCCGAGGTGTGGGCGATCGTCCGCGCGATCATCGACGGCGTTCGCGGTGCGGCCGGCCTCGACAAGCACAACGTGTTCGACCTCGGGCCGGGCATCGACTTCGCCCGCCGCCAACTGGCGATCTGATGTCCACCGGCCAGCTCGCCGCGTTCGCGGTGCTGGTCGGCATCTACTGCACCGCAACACTCGCCGCGGCGTTCGTCCTGGCACTCAACAACCGGAGGAAACCATGACCTCACTGTGGAGCATCGCGTTCTGGAAGGACGCCGCCGAGCGGGCCATCAAGACGTTCGTGCAGACCCTAGCCGCGACCCTGTTCGTCGGCGGCGCCGCCCACGGCATCCAAGACCTGCCGTGGATGGCCGCCCTGTCGGTATCGGCGTCCGCGCTGGTGCTGTCCGTGCTGACCTCGGTAGCCTCCCTCGGCGTCGGCACCTCGGGCACGGCATCGCTGACTTCCGCGGTCGAACCGGCGCAGTGACCCGCCTGTCGGTGCGGGGCATCGTAGCCCACTCCTGGTGCCTCGCGTGGGTCGCCATCGCATTCGGCATCGCCATCATCGCCTCGCACGTCGAGTCCGGCCGCGCCCGGTGGGCCGCTGCCGCATGGCAGGTCGCCCAGCAGGTCCCCGGGTCGCCGGCATCGTGGGGTGTCGTCATCCTGTTGGCCGGGCTGCTGATCGTCATCGGCCAACGCCACGGCATCGCCTGGCGCATCATCGGACTGTCGGCCGGGTTCCTGTGGTTCTGCATCCTGGCCGCCGCGACGTTGGACGCGCTGTGGATCGACCAGCACGACGGCCCGCCGAACACCACCAACCCGTTATCGACGATCGCCTGGCTGTGCTTCGCCGCGATGTACTGCCTCCAGGTGCGGGACGAACTGCGTGCCTGGCCGTCGCACTGAATCCCAGCACCCGATGGAGGTCGGGACGATGATCATGCTCGCGGTCGTCGCGGCCGGGCAGATCATCCTCGGGCCGGCCGGCTCCCGCGTCGTGCTGGCGATGAGCGGCCCGTCACAGTTGGCGTTCGCCGTCCTCCTGCTCGCCGGTGCCATCGCCGCCCTGACATCAACCCGCCTCGTCGGATGCCGCGGCGCCGCACTGGAGGCGGCCGGGCTGATGGCCTGCTCGACCACCCTGCTCGTCTACTCCGCCACCGTTGTCGACGTCACCGCCGAATGGATCACCAACCCGGCGCTGGCGTTCGGCGGGACCGCGGTCGGCTGCGCGGTGCGCGCCGGGCAGGTCGTCCGCAGGGCGCGCACCTGATGGGCGGCACCTGGCAACTGTGGCTGACCTCCGGTGTGATCGCCGCAGCGGTCGCCGGCCTGGTCAACCTGCCGAAGATTCGCGGGGAGGGCCGCAAGGCGTCCGCGGAGGCCGATGGTGAGCGGTTCGGGACGTACAGGGCGACGACTGATGCCACGATCGAACGCCTCGAACTGGACTGCGCGGCGTGCCAGACGCGGTTGGACCTCATCGAGGCCCGCAACGTGACGCTGGAGGCGCGGATCACCGAACAGGAGCAACGCGAGCGGTCGGTGACCGCCTGCCTGCGTGCGCTGGTGCGCGCCTACGACACCCACGACCCGGCTGCCCGTGACGACGCGATCACCCGGGCGCGCGAGCTGATCTGATGCCGATGTGCGTCTGCGGCCACAACGAGGACGAGCATCACCTGGCCACGATGTCGGTGCCGCTGGTCAACCCGACGCCGATCTACCCGGTGGTGCATCCGCCGTGCGTGGCCCGCTACAGCGCGACGGCGACGTACGACCGGCTGGAATGCCATTGCGGTTGTTGCTCGTTCGATCCCGGGTGAAGTGACGCCACCCCCACGGGCCGTCGTAGCCTGCTAATCTCTCCCGAATCCGCCCCTGGCCTCACCGGCCGGGGGCGGTTTCGTGCGTTCAGGGCTCGGTGTCGAGCGTCCGTACGGTCGCCGAGACGGTCTTGCCGTCCACCGAGGCGTCGCAGGTATATCGCCGGTTGCCGTTGTACCCGCCGAAGCCATTCTTGGCGTTGACCAGCCCCTCGGCGGTGTATCGGCCGCCGCCATGGTCTT
>ERZ869921.532-NODE-532-length-22281-cov-27.253982_pt1 | contig 22281 bp, 22 predicted proteins | sample MGYA00579310_ERZ869921 | MGnify/ENA primary metagenome ERZ869921 (study PRJEB32216, sample SAMN09231816) | wastewater metagenome | place: USA: Maryland | collected 2016-06-21 | study: EMG produced TPA metagenomics assembly of the PRJNA472060 data set (Reclaimed...
GTATCTATATCCATGCCGCTTTGCTTTGCGGCATCTTCTACTTCTTTACGTTGTAAAACTTTGTCTTTATATAAATATTTTTCAGGCATTATTTATGAAATACGGGTAATCCGCTTTTAGTTGTTCCTTTAACTTTTGGTAATGTGTTTTCACTCCCCTTAGTACCTGATGATGCTTTAAACTTAGTTCCTGCCATTGACCTTATGTATCTATCCTTTGCTGCTTCTCTACTTGCTTTCTGCCCATCTGCTCCTTCCCAATCTCCCGTATTAGGGTCAACATAATATCCTACCAATGTTTTAGGATTACCATTAGCATCTTTTGTTACTAATTCTGTTGGTTTAGCACCTATCATTTTTTTAGATGGGTCACGACCTATTATTATATTTAATCTTTCAGGGTCAACTTTGGTAATATCTACAAATCGTTTTGTAGTAACCTGTCCTGTATTTTTATCTCTTACTGGTACATCTTCTCCTACTTCATAAGATACATTGTCTGAAACATAGCCTAAATCTTCCGGTACTTGTCCTGCTGCTTTATTAGCAGCTATCTTTGCCATACTATCAGCAAATGTTAATTTGCGTTTTTTATCCCAATATTTAAACCCTTCTTCATTCTTATAATCAATAGCAGCTTTTGTATTAGGAACTGACTTCTCTCTTACTTTTACAATAGGGGTATTAACTACTGCTTCCATTGTTTTAAGGGCTACTGCTTGTCCTAATTCTGTATTAGCTGCTGATGCAGGGAATGGTTGTACTTCCCCATATACTTTCTTAAAATTAGGGTCTGCTATTTTAGCTTCGTATGCTGTTCTTAGTTTATCTTTTTCATCATCTGTCAAAGTATCCATCACACTTCTTGTAAAATTCTTATTATCTGAACGTGCTGCTAATCCTGTAAATAGATTGTTATAGAAAGTGTTTGGTGGATTAATCCTTTTGTAAACCTCAAATTTATTCTTCAATGGGTCGCTTGGGTCAACTCCTACCGGCAATTCTATTTCTTCTCCCTTACCTGCTGCATTGGCTATTTCTTTATCAATGTTTGGCATTGCGTACTTATACTTCAATAAGTCATCATCCTGTTCAGGTTTTCTTTTTGATGTTGGAGTATTAAGCAGTGTGGATAATACAGTATGGGCATCGGGGTTATATAAACCTTTTTTATCTGCTCTTACTTCCATTATCCTATTCTTTATTCTTTCTTTGTCTTCTTTACTTGCATTGATTGCTTGTAAGGCATTTGCTTTTTTTATCATTACATCCATTTGGTCTTGCGGGGTTGCCTTATTACCTTTTTTCTGTAATGCTATATGTGCTTGTTTGAAATCATTATAAGCGGAAGTAATGTCGGGAATGTCTGCTGACTTAACGCCAGCTACGTTTTTAGCAAACTCATCATCCAATGCCTTATCCTGCTGCAATTTTTGCTGCTCTCTTATTTGCTGTTCTTTATACAGCCTATTCGCAATATTATCTATTGGAGTAGTTGGAATTGTATAAATATTCCCGAATGCTGCACGATTCTGAAATGCCATTTTATTGAATTATATTTCCGTTTGCATCTAATAATTGACCATAATCATTTAATCTTAAATTCCCACCATTAGCATCCCCACCTGAACCATTGTAATTCCTTCTTCTGTTACCAAACAATCCACTTGCCCATGTTGAATTATTACCACCTTTATATGCTGCCCCTGCTATTAATCCTGCTGCATTTAATGCCGATGAAATTGTATTAACCCTGTTTTGATTTGCTGAACCTTCTACTGCTCTTGCATAATCCATTTCATTATTCCACTTTGCTATATCCCTGTTTGTTTTATTTGTTTTCCAGTTGGCTACTTGGTTATTAACTCCCATTAAAGTTTTCTCATTACTTATTCTTGCGGCTGCATTATTTGCATCTAACCTTCCTTGCGCTCTGTTTGCATTATCATCTATGCTTGCAAGTAAACCTAACCCCATACGTCTATCACTTGCCCCTTTTAATGTTTGAGCCTGTTGCCTTTGAATTGCTTTTTGTGCCAATACATATTGTTCAGAAGGTAATCCGGTCTTACTTCTCAATCTACCCAACTCCTGATTCTGTATTAATTCATCGGGTATTTTATCAATAGGCCTACCACGTTCAAGTGCTTCTTGTGCGTGTCTTGCCCTTCTTTTTTGATTGGAAGATTCTGCAAGCCCGTAGGCTGCTGAACCAGCCGCAATAACGGCCCCAATAATTGCAACGGACATAGCTTATAATTTTTACTGTGTTAAATATATTTTATCTATTTTGCTTCTTATTTCTGATAATTTATTTTTTTCATCATCATCAAGAAGTGGATTGTCATGTATAGCTGTTATATCAGCTATTATTTCATTTTCATTTTTATTTTCAGGGTTAGCGTGAAATGTTGTCCAAACTAAACCGTCCTCATGTACCAATAACGTCCTTTTTGTTCCCGGCTTTGTAATCCCAATATAAGGGGCTTCTATATATTGTTCTTCTCCATCAATCCATACTGTTACGCTACCGCTTGAAACTATAAAAATGTGAGTACTCAAATGCTCCTTGCTTATCCATAGAGTATTAGGGTCTGCTGTAAATTCTCTGGCATACAAGCCGGGGGTGAATATATGCCTCAATTTTTCAACTGATGGAGGTAATTCATTAATCATGAATTTCTCTAACTCATTTAAACTATCGTTTAGTGTTTCTGGTTTAGCTAAATGTGTTTCCATGTTTTATTATTAACTATGCTGATTATGTTAGAATGATATACGCCAAATTCTCTTGCTAATTCGCTTTTGTTCATAGCCCCTGTATTATAAGCGAGCCTAATGTATTTAACTTGTTCCTCTGTCAATTTATTCGTATTTACATCTTCGCCTTTATTTGACCTTCCCTTTTCTGCCATATCCTTCATGTTATCCGATTTTGTTCCTAAAAACAAATGATTCGGATTGCAACATTTTGGATTATCGCATTTATGTAATACACACAACTCTAACGGATCTTTTTTATAATGTAAATTATATGAAATCCTTGTGGCAATATAATCTGTTTCTCCTACATTAAAAATGCCATACCCCGCCGCCGATGTGCCTGCCTGCCATTCCCAACAATCATCTACGTTGCCCGTATTTTTTATTTTGTTCCAAAATCTATCTATTAATCCTTGTGTTAATATTGGTATCTTTTTAATACCACTTTCGGTTCTTTCAGGTGGAGCGTATTTTGTTGATGCTACTGTTCTAAATTCATTTGACTTACACCCGCATGATTTTACAAGATTTGCTTTAGCTGACTGTATTCGTGTTATAAATTCATTGCCACATTCGCATAAAAAATAGGCTTTAGGAGAATCTCTTTTTTGGCCTAATTCATATCTTCTTACAAAAGCTAATTCCCCTATTTTTTGTCCTTTAATATAATTATTTTTATACTTTTTCATACTGTTTTAAAAATTACGTGGTTGGGCCTCGGTATTCGTGTAAACCGAAAATAAAGTTACGAATTTATCCCCGAAATAAGTCAGTTTTACCTGAAGCCACGTTCCGTTCAATACGTCTCCATCCAGTAACGCTTCTCTCGCATCTGCCATACTGTTAGCGTCTCTTAAAAGTGCCGCATCCCAATAGTTACCACGTTGTGTATAATCTTGAGCTATCAATGCCGATATTTGTTGTAATCCGGTTTGGTCATTTTTTTCTGATGTCAAAATATCCCCATTTTCAGGGCTTTCCCAAATATATGGGGATTGGTAGGAAATGGTATTAAATAGCCTTCTTTGTGCCTCTGATTTATTAAACACAATGGTTACACTTGGGTAAGTTTGTACTCCAAATCTATTTCCGTATTTGGTTTTATCGTCCCGTATATATATCTGCCCTGCTCTCCATTCAAATGTTTTATCTTGGGCGCAAACTACCCATTCTGGTATCTCGTCATAAAAACAGCAATATCCTTTATGGTTTTCGTTAAATGAAAATCCTTCGTTTGGGATTGTCTTACCATCATATGTCCCCCCTTGCAGGAAACAAACCCTTTGTTCTTCAAAATAATCAAAGTAGGATATTATAATAGCCCTTGCACCATTGGGGCGTATGTAATCATTATTGTACTTTGTAATTAAATCCCTGATATAATATTGCCCAAAGAATAGTTCATTTACAGGAGTTAACCCATCTTGTGAACGCCTTACGTCATACCCCCTTATTGTATCGGTAAACCAATAACCATTCTTTGAACGGGCAATACTACCTTTCTCACTTACTCCATAATCTCCCTGCAAGTATTGGATATTATTTTTGGTAATTATCTCATTTGTTGTTGTTATCACATCTGCCCCTGCATTATTCTGTAATACTTTGGCATAGATAGCAAACCATCCACAAGCCCTTTGTTGCAATACTTCTAATATCCTATTCCTTACTATTAATTGTTTTATCTCGCCTTTAGCCCCGTCAATCTCATCAAAGTTTAATACCGTAAATCTACTTACCTCATTTATGTTTGTATTGATTAAATTTGGTTTACCCCACCTTAATAATATAGGGTTGTAGCTTCTTGCTGCACTTGGTTCTTGTATAAGCGGTCTGCCATCTGAATTAACTGCACTTGGGAAATAATCTGAATAATTGGCATCAATAACGGGAGCAGTAAATGGAAGTTGCCTTGTTATTTTAAAATCTACTGCTGCGTATGTTTTTGAATTACGGTAGTTACCTACGGAATAAGCGAATATAAATATCCTTGTATTTGATGTCATTTGGAAAGTAACATCAATAGGGAATGTATGTGGGCCTTGCGTTATTGGCTGCGGTGGTACTAAGTCCGTAATATTACCTAAACTATCTTGTAAATAGTACCAAAATATTTCTCCAAAGTCATTGAAAGAAACCGTTATTGCCCCTTTTATTCTGAAAGTAAATGTACCTGTTGCTACGTTTAAAATAGCCCTGTCTGTATTAGTATTTAAATTAAACCCTGATAAATCCGCATTTAAAGACGAACCGGGAGTAATATTTGGGTCAACATAACTTGAACTCACATAATCAAATCCCATAGTTGTCCTGCCAATACCTTGTTCATAAGATGGCAATACATAATTATATTCTGCTCCTACATTTATTGTCCTATCTCTGTAATAGAATGGGCCTTTGTTAAAAGTAAAGGTCGCCGGTTGGGAAAGGTTAGGCGTTTGGTTTTGTGTCATACCCTGATGATACCTTGTTGCAGTACCGGGATTGCCTATTGTGTATCTTTCCCCAAACTCATAATATTTGTTAAGGCTATTTGCTACTGATTGAGCAGGGGTATAAAGTTCTATTTCATAGTTAGCAAAAGCATTTGTACCAAAGTCAAATGTGCCACTTGTTGTAGGCAATGCAATCTTTATAAACTGTCCCGTTCTTAAAGTGCCATTAATAGTAGGAGATAATACTGAACTGATAATTGAAAAGTCCTGATTGGTATAAATCGTATTTACACTTCCACTAAGAACTTTAATAAATCTTATTCTATCCCCTGCTGTAAAATCGTATGCTAAATGTGCAGAATTAGATGGTTTTTTTGGGTCTGATTTATTGGCTTCAATAAATGTATTTAGGTTCTCAATACCAATGTATGCAAACTCTGTGTCCTTATATGTGCTATCACTTATCCAATAAAGGAATTTAAGTTTAGCCAAACTTTTTGTTCTGCCAATGGTAAAATAAAAAGCGTCAATCGGCGGACGGTTTGTTACTGATAAAAGTAATTGAGGGATATTTGGTATTGCTCCCGTTTCTGTATAATTAGGAGTTTGAAACGACATATCCTCGATTGTCTGCGAACCCGCTGTTCTCCCACCTTTATCCAAATAATTTAAACAATATGCTTGTTTATCATTCCAGTTATATACAGGGCCATTTGTTACTCCTAATAATGGGCCTGACCTTACCACTACCTGAAGACTTTCCCCTGCTTTACCAATATATAAATTTTGGCTATCTGCTACAACAGATAAAGTAAATCCTGCCAATGTAGCTGCTACTGATAATTGAGATAATACGTCTAATGTAGTGGCTGCTGCTGCAACAACCGTTAATGTATTATTTGTTGTTACTATCGTAAATGAATATCCTACTTGTATTGCCCCTATAAGAACAATGTGTATTGCTCCGGGTGCATTTATTCCACCTGAACTATATGGAGTTCCAAAAGCACTATCCCCGCTCTGACTGCCTACAAATATGTATGGAAGTTGAGTATCTTTTTGAGGGATAGATGAAGGCGTAACCGTTGCTGTAATTGGGATAAGGTCAAATCCTTCTGTGATTGCCCCATAAATAGGTACGTTCCCGTTAAGCATCTCCAAAGCCCCGGCTTCCAATGGTACTAAGTCAAATAATTGAATAGCATCTTCGGGGTCTATTTCTGTATATGCCTGATTGTTGTAAAAATCAAATGTGGCAATATCATTATTATTTAAACCTAATGCTGCCTTGTCTATGGTTTGGATTAAAAACGGGTCGCTAAAAGCATTGGGGTCAACTACTCCATTAGCATCTGTTAACCCACTTACTTGCCCAAGTATTTCTATGTACTGAACGTCTGCTCCTAATGTTTCATATACTATTGATATTTTACAGTTCTTTGTAGGGTCTTGGTCAATGGCTGTATCTGCTGCATTAATAGGTAAGCATAATTCACTTTTAATACTTAATACGCTTTTCTCCCTACTGAAATAAACAGGTCTTGTCATAAACCTGAATAACTTCCTACGCATTGTATTTACGGTAACGGTGGCATCATCTCCATAGGTAACATAAGGGGGTCTGTTTGCGGGGAATTTAATTACTTCTAAAAAATCCCTTGTCATTGTACCATACGTTCCTGCAAGTGTACGTTCAATGTTTATCTGACATGGTTGAAGGGATGAATTGTTAAAGTATAAAGTATCTCCTTGCGTTTCATCTCCATAAAGCATTTTTACATCGTATATTTTACCATCCAATGTAAAGTCCAAACAATCCATATCAGCATTAGTGCCATTAGTAAGTAATGCTATTCTATTGAGTGTTCCTAAGTAAGTAATCCGTATGCTATGGTATCCGTTTGAGTTATATATAAACTCAAATATCCTTTGTTTCAGGTCATCGTAAAAACCACCAATACATTCATTAATACCTGCCGGTTGATTAAATGGGATAAGCCTTAATCCTTCAATATTTTCAATACGCATATTAACCCCTTCCCCACGATAACGGATATTACGGGCAAATTTTACGGAGTGTTGTCCTATATTTTCATTAGGGCTATCCGTATCCATTACTCCATTAAATGTCTTTAAATCTATCATTATTTATGGTGGCGAAACGTAAGTTATTAAAATATTATCCTTATTTACTACTGCAAATGTTTCTCCTGCATCTAAAGCGAAATTGCACTCTGTCTTAAATCCAACCTTATCTCCTACAATCACATTATATACACTATCCCCTATTTTATATACTGTTCCAACAGACGCACTTGGAGATGGATAATTACTCTGTGAATTTAGATTAGGGGTAGCACGAATACCAAATCCTGAACCTAAGTTATAAACAGAGATAATCACATTATCTCCCAATGCCGTTACTCCTTCAGGTGATGCCATAATTTAACTTCTTACCATCATATTATTTGCTTCTCTTACCACTTGATTTATTTGCTGTAATGTTACCTTCTTATTAGGCATCCTTCTTCTCGCTTCTACCTTTGCAGAAATATACATATCTCTTGGTGCTATCTTTAACTTCCATTCAATAAATGCTATTACTGCTTCTTGTAGTGCCGTAAGAACCATATAATCTTCTTGCTTTTGCGGGGCTGCCATACACTCAAATAAAATATGGTCATACCTAAAATTATCGGGTAATATAACTACTCTATTTGTTTCATCAACCCTACATTCTCCATATTGTACTAACCCTGCCTGAACTCCAAACAAGTTTACATAATTGCCATTATAGTAGTAATTAAGAAATAATGGGGCTGCTACCATTGCGCTTATTGAATTATTAATATCAGGGGTAAGTAATGCAATTCTGTTTGGGTTTAAGTCATTCCACTTAGTTAGGGCATTATTTATTTTTAGCGTAACTGTTTCTCCATGTTCATTAAGTAGCCCTATTTTAGTCCAACTTAAACAACCCGGAGGAAATGAAACTGTTTTATTCGCATTGATAGGTAGTCTATACGTTACAGCTTGTGCGCTAAATTCATAGTTAAGGTCAGTCAATGCCCTTAACCCTAATAACCATGCTTGGTCTTGGTCTCCTTCGCTCTTTGAATTAGCGTCAAGGCAGTAGCTTACAATAGTACGAAGCGGTGTATAGTAATCTATATCGGTTGCCATTAACTGATTAATTTAATTCTTTCGTAAATTATCCCATTCAAATGCCTTCCAAAACCGCCATCTTCCTGTATTTGTAATATTCTTAATAAAAATTCAGTCTCCGTCTCCTTATTGTCATTAACTACTGGCTCAATCATTTGTGCTGGTATATCAGGAATATAAATAGGATTTTCTTTTTTTACTGGCATGAGTTCTTCTGTTTCTTGTGATGCCGTTGATTCGTTTATTGGGTGGTCTGAATCTATATTTTCAGGAATTTGTTCTTCAGCACCTTCGACTACCTTTTTAATTTTTGCCATAAAATTTATTTTTTATTAATAATTAACTTGCTTTATTACCAGAAGGCAGATCATCCTGCACAATATCTTGCGGTATTCCTAATCTATCTTTCAGTTTGGCGATAACTTTTAAAAATATAGCTTCTGCTGCGTCATCAGGTAAGGGCATAACGTCAGTAAGATTTACGGCACGAGTTGAAGGCATTTCTACATAGAATGTTTGACCATACAAAGAACTACCGTCACTTGCTGCAAACCATATTTTATTACCAGTAACCCAATACCTAACCCCAAACTGCATAGGCATATTTTTTCTTCTGCCTACTCTTTTTGCTTTTATTATAATGCAATCCTGCCCTTGTCCAAAACCCGTTGTTGCCGGATAAACTCTGTTTATTGAGTACCCCAATGGTAAACTTAATGGAGGTTGTGGTAAAGTTGTTGTCCAATACCCACTAACTGTATCTTGGGACAATGCTGCTAATTGAAATTGTACAATATAAGCCTCTGGCATCTCCATAGTTCCTAAAACCTTCGCCCCATTCCACACCTGACCAATTATACCACTTGACATAGCCTCGTTGATATAAAGCAATATTTCGTTCCTCGTAACAGAAAAATCAGTACCGGGAAAATCATTATTGAAATGCTTTTCAATCCTAACTATAAATTGTAACCATGAATATGTTAACGCCATAATAATTAAATTGAAACTACCACATACTCAATGTCAACAGGACTTGTGTAAGCCTGCATATTAACGCTATCTGCGTCAGCAAATGCTGCAAATGCTGCTGCCGTTGCTGAAACGCTTTCTTTTACATTACCCATCAAGAAAGACTTCCCCGCATCTAACCGGGTATCAAATGTATCTGCGCCGTTCTTTTTTACTCTTATTCTGCAATAGTTAACAGTATCTTTATTAGTTATTTGAAGATACTTCATATCGCCGCTAATAAATGTACCTGCTGCTACCGCTGATGCAAATTGGACTACCGTTACCTCCGAACTTGTTGGGATAGTCATTATCCTGCTATCGTATTCATTTACGTCAGCAATTATTAACTGATTCTCGGTAATTTTTGGTTGACCATTTAGTGTTATCTGCGTACTTATTGTAGCAGTAAAATTTTGTGCCGTAATAGTGCTTGCCATTTTTTAAATATTTTAACTGTCGCCGGTTGCTGTATTAGCTTTACCGAAATTTTCAAAATCTTTATCTTTGTAACTTACTCCAAAACTTGTTAATGCCCGTTTTGTGATTTGAATTATTGTAGGTGTCTTCCATTGTGGCTGAATACTCAATCCAGCATTATATACTTTTCTGTTTTGAGCATCCCATGTATATCCCCAAATTACATCTACTGGCTGCGCTATGTAATCAAGTAATAAATCTCCAGTTGCAGTATCAGGTAATACTTTATAGTAATCTTCGTATTCAATTATATAGTATGTGCCGTCTGTTACACTTGGGGGGTCTATCACGTCATTATTCACATACCAAATTTGACCATGATTTATTTTTGTAACTAAATTTTCGCTTGTGCCATCATCTAATCTTCTTGCCAAGCCATAAATAAAATCACTTGGCTTTGTCGCTACCCCACTTGCAATAGTTACCGAACCCGGAATGGTGAAAGCAGCGAGGTCAGTCATTATGGTTTCGTTCATTATAAGCCCTGTATTATTACCTGACTTTCCATTATTCCTATTCTGCCATTTACCTAATTCATCTGAAAAGTAAGCGTTTTGTTCTGTGTTCCATGCGTTAAAAAAGTCAGTAGTACTTATACTTCCAGATTGATTTTGGCGCATAAGAAACTTGAACAACTTGTAAATATTATCCACCGACCATGTTGCCATATTGCTTATTTAAAAAGCAGCCTGTCCCTCAATAAGAAAAACAGGCTGCACACATTATCGTTACCTTAACTACTTAGCTTTCGTTAAGAGCCTTTAATTGTATCACAAATTCTTCTCCTTCTGCTGTTTTAGCAAATTCAAATAATGCTTGCGAAATTGCATCATTTGTTTTTAGACCTGAAATATCGCATATAACTGTATTCCCCTTACCCCATGTCGCTTTGTTTGGATTGAATTTATTACTAATCGTTCCATTAAGCAAAGCCTTGTCTATATAATACTTTATTTCAAGTTGTTTATTCCCGTAACTTTCAATAAAACTTTGCGGATTTTTGCTTGCAGCCTTACGGTATTCTATCCTTATTTCCTTTTCCGTTAACTCGTTCCCTGAATCGTAATCAGTAGTTGGTATTCCTAAGAAAGCTGAATGAATAAGCATTTTAGTAAGGCTTGCTTCTCTTGCATACTTCATAGCCTCCTCTATCATATCCAATTTCTCTGATTCTACTGTTGCTAATCTTTCTGAATTTTGTGGAGTAAATATGGCGGTTGAAGTTGTTGTTTTAAACAGACTTTCGCTATTCCAACTACAAATACTCAAATAAAGCAAGAGCATTTTTTCGTATCCTTCGACAATCAGTTTGCCGTCTAAGAAATTCCTGCGTCTTGTTTGCTGTATTAATTGGTCTATTACATCTTTTTCCTTTGGCTGCTCTGAAACAAAAATTGATTCACAACCATCGTAATACCTTATCCCAACCCTTCCATTATTCCAAACAATTTGAGATGTCATTATTAAATTCTGAAAAGGCTTGAATGGCTTATGTGGTAATGGGCGATTTGTTCTTGCGTCAATTACCGGCTTATCCAATTCAAGGTTTTCTGCTGCCAGTTGATAAACATACTTTTTTTCAGGGTCAAATTCCTGAATTAAAGCACGATGCTCATTTGAATCCTTTCTTACTTTAAGCCCTGCAAATTCAGGAACAAACTCTTGTTCCTTTTTTAATGGGGCTTCCATAGTGGTTGCGTTTGCCATTGTTTTATATTTAAAAAGTTAGGGAGCAGCGATATTGCCACTCCCTGTATTATTACTAACCTTAAGAAGCGACACCTTTCAGTACGCTAAACTGTTCTGCTGCCAAAACCCTGCTTCCAACATAAGCAATCTGCTCATACTTGTTTTCAGCAATCGTAGTCTTGGTTGCTTTGGTATAACCCAAATCCCATGAATAGATACGTTGACCTGCTGTAATATCAGGGTTTTGCTGATACACAAATTGTAATTGAGGGCGTGTTGCGCCATCTTTTGCATCTTGTATCATTCCTTGTGGAACTGCAAGCCCATAGAATGCACGGTAATCTCCCTGTGTAGGAGTGTAGCCAAACGTAGCTGATGCACCAAATGCTTTATAACGATGGAAGTGGAAGTTAAAGGTATCTGTTGAGAAACCATTAAAACCGTAAGCAGCCGAAGTAACTGCATCTCCACCTGCTGAACCGTAGCTGATAGCACCATTCTTATAGATACCAAACAACAGGTTGTTTATATCCTGACGTTGTTTTAAATCCTGTAAGAAGTGGTATTCTCTTGGGCCACCGTTAGCATCAAGCACATTAGTAAGATTTTGGAAATCTCCAATAGCAAAAGCATATTGAACATAGTCAATTTCCGAACCCCTTGCTTCGATTGCAGGGATAACACCTACTGTCCCTGTATCGCTTGTATTTGCGTATGGCACACCCTCCATTACGGCATCTTCAATATCCATCATCATGTTTTGGTTCATAGTTTGGATAGCAAGCGCCGGTTCGTAGAAGTTACCACCACCGAAATCAATCTGCGTTTTATTCATACCTGCCAAGTCACTTGACTTAGTAGATGCACGAAGAACTGTTGCGGTATTGTCATAACGGTACATTTTCTGTTGCATCGTACCTTGTGAATCTGAACTTTCACCGGCAAGTTGATTGCCGAATGTTTCCAAACCTTCCCCTGCTTTAAGTGTAGTTCCGGTACTACCTGTAATAAGCGTATATAAGCCTAATGGGGTGGCTTCAATTACAAATGCGCTTGTAGTACGGGTAATATTAGTTACCCTGAATTTACGCCCATTAGAACGTATTTTAACTACCTGATTTAAAAGGAACGGTGATTGTGTTCCAGTTGCTCCGTTGTTGTAGGACTGTGGACTTTTAAGCGTGATGTTGATTGCTGCTCCGGCTACGTTGCTTGTAACGTCTGCGTCAACTAATCCAGAACCGAAAGCACGACCTTTTTCAAAGTGAGAGAATGTATTTGTTGTTGTATTTACGGTTTCAACAGATGAGCGACCAAGTAATTCCATTACAAGGGCATAAGAACTGTTACCGTATTTTGCGATGATACCGGGAATATATTCAGGAATGACGAAGTTTAACTCGTTGAAAATACCTGTGGTTATGCCCGATGGATATGCGATAGGCCCCGGTTGTCCGGTTGCGCCTCTAACTATGGCTGATGGCATTTTTTAAAAATTTAAGAATGAATAATGTTTTACACTACCACTCCTGCCGCCTGCATATACTTGTGAAGTTCACTTGGCTCTGTTCCTTGTGGTTGTTGCCTTTGGAAGCTACCTTGTGAGTTATCAGGTAATTGGGCTTTGAGAGTAGCATTTTTTGCCTGATTCATTGCTGCCATGATAATCTTTTCTTTATTCATAATAAAGTAAATGTCTTGAAGGAATTGTTTTCTATTCGGGCTTCCATCCGAATTTTTCCATTCCTCAAAAAACTTTTGAGTATCAACGACTAAATCAAGCGATTTTTTAAATCCTTCCGGTTCAGGCTCATAATGAAATTCAAATGCAATCTTATTGGCTTCGTCATTAAAATTGATTCTTGTCTCTATGTCCTTTGGCGTAAAAGACTTGTATGCTTCTTTTGTCTCGGCATCTATGGCTTCTGATTCTTCCAACTCTTTCTTATATTGGATATAATCTTGGTCAATTTCTGCCTCAATATTTGGTAGAACTATTTTTGATTTTGCTGCTTCTAATTCCCGCTTTGCAATCTTTGCGTCAATTATCTTGCCCGCTTCAATATCTGCAACTGTTTCTTTCCACTCATTATGCTTTTCAACTGATTCTTCATCGTCCGGGTCTAAGGCTGGTTCTTTCGGTAGTTTATACATTTTACCGAACTTGTACTCTACATCATCTGCTGTCAGCCCTTCATCCTTATACTTTAACTGCATTGACAGTTTAATAATGTCGTTTGCTGTTTCTTTTGTAACATCTGCTGTTGTAAGCCTGTCTAACTGCCTTTGCTCATGCAAGACCTCATATACTTCATCGAACTTATCTGCCTGTAAAGCCCTTATTATCTTTTGGCTTTTCTCATTCTCAAACCTCAATTCTTCCTTTACTGGGTTAGCTTTTAATGCCCTAAGTTCTTCGATTTCCTTTGCCGCATCATCCGGGCTTTGCCATCCAAATTTTTCAGTAAACGTCTGAAACTGAAATACCGGAGGTTCTGTTTTCGTTACTACTGGTTCTGTTACTTCCTGCTGTTCCGGTGGCTGTGGCGGGGGTGTCCCGTTAAGCCTGAACTCCATCTGTTCTTTTATCTGCTCATTTACTGTTGGTTCTGTTGCTGCCGGTTGTTCACCTGCAGCTGCTTGATTTTGTACTAATTCGTCTGCCATATATTTTATGGGGAATTTGATTTAATAGTAAAGTTATATTTTAAGGTTACGAAGTTTGCTTATGTAAAATATTATCGGTAACTTGTGGGTACTAAAAAATCATATATGATAAGATACGAAATGCCAAAAGAAGTAAGAAATTTTGTACTTCAATTTCAAGTTAAAATGAAATTAGAAACTGGTAATGGAAAATTTTCTCAACAACAAACCATAACCAAAATAATTAAAGAATATAAAAAAACAATAGAAAAAAATGGGTAGAATTATCGTATTGATTGGTAAAAGATTTGGTAGATTAACTGTTATTGAAAAGCATAGTTATGATAGTCATGGTCATGTTTTTTGGCTTTGTAAATGTGATTGTGGTAATATTAAAAGCATAGCATCCAGTTCTTTATTAAGAACTATGACAACATCATGTGGTTGTTTTAGAAAGGAGTGCTTAGAAAATCGTCCAAGTATTCATAGGGGAACTAAAATGCCTGAATATAAATCTTGGCTTTCTATGAAAAGAAGGTGTTATTGTAAAACAGATAAACAGTATTCAAGGTGGGGCGGCAGGGGTATAACTGTATGTGATAAATGGAAAGAATCTTTCCCTAATTTCTTATCCGATATGGGCGAAAAGCCTTCCCCATATCATACTATTGACCGAATAGATAATAATGGGAACTACACTCCAGAAAACTGTAAATGGAGTAACCCAAAGGAACAAAATAGAAACAGAAGAAGTAATAAATGGTATGAATATAATGGATTAAAAATGATTCTCACCGATTGGGGAATTTACTTTGGAATATCATCTCACGCAATACAGCAAAAGATAAGAAGAGGTAGTACGTTTGATGAAGTATTTGAGTATTATACTGAAAAAGGTAGATATTAACCAGTCATTTTTATTTTGTATTGTGGAAGTATCATTTTTGGTTTAATTAGTACCATGCCTGTTTTTTGATTATCCCCAAATATTGCACACAAGCACATAAACAAGGCTATACACTGATCTGATGGTGTCCGGTTGGCATGGTCATATTTCAACAACTGCTTTAACAAAGTAACGTATTTTATTCTGTGTACATGACCGTTAAATACATCTTTGTCAGTTCCATCAACGTAAGCCTTCGCTATCTGTAATTGCTGTGCTAATTGAAAAACGTCACCGCTTCTTACTCCGGGTTCAATTTTGTTATTTTTCTTTATAGGATTTTGCATTACTTTGGGTGTCCATGTTAGAAACGCCCCTGCATTTTCTTTGCAAAAGTATCTGTAATAATCAGTCCTTGCATCAATCTCGTAATTTGCAGTGCAGCCCCATAGTTTACATGCAAGCAAAACCTGTTCATCAAAATGAATATCAAGCCTTGTATCTGCCAACCACATTGCTACAGGATAAAGTCCAGTTTCTTCACCATTAATGATACACGATTTTTTAAACACACATATTACAGGCTTAGAGCCATTTACTGCCAATACATTTTCTTTAACCGTATCAACACCTATTTGGTATAAATCACAATTTAATGGCTCAGGATAATTACTGTTATCTGTAAACTTATTTGGTTCTTTTGGAAGTTCTAATATAAACCAGCCGCCATTAGCATCATCCATAGGTTTAGATATAATCTTTTCTCTATCCGGCTTAGTTGGGAACATTGACTTTATAACATGCTTTTCAGGAACAAGTCTCATTTGTCTTAAATATGGAGGTTCTTTCTCAAGTTCCTTAATTTGCATATTAATATTAGCAGCATTAAATTCACAACCTGTACCGGCGTACATAAACATTTCTTCTTCATCGAATGGATATTTACGTATCTGTTCTTCAAGCAAATCTCCCGTCAGCCCGTCTCTCGTTGTTTCTAAATAAAGTTTGCCGCCTAACTTAATATCATCTTCCGTAACCTCTGATGTTAATACACCCGTATCTTCATCATAAGTAACCCATTTTTCAACAAGCCATTTATATGTTTCTTCATCTGGTTCGCTTATAACACTATGCCCGTACTTATCTATAAAACCTTCTAATCCTTCGTAAGCTGGATTGAAATAACTAACAAGCCTATTAACGGTAACTATTCCATTCCTTTTAAATTTCTTTGCATTATCCCAAATTATTTTATATTCTGCCCCGCCATGTTTAGTTAGTTCATTTACGGTAGATGGCATTTCTACAAAGCCTACACGCTTTATACCTTTTACTAAACACTCACTAATAATTGAAAATAATTTTGATGCAGGAACGTCCTTTTCCAGCTTACCAAATTCATCCAACAAAATTCTACTTATTTTACCCCTGTCGTAGGCATTAAGTACAGGCGCACGATAATTTATTCTTGACTGATTCCCTTTCATCCCCTCGATAACCTTAACAGTTCCCTCTTTTACGGTACTTGATTTTTGAGCAAAAACTAATTCAGTTACCGAATCTTTACTGTTAAGTTGTTTAGGTTGAAGAAATGCAGGTAATTTTTTATACCCATACGCAACCATATCCGTAAATGTATCCCGGCTATCATCTTTTGATTTTGATATTAATCCGCACTTACTATTTTGAAAGAATATACATTCATACATTAAGTTAGCGCAAGCCTGTGAACTTGCACCAGCCCTTCTGTGCTTTCCACGAACTATACCTAAACACCACTTTATATTTTCCCAATGATTAAGATATGTGTAATACTTTCTGTCTGCATCCCTGTAGTCTGCATAAATATCATCTTCTAATTTCCACCATTGTAAAAAGAAATAATGCTTACCAGTCAAAAACGTAGGCTTACCTTTATTCATAAACCAAAAGCCTTCTCTACATCTTCTTACTTCTTCTTTTGCATAATCCTGTTGCTCTTTAGTTAGAATTAAATCTCCGTCTTTATTGTAAGATACCGTTTCAAAAAAATCCGGCAATTCGGTTCTTCTCCAAAATTGGTCTTTTTTAGGTAACTCATAACCACTTATGCTTTCCATTTTTGGCGGTTCTGGCAAAAGCATTTCAACTCCATATATAACTACCTTTTCCCTCATTAATCTCTTTTAATTGCAAGTGTGTCTAAGAAAGGTTTATTATTTATATCTGTTTCTTCTGCTCCTGTTATTTTAGCTAACTTTCCTAATGCGTCAACTGATGTCGCTATAGATGCCGCATCTTGCCAAATTATTTTTAACCTATCGAATGTTTTGTCTTTGGGATCATCTACAGATATTTTACTTAAATTCTTTGAATTCATTAAATCGGCCATTTCATTCATTTTTCTATTCAAAGAATAGTAAAGTTTAGCCGCACCATTTTGTTCATACAGTCTTAATTTATCCTGCAAATCTTCTATGTTTTCTGCCATATAATTATTTATGATGAAATATATTCTTTGCCATTAATGCCTGTTTTCTTGCTTTAGGGCCAAATCCACCTGCAAGCGCACGTTCAAATTTAGATTGGGGTATCTTTTTATCCTGTGGTGTTCCGGTGCTGGCATGAAGTCCTCCGGGGTGATAAGTAATTGGTTTCTGTCCTTCTTTTTTTGGCTCAATAGTTTTAGTTGTCATTGTGGTAATGTTTAAAATTATTGCATTGGTTGTTCAGCCATTTCTTGTTCTTGTGGTTCTTGTTGTGGTTCCATCTGTTCTTGTGTCTGTGGCTCCTGCATCGGTGGTTGACCTTGTGGCTGCATCATTTGTTGGTCTTGTGCTTGCGCTGTTTGATGGAGTTGTTTATTTTCCATACTTAATGGTATGGCTATATTTGGCACTAACTGTTGAATAGCTGGCATAATTATGGATGGGTCAATAACCCCCTTTTGAACTGCTCCCATAAACCCGTTCAGTAACGCAAGTTCTTTTGCCTGCGTTGACTTAAATAATTCAATCTCTTTGTCTGATTTTAGTTTCTCTGCCTGTGCAGCTATTTCTCCTTCCGTTGCTTGCTTCGCTGATTCCTGTTGAGATTTTATATTTGCATCTTCCCTTGCAGCCTGTTCTTCTTGCGCTCTCCTTCTATTTTCTTCATAGGTTTTTGTCAGATACCATCTTGCCAATTTATCATCATCTATTTCTCTAATCATCATGGCATCTTTAAGATTTAAAGATGGTTGTCCTAAAGCATCAGGAACTTGGCTATACCTGTCAATATCTCTTTCAAGTAATTCTCTTTGATATTCTGTTGACTTCATTTTTACTGATACCTTGAATCTTGTATTAAGTAAATCATCTTTTGATTCCGGCTCTGTTTTTACTATATCGTTCCAATGAAGCAAGCATAATTTATAACTTGTTTGTTCCCATATTTGATTATTTGCAGTAAGGATAAAGTCGGTTACGTTATTAGCTGCTGTTTCCTGTTGCTTTTGTAATACACCACTTGTTCTATCCCCAACATCGCTACCATCCCTATATTGAGGTACACCTATAAGCAAACGAATTTCCTGACGTATGCTATCAAGCACGTTTGTCATTTCTACTACCTTCGCTACTGTGGTATCTTGTACCGTATTTGTTATTGGGGGGGCTTCTCTTTGCAGCGGGTCAAGTCCTTTGCTACTCCAAACTTCATTACCCGTCTGATTAAATATTCGTAATACCTCTTCCCACGGAATACTATCTCCTGTTCCTAAATCTAAATTTCTTGCCGTTTCAACATCAATCCTTATACCACTTGGTCGTATTTGCGATATTAACTGCTTGCGTTTAAGTTTAACTATTGAATATTCCCTCAATGGTTCCATTATCCTTTCAAACAAAGAAGGGACATAACTACCATCGTTATTGGGAATATTTATTGAATAAGAAGAAAGTGGCTTTGATGTATTGGTATATTCACTTACAATTAAATCGGGTTCACCCCAGTACAACATTACATCACCATAAGGGGCATAAACGCCACGCATCCACGGATTGTTTTGCTTCTTTATTATTTCTACATTATCAGGCTTTTCCTGCTCTATTATTTTGCCGTCTTTTGTTTTTTGCTGATAAGGGATACTTTTCTTAATCTGTATATTTTCTTTCCCATAGGCATCTGTTTTAGAAACGTAGTAAACATCTTCCCCACAATTTATTTCAGTATCTAAAACAAGTATTGAACAATCATCGTATGGACGATTACCAATATAATTAGAAATAGAATATGAATTATCCCATTGGTAATTGAAAGTGCCTATGTTTTTATTGGATGAAAGTTTAGCCAGTTTATATATTTCTTCTTCTGTTAAGCCATTTGGACGGGCATCTGTTTTCCCAAACTTGCTACGAATATCCTTTACTTTAAGATTATAAAATTCGCCAATCATATTTATTTCAGAATCCCCTACGTCATTCATAAAGAAATTCCAAATACAGTTGTTTGATATACACTTGCGAACCGTGTATTGCTTTGGTGCAAGTCTTTCTATTTTTGTTATTACGGTATTTAATACAATAAGGTCATATAAGGTTTTCCGGTTTAACACCTTTTCAAACTGAATAGAATCCAGTACATAATTCAACATCTGCTCAAACCTTATTTCCTTTGGCAACCTATCTTCTAATTGAAAATATACTTTGGCAGAAATTTCATCATCTGGCACATACGCTCCCGGTGGTTCTAACTGAAAGCCTGCATCTGTCTGCATTTTATTAACCACTTCTGCTTCGTGCATACGGAATAAAGCCTCAAATAGCCTGTCTTCTTTCTCGCTCATACTGCCATCATCCACAGCTTCTACGCATGGGTAAGTTTTATTTTTAGCCATGCTTTCCACTAATACCCCAACGAACCATGCAGCTATCCTTTGGGGTGTCATGTCCATATTTATCCATGCCTTATTCCCATCAGAAACATTCATGTAGTCTAAAAACTCTTGCTGATTTTGCGCTCCCTTTGCCCAAAGCAAAAGCATTTCCTGACGAACCTTTCGCCCTGCGTAATAATTAATGTCTGTTGCGTTGGAATTTTGTTGTCGGTAAAAAGCCCTTACTATTTCCTTGCCTTTTTCTTTTGACTTTTTTTCTTCCGGTGATAAAAATAGTCTTTGGAGTAATGGGTTATACCCCAAATCTTGTACGGAATTATCTGCCATTGTAGGATATTTTGGAATTAAAATTAACGAATTATTCCAATATACCAACTATTTGTGATTCATGGACTTTAGTGACCCGGTGTTCTATGCCTCCTAAATTATACACAATGTCATACCCTGCATTCTTTCTATGGAGTATGGTTTGACCTTTTTTATATGGCGTCCATCGAGCATCTATTACTTCTGCTCTGTCAATAAAAGTCTTTCTATATTGGATTGGAATTTCAGGTCGGTTATCAATGGATATTCTTTTGCAAATAATATTCCCGTTTAATGGACTGATATTCCCTTGCTCATCCATTGTGCCAAAAACTATTTTGTCGTATGGGATTGAGAATAAATCGTCCTGTAAATAAAAAGGGGATGGTTCGTAAAATGTATTATGATGGCACAGGATAATATCCCCTTCTTTTAAGTACTTATTACCCGTAACTACTTGGGCTATTGTTGGTGAAGTTTCTCTGAAATTACTGTCAAATTTTGGGGCTGATTTGAAAGATACCCCATTAATGACTATTTCGCTTTTCTGATCTAAATTGGCTTTGACCAGTATTTTGCCATTGGTGCTAACCATTAGATTATTCCTATAATTTCTTGCTCGTTTAAACAAAGGTAAATCTGCCCATCAATATCAATCTCTTGACCTATTCCAGCGTAGAAAATTCCTTTCTTTCCTATCCCTTTTTTTATATCAGGGTCAGTTACTTTACCGCCTATTGAGAATATCTCTCCTCTGGACGGTTTAACCCTACCTTTGCCCGGAATGATTATACCTTCCTTTTCCTTTTCTACTGCATCCCTGATTATGAATACAAAGTTATTTGTTGCTTTTACGGTTGCCATATATTAAGATATTGTTATAATCGAGCATTCACTTGTTAAAACCATCCCTGCCACCGATACAGCATTAACTAAGGCGCATCTAAGGGCTTTGGTGCTGTCTATAATCCCTACTTTTACCATGTCAACTATTTCCCCTGTCAAAGCATCATATCCAACATTACCCGTTTCACGGGAAACCTTCGTATGAATATCTTTTGAATCTACTCCAGCATTATCACAAATCTGCATCAATGGTGCATTTAGGGCATCAAATACCAACTGTTCCCCCTTTTTAAAATCAGTATCATCATTCACTTTAAAAGCATTAGGTATCCTTAAAAATGCCGTTCCGCCTCCCGGCACAAATCCTTCTGCTATCGCTGCTCTTGTAGCCCTTACTGAATCATCCACCCTGTCCAATTTTTCTTTTAGTTCTGTTTCCGTTGCAGCCCCTACCTGAATAACAGCTACACTACTTTGCAGCCGGGCTATTCTTTTTTCTATTGGGTATTTTTCATCCTCTGTTTTGGCTTGGGCTAAGTTCATTTGAAGGTCGGCTATAAATTCATCAAACTTAACAGTATCCTTTTTACCACCCCTGATAATTGTTTCGGTATTTGATATAATAACTTTTTCGGCGTCACCAAAATTAGATAGTTCAACTTCTTTTATATCCAACCCATGCAAATCGCTTACATAATCACCACCCGTTATTAAAGCAATATCCTCCATCCATTCCCGCCTCAAATTACCAAATTCGGGAGATTTTACTGCACAGGCACGAAAGCGTTGTTGGTAGCTGTTTATAGCTAAATAAGCCAGTCCTTCTTCATCCGAATCTTCGCAAATTATTACCAACGGTTTATTTTGCTGAATAGATATGCCAATGGCACGTTCTATTTGAGTATGGTGGGTTATTTTTTTGTCGTAAAGAAGTATAAGCGGGTTCTCAAATTCACAGGTTTCCTTTGCCTTATTATTAACGAACAAGGGGCTTATCCACCCACGATCTATTTTGAACCCATCTGAAATTTTAATTTCTGTTGAAATGCCATTACTTGCCTCAATATCAATTATACCCGCATCCCCAATCTTTGAATACGCATCAGCAATTAAATCTCCAATTACTTTGTCATTGTTGGCTGAAACGGTGGCTATCTGTCGAATCCTTTCTATATCTCCCTTAACAGGAGTGGACATTTT
>ERZ869921.533-NODE-533-length-22263-cov-4.490814_pt1 | contig 22263 bp, 23 predicted proteins | sample MGYA00579310_ERZ869921 | MGnify/ENA primary metagenome ERZ869921 (study PRJEB32216, sample SAMN09231816) | wastewater metagenome | place: USA: Maryland | collected 2016-06-21 | study: EMG produced TPA metagenomics assembly of the PRJNA472060 data set (Reclaimed...
TTCTCCAGCCGTAAGGTGAGGTGACCTTATACTGCTTGCCTAGTTTGCCGTCAATCGGCATCTGTGGTTTAGCCATGATTTATCCTTATGCGTAGGTGCTTGCCATCCAGTAGAGATTCAGGGTCTCTGCTGAAGAAATAGTCGAAAGGCAGTGAATCTTAGCAACAAACTGTGTCGTGCTAGGGGTTGAATAAACTGTAACAATATATGGGTATGAACCTGCAGAGCCACCGACATTAGCCGTCAGGTTTGGTGCTGAGTCAAGCTCGAATGGGAACGTTACCGTAACGGTTGCTGGGGTAGCAGCAGCGGTTGGGCCTGTGAAAGACTCAACGCCAGAAACAACGCCAACGTTATCTGCGCTAGAGGCTAGGTTGGCAAAGTGCGTTTCAAGGGGTGCGATGTTATCGCCAGAAGTGGGGTAAGTTACGCCCTTAGTAGTATTAGCCATTATTCCATTATACCTTACTTGGACTCAAGGGCATCAAGTCGGGCAGATAGCGACCTAATAAGACCGTCTTGATGCTTGATTGCAGATAGTAGGGCAGAGGTAAGTTCTGCATAATAAATACCATCAGCCTCACGGACACCATCTTCATTAGTTCGGTAGGCCACAAAAACATCAAGAGGTGTTCCAGCCAAATCTTCAGCAATGAAACCAGCATAACGCCTGGCGTTATCATCTTCAGCTACTTCATCTTTTAGCCTAAAAGTCTTTGGCTCTAAAGCTCAGACATCTTCATAATCAAAAAGCGTATCCTCAATGTCCTGCTTGTATCTGGCAGATGAGGTGGTTCTAATCAGTGTTCCGTTGTTATTGAATGATGCGCCAGTAGTTCCACCACCATTGTATACAGTTCTCGTCAGGCCACCATCGGTGCTTATGCTACCGCTAGATGAAACAGTGCCAGACATTGAGATGTAGTTAGCGCCCAGAGTAATACCACCATTTGTGGTATTTGCATTGATGTTGATGTTCCCCTCTGTGCCAGTTCCAACTTGAACGCTGCAACCAGTTCCAAAGAAGCTACCGATGCCATTAGTAGCAAATAGACCAGCGCCACCAGTGCTAGTCTGTATGTTTAGGCTAGACTGAGTTGGGCTATAAACGCTTGCCGAAATGCTGCCAGCACTGTTGTTATTAGAGTCAAGAAAAGCGATATTGCTTGAGTTCAACTCAACACGCTGGTTTCCTGAGTATCCAGTCTTGACCGTGAAACCAACGAGTTCACCAGCACTAATCTTATTAGCAGCGATGGTGTTCGCACGAATGTTGCCACCATCAATCTCCGTTGTGCCAGGGTAATAGACCGCTTCCTCTACGCTAACCACTGAATCAATTGCGTTCTGGGCAGTAAGCAGTGCGGAGTTTACACGATTGAGTGATGCTGCCAGCTGAGTGTCACGAGCATTGTTATTTATCTCATTAGAGCGAACCATAAGAGCGGTGTCAACTAGACGCTTCTCAACCTCACGACCCCAAGGTTGTGAAGTTAGCGGTAGATTGCTATTAGGAAAACTTGCAGTAGCCATTATGCGCCAATCAGTGGAATAATTGTAAACTCATTTAGTTTGATATTCTTTGTTGCTATTATATCATCAAAATCTTCAAAGCTCTTTGCGCTCCAAACGCCATTGAAGTCATCAATAGTCGCACAAGGGGTGGCAGTTATGTTAGCCACAGATGGCGAGTATGAAACGCTAGAGATTCTAAATTTATTGTTCTTGGCTGTGATGATGCTACCAGGCGTGGAGCCAAAGTCAACCAAGTCAGTCACCGATTGGTTTAGCGAAATAGATGGCCCACAGGTGGCTTGAGCTGCAGCAATGCCACGAGAGTTCAAGTCAGCATCATTGGTAATGAAGATGTTGTCAATGGTCTGGGCTGAGTCCTGAGATGTTATATCGTCAGTGGTCCCAGTCTTGAAGACCTTTAGCGACTTATTGAAGAACACGCCAGTACCAACAATGTAGAGTGCTGGATACTCCATCTCACCAGATGACTCAATGCCAATCTTGTATGGGGCAGGCGTAGCCTCGGCTGGATTGTCAGCGGTTGGGAGCATCACAGAAGGTGGAGCAACTACTGTTACTTCAATCTCATATGGGTTCTCGGTCAGAGATACCGTCAGGCTACCACCCTGTGCGAGCCACTGCTCTGGGTCAACAGGCAAGTCATCGCTACCGACAATTACATACTGACCAGTAGTGCCACCATATGGCAATGGGAAAATTGCAGATACACACTCAGGCTGCTGCACTTCTGACAGCGAGGCATTGATTAGGAAACGCTTGGTTATTACCTGCCCTGCTTCCACCTGAAGCGAGTCGGTGATTGATACGTTTTCATTTACTGAGAAAAGCCCACTAGCCTGAGCCTCCTGCTGACGAACAACGCCATTTACGGCATACTCGGTTTGGTATTTATAAACGCTGATTTCCTTGGCAGCATCAAAGCTGTCAATAGTTAGCGACTCAGATGAAACGTTCTTAAGGTTCAATGGAGTTGCTTTTGCTCTTCTGAGCACGAGGTTGTCGCCATCAATATACATCTCAATGCCAACGTTGTCTGTGGTGCTTGCACTAACTCCACTGCATAGTTTCTTTAGGTGCTCCCAGACATTGCCATTCCAGCCAACGAAGTTTACATCAATTGCATCAAGTTCGTTCCCGAACTCTTCGTCTAGGATTATAGGAGTAACACCTGCAAGCGAGCAGTAGTAAATAATGGCTGTCAATAAACTTGCCCCACCGCCACCATGCGGTCCAGCAACCTTTGTGGTATTGAGCCTAGACATTACTGTATCGCCAGTTAGAGTAGCAGATTCTCCGCTAACAGAAACATTCTTAATCAGGAACTGCACAGAGCCATAGTTGCTATCAGTAAGTTCCATCAGATTATTGATGGCTAGTGCTGTGCTATCATCTGCGCTGCCAGTTACGGTAATCTGGCTAATTCCACCAGAAGAACTGCTTGGCTCAAGCGGAGTAACTTCTTCCGAGTATGAGTAGTCAGCCAGGCTGTTGCGAACTAGGCTACCGCTTCCAGTTAGGTTAGTTAGTTTTACGCTCATTCAACTTCGACCCAGTCTACTGACATTCCAATCCAGCCATCATTGATAGCCGATGAGTAAAGGTCAATCTGTGGGAACGTTGCAAACTCAAGTGCAGTGGTCCCACGACCAGAGATAAAACCGCCAGAAGCAACGGTTGAGTTCTCAGGCAGCACCTGTGCAATCATGCCAGTTACTTTTACTGTAGAAGCAAGAGTGGTAGCCAAGAAGATTTCCACATAAGAATAGGTGTCGCCCTTGATTTTAGTATTGGTTCTAATGGTTCCACCAGCATCAATGCGAGTTGGATTCAGTGCGGTATCCGCAGCTCCAGTTGAGCGTAGATACGGCACAATGCGAATTCCAGAAGTAGACGAACCGCTAGGTCCATGCCAGCCAAAGTTCAAGGCGTAGTCCGTAGGTATGATGATGGTCAACTTTAGTTCTGACTCGTAAGCATCCGTTGTGACGTATTCCGCATACTTGATTGGGTAAGAATTCCCAGCGGTAGAAGATGTGAACGTTGGCACAAAGGCACCAGCAGACAGGTCGCTCCAGTCCTTTTCTGCAAGCATTGGTGCAGCCCAGTGAGGAGGTAGGATGTTCTGGTTCATAGCAAATGGGTCAAGCCAGTAGTATGGGCCATCACCATAGAGGCCATCAGAGTAGTCCTTTATGGTGTAAAGGTTCTCGGTTGCATCTGTGCTGTTCATTGAGCCGTTCCAAGATGCGCTAAACTTTCGGTGAGAAGCCTGCGAACGGCGGAGCGTTGCTCCACCATTGAGCAACTGGGTCTCGCTTACGTAGCCAGAGAAGCCAGCCTTAAGCCCAGATGCTGGGGCCTTTATCCAAGTCTGCTTATTTTTGTTTCCAAAATAAACTTTACCAGCCATTAGTTTAGTCCTCGTCTAGCAAGAGATGCATTGCCGTTGCTTACTGTTGAAGCCAACTGCTTGCTGTCTGCGTATAGGTTGATTGGTCGCTCAATCGCTGCACGAAGCAACTGGCGGTCTTCGGGTGATAAGTATACCATACCGCTGCTACCGTTGCTTGAGCCAGAGTATGACTGACGTTGAACCTGAATGTTGTTCAAGGCATTCATAAAGTCAGCACCATAGTAACGCACTGCGTTGGCCTGAACGATGTATTCGCCAGATGAAACACGTGTTGGGATTGAGTCGCTAGTTGCAGTTCCAGGTCCTTGCACAAGGCCACCAGTCGCATAGCCAACCTTTACGTCATATGGCTTATACTTTAGCGAACCTACGGTTGCCTCAAAGTTTCCAATCTTCTTTAGCAAGCCATCAAGAACGGCAGCGTGTGGAATCTTGGTAACCATCTGAGCGAACCAGTCTTTCTTGTTCCACTCATCCATCTCTTTCTTGAGAGCTGCGTAGTTAGAAAGGTATTCAGCAAGACCAGATGGGCTTGGGGTCTTTGAGGTGTCAACCGCAGGAACCTTGTCCCAACTCTTCTTGCTTGCGTTGTATGACCAGGTCCAGCCAGCGCCAGGGTTTGCCGTTGGCTTTGGCGGAATGCTATTAGTGGCCTTTGGTGCAGCCGTAGAGGTGCCAGAGCTAGTGCCAGTAGTTGACTTAGTCTTGATGTCGGTAACGCCACCTGCAGTTGAATTGCCAGTTAGCCCAGCCATTGCATCGTTGGCGTTCTTGACAAAGTCTTTGATTGCCTGTAGCGCAGGGTCGGTGTCAACTGTAATCGTAATGTCTTTAGGAACGCTAGTTACTACAGCCGAGAAGTCTTTGGTGAACGCATCAAGGTAGGTCTTGAGCTCGCCCTCAGCGAAACCTAGGTTCTTACCCTGCTGCAAGAAGTCATCCGCAAGTTTCTTTGCCTCTACCTGAAGGTCAGCAGATGACATACCACTCTGTGCGAGGGTTAGCAAGTAAGAGTTTCCAGCCTGCACAAGTTCACGCAGCTTAGAGCGGTTCTCAACAGCAGATGCTGATGTTCCAGTAAGCGTCTTGTTTAGGGTCTGCTGGTTATCGGTAATCTTCTTCTCTTGCTCGGCAAGGCTTGCGTTAGCCTTAGCCAACTTAGCACGAATAGCCTCCGCACGAAGGGTATCTCCGTAGCGAACAGCAACAGACAACTGGTATTCTAGAATGTTCTTGTCTGCCTTGATGCCAGCAATCTCATTCTGTGCATCTGCGATTGCCTGACGTGCATCATTTGCAGATGCTGTCATGTCGTCGAAAGCAGATGTAATCTTATCCATTGCCTCGGCAGTGCCGTAGCGGTTTGAGAATGCGTTGCTCAGGACAGAGTTCAAGTCTCCAACGTAGTCAGAGATTGTCTTTGCATTCTTCTTTATGCTTCCGCTGATTGCGTTAAAGATGGCAGCAATTTCCTTGGCGCTTGCCTTGCCCTTAGAGCCAGTCTTTGCTAGGGCAGCATTGATTAGTGATAGTGCTGGTCCGCCAGTAACGGCCAACTTCTGCATAGCAGCCCGAAGTGATAGCAAGTTGCCACGGAATACCGTTAGGTCTCCGTCAGAACTGTCCTTGAATGCCGAGATTGTGTCTTCTAGAGCCTTGAGGTTGTCACGCATACCTGCGGTTCCGTAGCCAAACAACTTGCCGTTGTCTGCAATAGACTGACCCAGCGAATCAAGTGAGTCCATGAGACCAATCTTGACATCATAACCCCTGAAGACCTTTTGCAAAACTTCATCAAGTTTCTCTAGGGCGGTCTTGGTAGTTCCAGCACTGGTGGTGGTAGCCTTGAATCCATCAATCAATGAAGCAAAGTTTATGACAACACCCTGGGCTGTCTTGCCAGTTGCAAGGATTGCGTTTTGCACAACAGCGAGGGACTCTGCGGTAGCGTAGCCACCAGCAATCATAAAGTTATACAGAGCCTGCAGGTTGTTAGCCAATACCTGCTGGTCTCCATTGGCAGCAGTTGTGTATGCGCTAATGGTTGACTGCAGGGCAGCAATGTTTGCACGACCTGCGACTGTGTATTCGCTGAAGTCAGCCTTACCCTTTTGCAGGGCCTGACCAAGCGAGTAGAGTGCACCTTCAACGCCAAGGGTGTTCTTGCCTTCAAGCATTACTAGGTCAATGAAGCCCTGAAGTTCGCTTGATGCAGATGCCGCTTCTTCGCCAGTCTTCTTGACAGCCTTTTGCACATCATCAAGACCGCTTGAGGTGTTCTCGCTTTCATCCGATGCCTGCATCAGCACAGCAGCAAGTTCGCCAAGAATTACAACTAGAGCACCAATGCCAGTAGAAACCATAGCATACTTTAGAACACGCATTGCAGTTGCGGTGCTAGTAATTCCAAGTGCAGCAAGTCTGCTTGAGCCTGCCATTCCGACAAACTCAACATTAGCAGCACGAGCTGCAGGCACGACACCAAGAAGACTTGCAATCATTCCAGCAAATGTTCCTCTTACGATGTTGCCCTCGGTTGCAAGACCAGCAAGCGCAGTTCTAACTGCGAAGAAACTAGCGGTTCCAATTGCAAGGGTGGCAATAAGAGATAGCACAACGCCAGCCAGAGCGGTAAGCCCAATTATGACAGCGCCTACAGATGCAGCAAATTGATTCTTGCTGAATAGATTGCTTAGTGCGGTGTTTAGATTCTTGATTGAGTCAATGATAAATCCAACAACATCTAGGGCAGCACTATCGCTCAACATAGATGCAAACAAGTTCTCAAAAGAGTTCTGCAGCATCTCAAGTTTAGACGCTAGGGTGCTTACGATAGTTCCAAAAGACTCGTCAAGGAATCCACCGCCCATACCTGCGGTTCTGGCTAGTGCAAGTGTTCCATTAGGACCAAAGATTGAGTCAGCACTATTTGCCAGTGCGGTCAATCCCTTTGAAGTTCTAACTCCATCAAGGCCAATCTGCACAAGGGAGCGAGAGATGTTTCGGTCACCTAGGCCACGAATAAACTTTTCCCAGACCTTAGAGGCTCCGCCGTTGGTCTTGTCGCCCCAGCCTCTAGCGAACTCTTCCGAACTAATGCCAGCGATGTCTGCAAAGATTCTTAGGCGCTCTCCGCCTTGCCCAATGCCTTCGTTGAAAGTTCTGGCTGCAGCATCCATCTGGTGGAACGTCTGGATAAGCACACCACGTGCTTCTTCTGGTGCAATCTTTAGCGAAGCCATTGAAGCAGAGAGGCCGATAATCTCAGATGCGCTGAATCCTGCTGCCTTACCAACGGCACCAATCTGTCCAGCGGTATTGATAATCTGTTGCTCTGTTGCTGCCGAACTTACACCGACTTTGGCGATTGCAGAGCCAAGAGATGCATACTGGTCAGCAGAGAGTCCAAGTAGGTTTGCAATCTTACCGAAGCCCATAGCGGTCTCTTCGACTGACATGCCAGTGATAGCGGAGAACTTTGCAACCACCTCGGTGAAGTTTGCGATGTCACCAGAGGCGATACCAAGCTGCGAACCAAGCATACCAATCTTGCTGAGTTCACCAAACGATACAGGTATCTGGGTTGATAGGTCAACCAGTTGTTGCTTTAGTGAGTCAAGAGCCTTCTGGTCAGCAACGCCAACCAAGGTCTTTTCGATTTGCGAGAACGCCTGCTCCTGAGCAACCTGTGCCTCAAATGCACTTCTTGCAAAAGTGAGTAGCGCCTGAGATGCCTGCTGTGCGGTAGAGCCAACGTCATACAGAGCATAGCGGAGGGTAATTGTGCTGTTGGCTTCTTCACGAGCCTGACGAGCCTGAGCTCTAGAAGCAGCCTCTAAAGCCCTCTGCTCCAATATGAACTGCTTTTGTGCGGTTGCCTGTTGCTTTGCTGCTACGGTTGCTTGGGCTGTAGGTGCAGCAGCCTGGAGCGCAGCCTTATAGCCAGCAACCTGACCAGCAAGACGAGCCTTCTGCTCACGAGTTAGTTCACGCTCTGCAGCCGATAGTTTTTTGATTGTGGCAAGAAGGGCCTCGGCTTCAACACGAGCAGCCTTTTCTCCAGCGGTAGCGGTAACGCCCCTGTTTAGACCAGCCTTTGAGTCCTTGACCGCATCGGCAAGAGATTTAAGGTCGCCCTTAGCCTTCTTTACAGATGCGCTAAACTCAGCAACGCTTGCGCTGATTATAAAATCAAGACGTTCCTTAGCCAAAATATACCGCCATATCTAGAATCCTTTTACTTATTCTATCTTATCTGATAGGCTCTGGTAATACTGCTTCCTAGATGGCATCGGGCCTTCGTCATAAGTATACGGCACAATGTAGGGCATTTCCCCATGAGAAAGTTTAGCCTTCTTCTTTTCTTGCTTTTCGTTCCATTTATCCAACTCAGCCTTTGCAAAGCACTTAGTTGTTTTAATCTTGAATCCAACATTGGTAGCAGATTCGTTACGACAAATCCAGATTGGGTTACCGCACTCTGTGCAAGTTTCATCCTCAAGCATCTGATAGGCTTCGACAAGAAGGAAGTCAAACTCATTCCATGGGTCTGTAGGTTGCTCCCTAAAAAGCAATGCCACAGGCCTGATACCAGACCTGATGGCTGCTTTAATTTTTGTTATGTATTGTCTGTTGTATTCCCAGCTGAGGACATCTGTAAAAAACCTGCATCACTAAGGCCCTTGAAGTAGCCAGTGGCTAGTGTCAGTTTCTGCATGGTTGCAACAAGTTTGTCCCAAGACTCACCAGGCAGAACCCCACGAAGTTCAATGACATCTTCCTTTGAGAATAGTCTTTCGTCTACCTCGCCATTTGCGTTCTCAACGCTAACGATGTTTGCAGCAATTAGGGCACACATGTAGTCAACATACCACTCGTCATCCCCGAAGTTGTCAGAGTTCTTTTTCTCTGCATCCTCAATCGCCTTGACCTGCTTCTGGTCAATGCCACGCATGTTGAACTTTAGGCGAGATGCCAAGACTTTCTTTTCAAGTTCACGAATTTCAGCCTCAATAGATGCTGCCAGTTCTGGGTCAAGGGTCTCAACCAACTTGTCGCTTAGTTTAGAAATGTCGTATGCGCTTGCAACGTCAAAATAAATCTCTACTTCATCCTCTGGGTAGCCACGACCCTTGATGAAATCTCCTAGATTAAAATTCCCCTTTGATTGCGCCTTTTCTACCAACGATAGAACTTCATTTGTTTCGGTAGTCATAACTGCCTTTCGCTCATTTTCGCTCATTTAGTTTAATAAAGGTTGGGGGTGGCAAATGGGCGCAAAACCACCCCCAACCAGCTTATTAGTCAGCGATGACGGCTACGTTTACGCCCAACTTACCCTGTGGGGCAAAGTTAACCATGAACTTAACTGAGTCTTCACCTTCGGTGTTGTCCATAAATGCATCTGCGATGAACTTAAAGACGTTTACCTTTTGACCTGCAGCAATAGCAGTAGTTGCTGGAACGCCGATACGAGTTACTAGGTAACCGTTAGGGCGTGAGCCATCGGTCGCTGCCTTGAATGCTGCAAATGCGTCTGCATATGCACCAGTGGTCTCCGAGGTGATACCACGGAAGAAGGTTAGCGAGCCGTTGAACTGTGCGAATCCACGAGACTGCACAGCACCCTCGTCAATAATGCCACGGTCATCAATCTTGTTTGAGTCAGTTGCACCAAGGTCGTAGCCATCCCACGCAATTGCTGCGGTTAGGTCTAGACCACCAGTGATTTGTGCATCAGTTGGAGTGGCAAGGAATGCTTCCTCGTCAGTGATGTCATCAGCAGCAACCCAGTAGACCTTAATCTTACCGTTTGACTGTGACTTGGTTCCGACAGTAGCAGCAAGTGCAGGGCCAAGGCCAGCGGTTCCTGCTGCAACTTCAACGTTTACCTTTACTTCACCAGTGGTTAGGAAACGAGCGCCGATGCGTAGCATCTCGCCATCGCCAACTAGGTCCACAGGGAAGTCGGTCTTTACGCCGTAGATGCTGATTTCATCGCCAGCTTCAAAAGCTGCATCGTGAGTCTTGCCAACACGCTTGATGAGGTAATACTTAACATCTGGAGCAGCAAACAAGTCACGGAACTTGTTGTAGACAGAAGTTGCTGAAGCGTTCTCGTCACGGAAACCGTCAAGAGATGCCTCGTAGTTGTAGTAGGTTGGAGTGCTGACTGCTGCATTGTCAACAACTGCGAGTGAGTTGTCGGTGCTTGAGTCAGTCATGTTTAGGGTGTAGTCGTCAGTAACGGCTGGTGAAATGTTGAAAACCTTAGTTGCGCTAGTAATCTCAGTCAGCGTAGGGGCTGTCCAGTTTGCGAACGCATCAGCGGCAGCAACATAAATACCAACGTTTGGGCGAAGCATCTTAGTAGCCATGCTTTATTCCTCGTTCTCTTCAATGTTGATTTCTGGCTCAGGCAGGACTTCTGCCTCAACCACTGGAGCAGGCTGCTCCTTGATTTTTGTTTCTTTCTTTGGTGCAGCCTGAGCCTTGTCTGATACCAGAACAAGGTTCTTGCCCAAAACTGGGTGACCAACATAGTGGTCAGGAACGCTGACAACTTTGCCAGTTTTTGTATTCATAGCTTGAGCCATTAGAATCCTTCCATGCTAACTTCTATTTTACCATACAATGTTTACTGGGAACGTAAATGCCAGTTCGTTCATGTAGCGATTTAACTTAGTTTCTGACTTGGTATAAGAGATACCTCCGCCAGATAACTTCATTTCCCCTGCATCTACTGGCACGTAGCCAGTCAGTTTATCCCTGACCATGTTCGCTACCTGACGAGCAGAGCGTTCGGTTGGGCCAATGCAGGACACGATAATGTATGACATCTTTGTATCAAAGCGAGTGGATAGAATTCCATTGGCTGTTGGCATTTCATACATGTCAGAATACTCAATTACGATGTAAGGCAGAATCATGCCATTAGCATCAAAGCGTAGCCTGGAGTCATCAGGGACAGCAGACTCATAGACATCCTGTGGGAGTTCCCTTAGTTTTGCTGTGATATCGTCTTGCACAGCAAGTAGGTCTAGTGCCATTATTTACCTGCCTTGTTAGAGTAATTCTTCATGTAGTATTCAACGCTCTTGGTTATCTCTGGAGATACCTCAAGGAAAGTCCTAAGTATCGCCCTCATTGGAGATACGTGAACCGTTCCATTTTCTTGGAAGCCAAAGTATTTATACCATTGGTCAAGCCAACCAGCACGAGCGGTCACCCTGCCAGCGGTCCTTGTGGTTCTACCGTAGACGCTACCAATCATTCTACCAGTATCAATTCTATCGCCAATGTTCTTCTTGATGGTCTTCTTGCTCTCAGCTGCAACGATAGTAGCAAGTTTACTCATATCGTTTCCGATTGTCTTTGAGTCTGGAAGCATCTTTATAGGCAACTCCATTGTGCCGATGTTTCTAACGTTTACAATGTTGTTCTGCTTCTTTGCTATGTTTTTAAAAGCAGCATTCAACTCAGCGAGTTCCCTTTTAACTTGAGCACTCTTTACGTCAACACCGCTGTAGTCAAATGAGAATTCTACGCTATTATCAAAACGTTCACGACCAGTGGTTTCATAGCCAGGACCAGTCATGCCGATAGCAGGCCATCTGTTAGCCATTAGTTACCGTTGGGTCCAACTCGGTGTCAACCTTGCAAAGCAGGGTTCGCTCCCAAGCATTGCTAGAGTTTAGAACGTCAGTAACAACGTAGATAAACTTGGTTAGAGTCTCGTTGTAAGGCGATGAAGTTATACGCATCTTGTGGTTTGGCCTGATGTCTGGCATGGCCTCGGTAGCCCCAGAGATTTCGTTTTTGTTATAGGCGATTTGAACACGAACCGTCTTTATGAAAGATGCGTTCAAGGTATCGCCAGACTCATTGACCGAGTTTACAGGCTGCACACGAGCACGACCAGTATACAACTCAACCGCTGTAGTTGACCAAGTGTTCGTCTCGGCATCATATGCCTGAGAGGTGTCGCCTGGGTTGTAAATCTCAACCTCAGCAAGTTGCAAAGCACGAACTACCCCACGGTTGTGAGTCAACCAGCGAGGGTCTACTGAGCCACGTGAGTTTAGAGCCAACTGTTATCCCACTTTGCGGTATAGCCAACTACAATGAACGACTCGTCATATGCGTCTGATAGGTCATCCTTATCAGCCTCATCTTGAAGTGCCTTAGCCTGAGCACGTAGTTCTGTGCCCAACTTGGCTCCGTCTGTAGTGTAATCCGCTGTGCGAATAACCTTGTTGATAAGTGACTCTGAAGTGGCCAGCACAAGTTTAGCCTGAGCTGCTGCCCTTTTTACGTTATTAGTGTATAGGGTGGCAAACGCCTGAATCTGCGAATCGTTGAATAGGTAAGCAGCATCAGCCGTAGGGTCAGCAAGATTCTCTAGTTGCTCTACGTCTGGAATAAGTAGACGAATCTGCCCAATAACTGTTGCGTAATCAGGTGGGTATACGTCTGGTAAAGTTGGCATGTTTTAATTATACCTTACTTGCGTTCCTTGAAATCAATCTTGACTTGACCCCATTTACCGATAGGGCATTCGGCGTTTGGCAACTTGGTCTTCATGTCCATGAAGCATTTGCAGTCTTTGCACTGGTGAGTGCTTGGAATGTAAAGAGGGCACTCCTTGCAGATGCTGAATCGCTCGGCTGCAACCTCGGTCTCAACTCTTCCAATGTTTTTGTTGAGCATATCCCAAGGTCGTGCTGGTCTTTCAAATGGGTCAGCCATTACGCTTGCTCCATCTCCGCAATGATGGTCTCTAGGTCTTCGGTCAGTTCAACCCAAGCGATTGTCTCTTCATCCCAGCGATAGTTTTTTCCGTCAGTTGGGTAAGCAATAGGTGGCTCCCATGTCTGCGACTCGTTGTTCCAAACAAACGATGGGTTCATTCTTGGGGTAATTGACGAGCCAACTGCACTCTCTGCCTCAGTGGTTGCTGGCAAGGTGAACTCACCATTCTCGTAAGTTGCTCCAACTAAGTTTTGCGAAGTGTTTGTTCTTGCCTGATACCAGTCAGTAACTTCAACAATCTCTGGCTGGCTTAGGAATAGCGCAGCAAGTCTTGCGTCTGAGTGCAGGACATCTTGAACGACCCCATCAATAATGAACGCAACAGAAAAACTATCTGCTGGCAATTCTGGGGCCTGGTCGTGCACGTGGTTTGTTTCCGCCATTTTTTATCCTTCCGCTGCAAAGTTGTCTACTGTTGAACTTTGCGTATAGTTTGATGGAACCTTGATTATACCAGCCTTTGGTGCTTTTGTAGGGCTACTCTGGGTCGTGTTGATTGAACCAAGGCTATACACCATTGATGTGTCAGAGTAAGCGGTAGCAACAATGGTGTCGTTATTTGTGGTTACCTTTACCGCTGCTGCTGCCTGCCCTAGGGATACGTCACTAACAACAGAAGTAGTCACAGTTCCAGATACTGACTTTAATAGTCTTAGGTAGTGGTAGTAGTCAGTGCAAGTTGAGCAGTTGCAAGAGTAGCTTCCGCAGGCGTATGAACCACATGATGCACAGGAGGTGACTGTGCAACTGTTGCAATACTGCGTTGCGTTTCCGATTACGGAACCGCCACCAACGCAGCACTTTGTGCCCTGACATACGTAACCGTATGAACATGAGTAGTATGAACCACAAGAGCCACAACTAGTTATCGTGCAACTGTTGCAGCAATAACTTGTGCATGTCTGGCAGTTGCAGGAATAACTTGATGAACTGTTAGTGTAGGCAGCAGCCCACCAGTTATTTGCATCTGAAACCCAAAAGCCAACACCAGTTCCGCCACCCACGGATGCAGATACGGTCATGTTGTTAGAAGATAAAGATGCTACCGCCATCGGGTAATTGCCAGCAGCATCATCGCTCTGGGCCTGAGAGCCGTTAGCATACCAAGTTCCACGGAGGGCAGACCAGAAACCGCCAAGAGAGCCAGATGTCGTTCTACCGAAAAGGTCAACAAGGGCTGTCTTTGCTGACTGCATCATTCCATAGGCTCTTGCGCCAGCAGCTGCAAATAGTGTAAATAATGGCATTTCTACCTACTAAGCAAACTTGGATACAGAAGCAAATACAGTAAATGTAGCAGATGCAGTTTTTGTAATTACGAATGAGTAAACGTCTACTGCTGAAGCGTTGCCAGCAGATGGTGCAGTTCCGCCAAGCCACTTTGGAGTGACCGAAGTGCCGTCAATTGTGAAGGCGTTTGGGTAGTAAGCGGTAGTTCCATTTGTGTTTCTAAATACAAATGTTGCAGTTTCGCCAGTAGCCATCACAGAGTTTAGGCTGGCAGAAGACGAACCTCTAAAGTTTAGGGTAAAGTTTCCTGAGGCATTAGAAGTGTAGTAAACGTCTGCTTGAGTTAGAGCATCGTATTGAACCGTTCCAGTTGCCGATGTAGCAGATACTGTGGTTAGTTCTTTTGGCGATTTCAAAACAGCGTAGTTCAGGGCAGGGTTGTCCCCAAACACTAGGCTACCAGAGCCAGTCTCGTCAGAAATCACCCCTGCAAGTTCCGAAGATGTGGTCGAAGCAAACTGCGCCAAGGTCCCAGAGGTTGCTGCCTTTGCGTTTAGTTGCGTTTGAATCGCAGAGGTTACGCCGTCAAGGTAGCCAATCTCAGTGTTCGACACCGAACCAACCTCAAGCGAGCCAACGGCAAGTGCATCAAGAGAGCCTTGAGCAAAGTTTACCGTTGTGGTAGGCTCGTCAGTTACACCCTTAAAGAGCTTCCATTTGCCATCGCTTGCATCTCGCACAAGGCCAGAGTGTTGGTAAGTTCCATCGTTGAAAGAAGAGACAAGTCCGAGGTCAACTAAGTTAGCATCGTTGCCCTCACCGATATAAATTAGTGGGTCTTCTACAACCAAGTCAGTTGCGTTTACGGTAGTAGTGGTTCCACCGACAGTAAGGTTGCCAGTTACGGTAAGCGTAGCAGTAGTTGTCGTGCCAGTAAACGTTGGGTCTGCAAGCGGTGCCTTAGCAGCGAGGTCTGAAGTTAGGTTAGTAACCTGCGACTGAGCAATTGCTCCACCAGGGTTGCTGTAAGAAAGAGAGGTCCAAGCAGTTGAGCCGTTACCAATCTTTACTTTGCCAGTGTCGGTCTCAAAGCCTTGCTCGCCAGCAGCGAGAGTTGGGTTGGCTGAGGTCCAGTTAGCAGCAGTATCTCTGCGAAGTTTAATTACAGTTTGAGCTGCCATTATGCAGTTCCTCCGTCAATCGAAGAAAGTTGTGTGCTGTCAAATGACAGAGTTGATGTAAGACTATTATACATTATCGGGGCAGTGGCGCTAAGAGTAGAGAGGCTTCCTGCTGGCCCTTGGTCACCAGTGTCACCCTTATCGCCTTTATCACCCTTATCCCCCTTGGGGATTGTGAAGTCAATAGTCTGGCTAGGCGAAGTTCCGCTAATGTTTACAACGACTGAAGTTCCAGCAGAGCCAGTGGTTACAGTTCCAACCGACAAAGTGTTGGCTGGGCCAGTAGCTCCAGTTGCACCCTGAAGTGCTAGTGGCATCCAGTGGGTAGAAGATAAAGATGGCTCTTCACCTACAGTTGGGTCGCCAGATGCAAACCATGAAGATGAGTTATAGTAAACAGCATCGTCATTTACATAGTTAGTAAGTGCAGACCAAACACCTTGCCAGTTTAGACCAGTTGCGCCAGTCTCACCAATTGGGCCTTGGTCTCCAGTGTCGCCCTTGTCGCCCTTGTCACCCTTTGGGATAGTAAAGTTTATGGTCTGAGAAGGTGCATCGCCAGTAATAGTAACGGCTGCAGAACTGCCAGCGTTCCCAGTAGTAACAGTGCCAACAGTCAGTTCGTTTGCTGGGCCAGTTGGACCGATTAGATAATAAGTTCCATTGGCATCTGTCACAGGCATAACGGTTGTTAGGTCAACAGTGGTGCCACCAGGTAGTTCAAAGCTGAAGTCTGGGATAGTGCGAACTGGGTTACCCGAAGCATCGGTTAGCCTAAAGTTTACGCTCCAAGTCCAGTCAACTGGGTTGCCCTGTGGGTCGTCAGTCGCAAGTAGGCGAACACCTTGGTCGCCAGTATAGCCCAGAACGTAACCATTTGCATCTAGGCTGCATTCAACCGATGCAGGTAGGATAGTTACTGGGGCAGGAGATGCCGTAGCGTCTTTGATGTAGTTTGGAGATGGCGTAAAGTAAACAGTTCCCTGAGCAGGGACTGCATCTGGGGTTGAGCCTGAGTCGTTGCTGTCAGCATAAGCCAGCAAGAAGCGCCCAGTAACGGTTCCATAAGAGAGGTTGCTTGGGATATCAGCCATAGTAATTCCATTCTATCATAACTAGGCGGTTCCACCGTCAATAGTATTTGAGTTGACCCACAGGCCAGAAGAGTTTAGTTTTATGAAGTCATTAGTAGATGCACCAGAAATGCTAACGTCATGCAACTCGTTGAATTCAAAACCATTCTGAGGTCGCACAAAGATTTCACCAGTGCTGCTATTTGCCTTAGTAACGATACCAATGAACACTAGGTGGTTCGGCGCTGATGGCTTATTAGCCAATCCAAAGAGTAGGTCACCAGAAGTGCCCAGCCATACTGGGTCGCCAGCACTTGCAGTGCCAGTGTTGACACCAGCAAGCAGTCCTTCTGTAATTACATTTACAAAGGCGTTTGTTGAGCCACCAGTCTCAAGAAGGCCCATTGTCTTTGAGGATGTGCCTTCTGTTGCATTTGATGCTTTTGAAACAATCATGTTAGTTCCATTTGAGGAACTTACATATACTGCCTGCCCCTTGGAGATTGACTGTCCAAGTTTTACTTGGTGCTTAATCGTTGAGGTGTATGATGCAGCAGGGGCTTCATCAATCCACTCTGTATTGTAATCAGTGCCGTCAACCTTAGAGAGAATCTGCCCAGCGGTTCCGCCAGAAGCAATGCCAGGTCCTGCAGGTCCAGTGTCTCCTTGAGGCCCAGCAACTGTTGAGTCAGCTCCAGTCGGGCCAACAAGCCCACCGTAAGGTAGGTCTAGATAGTGGTCTGCACCATTTCCAATTTTAAATTTATTAGTGTCGGTCTCAAGGACCATTTCACGATGGGCAATAATTGGATTGCCAGATGTCCACTCTGCGAGTGTTCCACCTCTAAGTTGAATTTGAACTGCCATTATACGCTTCCACCATCAAGTGTCATTGTTCCTCCATAAATGCTAAATGGTGTCCCACCATCAATATTACCATATGGCTGACCGTCTTGACCGTCAGCGCCTGCTGGACCAACTAGGCTGTCTAGCCATTCCTGCTCAGTCCCAGTAAAACCCTCAAGCTGTGCGACCTGATAAGCCGATAGACCAGTTAGTCCTTGGTCACCCTTATCACCTTTTGGTCCTGTGTTTCCAGTGTCACCCTTGATACCCTGAATGCCCTGTTCACCCTGTGGACCAGTTTCGCCTTGGATTCCCTGTTCCCCTTGGATACCCTGAGCACCAGTATCCCCTTTAAGTCCCTGAATACCTTGGTCACCCTTGAGACCCTGCTCACCCTGAATTCCCTGTGGACCAGTTTCGCCCTGAATACCTTGAGGTCCAGTCTCGCCCTGAATTCCCTGAATGCCTTGAGGTCCAGTATCACCAGTATCACCTTTGATACCTTGAATACCTTGCTCTCCCTGAAGCCCCTGCTCGCCCTGTAAGCCTTGCTCTCCTTGGATACCTTGCTCTCCCTGTGGACCTTGCGGCCCAGGCTCTCCCTGAGGACCCTGTGGCCCCTGAGGACCAACCTGACCATCAGAGCCTGAGGCTCCACCGCCTGACTTCTTATCAAGTTTCTTGATTTCAAGTTCGACCTTGTCTCCCCAGTCAGCAGACTGGCGAGGGAGATTGTGGTCTGGGAAAATAATCATTATCCCTATATTCTATCTTATCTGCCCACAAATAAGCGAGAACCCCCTGGAGCAAAGGCTCAACAGGGGGTCTCTTGCAACCAAGGAGGAAGGCTGCTATATTATATTATCTTGTTATTTCTGGTTCTCTACAATCAATTTGATTTCACAGGCATCGGTAGTGCAGTAAGCCTCGCCCATCGCATCAGCTGCAAGTCCAGCATAGACACCCTCAAAATCAATCGGGAAGAGTTCGTATGAATACTTGGTGTATTCTTCTTCCGTAATCTGAGTGTATGGCATCTGTGGGTAGACGTGGTTGCCAGATGGCAGGAACGATACCGTCTTGAGTTGACCGTCATACATGTGCAGCACAGTGGGAACGTGCTGTGCCTCTGTCTCTGGGTCAAAAGAGATGGTCACCGAAACCGAGTTGTCAGACCAGTAACGCTGTGCAGTTGCTGCCAGTGCCATCTTCTCAAAGATTGACACGTCACGCTCCGCACGTTTTGCGTTAGACTTGATTGGGAAGAACACAACCGAAGTCTTTTCTGGGTTCTCCGATGCTGGTTCAATTCGGTAGTGAGCCATCTTGAATAGCGGAAGCATCGGGTCATCATTTCCAAAGCGGATTGCACGTAGGAAGTATTCGCCACCTGGAGTCCAGTGAACGCCTGGAGACTCTCCCGATAGGATTGACACAGTTCCCGATGGCTTGACCGTTGTAGTCTTGATTGACTGACGGACACCGAGCCACTCTGAGTAAACCTCGTCATACTTCTGGATGGTCTTATAGCCTTCATCCATCCACTGGCGTAGGGCAGGAAGCCCTCGGTTGTCAGCGAAGTTTGCAACTCCACTCATGCTGGTTCCGATTCTGCGGTTACGCTGCATGATTGCGTTGGTCTCTTCCCAGTGGGTAGGTAGCAAGGTTACGGTCTTAGCGTAGAGGTAGGCGAACTTCAAGGTGCGCTTGTAGTCTTCTAGGTCCTCGTGGCGGTTTAGGTAAGTCTCAACCAAGGTGCACATTTCAAAGCTCTCTAGGCTCTGCTCTGCACAAGGGTTATAGCCAGAGATACGCCAGTCCTTGTTGTTGGCTGGGTCTTCTAGGCGACCATACTTACGGCTCATGTCAGTCCAGATAACGCCTGGCTCACCGTTGCGGACAATGCCGTCAACGATTGGCGAGAAGTCTGTGCCAACTGCAACCTCAACAGAGTTGTTCGACATCCAAGCCCAGCCTGGGGTCTCAGGGTCGTATGAGTTGCGGTCTGGGAACATCTCAGCGTTCTTCAAGTTCAAGAACTCTTGGTCATCAATCTGACCAATAAGCAACTCGGCAGAACGGCGGACATTTCCAGAAACGACACAGACACCAATCATGTTGCCGATGTCTGCAATGTCCTTGCGAGTAACCTTATCGCCAACACGACCAAGGAACAACTTATTGATTTGGTTGTGCAACTTGATTAGTGGAGCAGGACCCGATGCAGTGCCACCGAACTTCTTGATAGGTGCACCGTATGGGCGAATCTGGTCATAGTTGAAATCCCAGCGTGGCTGGTTTGGCTTCAGGTATGAGTTAATCAAAGCTGCGGTAGATTCAGCCCAGCCCTCACGAGTGTCAGGGATGTCATAGTCGCTTGGGTTACCTGGCTCGTAAATCTCAAAGCCCTTGTCTGCACCCTTGTTATCAAAGCCAACGCCAACGCCTAGCATAGATGCTTCCATCAAGAAAGCAAACGGCTTGGCTGGGTTGTTCTTGGTCATCTCGTTGGTTGAAACAAACGCACAGTTCTGCAGGGCTGCTGAGTTCTTCTGCTCGTTTACGATTGAGGTTCCCATGACCCAGAGGCCACGACCTGGTGGGGTCCACTTCAGGTCGAATAGACGTGCGTAGAACTCCTTAGCAGAAGCCTGTGCCTTAGCATCTGACCAAGGGAGTCTCTGTTGCTTCGCATAGTCCTTCTGCAGGCTGTAGGTGCCGTTTGTGACACGTTCGCATACATCTGCCCATGTCTCTTTAGTTCCGTCTTCCTTGAGCCTGCTGTAGGTTCTGAGGAAGGTAATTTCGCCTACCGAGTTACCAGCAACATCGGCGTAGCCAAATGGTGCTTTCTTGGTGCGGTAGTCTGATACAAATTCGTCTGACAGTTTGAATGAAAAAATAGTAAACTCCTCCTTTAAGGATTTTGTGATTTGGGGAAACGGTCTATCATTATAGCACCTGCCTAGAAAACGACAAAATCCCCTAGCCGAAACTAGGGGACTGCCGTATTTCTAAAAAGTATCTACAATTTGTCTGTAAGAAACTTTACTATAATCACCAGCAAATTGTGCCACTGATTCAATTGTAGTTCTATGACCCTCTTTTGGTGAGTGAATCATATTACCATCACCGATATAAATTCCTACGTGATACGCAGTCTTATATCCCTTGTATTTGAAAACAACAAGGTCTCCCACTTTAGGGGTGCTAGTTCTTACCCCTGCGCTTTGTTGTTTTGAAGCCCTGTGCTCAAGCTGGATTCCAACTTGCTCGTAGAACCACATGGTCAAACCTGAGCAATCCCAGCCTTGAGGTGTCGCACCTGAAAATACATACCAGGTTTTACCGACTGTCTTATTTAGTTTTTTTATTGCGTTATTTACTTCTTGGGTGTTGTCAAAAAGAACCCCAGTGTTTCCAATTAGGAATGTCTGATTGACCTGTTTCGTCTCTTGCTGAATTACAACTGCACTTGCTGGAACTTCAGTTCCACTAACCGTAATTGCTAGGGTTACCAACCCAACAGCGATGAGCCTTTTTACCATGGCGACCTACCTTTCACTTGAGTTTAGTTCTTGGTCGTTACTCTATTAGTTGCCCCAATATTTAATTGTCCGTCTATTATAGCACAAAAGTCCACAAAAGAGAAAACCCCCTCCGAAGAGGGGGCCTTCAATTTGATGCTATGGTTTAGCTTGCGCCACCACGTGAAGCGATGGTTCCAGCAGGAACAATGAAGCCACCAGTTGCGATGTGACGAATACGCATTTCGAAGTCATCGTTGTCGAATGAGCCATCACGTGCAGGAACGTCACCTCCGCCTAGGAAGGTTCCACCGTTCATCTTGATGCGAAGCTCAGGAGTCTCGTATCCACGGAGGAATCCAAGTGCTACTGATGGGTTCAAGGTTGCGTTTGGAACTGGAATCAAGAACCAGTAAGCGTCTGCTGACGAGTTGATGGTCTTAATCCATGGGTTTACAACAATCTCAACCTGTGAACCGATTGGGTTACCAGTGATGGTGCGAGTTGCAACATCGCCTGAGGTTACGTCAGTCTGAACAGTCTGAACAGCAAGAATCTTGCGAGCAGTTAGTTCAAGAGCCTGAGGGATAACCAAAGCGAAGCGTGACACAGGAGTAACGGTCTTGCCGTTGTAAACCTGGGTGTTTGCAGCCTGGATAGCCAACTCTAGGTTCTCTAGGGTTAGAGCGTAGTTGAACAAGTTAGCGTTGGTTGAGTTGAAGTTGGTGGTGTTTAGACCAGAACTTGAAACCAACTGCTTGGTAACTTCTTCGTCTTCCTTGCCAGCAGCCTTGAGGCCAAGCTCGATTGGTAGACGCTCTAGTAGACCGATGTTGCCATCGTTTACGATTGCTTCCCATGAGAAACGGATACGCTGACCCGACTTCTTGAGCTGCATTGACGACTCGGTGGTTGAGAACCAGCCAGCAGTTGGGTACTCGTCGTACTCGCCTACGGTTGGAAGTGAACCATCACGGAACTTGTCGCCTGCGTTGTCCTTGCCGTCATCCTCATACTTGAGGTTTAGGAAAGGCTGTGCACGGAAGTCATCAAGAACCATCTTGGTTGCGAACTTGTCCCACACCTTAGGTGCAGATGCGTAGTTCTCAAGAAGAATCTTGTTGATGGTTGGGGTAAGCTGAACAGGTAGGTCAGAAGTGCTGATACCTTCCTGGAGCTTTAGCTTGTCCTGACGGTCTCCACGAAGAGCACCTTCAAGGATTTTCGCAGCTTCAATGTTGCGGTTAGTAATGTTTTCCATAATTGCCTATCCTTACGCAGCCTGAGTCAAACGAACGTAAACGTCACCAGCAGAAGTTCCTGCCTTAGCAGTAACTGCGTGTCCAATGAACTTGTTACCTGAAGCGGTAACGTTGATAACTCCACCTGAAGTCATGTAAACTGCTGCGCCAACAGTAATTGCTACAGAGGTAGTGAGCTTGACAACGCCATTGAACTTCAAGGTGGTGTAGTAGTTACCATCTTCGCCAACAGCAGCGTCACGCTGTGCTAGGCCAACAAGTGCACCAACCTGAACCAAGTCACCAGATACTACAGTGCTTGCTACAGGAAGGACAAGCTCATTGCCGTCTTTGTAAATCTCGTTAAGAGCCATTTACTTTTCCTTTTCTTTACTTGTTGCCAGC
>ERZ869921.535-NODE-535-length-22209-cov-4.013135_pt1 | contig 22209 bp, 29 predicted proteins | sample MGYA00579310_ERZ869921 | MGnify/ENA primary metagenome ERZ869921 (study PRJEB32216, sample SAMN09231816) | wastewater metagenome | place: USA: Maryland | collected 2016-06-21 | study: EMG produced TPA metagenomics assembly of the PRJNA472060 data set (Reclaimed...
ACAGCGGGATAGTCCCCGTCTTGGCCGTGAAGAAAGACGGCACCCGCGAGGAGATCCGCCGCAAGTTCAACACGCGCAAGCTCGGCGCCGTCATTTTGAACGCAGCCGGCGCGACGGGCATTTCTCTCCATGCCGATCGTCGGTGGGCCACTGAGGCCGACCAGCGCCACATGATCATCGTGCAGGCGTTCCAGGACATCAACCTGTTCAAGCAGATCCTCGGCCGCGTCCACCGCACAAACCAGATTATTCCGCCGATCTTCTCCGTCCTGGCCCTGGACCTCCCTTCCGAGGTTCGGCCGATCTCCCGCCTCCAGTCCAAGCTCAAGGGGCTCAACTCCTCTACCTCGGCAAACACCAAGGGGAACATGGACGTACAGGGCGCCGACATCCTGAACAGATACGGCGATGAGATCGTTGAGCAGTACTTGATGGAGAACCCGGAAATGGCCGGGTACCTGGACGTTAAGACCGCCGACGAGGAAGAAGGCCAGGATCGGAAGAAGAAGCCTTCGATCCAGATGGATGTCGCGTTGAAGGCCACCGGAAGCCTGGCACTCCTTCCCGTGTACTTGCAGCAGCAGTTCTACAACGAAGTCCTTCCCCGGTATAACGCCTACATCGAATACCTGAACCAGACTGGCCAGAATGCTCTCCTGAAGCGCACCCTGGACCTGCAGGCGAAACTTGTCTCGCGCTCTACCCTGTTCCCTGGCACCGGCAAGGAAGGCCCGTTCTCGTCTCCAGCCTACCTCGATCTGGTCGAGGTGAAGAACCTCGGCCGCATCATGAAGCCCGAGGATGTCCAGCGCCAGATCGACGAAACCCTGCAGGGCATGAGCCCGGTGCAGCACCGCGAGGCCGTCCTGGCATCGGCGGCCGAAGCCTGGAAGGATTTCATCGAGACGGTTCCGCTTGAGAAGCGGGAAGCAGCGAACAAGGCCAAGCGCGACACGGCATCTATCATGCCCGAGGTCGGTTCGGAATGGACTATCTCGATCATGGGCGACATCGTTTCTGGTGTGGTCACCCGGACCCGGTGGGGCCATGAGAAATTGGGCAACCCCTACCTGGCTTCGAAGTTCAAGGTCCGGATCGCGACAAATTCGACCTTCCAGTCCGTCGAACTCCCGCTGAACACGTTCATCCGTTCGTCCGAATCGACCATCGGGTTCGGGCTCGAAGGAATCTTCGTGGACGACGGCACCGCTACCTCGAAGCGGTACATCGTCACCGGCAACATTTTCGGTGCCTACTCCCAACTGGAGAAGGACGGCGAAATCCTGGCCCACACGGATTCGGAAGGGAAGGTCGTCACGTCGATGCTTCTGCCGAAGTCTTTCAATCCCAAGGAAGACGTTCGTTCGCAGATCAAGATCGTTGGCGGCGACAACATTACCGCGACCATGGCGAAGCTGGATGGCACCCTCGATCCGTTCATGGTTTCGGAAGATGGATCTGCTACCGTGACGATCGCTGGCGGATTCGCAACGATCGAGCTCGAGTCGAAGGCGAAGCCCGAAGTCCTCCGCTGGTCGGCCCTGACCGGCCTGGACTTTGCCGGCAACGAAGCCAGGGTCCGGATCGGCGACGAGTCTACCAAGGCATTCAGGAATACCCCGCTCCTGGTGGAACGCGCAATCCTGGAAGACGTGGGGGCCATGAAGGAAGGCGCTCTCACCCTGGATGCGATGCTGGATCCGAACGCGAACTTCGTGAACATCACCGAGGCCCACCTGGACCTGGCCGCCGAGATCTTGACCAAGGAAGGCGTCTACATCAACAAGCGGGAATACCGCGACTCCCTGGCAAACTTAAAGAACACCCATGCCACCATGGGCAAGGTGACTGCCGACATCTTCCGCGCGGCGAACTCCCTCATGGAGGGTACCGCGGACCTGAAAGACTTGAAGCAAATCCTTAAGGAAATCATGTCCAAGAGAGGCATGATCCGGAACATCAATTCCACCCAGGCCAAGAGGGCGATCGGGAACGTCTCACGGATCCGAAGCATGATGGGCGACATGGAATTTATTTCCAAGATGATCGTCCGCGCGTCGGCGCTGCAGAAGATCAAAGGCAGGAGAATTGCCACCGGTCTGACGACTGTTCCTTCGATCATGACCGCTCCGCTCATGGCCCTGTTTCCCTACGCCAGCAATACGGAATTGAAGGCGTACGCCGAATTCTGTCTCTACTCCTACAACCGGAAGCACCCGGAAGAACAACTCCCGTCCCTTGTCGCAAAGGAAGACCAGAACAAGTTCCTGGAGTACATCAAGGACCAACAGAGCCAGAAGACCAAGAGCACGACCAATTCTCCTCCTATTTTAGGGCTCATTGCACTTGGAATAACAAGCTCCTCCTATATATTAGGAATCGACGCTATTCCTCCGGCACTATTCGGTGCCATAGGGACGTTTGGAATTCTTAATCTTATTAAGTCTGGACTTAATTATTTCCGAGAAAGCTCAATAGGATATAGGCTTCGATTCACGCCAAGAGGAAAAACTCTTTCTGTAGAGGCGAACGGGAATAATATTCCCGTTGTTGAAAATCTGGATGAAATCAACTTTAGGACGATTGAGATCCATTCCAAGCCTAAAGCGTGGTGCGATGCAATATCCAGGCAGATACAAGACGCTGCTATTGCAGCAGTATACCCAGACGCTAGCATCGCCCGTAACTTCAAAGAGCATAATATCGCTCCATCAAAAGAGGTTGAAAACGTAAACGAGAGCTTAAATCGATCCGTATCTGATTTCCTCGAAGGAACATCCGAACTTCCGGATAGCATTTCTCATTTGCGTGCAGCCATACTTCGTGTTCGTGACTATTGGATCAAGTATCTTGAGTCAATAGGCGCCGATGTAATTGAAAATCACTTTCACCGAGTATACAATTTTGATGGATTCCAAGCCCTTAAAAAAGACCCCGACGCATTTTTAAGGCTTATCGATTCTCTCGTTCCTATCGTTCTTCGCGAATCTCAATCACTTGAGCATATCGACAGGTATGCATCGAAGCACGCTATAGCAGATAAGACCGATGCCGCAAAAGCGTATATCGCCGCAGTTCTTGAAGGGATGTATGACGGAACAAAGGAAGCAAATAAGAAGGTTCAATCCGCTCGCGCAGAAGGGAAGGTTGATTTCGCAAAGAAGATAATGGCAAAGTTTGGTGACTCAAAGCTACCTATGATTGAATATTTCCTTGATAGAGTTTCTGTGCGCCCAACAATTGCCGGGGGCATGAAGGAGAGAGTTGTACCATTCCAGCTTCCTGCAGAATGGACACTTTCTGATGGTTCGAAGGTGCAGCTTGTAGAGCGCAACTGGTCGAAGGTGCAGAGCAAATACAACTGGACCATGGCAAAGTCTGTCGCTCAGAGGTCTACCATGAAGAAGACCATGATCAACGACTTCCTAAACTCGATTGGCCCGGTGGGCTCCGGGGCTCTCCGGACTGTAGGTGGCCGGCGCCGTGCAGAAATAGAGAATTTCATCTTTGGGGATATTGACCATCGCACATGGGACGTTCCTCCGCATGAGACTATTCAGTCAGGGTTACGCCGAATGAAGATGGTAAACACATTATTGCTGCTAGGATTCAACGTCGCGTTTTTTCTTAATAACCTCGCTTTCGCTGGACCTAAAGCGACATTTCTTCTTGGCCCCGAAGGGGCGAAGGGATTTAAGGATGCGTCTAAATCGTTATCATGGAAAAGAGGTGAAGAATTCCGCCGAGCTGTAGAGGCTGGCGCTATATATGAAGAAATATCCGAATCAATGATCGGTCGCGATATTAACCCGGTCGTAAGCAGTATTATGGCACCAATGTCAAGATCTCAGCAGTCAATTGACTTTGGAGGGTTTGTTGCTGGCCGCAAATACGCGCCTACATTACTAAAAAAAGCTCATGCTGGAGACGCAGAATCAATGTCTATGCTGCATGAGATTTTTACTACAGATATGATTAAGGAAATATTCTCAAGAGAGATGCTTTCTTTTTCTCCCTATGAGTTGGATCGTGTTGGGAAGCATTATCGAGATCTAATTTCTGGAACTGGACGTAACTTCAACGTCCCGACATTTCTTGGTACGACATGGGGGTCATGGATTATGCAATTCACGAAGATCCCAATGGAGGACTTGAAATTTTATATTGATCGCGTAATGCCAAGCAAGAAAGCGTGGAGATTCTATTCCACTATGGCGTTAATTGGAGCTGTCAAGACGGCGTTATTCGCATCTATCGCCACTGGTGTCGCTCTCATATCTGGAGGTGACGGGGATGACGAAGACGAACCAGATCAGACCGACTGGATTTCTGCATTTGTTATGAATTCTATGGCATCGGCTGGTGGCATCTATATGCTTACCCCTCTCGCTGATGCCATTTCCGGATTGAAATCAAAGAAGTCTCCTCGTTCCCCTGGAGATCTAGCCTTGAGCATGGCTGGCGGCATTCTTCCCGCACAAAATGTCGCAAAGGCCGCATTTACAATCGGCCAATCGTGGGGGAATATCAAGGAAGCGTATGCGTCAAACGATCTTGGAGCAGCGGAGAGAGTGTCCGTTGCCATGGCCCCGATCGCTCGCCTCTTCTGGAATCAGATGCCGGTGACACGCCAGCTCGACGTGCGCATGGAATCTACGGATGCGGAAGAAAACTTGAAATAGAGCGCCTTGGGGGCGGGATGTAGGCTTCCCCTACTTCCGCCCCGCCTGGCACTAGTCCGTCCGCTTGGAGGAGCTTCCAGACCATCGCAAGCAGCTCCCGCTGATCGAAGGGCCATGCCTTCGGATCTTCGTGGTATGCTTCCCCCTTCTTCCCTATGGTGTGGTGCTTGGGACAGAGGGGGATCATTTCAAACTCGGATGCCTTGACGGAAAGACCCTGGCCTTCCTTGATGTGGTGCGGGTCACTTCGTCGAGGATTGACCATGCCCATGACGCGACACGCGATGCAGGGCATGGCCTTGATGCAGGCTTTGTGATACTTCTCGGCGGGGGTTGGACCCTCCTTCTTCTTCTTGCCTGGCTTCGGAAAAAGGAGGGCCATGATCAGCTCTGCAGCCGGGTGATGTTGTCGAACCGGTTCTGGACCACCTCGGATGCGGAGTCCTTCGCTTCGACCTTGAGGGATCCCCAAACGAAGTTCGGCGCCGGAATGACGTATTCCAGGCTCGCGCCTGACTCACGCTTCTGCGTCATCCAGGCGGTCAGGACGGCCCGACGCGCGGCGACCAGGTCTTCCTCCAGGTTCAGGGATTCGAACCGGAAGTACGCCTTCGCAGGCTCGTTCTCTGTCTTCTCACGGATCACCACCGAGAAATCCAGCTCGAGATCCACCGTCAGGGGGATGCGCTCGAACAGGGGGACCTTGAACTTGACCGACTGCGGTGGTGTCCATTCGTCTTCCAGCTTCCCGTCCGTGGTCACCTGGATCGAATGGTTGCCCGAGGGCTCGCGCTTCTCGGCCAGGGTGGTCTTGATGGACACCTTGAAGTCCCGCGACTTCATGTAGACGTGCAGGCCGGCCTCGTCCAGGTTGTCGCGCAACGAACGGAGAAGGTCGGTTGCCTGCTTGGGCTCCAGGTTTCGCTTGTTGATCTCTTCCAGCAGGCGGCGCAGGCGCGGGTGGGTGGTAAGATCCAGTTCGCACAGGGGCGCCTTGTACCGGCTCGGATTCCCCATCGACCACGCCTTGATCCCGTTTGGAAGGGCGAAGGCCATGACTCTGTAATCCGGCTGTGGGTGTCCGCTCTCCAGGGCAGGAACGAACCCGCCGCCGAATCCCAGAAAAAACCCGACGAACTGTTCGGGGTCGTCCGTTCGAAGCGTTTCGGTGGAGCGATTTTCCAGGGTGACCAGCTCCGCGCCGATCTGCGTGACTGCGCCCGGATTCTGGATGTTGAACGTGGTTCCTTTGTCACTGGTCATGGCTTAGATCTCCTTGCGGAAGCTGACGGTGTTGGGATCCTGGACGACGGACTTCCCGTCGCCCTCTTCGAACATGGCGGCCTGGCGCGGCGATGCGTCGGGGAGTGGTTTGTGCGCCGAGCCTTCTCCGAAGTCATGGCCCGAGTCAAACGCGATGAACCCTTCCGAGTTGATCTGCGTCGAGAAGGCTTTCGACTTCTTCCCCTTGCGCTTGACGTTGATCGCGTACTGGATCGAGCCATGCTCGTCGTTGGGGAGCTTGGGCGCAATGGTGATTTCCAGGCTGATCGTCGTCACGACTCCATGGTGCTCTCCCATGGTTTGCGCTTCGAGGAATGCGTTCTGCAGATCTCGGTCGAGTCGACCGCCTGCGATTTTGTCGTACTGCATCGTGGGTGTGATCATGGCTTCTCCTGTTGTTGTTCCCCGCTGAAACCCGCGGGTTGGGTTTTGGAATTCTTGTCGACCATGCCAAGCAAGGCCGATCGGTTTGCTTCTCGAACTTCTGGAGGCAGGTCTTCGCCTGGCGGTGGTGGCAGTCGTTTCGGCTCCGGCGCGGATACCGCTTCGAGGTACCGGCGAAAAACCTTGGAGTCCAAAATGTGATCAATGTTCGGGCGCTCGTCGCGGACCCACTTGTCCCGACCCATGGTGGTCAACACCTTGCGCATGGCCGCCATGAATTCGAGTGCGGACGGGAATTCGTTGACGAGTCGTCCAAGCGCCCTGCGGCGTCCTGCAGGCCACACGACGACCGTTGGACACCTCAGAGGTAGGGCGAACGTATCCCACGCCGCCACGGCGCTCCGTTCGGTTTCTCCGAGGGTTGCCATGAAGTCTGGTTCACCTGGAAGGACTTGGGTGTTGTCCCCTGGGGGACACACAGGGGGAATAACTCTGTCTTGTCTTGTCTTGTGCATGGCGTTTGCATCTGCAAAACCGCCTTTTGCATCTGCTTTTGGATATGCAATTGCATCTACAATTGGATGTGCATTTGCATCTAAACAGCGATTCCAGCGTTTTTTCGCAGCTTCGCTCCTGGCTCCAGACACTTTCTTCCGGTGGGAGTCCATGTCGGCCTTGGCTGCAACTCCACAAGCAAACCCTTCTGCAAATGCTTCTCCAATTGCAGATGCAATTGCATCATCTAGGACGGATCCGATCACGCCCTCATGGTACCCTTTGAACCACTTCCCACGATCCTCGAAGGTCGACCACTTGACAATGGCCGATCGCGCGGATGCCAGGTTGAGGGGTGCCCAATCCATCACACCGGACCTGGATTCGATGTGCGGCGTCCACCAGCACGGCCAATGCAAAGTTCGTGCGTATCAAACTTCCAGCCCTTCTCGATCAAGGCTTTCGACTTCGTCTCCACTTCGTCACGGCTCCCGAGGACGCATTCGCGGCCACCGTCCGGGCGGATCATCCTGGCTTTCCATGATGCGCTCACGATGCGACCTTTTCTGCGATCCAGGCGATTCCCTTAGCGGTGAACTTCGCTTGTTTCCAGGCATGGACATCTTCGCCATGGACCGCCGTTCCCGTTGTGGTCTGGAAGAATCCGCGGTCGATCATGGTCTGGTACGGGACAAGGTCGCCTCCCAGCCGGTACATGATCTTCTTGGATAGGAGCATGGCCACGAACGCCTTCTGGCCGATCCCGAGTTGCTTCCCGGCCTCCCGCACCCCGAACAGCCCTCCAGCACCCTCCAGGAGGGTTTGGGCGGCGACCTTGGGCGCATCGATGGCGCGTTGGGCCTCCAATGCTTGGACCTTTTCCTCGGACTCCAGGGCCATGCGGAGGAGTTCGATGCGAGAAAGGACTTGGATTGGATTCTGCTTGGCCTCGAGCTCCGCCCAACGATCAATGATGGCAGCACGAAGCGGGATGCTGTAACCGCTGGCCAAGATCAATGATTCCCTTTTTGGGAGAAGGAAGTGTTTGCGCGGCTCTCCGTTTCCGCCAGGGTAGACCGATCCAAATTTGGATTCGTCTGCTCCAAGCTCCTTGAGCATCGCCTGGATGTCCCGACACACATGGGAATGCTGCTTCCCGGTTCGCTCTGCAATCTCGCGCGAATCCATGAGATCCGGGCACTCGCACCGCGTTGATGAACTGACCCGAGATACGGAAACTGGACCGAGTTCAAATTCCATCGAAAACCCCAACGAAAAAAGCCATGGGTGTCTCTTCTTCGTTTGATCCCCGGATTTCCCCGGCCCGAAAAAGAAGCCACCCATGGCTCCATGAACTGATTTTGGCACCGCACTGGATCAGAGTGTTGTTCGGCGCCTGTTGAAGCTACGCCCAAAAAGGGCGGAAGTCAAGAACTACTCGACGATCTGCCAGTCTTCGGCCAGCATATCGGTCTGGCTGGCGAGCCATGGAACTCGAGACTTTGGCGCATCCGGATTCTCCGTCTGCAATCCGGTCGTGTCGATGAAGATGTACGGGTGCGACATCTTCGAATGCGCGTCAGGGACTTGGAGCTCGATGTGAATCCCCTTCCCGTTCCACCCGGAGCGAGCGACCTTCTTCCCCAGCTTGAGAGCTTCGATGGCGAGCCCGAAGGTCATGCTTCCGATCGAACGGTAGGCCGCCTGGAACACGTCCTTGGGGGACCACGCATGGTGCCCGCCTTCGTACACGACTTCGAACCCTTCACCGAACTGGTCGCCGCCGACGTTCCGGCCATGCTTGGCTTCGAACTGCTCGCGGGTCATGGGAAGGGCTTTGACGATTTTCACTCCGATATACATGAGAACTCCTATTTCACAAAGATTTGATTTCCAATTTGAACAAGGGATTTCCCCTTTTTGAATTCAGGGATAGGCCAGGAAATCATTGAGCCTTTCCCCTGAATGATCACGATCAAAAAAGCCAGGCCATTCTCTGCGACCGTTCCATTCAGCGCGTCGACCTGGTGGTCTTCGAGCCTTGAGAAAATGATTCGGTCGTCTTCGGTGGCTTTGGCCTCGGCCAGGACCTTGCGGCCTGTTCCCTTTTCCATGGCGATGAAGTCCCCCTCCACCTTCTCCAGGGGGAAAGCCTCCTTCACCACCCGGCGCCCACCCTCGTTCTTGAAAAGGACTTTCCAGGGCGTGTGGACGCGCTCGATCCGAACGAAGCCATGGCGAGCCAGGAGGGTCTTGCAGATCGTCTCCCCCACGATACCGAGGTCATGGGATGCCTTGCCTCGCGCGGACGCGGACAAGGCCCCAAAGAATCCTTTCCCTCGCTGGTTCACTCGCGACCCATGGCAATCGCCAGCGCCGACGAGAATCGACCCGTCTCCACCTCTTCCAGGATTCGGGCTCGGCGTTCGTCCGTCCACTGGACGACGTAGATCGCATCCATGAGTCGGGCGGCGATCTCCGTCATCTTCCCGCCTTCCTGCCATCTGGAAATGGTGGACTGGCGAACTCCGATCACGTCTCCCAATTGCTGTTGGGTCATGCCCGTCATGTTGAGGACTCGTTCAACAAGTCCGGCTGTGGTCAGGTTGTCTCTGTAGAATCGCATGGTTCTCCTCGATCAGAAAGGAAGGTCATCGTCGCCGCCTGCGGACTGCGCGGGAGCGCCAGGGGCGCTCGGATAGGCGTATCGATCATCGTCACCACCAGCTGCGCCGACGTTGGCTTCTGCAACGGCGCCAGGGCGGCCGTCGAGCATCATGAACCGATCGCAAAGGACTTCCGTGGCGTACCGCTTCCCTCCGCCGTTCTTGTCCTCCCAATGGCGGGTCTGGAGCTTCCCTTCGACGTATACCTTGGATCCCTTCTTGAGGTACTTGGCGGCGATCTCTGCTTGCTGGCGCCATGCGATGATGGTCACCCACTCGGTACGCTCTTGTTTCTGTCCGTTGTTGTCCTTCCAGGTTTCGGTACAGGCGATTCGGAAGTTCGCCACCTTGGCCCCATTGGGAGTTGCGCGGACCTCGGGATCCGCTCCCAAATTTCCAATCAACAGAACTTTGTTCAATGAACTGCTCATTTCGACCATCCTCCGTGGTTGATGCATGGGGCCATGGGATCATCGGGATCCGGCTTCCTCTTGGACAGATAGATTTCAGCGAACTCGACGGCTTCGTACATCCGACTGGATCGAACGATAGACCAGAAGGCGTGATCGTAGATGATGACCGGATTGTCATGGCTCCGGAAAAGTTTTTCCTCGATCCATGACGGGCCTGCCTCGAATGCCCGGTCGGCGGTCGATCGGATCTCGAACGTCTTCCGCTTCGAGGCCAGGGCTTCGATGTGCTCTGTCCAGATTTTTAGTTCATGGGTTTGCATCACTTCACCTCCCCTTTGGCGCTGCGGAGGGCGTCGATCGGGCATTCTGACGAGTGGTGCATATCAAGCGGAGACGGTTTGTTTTCGTACTCTCCACTGGTATGCTCCCCGCACATACGGCACACCCAATAAGGGCCACTTGATCCATCACAATTATCGTGATGCACAGGTGAAATCGCCAGGATTCGGCTTCGTATATCTTCCCACTCCTCCCCGGCATCCACCCACTTCCCGTTAACCAGAATCTGAGCGATGCGATTCGGGTCGATGATTCCTGCCCCGAAATCGACCGCGCCCGATGTATCCACGGAAACCGCTTTGTGTAGCTCATCGATGTGGCCGATGAGTTCGCTGAGCATTCCGCGGTAATACCACGTTTCTCCGGCGTCTTCGACGTATTTCCGAATATCCTCCAGCCGTTCCAACTTCATCATGGCGTCACCGGCATCGGCTGCCACCCTGTAGGGAATGCCAACTTTTCATTGTACCGCCAGCACCAATCTCCTTCCGCTTGCAAGCCTACCGTATCGTAGCTTCCTTCTCCAACGCGACCATCACAGTCGCAAAGGATTACCACGGCGTTTTTGGGTGCGGACGACATTGGGAGCCATGCCCGTTTCTCGAATCCCAGCATCCTCAAAGCCTCGACGGCCAGGGCGTCTTGTGCGTCCACCGTCGAGACATCCCAACCCCCAAACATGAGGGGTTTGACGATACTGACCCTGGATTCGTCGTGCTGCACGAAAGGTGACGAAGTTCGGAGCGCCTGGATGATCGTTGCCTGTCCCTTTGCTTCGTCTTCGAGTCGAGCGATTTCCTTCTTCATGGCATCGATCAGCTTGGAAAGGTTCCGGTTTACCCAAACCGCGGCGATCCCGATCCAGTCCTTCGACGTCATGGTTTCGATTCGCTCCTGGCCGTCGACGCCGATACGCTTGATGCTGGCAGAAATCGCGAACTCCACGCCGCGATTGAAGTTGGTCATGGTTTTGTGGAGAGCGATCGATTCGATGTCCACCTGGACCTTTGGACCTTTTCGCCCTGGATCCCCAGCGGAACGTTCGATGAGCGTGACGAAATCAGTCATGGCCGTTCCCCTTCAAGCAGGGCAGGTCCATGATGTCCTGGATCGTGTCCAAGATCATTGCGAGGTAGCTGGAGTATTCCGATGCGTTGTCTCCGTTGACCTTGGGAGCGTTCTCCACCCTCTGTTTGAGGTCGGTGGCCCATGCAATGACATGGCTTTGGTCCTTGGGCTTGGAAATCTCGCAGGGCTCGGCGTCGGCCTCGGTGAAGGTCTGTTCTTCTTTCACCTGGACCTGTTCGTCGATGATGGTGATTTCCGCCACTTCGCCGCGCGGTTCGTCGTACTGCGTGGCGGGAGCCGCCTTCCCAAGGTTCCAGCCTTTCACGGCAGCGTTCACTTCCTCGCGGTTCATGGTTGGAGGAACAACGGCGGCGGGAGTCGTAGGGACTTCGAATTCCGGTGGTTCGGGAAACGTCTCGACCGGCTTTGGATTGGCAGCTTCGCGCAGGCGAGCCAGCTCGGCCCGTTCCTTAGCGGCCTCTGCCTCACGCGCATCGAACACGATCTTGGCTCCCGCCTCGGCGGCCTGGTATTCCTCGTCCGACATCTCGCGCACCTTGGCGGCGTAATCGGTGTCGAAGCGCACACCGAAATTCACCAGGGCCATGAACCGGATCTGGAAGTTGGCGTCCTTCGTTTTCTCGATGGCGGCGAGACGGTCGGCTTCGTCCTTGGCCTTATTCGCGGCGACCCTGACATTCTCGGCTGCGGTTTCGGCGTCCGTGATTTTGGTCACGATGATCAGGAAGTCGTCGTCTGACATTTCCCGCAACTGTTCCAGGCTGATGCCGTGTTCTGCGGGGGTGGTCTTCTTCTTGTTCAAGAACTCGAACCGGCGAAGATACCGCTGGCCCTTGGCGACCCGTTCGGCTTCCTCGTTGGCGAGACGGATCGCCTCGGCGGCGTCTTCGTCCTTCTTGGTCTGCCATGCCTCGCGGCGTTCGGCCAGGAAGGAGTCGAAAGCCTCCTCGGTCATGTCGGCGGCGTCCTCGACGGAAATTGTCGTCTCGCACTCGGCCAGCAGAACGACGCGCTTCTTGCCGATCTGCTTTTTCTCGAACGCCTCGCGCAGGGGCTTCTCGTAGTCGGCCCACTGTTCTTCGGAAAACCCTTGGCACTCAGCCAGAGCGAAAGGCGCTTCGAGCTGGCGCAGGATTTCCATGCGATCGTTCGTCCGCTTGGTGAGACGATCCTGCTCGATCTTCTTGAGGCGTTCCTGTTCGTCGTCGTACCGCTTGCGCTCTTGGGACAAGGGAACTTCAACTTCATCGATCCATGCGGCAAGTGCATTCCCGATTCCCAGCCATGCGCGGTGCTCGTTGAAGTGGGGCATGGCGATTTCCTGGATCGCCTGCTTGAGGACAGTCTTTGCAGACTTGACGAACTTGTGTTGGGCGACGAGAACGGAATACCCCTTCTTGTCGTCCAGGCTGGAAAGGATCATGCCTCGGGCCTTCTCGACCCTGGCGAAGATTGTCGCGTCGACGCCGAATTCCTTGAGCTTCGCCATGCGCTCCACCGAAACGACTTCGGCTGCGGGGAAGTTCTGCAGGACGACGAGCGCGGCTTCCTTCTCGGTGATCTGGATTTCCTTGTCCTCGGCGGTTTCGGGCTCGACGGCCTCGACGGGAGCGGAAGCGGGATTTTTCTTTGCGGCGGCCATGATGGATTCTCCTGGTTTTGGTGGGTGTTAGGCGATGTCGGCGGAAAGCTCGCGGAAGTCGTAGATCTCGGCCCTGGCCGGATCCCGCTTGTTCGAGAGCATGAACTGGATGAAGTTGGGAACGGAGAGGAACGATTCCTGTTCCTGGACTTCCCACCACTGCCCGGACTTCTCGCAGCGGGTGTAGACTTCGAGGCAACGGCGGAACGACATTTCCCCGGCATCGATGTGAGCCTGGACAAGGTTCTCGATTCGGGTCTGCGGGAATTCCTGCTTGCCGCACACCAGATGCTTGCGCTCGTTCGGCTTCTCTCCATGGATGCGGGTCAGGGCATTGTCGATGAGGTACGCCTGCAGGTGGTAGCCACGGTTGAAGAATTCGCGCCCGTAGGCTTCGGGATGCCAGTAGCGGGTGGTCTTGAGGTCGCCCCACCGGTTCCAGCGAAGGTTCACAAGGTCGGGGCGAGCCTGCAGCCAGCGGCCAGACTCGTCCTGCCAACGGAACGTGACCTGGGAAATCCAGTCTTCGTCTTCAAGGATCGCATGGATCCCTTGGTGGCGGTGCAGGGAGAGGTAAGCCTTGGCGACCCACTTCGCTTGCGCGTCTTCCATGACGGTGTATCCAGCCGCTTCCTGCTGGTCGCGCCACTCCTGACAGAAATTGGCTTTGTACGTCCACTTCTTGAGTTCGGTTCCGCCCATGAAGTTGTTCGCCTTGGTGGCCTTGATCTCTGATGGGTACGTTTCGGGCGGCAGTTTGTAGATCCGCTTGTACTCGGCTTCACCGTCAAACAGAAGCGTATCGATCGCTCTCCCGACGACGTAGTGGGATTCCCGTCCGTCGCCCACGTCGCGGTCGTCCTGATCCTTCACCGGGAAACGGCCCTTCTCGTAGTTCTGCCACACCCATTCCGGTCCCTTGTCGTTCTGGATGATGTTGTGGAGGCGCGTCTTCGAGAAGTAGTCGATCTCTCCCGGCGCGGCCATGCGGTGATACTCATCGATCGGCATTCCGATGATGATCTCTACACCGTTGATCTTGACACGTTTTGTCCCATCCGGGAATTCTTCGAACGTCATTCCATGATTCCTTTGGTTTCGAGGGTTTTGAGTCCACACAGACGGACCAGGGCATCGTAACGCTCGCGGGGCGTCCACCTTTTGTTCCACTGGTTCTGAGCCTTGAAGGTTTCGCTGGTCAGTTCGGCAAAAGCCTTGTGGAAGGTGGCTTCCAGTGCTTCGACCTTGATGGCATGGATCACGCGCATGGACTCGATGGGGATCTGGACGAGCCTGTCACCGATCCGAACGTCCGCGACATCGGGGATAGCCCAATCAGGAAGGGCAGGAGTGTCGAAGCGGAAATAGATCACCTTCCCCGATCCCGGCTCCTTCATTTGTCCTTCGTGAGCGCCAAAGCCTCCTTGTTTGGATTCGATGTATCCACGGCCCATGTCGTACAGGTACCGACCGATTCCAAACTTGACCGCGACACGTTTGAACGCATCGGACGATCCGCCCTTGATCGGGGAAACGCTGGACAGTTCCGCAACGTCTTCATGCGTCACGCCGCCAGCGGTCAGCGAACAGATGAATCCTTCATCCTTGTTCGCAGCGAACGTCACCGGGCGAAGCGTTTCGCTCCATCCATGGGCGCCGAACACCGTATCCAATCGAGCCATGATCGCACGCGCCTTGACGTAGGGAGCGCACAGCACATTGATGGTGCCAGATTCTGTCTTCTTGGCATGGATCACAAGCCATTCAAGTTCGTCAGGCGGGAAAGGCCGTTTCAGGGCTTCGCTCATCTCGGGTGTAAGCATGAATTCCTCCAGAGTGGTATATCTTAAAATATGCGCCACGCATATTTAAGGCAACAGGTTATTTGAGCAGATTCTCCAGATCGGCGTCGGGGATGTATGGCATCTTCCCGCCGAATCCTACGGCGATCTTCTGGTGGTAGTGGTCGAGGGCTTCTTCCAGCACCTTCGTCGCGCTCCACTCCGGGCCTTCTTCGCCCTGGCGGTGAACCCAAAGGATCGTCAGCATTTTGCGCCGATTTGCGGGAGTCATGCGGAACGGAAAGAGAGTCCTCCGCACGCGCCCGGTTGATGATCTACCCATGACGATCCACCCTTCCTTTTTTTGTGGACTGGTCGCGACTTGAGCGCCAGCACCGGTAAAATTCAAACGCGACGAGGAATCCCACCGCCGCAACGATCACCAACGCCGCCATGAGACGGAATCCGTCATTCATCGTCGGCCAGATCTTCTGGAGCGGTCCCGAACGGCGGATCGTCTTCTTCGACTTCTTCCGGGTGCAGGCAGTCCCAGCACTCGCAGTCCGGGTCGCCGTCCTTGTGGTTCTTCATGACGCTACGAGCCCTGTGTTCCTGGCCGCGCAGCTCGTCGGCGTCGTCGATGTCGACGTCCATTCCACGGTATCGAGCCATGTTCGTGTTGTTCCCCTTGTTGGGTTGAAAATGAAAACGGGAGGGGATCCATCCCAATACACCAAGAGCACATCCCCCTCCCGCTTGCGGCATTTTGCCGCAAGATCAAGAACCTTTCCCTGGCCTCGTTTCGATCCAGGTCAGGATAGCGATCATGATGATGGCCGAACCGAGACAGATCCGGATGACAGTTTCTGGATTTGCCGTTTCCGGACTCATGCCTTGGGCTCCAGGGCTTCGCGCAGCCATTCACCAACCTCGGGACCCGCAAACCCCTGGGCGCGGATCTCGTCGTGGATGTCGTGGAGCAGATTGATTGCCGCATCACGCTGGGCGATGATGGCTTTCAGAAGGTGCCCCGCATGGTTCGATCCCATGCCCCAAGAATTCTGTCGACCTTCCCACGTTGAGCTGGTATCGGCCTTTACTCCGTTGACCAGCTTCCACGACTCGGAATAGAAGTTGTAGACCGGATGCCCGACAGTTTCCGACGCTGCATCGTTCGGCGTGATGGACGTTGGATCCATGACGTAGAGCTTGGTCTGTCCGTCCATGATCGCTTCGTATTTGGAATGGGGGTTGAACGTCTTCATGGGCGGACCTTTCAAAATCCAGAGGGATATGGGGTTGGGATCGTGTCGTACATCCAGCGAGGAACCTTTTTCAGGCATCCCGCGATCTTGACAGGCTCGTCGGCCATGTCAGTTGCGCGAGGACTGAGACAATTTCCGTCCAGGCTTTTCCATCTAACCGCGACCGTTGCCGCACCGTAGTAGGCGCCAACGGTATCCGGCACAGGGCAGGATGAACCGTACGGGACAAAGTTCAGGATCAGGCTGTCGTCCAGGAATCGCCCTTCGCAATCCGTACCCACTTGGGGCATGGCCGAATCATCCGTCGATGTCACATTCTGACAACCGACGAGAGCGAGAACCAGAACAGAGAGGAACGTCTTTTTCATTAGTCTTCCTTGTGTTGGTGGTAGAAAAGAGACGGCGCGTGATCGGTCCCAAAATCCGGGTGAACCCCGCTCAATTGTGGCACGCGCCGTCCTTCCGGAGAGCTTCCGGAAGATCGAGATCAGTGGTAGGTTGCGAGCACCACCACGCACCGAGTCAGGGCATGGGGGCGGACGGTTTCTGTTCCATCGGGAAGGCGGACAACAGAATGCGGTCGGCCAGTCGATAGGGCTTTGAGTTCGGCGAGGCGATACACGGTCATGCCTCCCCGTTTATGCGGTTGCGTGCGGCTTCCGCTTCGCTCTTGGATGCGTGGTTGCTCGTATTCACGATCCGACCAGTTTCGATCTCGACCGAGACGGACCAGAATTTCCCCACGCGAAGCGGGAAATCTTTGGGCATGGAATCCTCGTCGTCGTATCGCAGCGGAACGACGATATTCACAAACGACACTTCGACTTCGATGGGTTTCATGATGGTGATCTTCATGGCTCTATCCTTTTCGGCTTGGTGGATTGTTTGGCGATCTGTATCAGAAGATCCCGAAACTCATGGGGTGTTCGTTGGCGTTGTCGGCTGCTCATGTTCGCGACGGCACCGCAACGGCGTGCGGATTCGTATCCGCGCTCCGCGAGTCGCTTCGCTGGGAGTCGTTGCGGCGATGGTCCCCAGCGCAATTCTGGCATCATTGGGTGGGGGTCAGAAAACCAGGTTTTTGCATAAAGCCAAGTTTTCTTGCGCCCTCCGTGTCCGTAGTGTCCTTGTTCGACCTCGCACGTCCATTCGTTTGGCGCGAATTGGAGCCACCCTATTTTGGGAGGCTTCGGGATGCCATGGGAAGGCCACGCCTTCGAGCTGGAAGGATGTTCGAGAACTCCGCCGCATCGACGCACCGAGGCCAAGGCAGACGCGAAGCATCCGGAATCGTCGCCAGGGATTTTCCCTTGGAGCAATACCGAGCCTTTCGCGAACCTTCCCCACCTTTCGCACGGCGGATGCGCGACCACTGGATCCGATCCATTGTAAAGCCTTGCATCCCGTACGATATCCCAAGGATCAACGCCAGGGAGATCGAAGTAGCAGCCGCGAGTCTCTACGAAAAGCGCCGCGATCATGGTTCCATCCCACGCAGGACCACAAGCGCATCCTCGAAGCTCCCGGTCGAAATCTCTCTCACTTCGCAGGTTCCGGCCTTTTCGTCCTCGACCTTCCGAACGACAGAAACGGTTTGGTCCGGGCTCTCGTCGTCCAGGAGGTACAGACTTCCCTTGATGTGCCATGCCATGCAATTCCAGTCGGCGTTCAACCCTTGGTGTTCGCCGAATTGTTCCCGGATGGGATCCAGATAGGTCAGATCGCGCATGGTATTTCCTTTCGGTGGGTGAATCCCTCCGCCCTGGTTCCGTGAGCCTGGGGCGAAGGTGGGAGGATCAGAGATTTGCACCCAAAGGTTCGATCAAGGGCCATGCCGCATCCATGCCGCCCTCGTTCCATGCTTTGGCGATGGAGTGAGCGAAAATTCCAGGAGAGGTCAAGCGTGTGCGAATGGCTTCCAAGGTCCTGGCGTTGAACCTTGGAGCCTTGAGGATGTAGCGGGTGTTCTGTCCGCTCATGTCCATCATGGAGGATTCAGAGGCCATGCCATGCGATCGCGTTACCGTCACGTTCCACAGGTTGATGTAATATCCCCTACCTTTGGAGTAGGCGACATAGATCTTTGTATGGGTTGGCTTGTCTCCAACATCGCCGTCAATTTTGCGAACGGTATCACCGTCAGCGATGGGGTGGAGGATCCGGAAATTCTGCGCGGTGGCCATGATCAGAACACCACCGAAGCGCACAGTTTTTCCAACTTCTTCACGCCGATACCCTTCACGGCATCCAGATCAGCGCAAGACTTGAAGGGCGCAACCTTCCGGGCGGAATCGATCCGCTTGGCCATGGCAGGGCCAACACCGGGAAGGGACAGGGCAAGGGAATCGACCGGGGCTGTATTGACGTTCAGGACGCGCAAGTCCTTTGCGGTTGCCATGGTGACGAGGACAAGGGCCAGGATCGTGAGCTTTTTCATGGTGTACTCCAATGGGTTGTTGGTTGGGTGGATTTCCCCGAAGGGAAGGACGGCAAGGGGACTCGAACCCCCGCGACCAGTGCCGTCTATCTCTGCTTCGTCACAACGATGTCAGGATCGTAGCCATCATGGCCGACGAGCGACTTTTTAACCTCGTCGCAATCCATTTTGATACCCTTCGAGTAGAATACGGTATCGATTTTTTTCCCGTTCAAGAACACATTGAAGGCATTCATTTCAGTACCCCACATAGAACACGTCGATGGAATCCCATGACGCAGTGATGAAGAATTCAGCGGAGTGGCGATCAAGGCGCACAGCCTTCCCCCATTGGTCAATGATGTAGACCCCAGGCATTTAGAACCCCACATAGATGAGAGTTGGCGGAAACCAGCTTTTACCGTCGCATCCACGGCCAGAGGAAAAACCGTTGTGTGCGCAACGATCCTCTACGCCCTTCGGCGTCAGGATGGTGCGAGCAGGAATCGCAACATCGTTTTCGGTGAAAGAAAAGCAGATCATTTAGAACCCCACATAGATGAACGCATCACGAGAAGAATGAAACGAGCGAAGCCCGTCACGGTTCCAGCGATTCGATTGAAGGTTGATGAACTCCCCAACGTCCGAGAACATTGGAGCCTCGCGGCAAGTGATTTTGATGGGGCCAGGAGTGGCAACCCATGATTCTACGATGACGACCATCAGCGCACCGACCAGCAAGAGCCGTCCGGCCCATTGGTGTAGCAGGTGGTTTCCTTCGCAGGGGTGTAGAGGCTGCGAACAGCCAGAGCCACCAGGGAGGAGGCCGGCAAGGCCATGACACGACCAACAAGGGGATACTGGTCACATTCCAGCTCTGCGACATCCACCGAGGTATCGCCCGAGCCATCCAGCATGGCCTGAACGCAAGCGGAGTAGGTCAAGGTGTCCCCATCGGCAACGATGAGACGATTTCCATCGGCAGGAGCCGAGGCCAGGGAAAAGAGAAGGGAGAGGAGCATCACCGAGCCACCAAAGACATGATGATCCCAGCAGCAAGGACTGGCCCATACGCAAGATCCCCGAAGTTGGCTCCACCAACCGCAACGCACACAAGACCAATCGCAAATACTGCATGACGCATGATACCATCCAGAGTGACACCGGCAACGCTGCCGACAAACAGAAGATGTACACAATGCTATCACCTGTGGTGAAATATTTTCATTTCCTGAAAGAAAGTTCCCAAAGCCCCATGGAATGGGCATCCAGCACCAAGGCCAGGACCAACACGACAGAGGTACAGACCCACAAGGGAAGCTCAACAACACCCACCACCAACCCAACCCACCCAACGACAGCCACAACCACCCGCAAGCCCAGCAACCACCGCGAGAACGCCAAGGCAAGGCCAACGGCCAACAAGGCCAGGACATCCAGAGCACCCCCAATAGCACCAAGAGTCCACTGTACCACCAACACCACACCCCCAACACCACCAACAACCCCTCCAACACCCGCCAACCCACCGACCCAACCACGTCCAACCAGATACCCACAACCCAACCACAGCCACCCCCAACAGTCCACACTATCCACATACTTATCCACACTAATGCTATCATCTAAGCCCAGAACAGGGCAAAACGCCCGAAAAGAACAAAAATCCCTGTTGCCTTTGGCTTCGCTTGCTTGTGTTATGCGCTTGGTGCATAGCTCCAACGCGCAGGTATGCGCACGCGAGAGGGGTTGAGGTTGATGCGAGGGTGAAGGCGGGAAGCACGCAAGGGAGTGGAAGGGGCGAGGGGTGAGGGAGCACAAAGGCGAGGGAAGAGGGAAGGAGGAGGCACGCGAGGGTAGTGGATGGGTGAGGGTGGAGGGAGCAGGCACGCGAGGATGCGCTGTGAGGAGAGGGGAGAGGGAGCAGGCACGCACCGGTGACGTGTGAGGCGAGGTTGAGGGAGCAGGACGGCAAGGTCAGGTGGTACATTGGAGGGAGGAGCCTTCCCCCACCCAGGGCAAGGAGAGCAACCCATTGAGGGCAAGGAGAGCAGGCATGACAGGACGACCAAGGACCAAGGCCAAGAGGGAGGCAGCCGCAGCAGCAGCCAAGGCAGCGGCACAAGGGGGGGGGGTCGAATCCAGGATCGAGGGCGGGGGCGGGACTTTGCAGGCGGGGCAACTGCTGCAGGAAGGGAGTCAACCATCCCGCTTTCTCGTTTTGTCTGACCTTCTTCCGGATCGGGGGGAAGCAGCACCAACACCCGTACCTGTGGTGGGGTCTGAGGATCCTTTGGTTTGCCCTGCACTGTTGCCGGCTGACACCGCCTCTGAATGGCTTGAGCTGAACTCACCGAAGCTCCTGGCCGTGGCGGCTCGCAGGGCGTGTTCGTTCCGCGACCCGATCTTCTCCACGACCTTCTTCAAGGGGCTCCTGGACCACCAGACGGCGGGGGCCAAGGCGATCATAGCCGCCAAGGGGAAGATGGGCGCGGCGGCGCTCACGGCCACCATGACCAAGAGCCAGAAGGCCCTGATCGAGGTGGCGGAGGCGATCGACGACATGGACCCTGGCGCGGCCGTGGAGGCGTTGCGTTCCTTGGACGGGGGAGACGATGGCGAAGAAGGGTGACAGCGAGGGGGCCAAGAAGGCGTGGGAGACACGGCGCAGGAACGCCATGGCCCGTTCTGGTGCTGTCGTGGTTGGCGCTCCTGCGGCGTCGGTGGAAAAGGCTGCGCGCGCTGCACCGTCCGCCCGTAGAAAGGCTCCCAGGGCCAAAGACGGGGCTGTAAAAAAAATCGCGGGGGCGCCTGCGGCGCCATGGAGCGAAGAGGAGAAGCTACGCAAGCGCAAACTTGCCATGCTCAAGGCGCACATCGCGCGCCTCAAGAAGATCCTTCCCTCTGCGTTCCTTGTCCCCAACGTGGCGCAGCAACGATTCATGGCCTACCTGCGTCGGCGGCCGTTCCCCAAAGACCTGATCTTCATGGGCGGCAACGGATCGGGCAAGACCGTCTGTGGCGCCAAGATCGTCGGCAACATCATCTTCGGGCCGCGGGTCGCCGTTGGCCCTGGCATCAATCCCGATTACGCGGGGGAGAAGGACTTCGAGGCGTGGAAGACCTACCGCGATCGTGCCCGAGCAGAGAACCGGCCGATCTACGGCCGCATCGTGGCGACCGCGGCTTCGCTCAAGGGCAACGGCGCCATGATGCAGCGCATCCGCGCCTACTGGCCCAAGGGATGTTGGCGCGGCGAGAAATTGGGGATGTCGTACGTCTCGCAGTTCGTGTGCTGGGAATCGGTGGACGACTACGGGGACATGGACAAGGTGCTGGCGATCGTTGACGTCAAGACCATCGACCAAGAGCCGCTCGCGCACGCCGGGCCCGACATGGACTTCATCTGGTTCGACGAGCCCTCGACCAAGGACGTGTTCGCGGAAAACGTCGGTCGGTGCCGTGGCAACCCGGACGCGATCCGCATCCACACCCTGACCCCGCTCGAGTTGGCCGGCTGGCTGATCGATGATCTGGTGAACAACGCCGATGGCGTGAGCGTGGCCGTGGTGTACGGCTCCTTGTGGGACAACTGCAAGGACTACCACCCTGACCCGAAATACTGGTCGGGCGGCGAAGTGGGCGTCGGCCGTGTGCTGACCATGGGCGCGGTGGAGAAAGTCGCGATCGACGACATGATACTGAACTGGAAGCGCCAGAGCCCCGCGACGCTGTCCGCGCGTCTCGACGGCA
>ERZ869921.537-NODE-537-length-22096-cov-7.408693_pt1 | contig 22096 bp, 19 predicted proteins | sample MGYA00579310_ERZ869921 | MGnify/ENA primary metagenome ERZ869921 (study PRJEB32216, sample SAMN09231816) | wastewater metagenome | place: USA: Maryland | collected 2016-06-21 | study: EMG produced TPA metagenomics assembly of the PRJNA472060 data set (Reclaimed...
TGGGCACGAGTATACAGAAGATAATTCTAGGTACACTAAGCAAGGACACATACGCTGCTACGCTTGTTCTAAAATACACGCTAAGCGAACAAGGGAGAAGCGTAATGGCTCCGTTCGTTCTAGATAGAGCGCCGTGGGACGATGAATCGCTTTACTGGGCTGTAAGGGCTATGTGGGGAGTTAAGCTACCCAGGCATACATGTGGCCACCCAGAGCACACAGCGCCATTTACCGCCTTCGCAGACGCGTACTTTGAGCGTGGACACTCAACCGTTCTATGGCACGGCTCACGTGGTCTATCTGGTAAGTCCTACATGCTTTCCGTATTGGGGATTACTAAAGCGTTCCTAAAAGGCGCAGATGTGAACATGCTTGGTGGGTCTTTCTCCCAGTCAACAAACATTCACGAGCATATGCGTACCGCTATGAACCATGAGAATGCTCCTCGGTACATGATTGCTAAAGAGAGCAATAACAAGATTACCCTCACTAATAAGGCGAGGATTAGGCCTCTTACTGCTGCTCAAAAGACTGTTCGTGGCCCTCACCCTCCATTTCTAATCCTTGATGAGATTGATGAAATGGATATCAACATCCTAGATGCTGCTCTAGGACAGCCAATGCCACAGATAAACTATATGGGCGAAGAGATTAAGCCATTCACGGTAATGTGCAGCACATGGCAGAACCCAGAAGGCTGTATGGTACTTAATACTCCAATCACTACTAAGCGGGGAGAGATCCCTATCCAGAAAGTAGTGATTGGAGATCAAGTAATGACGCGAGATGGATGGCGTGACGTTACTAATTCGATTAACACTGGCAATCAGGAATGCGTAACTGTACGTTTCGCGTCAGGACGAGTTATCACTTGCACTCCCTGGCACCCCGTTTGGACTAGTGCTGGCTGGGTCAAAGCTTCCAGACTCACGGTAGGCACGCATGTAATCTCTGTGATAGGTGGGGTTAGCGGCTTTAAAAGCAGCGTTTCTGTCGTCTCTGCAGACTCTGCAAGAGCGCTTTCTGGAGTCTCCAACTCCGCTCTTGATATAGACAACAGCGCCGTCGATGGTCAAGTCATGACCGTTGTTGCAGACGGTCTTAGGAGTTTTAACAGCGAGCGCTCTGATGTTGTTCTCAGAAGTAGTGACGAGTTCAAGGTGTCTGGGGTTAATGCAGGATCTGTTGCAACAAGTATGGTCCAGGGGCAAATCGTTGGGGATAGGACCAATGACCTTCATGTAGACCCACCTGTGAGCGAGGAAAGTTCTTTTCCCAGGAATGAGATTCCTGTCAGATTTGTACCCGTATCCATTGGGTCCGATACGGAAGGGCCAGATGATGCACTCGTCGGTATCGAGGTTGACGGATACGTCTTTGCCAAGGATGAAGTTGTTGAAGTTATTCATAGTGGCATAATACTGCCAACGTGGGACTTAACTGTAGGCGATACGCACGAGTACGTAGCTAACGGAATTCTGGTGCATAACACATTCACTGCTATTAGACGCAGGTTTGAGGAACGTAATCTCCCTGTCGTTACGTGGTGCTATCAGTGTTCAGCTAATCCTATTGATGGATGGCTAAGTCAAGAGACTATTGACGCGAAGAAACTAGAGATCCCCACAGAGATGTGGCGCACTGAGTATGAGCTTGGCGAGCCCGCTATTGGTAACCGCGCGTTCGATCCAGACGCTATCGAACAGGTGTTCGGATACCCACACTCCCCAATCAGGGAGAAGATTCAAAAAGACTTCGAAGAATACACGTTCGAAGAACCAGAAAGACATGGTGTGTACGTTGCAGCAGCTGACTGGGGCAAAGAGCAGGACTACACAGTAATTTCAGTAATGCGTGCAGACGTTCAACCTGCTCGCATGGTGTATTGGATGCGGGTCAATCGTCGTCCATACCCACAGATGATTGGTTGGTTTAATGAAGCTATCAACACATATAACGCCACTGCTATTCACGACGGTACTGGTCTTGGGAATGTGGTTAACGATTACGTCGATCTCCGCGCTAACAGCTTCATTATGTCAGGACAATCCCGTGACAACATGCTCAGCGAGTACGTCTCAGCCGTCGAGAACGGTAGAGTTGCTTACCCTCAATTCAAGTCCAATTACATTGCCCATAAATACGCTCGTGTGGGCGACCTTTACGGGCGCGGAAAAGACTTCCACCTCCCCGATGAAGTATGCTCCCTAGCACTTGCATGGAGGTTGATTAAGAAACATGGATTCGCTGGTGGGGAAGCTATTACTATCGCTAGAGATTTGGCTCCTACGAGGACTGAGGCACACTTCCTTCCAGAAGACCAGAGACAAGGTACAAAGACGGGTGATCCTTCGATATCTGTCTACGTTAAGAACCCGCAGGAAGACCTGAGTTTTCTTGTCTAAACAGACGCTATTTGGCTTTGAGGTGGGTCATTTGATGGACCTTAAGGCCGCGTCAGAGCAATACCTAAAGACTGGTGGAGCTAACTGGCAACAGGGATTCGGTATCTTGCGCGTGCATAAAGGGCACGTGTTTCCTATTCCAGTGCCTATTCTTGGGCGTAAGTTCTCGGTAGATGGCCAAATCTATACCTGGAACTAGACGGCAAGATTATTATCTAGATATGCTCAAGAGCAGCGTTATCGAAGCCCTTACGTGGGCGCGTGATGCCTGGTTGTCTGCGTCTGATAGTCAGAAAGAGCGGGCGATGGTCTATATCGACACTCTCCTAGACCAACTTAATAGGGGCATGACTTGGAATGACGCTTACAAAAAGGATATGCTCCTAGAGGACTTTGACGAACCATTTACTAGCGAAGAGCAGGTATAAGAGATGAAATCAGCATTTGGCGTAGTGCATATCTCCAAGGGTATGCCAATGAACCCAAAGAACACTATCCCTACTGCAGTTATGAATGCTCATAAGAAGCGTATTGCTCTCAAGTTGCTAAAGGGCAAGATTAAGTAATTACTGGACCTCCCGTATACGATGGAGACATTGATATAGGAGGTTCTTGTGCATACAAGTGCATTTGGCGTTAATCATATTTCTAAGCGCGACATTCAGTACAAGAACGAAGCTGTCGGAGCGGCTGCTGGTGGAGTTGTTGGTGGCGGTGTTGCTGCTGCCTTTAAGCCCATTAATGGCGTCGTAAAGGGCAAGAAGTCCAAGCAAATTATGAATGCAGCTAACACCATCATGGATGGTGGCAGTAACGGAGCAGATTCCACTAAGAAGCTGGCTGGTTCTGGAAAGCTAGCTAATAAGCTGCCAAAAGGTAATCCTAAGGTTATTGCGGCTGGTGCTGCGGGCGGTGCTGCAGCTGGAGGAATCGCTGCTCACAAGCTGAGTCAACGTAGCAAGGCTTAATTTCTTCGTATATGGTGTTAACGACCAATACACATGATCAGAGAGTAGATAAATGCCAGATCAGCGAGACCTAGAAGGCGACAACATCTTCGATGAAGTACCGAAGAATGTTAGTCCTATGGTCGAACTTGGCCTAACTGGTGTTCGACGTACATCTGGCTATATTGACGAAGAATTTCTCCCACAACTTCGCGGGCGCAAAGCAGTACAAATCTTTAGGGAGATGAAGGATAATGACCCTGTTATTGGTGCTTTACTCTTCGCTACGGACCGTCTGCTACGTCAAGTGGAATGGCGGGTCGAGCCGTCAGGCGATAAACCAGGAGATAAAGAAGCTGCTGAATTTCTAGAGCAGTGTATGGAAGACATGTCGCACACATGGGACGACATGATTACTGAGATCCTTACCATGCTTCCCTACGGATGGTCTTGGCACGAGATTGTCTATAAGCGCCGTATGGGTCCACACGAGGATAACGCTTCACGTCGTTCTAAGTTCAATGATGGACGTATCGGATGGCGTAAGATCCCAATTCGCTCGCAGGAGACATGGCTACGTTGGGTATTTGATGACCAAGGTGGCATTCAGGCCATGGTCCAAATGTCCCCTCCTCACTACAAGTCAGTAACTCTTCCTGTTGAGAAGTCACTTCTGTTCCGTACCTCTACTGAGAAGAACAACCCAGAGGGACGTTCTTTCCTGCGTAATTCATACCGTCCTTGGTACATGAAGAAGCGCCTAGAGGAGATTGAAGCTATTGGTGCTGAGCGGGATCTAGCTGGTCTTCCAGTGGCTAAGATTCCTAGGGAGTACTTGGCTGCGCCAGTAGGTTCTGATCGCTACAAGATGACGCAGGCGTTCAAGAAGATGGTGCGCTCTGTTCGCAGGAACGAACAAGAGGGTCTCATTCTTCCTACTGAGTACGACACTGATACCAAGCAGCCACTATTTGAGTTTGAGCTACTAAGTGGTGGTGGAGGACGTCAATTCAATATTGGCGAGATCATTCAGCGTTATGAAGAGCGCATGTTGATGAGCGTTCTTGCTGACTTCATCCTAGTGGGGCATCAAGGTGTTGGTTCTTACTCTCTACATACTGATAAGACTGGTCTATTCCGTGCGTCCATGAACTCTATTGCGCAGACTATCGCGGATGTGTTTAACAATTACGCTATCCCGCGTCTATTCAAGGTAAATGGATGGATGCTGGATCAGCTACCACAAATCAAGCCTTCTGACGTTGATCCGCCAGATATTACGCAATTGGGCGCATTCATGGGTCAGATGGCCTCTGCTGGTGTCGAATGGTTCCCAGATCCTAGCCTTGAGAAGTTTGTTCGCGATATTGCGCGTCTTCCAGAGCTTTCCAAGGAAGACGAAGAGATTCTTGAAGTGCAGGATCGGCAAGCACAAATTATCTCTATCGCTCAGCAGAAAATGCAGATCATTCAGATGCAGCAGCAGGCAGAGCAGGGTGCTATGTCTATGGAGCAGCAAAAGATGGGGCTAGAGCAGCAAGCTAGTGACCATGAAGCACAGCAAGCTGCGCAACAAGAAGGCCAAGAAGAGGTAGACCCAGCTATGCAGCAGTCAGACGAGCAGCATCAGCTAAAATTGGCACAGGGACAGCAGAAACTTCAACACAACGACGAGTTGCACCAGAATAAACTGAAGCAGCTTAAGGGTAAGCCGAAGGAGCCTAAGAAGTGAAGCGTGAGCAAGCTACGAGGGAATACCTGGGCATTTCCAAGAACGACAGTCTAGTTGCGGCGGTTGATGCATATGAATGGGTTGAATCACATCCTGAAGAGGCTCCATTTGTTCTCAGAGCAGCTCTTTTTGACCTTCACACTGCATCCGTACAACAAAATCGGGAACTCGTCAGTAAGGCATTTCAGTCCTACGTCCAAGACCGTACGCAGCAAGTACGGGAAGTAATCAAGAAGGCTGCTATCTCTAAGGCTGCTAATGGTGGAGATATCCACGATTTAGTTGTTCTTGATGAGGCAATTCAGCTTATTTCTAAGGCTGAGAGTAATAGCTATCGCTGGAAAGAAGACTTGCACCCTCGCGGTGAGGGAGGGCGCTTCCGTACTACGTCGCATAAAGTTAAGACTGACGAAAAAGTACCTAACCTGAATGATAAGGACGCTGGCAAGCGCGGTATTCCTAATTCTGGTCTGAATAACAAGAGGAAGTCTGAGTTCCAGCAGGCTTATCTTCAGGTCAGTGAAATTCTTCGCTCTAATACACCTAATGATGCTCTTATTTACGGTGTTTATAATGCGAAAAGCGGTAAAAAGGGAGACGGCGAGGGGGAAGAAGAGCGCACTCCGCTGATGACCGTTGGGGAAGCTCGTACCGCTCAGGCTGACTCTATTAACTCCGCTAATGGACTAGTCAATTCGATTATGTATCAGGAGGGAAAGAAACTACACAGTGTTCAGGTCGTAGAGTCTCCTTCTGGAGCAGCCAGTAATCCTACTGATCTTGGCTATGACTTACTTGGTCCATCCGGTTCATCTATCTTTCGTAACGTGAATGATGGTGCATTCGGAAAATACACAGATACTGCTGGTAAGCCAATCACTGAGGTTGGAACTGGAGAGCGCTTCTATAATCAAGTAGAGGCTAGCTCACAGCTTGCTCAGGATGTTCTTGGTCCGGCACTAGGGCCAAAGGCTAATACTGCCCTGTACGCTGCTAATTTTGCCTCTAAGCACGCCGCTGAAGCAGAAAAGGTAATTGGGCCAAAGGCACGTAAGTCTGCTTACCGTTACCGTGGCGTTGAGAAGACTCCAAATGCTGTGCTTCAGAACACGATTAACGAAACTCGTAATCAGGAACGCAAGAAGGCTCAATACACTGGTGATAGTCAGCAGAAGGCTGACACTATCGCTCGCAATAAGGTTATTTATGGTTCTGAGGGAACTCGTGAACCAATTGACCCTAAGAATCCACAGCTGGGGACGAAGAAGTCTCCAGCTAGGGAATCTGCAGTTATTGATTACTTCCGTAAGAAGCTCCCCAATGAGGAACTTTATGTTCTTAACCGTGAGAGCGGGAATATCCCACCATCGCAAGGTGTGATTATCGACCGTAAGGGTCAGGTAGTTACTGAAGCTATGGGGTACGGAGATGATTGGTATCTTCCATTCAACCTGAAGAATCTCTCTAAGTTGCAGGGTGGAGAGTACGTGCGTACCCGCGCATACGGAGGATTGACCGCAGAAGATATCTACACTGGTCTAGTTTCTGGTGCTCGCGCGGTAACTGTTGTGTCTCACTCTGGCGTGTACACGGTTGAATTCGATGATGATTTCCGTGGATCTAAGCGCTACAACGATAAGGCCGCACGTATGGTCGGTCGTTATGAGCACCTTTTGGACTCGCTTGCGTCTAATAAGGTTCATACCGCACAACGCTCACAGGCGCGCGAGGAAGAACTTAAGCAAGAAGCTGCTTTGGAAGCTGATCCTGTTGAGGAGAGAAGCTCCTACGAAACAGCGCTGAAGAACGCTCGCGCGCGTGATGATAATGATCCTAAGTTAGCTGAGGCTGATAAGGAAAAGATTCGTCGCGAAGCTGCCGATAGCGCTGCATCTAAAGCCGGATACGATAATGCTTCTGACTTTGCTGAAGCTAAGATGGGCGAAATCCATCAGTCTTCATTAGAGGGAATGCGTCGGTCGCCAGATAGCGCTAACCTAATTCGTTCTACTGCTGAGCGCCAGATTTCTGAGCTATCGACTACTAGCGGAATTCTTCGCGCTCTGGGTGCTGAAGCACAAGCTGATATTGCAGTTGAGCGGGCAGAAGAAGATTACAAAATGTCCCACAAGCCACTGCGCCTCAATGCTCAGGGATACAAGAAGGCCCAAGAAGCGCTAGAGAATCAATTCCCGTACTACTTCAACAAGGTGTCGTTCCGTCCATGGAGCGATGGTAGTGCGTGGAATGACGACTCTGGTTACGTGAAGCCTCGCTATAATCGTCCTGCTGCTGCACAAGCCGGATACTGGGATGACAGTATCAATGGCAAGGAAAAGACTGGAGCAGATCGCACTGGTTTCCAGAACTACGCAGTTCGTAGCCGGGTAGATTCTGCACGTGCAGAAGCAAAGGCAAAGGAAGAAGCAGAGAAGGACAGTAGTACTTCACCGACTCGTCGTTCTTCTAATATCGGATTGTCTGTTACTGAGCAAAAGCAGAAGGCTTACTACGAGATTGGCAAGCAGCTTCTAGATCAGTACGAGAATGGGAAGTTCAGCGCTCGTGATGAAGCCGGTGGCGCAGTTGTTCGTCAAGCAGTCGAAGGTGAGTTTGATGCTGGCGACGGAATGAAAATTCGACTTGATGGACAGTCTGTTAAGGATATCTTTAATGATCCTAATCTAGATAGGACTAAGTTCAAGGACACGCTTCCTTTGTTTAAGGGAGTTAGCGACCTGAATGACTTGGAAAGCGCATTATCTGATCCTAATAGGAAAGACGATGTAGTTAAGGCTATTGACGCGGCTTTGGCGCTCAGTGTCTTTAGCGTCAAGCAAGAAGCTAGGGATAACCTTGCTGCGGCTAAGCTTGGGAAACTAGGCGCTCCAAAGATTGTGGACCGTAAGGACCGCCGCAAGCAACTAGACGCGTTCTTTGACCCGAATAACTCTGGAGCTATGTGGGAGTTCGGTGGCGGTTACGATAGGCAACCTGCAGAAAAGAACGTCAATGATTCTAGTGTCATCATTGGTGTAGTTGCGGAGAGGTTCCCAGGTGACCCTGAGACTTCTGTAAACGATGCTCTTAAAGCAGCGGCTAAAGACTACGATGCAGCTAAGCAGCAGCTAACTATTAACCGCTCTTACGATCCACACACAAACATTAAGTCGAACATTACTGGTGCTCCAATTGATGTATTGGGTAGCGAAGGTAAGCCTACTCCTGACTTCTACCGAAATGTAGAAGATTTGTTTAAGGCTAAGCAAGCTCTCGTTACATTCCGTAAGGAGCAGGAACTTCAGCGTCAGTCTTCGGCAGGGGCATCGCCTGAACCTAGCGTAATTAATGAATATCAGAACAACATTGCCCTTGTTAATGCAGATGAAGATCAGAAAGCCGATCTTATGGATGTTATCGCTAGGGCTGCAGCGCAAAATATGGCTCCACCTGCTGCTGAGATTGAATCGTCTCAGGATTATTACGATAAGCAGACAATCAGCTACATGAAAAAGAGATTCCCGTTGGTTGCCGATAAGTTGCATCGCGGTAAGTCTTCTAGCGAAGTACATGAAATTATCCGAGAAGCATACCCAGACGCCTTTAATAACAACGAGGAGTAAGGTAGTCGTATGCCAGAAAACGACTTCCTCAACCAATCACCAGAGGATTTTCTTCAGTACAACCCTGAAGACTTTCTAAATGGCGAGAATCAGGTTATTGAAGACACAACAAAAGAGAACTCTCACCTTAAGACAGAGATTGCTATTGCTGTTGGTATTGGTGTTTCTGTTCTTGTGTGGCTGGCAATCTCACGGCGGAAACTACGTGAACAGAAGCCACAGAGTACTGACGAGGCATATGCCGCTCTCAAGATGGTGTGGGGTAAGACTGCTCCGGTATGGCTACAGATTGCTACGCCAGCGGTTGCTTCTGCTTATCAGGTTGCCAGTAAGCAAGTACAAATGTCAGATAGGCAATTGGCGGACATTGCTCGTGAGTACTCGCAGACACTAGGTAATTACATCAATGCCACTTCCGACAATGCAATCGTTGAGGGATTTGCTGCTCAGCTAAACAAGAACGTTAATCCTTCTATCGCATGGGAGCGTGCAGTAGAGGGCTATGGGCTAGATAGACAGCAGATGCGCTCGTATATTACCAAGACTGGTGCTAATCAGGCTGAGTACCAAGTAGAGGCAGTTCCTTCTGGTCTTAAGAAGATTGTGTCCAACATGCTTCATGGGCGAGCAGATCGTATTGCTCGCCATGAGGCTTGGGCCTCTATGACTATGGGCAAGAACGTTGTTTGGCTGTACCAGCAAGAAATGGGAATTCTCCCAAAAGATGCCATGAAGATGTGGATTACCGCAGAAGATGAGCGCGTATGTCCTATCTGTGCTCCTATGGATAAGAAGACTGTACCTATCAACGAGAAGTTCGAAACCACTGCTGGACAGTTCTGGACTCCAGGCGTACACGTCAATTGCCGCTGTGATATCCGCATCATCCTTCCCGATGACCGCGAAAGTCTTCGTAAAGACTGGGATGAGAAGAAGTTCCTACGTGGGCAGCCAGGTAACCGGGGTCAGTTCAGGTCGAAGACTAAGCCCCATGCTTCTACGAAAGAGCAGGCTGCAGATTACTCAAGGCTTTCTGACTGGATTGATGTGTCGCTAGATGAAGTACCTAAAAAATCTCTGTTTAGCGAGCCAGAAAAGAAGGTCAATGCATTTGGAATCAAACAAAGCGCGTTCACCGGAGAAAAGAAGAGCGTATTTGCTTCTCCAAAGAAGAGCGCATTTACTGAGACAGCGAAGGCTCCGTCGAATACGTTTACTGAGCAAGAGAAAAAGCCTCCTGTAAGACGGCGTAAGGTTGTCACCTGGATTTATGTCAACGGTAAGCATGAGCGCAGGGAGTTCGATCCTCCTAATTCGCCAGATCCCGCAGAGCCACCATACATTAAGCAGGATGGCAAAGTTGCGTTCGTGCCCTACTTTGGGTTCAAGAGTAGATTCCAAGGTAGAGAAAACAAGATCGTTAACCCGTGGAACCGGGAATCTGGCGAGCAAATTGCCAATATTGACTCTACTGACTTGGAGATGGGCAGTATTCCAGTCATTAGCAATGCTTATATCGAAAATGAACCGATTGAGCTAACTGGCGATAATCTGGCTGGGATGGATGTTCCAGATTCACTACATCTTGCCATCAAGGATTCACTTGCTCAGGCTAATGACTGGCTGAGTGAAGAACAGAAGGCTTACGAAAGAGATGTAGTGGCTAATGAAGATTTTGACGAAGAAGAAGGCAGTACATTAGGGGCTACTGACAACACCTATAACTTCACCCCTGTAGTAGTCGGTTTCTCTGATTTCTATTCAGTCAATACCGAACTAGATAATCTAAATAGCAATGGCTCAGATAACGTCGCGGGAACTTACAAGATTCGTATGGCAGAGCCATCTGGTCAAGAAGGCGAATTCTACAACGATAATCTGACGCATACCGACGAACGCAAATTGACGTTTAGATTGTCAGTTAAGGATTTCCGTAATATCTATGACGACCTGTCTAATTCGAAAATTAGATGGGAAGGAAGCTCAGCGCACGCTATCTACGATCCTGACGTGGCCAAAGAGTTTCCAGAACTGTTCTTCAGTAACCCTTGGTCTGACGATAGATGGGTAACTGTTGTCTACGCGCAGCCTACTGATCCGCCAGAAGTATAGAAACAACAAAGGCACTCCCTAGCCGCCCATGGTCAAGGAGTGCCTTTGTCTATTCAGTTATGATGGAGACGATATCACAGTGAGTTCACCGATACGAGAGAATACCTACATGGCAACTCCGAACGAGCTTTATGAAGCACTCGATGTGCTCCTTGATGGAATCGTGGACCCACGAGAGATTATCGAAAAGATGGGGCCGGATGCCGCTGACTGTCATGTCAACGCACCACTACGTACCTTTAAGCTCAAGAAGCGCAAGAAGAAAGAAAAGATTGAGAAGGGCATCAATCTCAAGGCGCTTATTAATCCCTATAGCGGTAAGCCAACTGGAATGGCAGGTGCAAGCGCCCATAAGCCAGGTGTTCCGCTCGCTGCCAAGCTAAATAGCCTAAAGAAGCCTAGTTCGTTCAAGGCTCCTGGATCATATAAGCCAGGTGAAGCACTACAGCGCCGTTTGCAGGAAAAGAAAAGCGGTCTCTCTAAGGGTTTTACCCTAAAGGACGTTAAGTCAGGTAGCGAAGTTCTGCTGGGTGGAGCTAAGAAAGCCGCTGGTCGTACTACCGCTAAGGGCCGATACAAGCAGGAGATGGACCAGAATTACGCAAACAGGACTATTGCTGCAGGCGCTGCCAAGGGCCGCAAGAGCCTAGTTAAGCTTGGAATGGCCGGATCTGCTGGTGCTGGTGCGGCTGCTGGTGCTTATGGCATGGCTCAGCACAAGAATAAGAAATTTAAGAGCCTTGTAGAGCCAGAACCAGTCATTAAGTCGATGACTTGGGATGCTGAGATCACTGGTATTGACGAGGATAAACGTCAAGTATTTGGGTGGGCCACAGTTACGCACGTAGACGGAGAAGAAGTTATTGACCGTCAGGGTGACTACATCCCACTTGAGGAGATTGAAAAGGCGGCTTACAACTATGTCCTTACTTCTCGCGTTGGTGGAGATATGCACTCTAGGGATGGAGATGCTCCTAAGCACACTGCGGACCTCATTGAATCTGTAATTGTCACTCCCGAAAAGGCTGAGGCTATGGGTCTGACTGATGCCAAGAACTATGGCTGGTGGCTTGGCATGAAGATTAATGATGATGAGCAGTGGGAGCTTGTTAAAAAGGGAGAACGCCAGGGGTTCTCTATACACGGCAAGGGTAAGCGCACAGATCATTCTTGACTAACACCATCTGATCCTGTTAGCTCTACGTATGATGATTATGAGCGTACCTCTCAAGAGAGCAGTGCAGCGAGCGGTTGACCGTGCAACTGGCGGTTCTGAATACACAACTAGGTGCTACAACCACGAGGTAACCGTTCAGACTTCCCTCACTAAAATGTCTGGATGGGACGTATCCATCGACGGTTTCTTTATCGGTTCTTACTATGAAAAAGAACTACGCTAGTAAGCGCTCAGACGAGCATCAAAAAGCCGTCGAAGAGCGTAGGCGATCTAACGCATCAGGTACACACAATTCTTATAAGAAGTATGTTGACGAGAAAGATAGTCTTAAGGAAGAACTAGATGACTATAAGGAGTCAACGTGCCTGTGAATGCGTTCGGTATTTCTAAAGCCGACTGGAAGAATATCGAGCAGCGAAAGATTGATTCGCGTAACGCCCGTAGGGGTAAGCGTCAGGGCGCACAGGCAGTCGGAATTGGTGCTGCTGTAGCTGGAGCGGGTGCTGGTGCTGGTGGAGTTAGCGCCGCTAAAGCATTTGCTGACAGAGGCAAGAACAGCTACAAAACATCTCAGGTGTTTAGTCCAAATTCGCCTAAGTCTCTGCATCTCCAGAATGCAGCACGAACTGTTGGCAGGTCTATCAAATTGTCTCCAAAGAGCGCTATTGCTGCTGGAGCTACTGTTGGCGGCGCTGCTCTTGCTGCTGGTGGAGCAGCAAAGTTCGGCGTCGGTCTTGGAAAAGAAAAGCACGCAGAGAAGAAGATCGCGCAGATGCGTAAGCAGCGCGCACTTAAGGTATCTAAGTCTCTAGGAGAAGATATGTGCATTAGTGCATTTGGTGTTACGCACGAAGGTATCTCTAAGGCAGATATTCCTACACAAGAAGGTTACAAAAAGGCGAAATTGGCTTCTGCTGGCAAAAATAACGTTCAGGTTCGCAGAGGAACTTATGGCAAGCGCATTAAGGGACGCTTGAAAGATCAGGTTCCAGCAATGGCAGTAGATGCTGCGGCCACCGGAGGACAGTTAGCGCTGATGCGTAAAAGCCCTAAGACTGCGCTAGCTGTCGGAACAGCTTCGCTCGGAGCTTCATATGGCTTAACTGCTCGCGGAGCAAAGCGATCAGCAAATCGTGAGATTAAAAACAAAGACATTGTTGTTACGGATAAGAAGACCGGTAAAAAGGCAATTGGAACCGGATACCTTGGACATAAGTTTGAATAATTTGTAAAATGAGCACACGGCACTGCGATGAATGTGGGGCGAAAATGTCAGGTGGCATTTGTTCCCGCTGCGACTATAGAGAGTAGATATGACCAAACTTGATAGAGCTAGTGACGTTGAATTTGAGGCTCGCGTTAAGCGTCGCAAGCGTCTTGGTGCAGATCTTGGTCTTATTGCTGCTGGCACTACAGCCGCTGGTATTGGCATTAAAGGCAGTGGAATGGCTGCTAAGAAACTAGTACCTGCAGTTGCTACGGCGGGTAAAGCAGAGAAAGTAATCAACAGGGCATCCGGTGCTTCAGTTACCACGGCTGGTTTGGCCGGTGCTTCCGCTGGTGTCAATAACTCTCTGATTACTCAGGCTGAACTTAAGCGTCGTGATGGTAAAAGGAAAGATATTTACCGAGTTAAGCGACAATTGCAGGCTGTTTCCAAGAGCGCAGCTAAGAATCTTGAACAGAATCGTCAAAAGCGCTCTCAAGCTTATCCAAAGATTGCAGCGGCTGGAGCAGCAGCAACCGGCGCTGCTGCGGTAGGAACTTTGGGGTCACAAGCTGGTGTTGATAAATTGCGAATGGTGACTCGCAATCAGAACATCAAGAGAAACCAAGGTAAGAGGCTTAAGGAAGCCGGGAGGACTATGTACAACGAGTCCCTCGCTGCATCCCGAAACATTAAAAGTGTTAACGATGGCCCTAGTAAGAAAAACGCAGACAAGATGCTTCGTGGAATTAAGAACGAGGCGCGCGGTCTAAAGCAAGAGCGAAGAGGCAAACTAGGGGCAAAGGCCGCAATCAAGGGACAGAAAATCCTTAAGCCATTTGTTAAGCCAAAGGCGGGGATCGCACTCGGTGCTGCTTCCGCAGGACTAGCTGCCACTAGTGCAGTTGCTCACCGTAATAACAAAAAGGGCGTTACTCGTCCTCGTCACGACTGGTGGCAGGGTTAACATAAATCTAACAGAAAAAGTTTGTGTCAAACTCTGTTTTATTATGTAGTACTGTTTGTTTTGAAGGAGGCAATATGCGCCGCGTTAAGAAGGTAAGTGACATTGAGATTGATGAGGTCTCATTGGTAGACAAGCCTGCAAATCAACATGCGGAGATTGCTATTGCTAAGCGGGCTACCGAGGAGGAAACCGTGCCCGAGATTTTCAACGAAGAAGGCAACGCAATCGAAATGGATTCGCTCCAGTTCGGTGATGTTGTTTTCGATTCAGAAGGTAATGCCTTCGAAGTTGTTCCAGAAGAAGCTGAGTACACAGAAGAGCTTGAGCCTGTTGGTAAGTCGCTTGCAGATGAGATCCGTGAGGATCTTGCAAAGGCTGCCGGCGATGCAGAGCGCGACGAGGTTCTGAGCAAGGCCATGGAAGAAGTTGACGCTCTTCGCGACCAACTCAACCAGGCTGAACTCATTGCTAAGTCAGAGCGGGATCTTCGTCTGACCTCTGAGTACATTGAGGTTGCGAAGGGATACAACGTTCCTGTTGATCCTACTGAGCTTGGTCCGGTTCTTCTTCGCATGGCTGAGAGCATGAGCGACGCTGACTGCGGAGTTATCCACAAGGCTCTTACGTCGTCGGGTGCAGCACTGTTCGATGAGGTTGGTTTTATCGGTTCTGCCGATAACGCTGATCCACTCGCGCGTGTTGAGGCCGAACTTGAAGCGGGAATCGCTAAGTCGGATTCAAATATCAGCAAGGCAGAAGCGATGGGCGAATTCTTCGCTGCCAATCCTGCTGCTTACGACGAATACCTCGCCACTCGGCGCGGATTCTAGGAGGATAAGAAATGGCATACGAAGAGGGTCTGCGGTCTATCTCTCTACAGGTTGACTCGTCTCTTGCAAGCGCAACTGGCGTTGATGGTATTGGAGCTTCCCCGAACAAGGGAAAGCAATACCGATTCGTCAAGATTGTGTCGTCAGGGACTGTTGGTCTTTCGGTTGACGACGAGAGCAAGCTCAACATCGGAGTTCTCCAGAACAAGCCACAGGTGACCGGCGCAGCCGCCACCGTTGGTATTCGTGGAGTGTCGTTGGTTGAATCTGGTGCTGCTATTACTGCCGGTGTCCTCGTGACGACCGATGGTGATGGTCAGGCAATCCCAATGGTTGACGGCTCGTCTGTCGCACTTGGTGTTGCTCTGGAAGCCGCGTCCGATGCTGGCGAACTTATCTCCGTCCTGCTACGGGTTAACTGAGAGGGAATGAACAATGCCTAACCCCACACAGAGCGATCTGCATGTCAACGTCCCGTTGACTAATGTTTCGGTCGCGTACATCCCGAATGCGGGAGACTACATTGCCGACAAGGTGTTCCCCCGAGTGCCTGTCAGCAAGCAGTCAGATATTTTCTGGAAGTACGGTAAGTCAGATTGGCGTCGTACCGATGTGCAGAAGCGTGCCCCCGGCACTGAGTCTGCTGGTGCGTCGTGGAACCTGACGACTGATACCTACTACGCTCAGGTCTACGCTATCCACAAGGATATTGATGACCAGATTCGTGCGAACGCGGACAGCAACTTCAACCTTGAAGCTGATGCCACCAAGTTCATCACGAACCAGCTTTTGCTGAAGCGTGAGCAGGATTGGGTTTCGAAGTACTTCGCAGATGTTTGGACCACTAAGTACACTGGAATCTCGGGTAACTCCCCGACTTCTTCGCAGTTTACACAGTGGAACTCAGCATCGTCTGATCCAATCAACGATGTGTCCAACTGGGTTATCAGCTTCCGTGAGCTTACGGGTTACGACCCGAACGTGTTGGTTCTTGGACCGCACGTTATGCGCGCACTGAAGAACCACCCAGATTTGGTTGACCGCATCAAGTACACCCAGCGCGGCGTTGTCACCGAAGACCTCGTTGCTTCGCTGCTCGGTGTCAAGAAGGTTCTCGTTCCCAAGGCTACCGCTGTTACGGGTCCGAAGATCAATGATGTGGATGATCAGGATGCAGCGGCTGACCCGGAGTTCGTGTTCAGTGGGAAGAATGCTCTTCTTGCTTACGCGCCGGAAAGCCCATCGCTGATGCAGCCGTCAGCCGGTTACACGTTTACGTGGAACGGTTACGCTGCTGGTAACGCACAGGGACTTCGCGTTAAGTCCTTCCGTCAGGAGCACATCGCTTCGGATCGTATTGAGGCAGAAATGACCTACGATCAGAAGCAGGTTGCGGCTGACTGCGGTATCTTCGTCAGTGGTGCGATTGCTTAAGTAATACAGAAAGAGGGGTCATGCACTAGCTGTGTGGCCCCTCTTTCTGTGACTTAGGCTCGATGACTCAGTTAGGATATGAATATGAAAACTGAAACTGCCTACAAGGTGCGTAAGACTTTCATTGATGACGGTAAACGCTACTTTCCTAGTGATGTAATTGAGTCTATTGAACACTTCCATCGCCCGGAATCAATGATCCGTGGTGGATGGCTTGTAGAGATCGAAGCAGAGCCTACAGAGGTAGGCGATAATGTCGTAGAGCTTCCTAAGAAGCGCCGTGGTCGTCCAAAGAAGGTACAAGATGATTCCACCATTTAGTGACCCATTTCAAGAGATCTCTAAGAGCGGTGGAGCTTCTAAGGGGCAGTCACGCAAAGAGATTCGTACCGGGCAAGCTCTGAACGTCGTAGCTGGCGCTGGTGGCCTTAACGCCGTTCGCATGGCGGTTAAGGAAGCCAAGGGAGTCAAGTACATCCCTAACTGGCACGCAGGCGTTAATCCTAATAGCAAGTTGACTCGCTTGAGTGAGAAGAAGGGCTTTAAAGTATTGAAGCCAATCGCTCAGCGACCAAAGACAGCAGCTGCAATTGGTGTGGGCGGAATGCTTGGACTGCACACTGCTGAACTAACAGGGGATGCAATTGCAGCCCGCTCACTTCACATCGCTCATAAGAACGCAAAGAAATAAGGAGATAAGAAATGACTACTACTTTTGGACTTCCGAAGTCTGATAAGGGTGCTAAGGGACACGCGCTGTTCTTTACTCAGGTTACTGAAGCTATCAATGCTTTGGAAACTGCAGACACTAACTCGACTAACCTGTTTGATGCTAATAGCATTCTCGCGGCTACTTCTGACAATACTCCGACTGCTCGCACAATTGCTGAGGATCGTATCGTTGGCCGTAAGACTGGTGGCGCTATTGGTGCTCTTACGCCTGCCGAGGTTGGAACGATTATCCTTAGTGTTGATCAGACTGCCGCTGATGGCTTTGACTTGGCTCTTGGTACTACGACTGGTACGAAGATTGGTACTGGCGGAACTCAGAAGCTTGGATTCTACGGGGCAACTCCTGTCGCTCAGCAAACTGGTGTGGCTGTAACTGCTGGAGCGGTTCACGCTGCTCTCGTCAATCTTGGTCTCATCACCGCTTAATTCAGGTCCGCTATCTAGTGTCGTGCATTGCTGCTAGTTGTATATTTAAAGAGACACAAAGGAGTAAGTCATGGCACTAGATAGTGGCCTCAAGGCTATTGCAAGCACTGCTACGGAGATTAGTTTTGCGTCGCAAGGTGGCCTTACAGTTATGATCCAAAATCTTTCTGGTGTAGATGTATTCCTGGGAGATTCTGGAGTTACTACTTCTACTGGCTACAAACTGGCAGATGGCTCATCTATCTCTTATGACCTTCTTACGGATGATTCTGTATACGGAATTGTCGCTACTGGTACTGCAAGCGTGCGAGTCACTTGGTTGGGACGATGAGTAAGCCTAACGCTGGGATTAATACATCTGGTAGCGGATCAGCTGGTGCTCCTGGCGCTGACGGTGCAGACGGCAAGACTATTCTGTATGGTACGAGTGCTCCTACCACTGAAGGTGTAGACGGAGATTTCTACATTCGTACTACAACGAACATGTTGTATGGCCCGAAATCTTCTGGTACTTGGCCATCTGGCACGTCTCTAGTTGGACCTGACGGCTCTGACGGGGCTGGATTTGCTGACATTATTGTTGATGCTGGTGGCGGAGGTACACATACAACAATCGCAGACGGCTTGGCGGCTGTCCCGGTAGGTGGTGGAACGGTCTTTATTAAGTCAGGCACTTACTCTATTAGTGCAGCGCTCACTCCGATCACAGGAACAGTGATCATTGGAGAGGGCATCAGCACAGTTATTACGCCTGCTAACTCTGCGAACATCAACGTGTTCTCGCTATCGTCCGTAACTGATGTGTCGATTTCAAACTTGAAAATCTCAGGTAACTCGGCTAATGAAACATCAGGAAGTGCGTTCTTACTTTCCAGTTCTGACAGGATCAGAATTGACAGAGTAACCATCACCGATTGCGCCGAATATGGCGTGAAACTGGCAAGTTGCACATATGTTTCAGTCACGAACAGTGTGTTTACTAGCATGAAGAAGATTAATATTTATGTGAGCGCCCTGACTACTCACCTACTTGTACAGGGCAACTCGATCACTACGTCAACTACAGCCAGCGCACATGGCATCAGCTTCGATTACATTAACAATTTCGATGTACTTGATAATCACATCACGATTGGTCTAGCAGCACACAAGGCAATTGTGCTTGGAGGCGGCAACTCGCTTGGCTCCATCTCTCGCAACACTATTACCGGGATTACATCGTCTAGCAGCAATAAGTTAGAAGTTAATAACTCGACAGATATTCATATCCAAGATAACGTGATTAATATTCCTAGCGCCTCTTCTGGCTATGGAATGGCAATTACGCTTTTGTCAAACTCTGTTGTTAGCGGAAATACCGTTACCATGGGTAATGGCACTGCTGCCGTAAGCTTAGTCCAAAACGTGAGTGTTTCGTTTGTAAGCAATGATATTTATTACACTGGGAGCACAGCCGCTCTTGCATTATCCAGCGATTCTGGTTCGATAATAGATGGTAACCAGATAGTAGTGACGGCTGCTGGTGCTAAAGGAATTGTGTTCTCTAGTTCCAATTCCAAGGTCATCATTACAAACAACTCTATTAGGCTTGGGTCGTCATCAACTGGTGTTGGCATTGATGCAGATTCAGTTAACTATCTAGCAATCTCGAACAACTATTTTTCTGGCAATACTAGTGCTATTTCGATTAAACTGACAACAGTTACATACGCCACGGTTACCGGCAATACCTCTAGCTATGGCGGTGGCATCTATACATCATCTACATGCACTGATATTGATATTGTTGGTAATTCGATCATGGGCCTTGGTACAACCAACGTCAATGCTGTCTCGATTTCCTCAACTACTAGATATACCGTAGCGAATAACAACATTCTAGTTCCATACGTCGCAACTAACGGATACGCAATTTCTGTTGCCACCACATGCAACAACGGAACAATTACTGGCAACGCCATCAAAATGCCAACGTCCGCAACTGCTGCCGCTATCAATGTCGCTTCTACATGCACGGACGTTGCCATTGACGACAACAACATTATTGGTGGCGGAGGCACTGGAGCCGGTGCAGGAATTAAGGTGACGGCTCTTGTCGGAGGTTCTATCTCAAAGAACAGAATCTCGGGATGTGGCGCAGAGGGCGTTCAAGTTATTACAGGGTCTAAGAATCTTGTAATTGACGGAAACATCTGCAACCATAATGGTATTTATGCGTCATCCACTTATCGTGATGGAATCGTGATTGTTGACGGTGGATCAGGTACAACTAAGGATCTGGTTATCGTCAATAACCGTTGCTTTGACGATAATGGATCACCTACTCAGGTATACGGTATTCGCCTTGTGAGTACTCCTGACAACTTGTTGTTCAGTAACAACATGGTTCATGGAAACGTCACTGCCGGAATTCTTCTAGCTTCCGAGACAAACACTACTTTCCAGCCATACCGCAAATTGGTAAATAAGACGATCAACTCGACGCAAACAACAATTGCACACGGCCTGTCTTACGCCCCAACTTCTATTCAGGTCATGATGACTTCTGCCGGAAATGCTTACCGCTCTGCATCCTCTGACGCAACCAATATTTATCTCACAGCGGACGCAGATTCACGCACAGCAGATATTTTGGTTGGATAGGTCGCTACAGAAAGCAGTGTAATGGCAAATCAGGATTTTGATATGCAGCAGGGAGCTACGTTTCGCCATGTCATTCGCTGGAAAGAAAACGAGGAGAACGTAGATCTGACTGATTACACAGCAGATATGCAAGTGCGTATTCGTAATACTTCTGAGGAGGCAGTTCTCACTCTTGATAGCTATGACGCTGGAGGAATTACTCTAGGTGGTGCAGAGGGAACGATTACAATCGTCGTTGATTCAGACACAACTGCTGACATTGAGCCTCGTAGCTATATGTATGACCTGGAACTTACTGACGACAATGGTTATGTCTTTAGGCTTCTTGAGGGTCGTATTACTGTTACTCCAGAAATTACTCGGATAACGCCATGAGCGACGAGATTGTTGTTGACGGAGAATCAGTTACGGTAATTGAGATTACATCTGGTCAAATTGGCCCACAGGGGCCACAGGGGCCACAGGGCGAAGAGGGAGTAGTTAATTACGATGGCCTAGCTACAACCGAGGATCTCGCCAGTAAAGCAGATCTTATTGATGGAGTAGTACCTACTGCGCAAATCCCATCTCTAGCGATCAATGACACATTTGTTGTTATTAATCAAGCAGCGATGCTTGCTCTGACAGCCCAAGTTGGCGATATTGCAATTCGCACTGATCTTAGCTCTACTTTTGTTTTACAGAACTCTCCAGCCTCCACTCTCGCTAATTGGGTTGAACTATCTACTCCGGCAGATGCTGTTACCTCAGTTAATAGTCAGACTGGAATTGTTGTCCTTGGGCACTCAGATGTAGGTGCTGCTCCTACAAGTCATACTCACGCCAATACTGACATTACTGGACTAGGTACTGCAGCTGTTGCCGATACTGGTACTGGCGTGAGTAACGTCATCCTTGGAAATGACGCAAGACTTACAGATACGCGCACGCCATCTGCGTCATCCATCGTGGACGCGATGATTGCTAGCACGCTCAGCCCGTCGAAGATCACCGGGACGGCAGCGATCCTCGGCACGAATACGTTTACGGCGCAACAATTCATTGACGGTTCATCGGATCAAATCCAACAGCGCGTGCAAGGGCATTCAACGCAGACAAGCAATCTAACCACGTGGGAATCGTCAGCCGGGACAGTGCTCGCAGCGGTGACGGGCGCGGGCCGGTTTGTCAGCCCTAACGGCACGCAATGGTACGACCAATCCACCCGCGCTCTGATTCTTGCCAAGGGCGACCGCATCGACTTCCTGACGTTCGACGGGGGCTCGACCCTCGCGCAAATCGCGGGCAACGGTACGGGCATCCAGGGCAACTTTGGAATAACCGCGACCGCTAACGCAGCGTCAGTTAAGCCGCTCATTGTGAAGGGCGCTGCATCGCAAAGCGCAAACCTCCAGACGTGGGAGTCGTCGGCTGGCAGCGTGTTGGCAAGCGTCAGCGCATCAGGTCACATGCGCGCGATTAACGGAACGCTCGCGCTACCCGGCCTAGCCGTTTACACGGCTGGCAGTTACGACTCTGGTATTCAGGGAGACGCCAGCGGTTTCTACATGGTGGCGCAGGCAAACGCAGCATTCCGGGCACACTCGTCGCTCGGAAACATGTTCTACATGAAGATTCGCCCACCGGGTGACAATCCGGCGAGCATCGTCATGCGAACGCAGGGCGCAGCAGCACAATCTGCCAACCTCCAAACATGGGAAGACTCAGCCTCAACCGTGTTGGCTTCGGTCAGCGCAGCGGGTGCTTCCCTATTCTCCGGTTCTACGTCGGTAACCGGCGCTGCCGGTACTGAGCGCGTGCTGGGTTTGCAGACTGCCGGGTCGAACCGTTGGCGGCTGATCGCCTCCACCGGCACCGAGTC
>ERZ869921.538-NODE-538-length-22067-cov-12.074096_pt1 | contig 22067 bp, 24 predicted proteins | sample MGYA00579310_ERZ869921 | MGnify/ENA primary metagenome ERZ869921 (study PRJEB32216, sample SAMN09231816) | wastewater metagenome | place: USA: Maryland | collected 2016-06-21 | study: EMG produced TPA metagenomics assembly of the PRJNA472060 data set (Reclaimed...
TCAGGTCTCCTCGGGGGCGTACACCAGGATCTGGTGGACCGGCGCGGCCTCGGTGTGCTCCGCCGCCGGTCCGATGTTCACGATCAGCTTCGAGGGGTCGACCTTCAGCCGCTTCGCCGCCTCGCTGCGCGCCGCCCCCTTCATCCGGTCCACCGTGTCGCTCGGAACCTGAAACGTCCCGAGCGGCTTGGCCGGGGGCAGGGCGTGGCCCTTCGCGCGGGCCGTCGCGACCTCGGCGCTGGGGGGCTTGCGGCGCATGAAGCAGGTGACGTGGCGCTGGGGGGCAGGCATGTCGCCGGCAGCGTGGCGCGGGGAGGGGGTCAGGTGGGAAGGACGGTCAGGAGGCGGGGGCGCCCGCCGACATGTGCCACAACTGGGCGCCCCGATCGGCGACCCACAGCGCGGTCAAGCAGGGGCCCGCACCGTCGTCATGGTTGTAGGTGCGAAGCTCCGTGAGGAGCTGCGCCATGCCCGGGTACACCGCGCCGTTGTCGTTCGGAAACCACCACCGGCCCTGGAACATCCCCACCCCGATCGACTCGACGCCGAGCACTGGATCGCCGCGGTTGGCGCCGTCCATCGTACGGAACTCGAACGGCAATCCCGACGTCTTCGCGACGTCGTCCAGGCAGCGCTGCGCCGCGTGGGTTTCCACGAAACCCACGCTCGCGTACCGGCGGCGATGGTCCTCGGCTCGCTTGAGCAGGTCCACATCGGTCCACCCCCCGCGTTCGAGACACAGAACCTGCCGGATGCCCGACGGGTAGACCAGAATGGTCGCCACGGCCCGCTGCTCGACGTGGCCCCACGCGACGCCAGTGATTGTGCGCCCCTGCTCCGGCAGCAACGGCGTCGACTGGACTTCGTCGATGGACGCGACCTCATCGAACTCCGCGCCCTTGTCGAGCGCCAACCGGATCCAGGCTTCTTGGAAGACGTCGCCCGTGAGGTGCAGGTCGATCTGCCGGGCCGCCTCGACCGGACCAAGCGTCCGACGCATCTCGGTGATCTTCTCGGCCGGGTACTTCTCGGGCCACACGCTCTCTCCGCCCATGACCAGCGGGAGCTTGCGCGCCGCCCATCCGGGTGACCGGACGAGCCTGTGCAGCACGTCGTCGGGATGCCAGGGCTCGCCGAAGACAGCGATACGCCCGCCCTCGGTCACGCGGGACAGCACGTTGGTTTCGAGCCATGCCCACGTCTTCTGTCGGGCCTTGCTGGATCGCTGGCTCCGGTAGGTGAAGGCATGCGCGATGTAGATGCGGTCGACACGGCCTCCGATGATCGCGCCCCCGCAACCGATGATCTGGATCGACGGGTCGCGCGCGAAACTCGACCGACGGACGGTGAGCGCATGCTTGTTGTTCGGGCCATTGCGGTCGCGCGCGGCGCTCCCGACCATCTGGCGCATCGCGCGCAGTCCGCGCATCGCCGCGTCATCGGTCTCGTACACCACCGCGATCCGGAGGTTCGGGTCCTCGCGAAGCTCGGTGACCACGAGATGCTCGATGTCCACCGTGGTGCACAAAAGCTCGCTCACCGAGAAGACGGCGCGAGCATGGTCCGCAAGGGTCTCCCGGATCGTACCCATCACCGGTGACCCTTCGATCACAGGCAGGGCGGGCAAGACCGCGACGCCTGGCGGGGCCACCCGGTAAGCGGCCGCGGCCGCGGCGATGAAACGCTCTGTGAGCGCGGCGAGGTTCGCCTGGACCACGTCTTCCGGCGTGATCTGGGGGAGCTTGGGAAGCTCGAGCCGGTCGAGATAGCCGTTCGCGATCGACACCCATCGGTTCGGTTCGGCCAGCCAGCGATCGTCGCTGACGCTACGCGGCCACCCGAACCACTTCCACAGGCAGCGGAGGGCTTCGTTCAGGGTGGGACCGACGCTGAGAGACAGGTTGTTCGCGACGGGCGAATCCTCGGCGTCGTAGCGGGTTGGGGTCTTCGCTTCGGCGTGCATCGCGAGGATCACGCCCTCCGCGTCGGCCAGAAGTTGGGTGGGTGATATCGGGGGAGAGGGAGAGGTGGGTTCGATCATGGGGAAGGGACTCCTTGGATCGAGCGTGCCTCATCCGTCGGGGAGACGAGATGGGCTGCTAGAAATGCAACCTGGCTTTCCAGGTAGGCCGTTCGGGTCGCACTTGCGCGCGAGGTGCACAAGCCCGCTTGTAAGCAGCGACGGTCGCGCTCCAATGGCCCGCGTCCGAGTAGTCCATACGAATGCACTCGGCGATGTTCCCGGCCACGCGTCGAGCGCTCGACGGCGTCCGCAACAAGATCCAGAACATCTTTGGCGTAGGCGGGGCCAATTCGAAATGGGCCAGCACCGCGGCCCGCCATGCGGCGGGGTTCATGTCGACCGGCACCTCCTCGCAGATCATGCGGAGATGTTGCTCGCACTCGGCGCGATCCCGAGCGTTGGCGGGGATCCAGAAGCCGGCCTTGTTGTCCACGAAGGGGGCGAAGTGCCTGTAGCTGTCTTCGGACGTCCCTTTGTTTGAGCGCGTCGGTGGATCTAGATCCACGATCGGAGACTTGGGGCAGAGAGTCTTCGTTTCGCGCGGAGGCACCCACGTCGACGTTCCGCACAAGAAGACAGTGCCATTGTCGACCACGCGATTGAGCGCGTAGAGGTCGAACCAGTGTCGCTCGGCGGGGGGCAGGTTGTCCGGGTCGAATCCGGTGCACACCACGTCGTGACACCACACGTCCGTGCTCTGCCAGAGAGGCGGACCGTCTGCCTCGGTCGTCCATCCGAGGTGCATCATCCCACCATAAGGGAACCGCAGTACCTGCGACGCTTCCCACGGAGGGATGCTGAGGGGCGGAGCGGGCCACGGGAGATTGGACTTGTTGGACCAGAAGGCTTCCCACGCAGCCTCAAGGCACTTCTGTTTGGTCCGAGCAAGCAAGAGAACGCATGACCCGGGGCGGTCATTCATGTGCTTGGTTATTTGCTCGATCGCAGTGGAGTACTGATAAAACGTGGGTCGTGCCAGGGTGTTGACGGGTGTCATGAGCGGTAGTCCTTGGTTGGGGAGTGGGTGGAACTAGGCGGGGGGGGATTGGACATATACGGTTGTCCGCTAGACGCCGCGGCGGCGACGTGGGAGCTTTGCCTCGAGGTGGGGCGGGAGCGTCTCGATCGACTGCTTCAACGGCACAATGCCTCTCGTGCGCAGGTCCCGCTCCCGGTCGTCGTCGGCACTCACCTCGGGCGACGGCACCGGGGGCGGTTGCTGCGCGGCGGCCACGGCTTGCACGAGGGCGTCGAACGCGGCCCCCATGGCAGTGAGGAAACGGGCGCGAGGGGTGGTGTCGGCGGGGGTAGTCATGCGGCCTTGTTGGTGGGAGGCGGAGCGCTGTACAGCCCTGGCTTGATTCTGCAAATTTTGCCCGCTGTTGCGGCGTCGGCCAGTGCCGTAAACACCGAGCTTTTGCTTGCTAATTCGCCGGCTGCTTCAATAGTGCCAAGGACTGCGCTCACTGTGATTGGCGCCCCCGCTCTGAGGACAATATCAACGACTCTTGCGGCCTGGCCACGTTTTTTCCATTCCCCAAACGCTGCCTCCCATGGAGTCATAGACGCAAGCCTACGGTGTATCGCTGACACTGGATGCCCTGACGCGTCAGCCATCTCACTGATAGTCATCGTGACGCCGTCACCTATGTCGTAGCGCTTTGCCTTTGCCTTGTTGATGTTGCAAATGTTGGCCTTTGAGGAGCACTTTTTGCAACAGGTGGACAGCCCACGAATCAGATTTCCAACAACAATATCGCTTCGGACCCCACAGTCACACTCGCACAGCCAGAGGGCCTTGCCGTGACAGTTAGACCCACGTCGCTCAATGACGGTCCAATGCTCGAACCGTGTCCCTGGAGCTATTGCTATGGGAGCGCTCATGTCGGGCTCGTCAAACGCGCCTTTACGATTCGTTGAATCAGTGGCTCGTTACCGCCGTGGCCCATACGATCGAGAGCGGCTCGCACATCGGCCTCTATCTTCGTGCGTTGCTGGGACGCCCACCTCACAAGCTCCGCCGCCTCATCCTCGACAGGCTCCCGGCTCATGTCGAACGCCGCCCCGCACTCGGGGCACGTCGCGCAGCCCGTCGCGCACACCGCGCCGCAGGGGCAGTCCTTCATCGGGGCCACGCCTCCATCGCCCTCGGGAGCGCCGTCCAGGCTCCAGTCCTCGCGGCGGGCCAGCGGATCGCCGAGCCCCCGACGCATGTAGTTGCCCGCGTGGTCCAGGATGACAGGGCGCACGAGGTTGCCCTTCCTGCGGAAGAGCCGGAACACCCGGCCGCACGACTGGATATGAAGCTGTACGCTCTTCGTCGGGCGCGCGAGGATGACGCAGCGGACGAACGGCAGATCGGTCCCTGCGGTGAGGAGCATGCACGAAGAGACGATCTTCGTGCGCCCACTCTCCAGACTCTCCAGCACGGCACGGCGCTCCCGCGGGGAGGCGTCTCCGTCCAAGTGCATCGCGATGCCCTCCCGAGCGTCGGTGTTGAAACGGGCCACGATCGAGCGGGAGTGCTCCCGCGTAGACGCGAAGACCAGCGTCCGGAAGTTCCGGGCGCGCTTCAGCCAGTGCCCCACGATGGAGCCGACGAGCACGGGGCGGTTCGCTGCGCGGGCCACCGCCTCATCGCTGAAGTCGCGCCCCTTTCCCGGTTCGCGGTCGAACTGTGGACGGTACTCTTTGGGCACCGTCCACACCAGCGGGCTCGAGATGAAGCCGCGCTCTACCAAGTCGTCTGGCTGGACGACGACCTCGAGCCGGTCGTACAGGTCACCGAAGCCACGCCCGTCGAGCCGCACCGGCGTCGCGGTGGTGCCGAGGATGAACGTCCCACCCTTCCGGTACCGCTGGATGAAAGCCCCGCGCTGGTCCGCAGCGTCGAGATGGCACTCGTCGGACCACAGTAGATCGGCCGCAGGATGAAGCCCGCGCGCGAGGAGTGTGGCGATGCTGGCCACCTGGATCGGAGCGTCCGGGCGGTAGCGCGGGTCCAGCGCTTCCCTGTCGTCGGCCATGACGACGCCCACCTTCTCCGCGGGGACGCCGTCGCCGACGATCTTCTCGTAGATGCTGTCGACGATCTCCCGACGGTGCGCGATCGCGAGACCGCGGAGCCCTATCCGGAACACCATGTCGCGGGTCACGCGAGCCCCGATGTGCGTCTTGCCAGCGGCTGGTGGAAGGGTCAGGAGCAGACTCCCGGCCGGGTGCCGAGCGAAGTGGCTCGCGGTCAGGGTGACCGCGTAGTCCTGGTAGTCGCGGAGGTCCGATGCCATGCCCCCACGGTGCGTCCGGCCGGTGCGCCTGTCAACGCGTGATTGACGCGTCGTTTTCCGTAAAACGCTGCATTGCAAGTGCATTACAGAAGCAGCTAGCGCGGACCGCTTGGATCAATGCGGTATTGGGCGCTTCAGGCAGCAAGGTCCCCGTCCTCGTCCTCGCCGTCATCCTCCGCCCCGTCGAGCACCTCGGCGGCGAGGTCGTTGGCGGTGGCGAGCTTGCACAGGGCGACGCGCATCTTCGCGGTGGCTTCCTGCTCCATCTGGCGCACCCGCTCGCGGCTCACCCCGATCGCGCGCCCCACTTCGTCGAGCGAGTCGGGCGGGTCGGTCATCAGGCGCCGCTGCACGACCACCTGCTCCCGCTCGGTCAACGTCGCCAGCGCCTCCCGCGCGAACGCCGCGCGGCGTGCCTGGTGGTCCGCCTCGACCACCCGCTCTTCCACGTCCTCGTCCGACTGGAGATAGCCGGCGACGCGGAGCGCGCTGCTCTCGTCGTCGTCCTCGCCGCCGCCGCCCACCTGCTCGTTGACCGAGAGGTCCCGCCCGGACCAGACCATCGCGGCGGCTTGGGCGATCTCGGGGTGCAGCGTGCGCTTGCCCCCGCCCGCTGCCTGAAGGGTCTCCTCGGTGACCAGCCCCTTCTTGCCGGCCCGCTTCGCGAGCTCGATCACGTTGTAGGGCAACGTCACCAAGCTCCGGGTCTTGTCGAGCGCGCGCCCCATGCATTGCTGCATCCAGAACGAGGCGTACGTGGAGAGCTTCGTGCCGCTCTCGACCTTGAACTTCGTGACGCCCCACAGGAAGCCGCGGCGCGCCTCCTGAAGCATGTCGTCGAAGTCGAGCCCGTGGCGCGTCCCGGCCGCGCTGTAGTACCGGCGGGCGTACATCCGGACGAGCTTGTCGTGCGCGGTGAGGAGCGTGTTGCACGAGACTCGGCCCCTGAGCGACACGCCCCGAAGCTCCCGGGCCTTCGCCGGGTCGAGCGGGTGCTTCAGCGCGTCGTCGGCGCGCATCCCCGCCTGCGCTTCGCGGATCAGCGCGATCTCCCGCGGCCCCGCGATGTCGAGGTGCGTGATGGTCGGCGCCGCCGTCTCGTGATCCCGCTCGATCCGGGCGAGCACCTCGCGCGAAGGCTCGTCGTCCCCGTCCAAGAACGCCTGCGTCTCCCGCGAGGGAGACGACCGGTGCGTGGAGCGAGGCGCCGTGGCGGGCGACGGCGGGCGGGAAGGACGGCGGCGCCGGGGGCGGGGCACCCGGGCGATCGTGATCTCCGGCTCGATCTCGTCCGGCAGCTCGGCCTCCACCACCCTCGACCGAGCGAGCGTGGTCACCGTCGTCGGCACCGGCCGGCAGGAAGGGGGGTCGGTCTGCGCGACATCGTCCACCCACCACACCCGCTGGTAGCCGTCCCCGGACCGAACGAGGTCGGTCTCGGCGTGGCAGCGGGCGCACACCTGGCGGGGGAGGGTCGCGACCCACTCGAACGCGTGGGGGTGCTCCGGGGCCGCGACGGACGGAGGCGGCAGACTGAGAGGCCGGGAAGAGACGCGGGACGCAGCGAGCAGTTGCTGCGTCAACGTCCAGTTCGCCGCGAAGGACCGCCACCCCGTGGCGATCGCGAGGTGGCGGGGCGTGCGGTGCGGGGCGGGGGCAGCGACGTCGGGCATCCTGCCTGCCGCCTTAGCGGCACGAGAGGATACTGTCAAGGCGCGGATTGACCGCGCCGTGCGTCAGACGCGCACGCCGCGCGCAGACAGGTAGGCGCGCGCGCGATCGGCCGCCACCCGCGCGGGGCGAGAGTCGGTCGCCTCGAGCTCTCCGCTGTCGATGTGGTGGCGGACGGTGCGCACCGGGCAGGAGGCGAGGCAGGCGAGCTGGCGGGCCTCGACCGGCTCGCCACGGCCGATCTGGACACGCGTCCAGGCGCCGAGCAGCACCTGCTCGAGGTCGCTCGCGGGCTCGCCCTCGGAGAGGATGCCGGGGACCTCCCCCTCGCCCCCGAGCGCGGGGCGGTAGAGCGCGGACACGACGGTCAGGAGCGCGTCGGCTCCTTCCTCCGGTGTCGCCCAGTCGCCCACCGGAGCGCCCCGCTGGGCGAACGTGGTGAGCGTCTGCACGGTGAGCCCGAGGTCGGAGCCGTCCACGAGGTCGTCGGGGTGGGGGAGCGAGACCGTGTGCGGGTTCAACACGAAGGTCACCCGGCCGAGGTGTGCGAGGAGCGCCTCGCAGGCGGAGAGGGCGACGGCGCGTGGGTCGAGGTCACGGAGAAGGGTGGTCGTCATGGGCGGGGTCTCTCTGGGGGTGAGAACACGTTGTCTGGTCGGGCACTTCGCTCTGTGCCGCCCGTGCACCGCGCATCCACACGGGCGGACGGCCATCGGCCGAGGATCGATATGGATCTGGAATGCGGCCACCAACTGATTCATGCGTTGGTGCGAGATCCCGAGGGCGATCGCCGCCTCTTGTTGAATGCCGTTGGCAGCGGCGAGAGCATCCTCGACCTCTTCGCGCGTCCACTTTCGATTCCAGCCGCGTCGGCGTCGACCTCCGCGGATCTTGGCGAGCCGCGTCGAGACGACGCTGTTCGCGATTCCCAGGGCGCGGGCGGCGGCGTTCTGGGATCCGATCCGTTGCACGGCGGCGAGCAATTCTTCGTCGGTGATCCGCGTCGGTCGGATCACCACGCTCCCGAGGTCGAACACGCGGGCACCTTTCAGCGATCGAGCACTGTTCCGTCCGGAACTTGGACTTCCACCTCCGCAAGCGGGCCGGCCCGCTCGGAGGCTTCCTGTCGCAACCGCAGGCGTTCGGTGAGCGTCTCCCATCGCTGGTGCTGCTCTTCGGTGAGGCGAACCACAACGGGCGCGATCACGCAGCCTCCTGCTCGTCGCGGATCTCGACGGCGCGCTCGCGCGCGGCCCGCGCGTACGCCCGGTAGTACACGTCCTTCAGGCTGTCCGGCACACCGTCGACCCGGTGCGCGGCCGCGTTGATCGCGGCCTCATCCCAACCGAGGTGGCCGGGGGCGAGCGTCGCGATCACGACCTCGCGCCCCTGCTCTCGGAGCACCGTGTCCACGTCTTCGACCCCGCCGGCCGCGCCCTTGGCCTCGACTTGGGCGATCGTCAACAGCGCCGCGCGCACCGCCTGTTCGAAGGCCTTCCGCTCCGCAGCATCGGGGGTGCGCCCGATCGCGTCCGCGAGCGCTTCGGCGTCGCCAGGGAAGGCCCCGAGGTCGTAGGTCCCGGACCCATCCCACCCCTGCTCGACGAGCGTCTTGGCGCAGTTCGTAGCGGCCGCGGTGATCGCCGCGTCGTCGAACCCGTCCCAGTCGATCTCGTCCTTGTTCGGGCCGGCGTCCTCCGCTCCGTCCTGCTCGGGGTGCGCGAAGAAGAACCCGGCCATCGTCCCGCCCGCCTTGAACTCGGTGAGCGCCTTGCGGCGCTCTTCGTCCTCGCCCTCCGGGACCACTTCACCGTCCGCTCGGAAGAGGTCGACGTCCTGCCACGACGGCGTGGACGCGTAGGTCCGGACCGCATCGTCGGCATCCAGATCCTCTTCGGTGACGTGCTCGGCCGCGACCGTCACGCACCACGCCTCGCCCTCCCGTCGCGCGGCCGCCGCCATCTTCCGGCCCTGGCGCGAGGTCAGGCGGTCGAACGCCTGCCAGTCTTCCTCGGTGCTCGCCGCGTCGCGCAGCACCTGGATGTTCGTCGGACCCACGCCCACCACCACGATCGCCTTCGCCATTGCCGTCTCCTCGGGGCCACGCCCCGTCGTGGTGAGAACATGGTGCCTGTTTGCCGCTCGTCAACGGCAACCGGGAACAAAACGACAACGCCCCGCGGGGAAGCGAGGCGTGGGCGTTTGGTGCCGGTGGCTCGAGAGCTTCAGTCCCCTTGTCAGCGGGGCCGGCCCTTGCGGACCGGTGTCGCTGCCGGCGCCAGCGGCGACTCAGGAAGATCAGCACGGGCCTCGCCGCGGGTCAAGAGCCGGGCCCCGGGGTGGCGGCGGTTTTCGCCGAGCGCCCGGATTCCCGCGTGCTGCCCGTGCGGGGCCTCGACGTCCACCACGGTGGTGCCTTCGATCCAGATGTAGATGCGCGCCCACCGCGCCCCGCGCATGTCGCGCGCTCGCCACCGGGTGCGGCCGGGGTAGTCGGCGGCCTCGCGGAGCGGGCCCTTCGCGTCGCGCGCGGCGTCGCGCAGCTCGGCGATGACCTCGGCGTCGGTGAGGGGGTGGGCAGACCGCAGCACCTCGCGGTAGCGGCGAATCGCGTTCGGGTCGACTTTGGCTTCCACAATGGGGCCCGCGCCTCCTGCGCGAACAGGAGGGCGGGAAAGAGCGGGAAGCGCTCAGGTGTCGACGTTCAGCCGGCGCGTGCCGGCTTGCCGCAATGGGGCCCAGCGCAAGCTGGGAAGGGCGTCGACGGGGAGAGTCTACGCGCGGGGGGTGGAGGCGGTCAAGCGCGATCTTCAGTTCTTCGGCAAGGGCGCGGTGAGCCGCACGGTCACCCGCTCGCTCTCCGTGGAAGACAGGGGCGCGCCGAGGGTGCGGCACGCGCACATCACGAGGCGAGGCGGGTCTGTGCGCCCGTCCCATGCCTGACCCACGTAGAGCGTCGTGTCGTCGTCCCCCCCCGCGCGGATCCACTCGGCGCGCTCGGGGCGGAGGTCGTCGGGGAGGATCACCCGGTCACCATCGCGAGGGCCGCGTCCTCGTGCTGGGACGAGCCCCAGCGGTCCGCGTATCTCTGCGCAAGGTCCAAGCTCTCGCGGGCTCCCAGGATGTCTCCGAGGCGCGTGGCCCGGAGCGCGTCCTGCCACTGCTCGTCGATCGCGTCGAGCTCCGAGAGAGCGTCCTCGCTCGCGGTCGGCGCGGTGGCGCGCGCCATGTCGGAGGTGCGCTGGCTCGCCGCGCGGAGGACCGCCAGCTCTTCCGCGGCGCCGCAGATGGCGCTGTCGTGCTCGGCGTCGTCCCGCGTGACGAGCGCAGGGTCGTAGTGCATCGGCATCGCCATCAGGCCAAGGCCGGGAACGTAGGCGATCTTGCGGGCGGTCATGGTCAGTCTCCTCAACGCGGCAAGCCCCGCTGCAACGGGGCAGTCGGGGCGGGGCTTGCCGAGTGGGTGGCTAGAGGAAGCCGTCGTTGCTGTCCCCTCGGCTACGGGTCGGCTTCGGGACCTCTTTGATGGCCTCGCCCCATGCGCCATCTCGGAGGTCGAGAAGCTCCTGCGCCGCGAGGGCAGCGCTCGCCACGTCGTGCTTCGCGGCTGCGTCGTCGAACGCGACCATGAGCGCCGCGATGCGCGCCCCGACCACGATGGCGGCGCCTGGAGACGCGTAGGGTGTTCCGCGCGAGGTCGGCGGGAGGTACCAGCGCTGGATCGGGGTCGCGAGCGCCTGCTCCACCTCCGCCACGTGGACCGCGACCTCCGAGGAGATCGCGGCAAGCCGGGCGCGGGTGTCCCCGCCGAACAACAACTCCCCGGTCCACCACTCCGACCCATCGGAGGGACGCCCAACTTCGACCTGAACCCAGCGCCAATCGCGCGCCGGGACGTGGGCCTGGATTGTCCAAGTCATGGCTCAGCCACCCTCCGGCATGTCCGCGACCACGCCGCGGAGCGAGAGCATCCCGCTCCCCATCGCCGCCTCGAGGAGGGCCGTGGCCGCCTGCTTCGTCATCCCCGCGGCGACGAGCGCCCCCCTGGCGCTCACCCAGCGGTCGTGGATCTCGACGGTGCCGTACTCCTGCCCCGGGCTGTAGCGCAACTCGCCCCCGTCGCGGAGGACAGCACCGGCGCGACGCCGCAGGGCGGCGTACATCCGCTCCGCGTCGCGGTTCTCGCACCGCGCGACGTCGCGGATCGTGCGGGCCTCCTCTCGGGTCCGGAGCGCGGTGAGGTGGTAGCCGTCCCCGCGCTCGTGGTCCTCGACCTCCGCGAGGGGGCCTTGCTTCGCCGGAGCGTGGAGCGTGGAGCGCGCGGCCATGCCCCCGCAGGTCAGGCTCGCGCGAGTCACGAACGAGCCGTCGGGCTGCGCGCCCCACTGCGCCGCGTGGAGCGCAGACGCGAGGACCTCGCGCGTCTCCACCTGTCGGACGATCGCGGCATCCCACGCGGCGCGCTCCGCGAGCATGGCGTCTCCGTCGAGGGCGCGGTTGAACACGAAGGAGACGACGGCCTCCTTGGCGGCGACCGCCGCGGCATGCCGGGCGAGGAGGTGGTGGTCGACGTGATCGCAGGGCCAACCACCGCCCTCGACCGCGAGCCAGCCGGGGCAACTCCCGGGCGGGAGCGCCGTGGCCGCGCCGGACCGGCTCCCGTACGGCGCGCGCTGGTCGATGACCTTCGCGCGGGCCGCGGGGTCGGAGAAGCAGGTGCACCCGGGGGCGTGGATGTAGTCGACGATCGGTTCGGCGTCCTCGCGCCATCCGACGTGCGTCAACTCCTTGATGCCGGTCAGGTAGTAGCCTTCGGGCAGGACGGGCCTCGAGCACATGAAGTGCCCGTCGCAGCCTCGACCGGTCCTGCGGTTGAGGACGGTGCAGTCGTCGCACCAAGACTTGATCGAGACGGTCGCAGTCTGCTTGTTCATGACGAATCCTGTGGGGTCGAGCGGGTGCGGCCACCTGTTGGCCGTCCGTCGACTCCCTCACGTTAGGTGCTGTTTGCCGTTCGTCAACAGCCGATTGACAACGAGTCCTGAATTTCTTTCGACGCGCGGTCGAACAGCGGCAGGACCGTGGCCACCACCATCTTGCCGCGGAGGGGCCCTGGCTCGGTCGACCGCCCGACGATCAGCCGCAGTCGGGCGGCCCTTCGCCCACCGATCCGCGGGCCGACCCACTGCCACGGGTCCTCGACCCGATGCTCGGGCGACCGATGGCGGACCGGTTCGTGGGGGAAGCTCAGCGCCACCACCGCCCGAAGCTCGTCCATCAGGCGCAACCGCTCGGTCCACGAGGCGGGCACTCGGGAGAGGCGCCGCACCCGTTCGGCGTACCGCGCCACCGCGTGGTCGGTCACCTCGGGCATCTCCTCCGGCTGCGGGAGCAGCGTCACCTCCGACTCCGGCTCGACCGCGGCCACCGGCTCTCCCCGCGCGGCGTGCCCGTTCGCGGCGACCACCCTGCGCGCGGGAGCGCGAGCGGCCGCGTGGAAGACCTCGACCACCTCGCGCCGCACCGCCACCGGCCGGGCCGGGGGTCGGATCACCACGACCGGCGGCGACGGCGTGGGCGCCGAGTCCAGGCGGGCCCCATCCGGGAGGCGGGTGATCTGCACCTGCCCGAACCCGAACGCCACCCGCCCGCCCAAGCCCATCCCGCGCGCGGCGCACTCGAGGAGCCACAGGGCGGGCGCGTTGACGTCGAGCACCACCTGCCCCTCCCATCCGGCAGCGTGCATCCGGATCCCTCCCACGCCTCCCCGCAGCACATCCCGGCTCGGTTCGGTCCGGGCCTCGACCAGCTCCACGAGCACGTCCTCCCGCGCGAGCGTCAGGCCGATCCGCGGAGCGAGGGTGCAGGCGAGCGACGCGACGAAGTTCTGGGCGGTCGGGCGGGTGTGGTGGACCGCGCGGGATTGGTCCCGTCTCCCGTCCACCCGGACCGAGTGCTTGATCACGACCGGCGTCACCGTGTCGAGCCGGACGCGGTACCGCCCCGGGGCGATCGGCGGGGGCGGCTTCATCCGCGCGATCCAACTGCCGAGCGTGACCGTGTGCGCGGCGCGCCCGAGCCGCAGGGTCCACGGGCGCGCACGCAGCGTCTCGGCGTCCTCCGCGCGCGCGAACGCCACCACGACCGAGGAGGGCGAGGTCGACCGGTCGACGAACCGGATCGCCCACTCCGACAGGCGCGCGTGGCCCCGGCCGAGAGCGGCCGAGATCGACCCGTGGAGCGGGTTCATCGCGTGGAGAGTGAGCGCGCGCGGCGGGGACAGGACGATCGGCACCACGTGCGCGGGCAGGTGAACCGCGTCGCAGCGAGGCGACGGGAGCGCCCACGGATCCGACGGCGCCGGCGCCGGCGCCTTGGGGTCGGGGAGCACCTCGGGGAGCTCGGGAGAAGACGGTGCGGCCGGGGGGAGCACCTCGGGCACCGTGCCCTTGCGCTTGCGGGCCGCGACGATCTTGGCGACGTGCCGGGTCTTGTTCGTGGTGCACCACGTCTTGTTGCGCGACTTGCGCCGCGCGGCGGTGCACGCGAGCTTGCTGCACGCGCCGGGGCGACCGGCGAAGGGGTCTCCGCACACCTCGCAGGTGCTCGCGATCACCTCGCCTCCCTCCGGATGGGCGTACACGACGTCGCCGTCCTCGGTCATCCGGAGGATCTCCGCGCCGACCAGCGACACGACGGCCCGCCGGCGTCGTGGGGACGGTCGCCCCTCCGAGAACGCTGCGGGGTCACGCGTCTTGGCCAGCCACTCGTCGAGCCGCACCTGCACGGTCGCCACGGTCATTCCGTACCGGGCGGCGACTGAGGGCTCGAGCGCGGCCCGGTACCACCGGATCCGCTGCGCGATCACCGCGCACGGGGTGAGCTTGCCGTCGTCGCTGGCCTGCCGACAGATCCGCTGGATCGGGCTCTTTGGGGCGTACTCCACCCCGCACACGGCGCAGGCGCGCGCGTGCGCGGTCGCCTGGAAGGACCGGCGATTCCGGTTCGCCCACTTTCGCGAGCACTCCGCCTTGCCACACGTGACCTGGTTCGGGGTGCGGCGCGGCGCCGCCCCCTTGCAGATCGGGCAGGTGATCGGAAGGGCGGCAGGGGGCAGGTCGGGGAGGGGTGCTCCGGCGTCGGCGTTCGGAGCGGGGGACGAGTCGAGCATGCTGGTCAACGTGGGACTGACCAACGCGAGCGTCGAGACCCCTACTTGCGGGGCTTGCCGGCGTTGCTGTTCGCTGCGCCGCCGGGACGCGGGACCGCGGGAAGGCTCCCTGGCCGTCGGGTGCCACCGACCGATCCGGCGGGCTTCACCCGGGTCCCGGTCGTGCTGGCGGGCTTGCCGTCGTTGCTGTTCGCCGCGCCCCCACCCCCCCGGCCGCCCCCGCCCGCGGCAGCGAACCACATCCGGATCTCGGCCGGGGCCATCGTGTGCGTATTGTGCATGGTGTGCTCCTCGCGGGCAGCGTCACACGTACCCGAGGACCTCGGGACGGACCGCGGCGAGCTTGCGGAAGAGGGCGGGGTAGACGGCGCGGATCGCCGCCATCGCCCCGAGCGCGGCCACTTGATCGCCCATGATCGAGAGGTCGACCCGGAGCAGGTGCGGCGGGGTGGTGCCGCCCATGAACGCGTACGCGCGCTGGTAGTACGGGTGGATCGGGATCTCCCGGTCGACCAGGTAGGCGTACACGTCCTCGCCGGTCCACCACTGGATCGGACAGCACAGCACCTGCTGGTCCTGAGCGAACACGTGGTTGGCGCCGTACACGCGCGCTCGCATCTTGCGCCCGCGGCTCTCGTCCGCGCGCATCCCGCAGATCGAGCCCCGGGCCCCGCTTGCGTACGCGTGGGAGACCAGCATGTTGCCGCTCGCCACCACGCTCATGAACCGCGACCGCGCGCCCGCGAGCGAAGGCGTGTCCGACCGCAGGAGGTTCAGGGAGGTCGGAAACGCCGCGAGCAGATCCCACTCCGACCAACCGTCCACCGACGGCTGCGGGAGCGGGGTGTTGTACCGGCGGCACACGTCGCGCACGTGCTGCTCGAGCCCGGTCGGCACGATCACGTCCACCGCCCAGTCGAACCGCTCCCCGATCGCGCTCACCGTGGCGAGCGTGTCCGGGAAGTTGAGCGCCGTGTGCATGTAGGCCCACGGCACCTGCACCCCGAGCTCGTCGAGCAGCCCCGCGACCACCGCGGAGTCCTTGCCGCCGGAGAGCGCGAGGAAGAGCCCGGCGGTCCCCCCGGGAGCCTCGCTCAGGAAGCGGCGCGCCTGGTCGACCCGATGCTGGAAGCGCAGGGTCTTGGCGTGACGCGCCCAACCTCGGACGTAGCTCTCCCAGGAGGGACCCATCAGGCGGCCTCGGGGAGCGCTTCGGAGAGCGCCTGCGGGGTGGGCACCAGGCAGAGCGGGTGCGGTCCCCACGGGCGCCAGTACGGCGCGCGGATCGCCTGCACGCGCATCTCGTAGGTGTCCGGCACGAAGCTCGCGACGCGGAGCGGGCCCTCGGTGGTGACCGGGATCACCCGCTGCGGGCGGTTCCGCCACGAGAGCGAGCGATCCTCCGCGTCTTCGTCGATCTCCACCTGAAGGATCGCCCCGAGCGAGAACGCTCCGCCCCGGCCGATCGTGTGCATCCACGGGCGGAGCGCTTCGAGACGCTCCCGATCGGCCCGCACGTAGAAGTCCAGGTAGGGCGTGACCAGGGTCGAGATCGGCACCTGGAGAGCCTTGTGCTCGCCGTGGTTCGTCTGGACGCGGGGCAGGTTGAACGAGTCGTACTCGGGGCGGCGCCGGAGCACGTAGACGCTCTGCTTGTTCGCCCCCTCGGCGGGGATCCCCCACGAGCAGCACGCGATCGGCTCGCCGCCGACCGTCATGTGCTCGATCGGCGAGGGGATCACCACGTCGTCGGTGAGCCCGCCGAGCGCGTCGGACGGCGGGCCCTCGGCAGCGAGGGCGACCGCGACCGACTGCACGAGCCCCTCCATCTCAGCGAGGCCGTGGTACCCGATGAACGGGACGCGGCCGTGGAGCAGCCACACCCGCAGGCGCAGCGGCTCGGCGCGATCGCGCCGGCAACCGTACAGGTCGCCGACGCGCGCGAGCAGGTCTCTTTGATCGGGGCGCATCGGCGTCACCCGAACAGGTTCCCGTTGGGGTCCGCGCTCATCTGCGCCGACGTCGGTCCCGGGATCGGGGCCGTGGCCATCGCGCCGGGGACGGTCGGCTGGGCGAGCTCGAGCGGCAGGGGGCGCGCCTTGCCACCCCGCGCCTTCTTGGCCGGCGCACCACCGCCACCACCGTCGCCGCCCTCGGTCGGGGCGCCCTTCGTCCCGGTCGCCAGCAGGAACGCCCGCAGCGCGTCGCGGTTCTCGGCGACGTGGTCGAGGTAGGCCTGCGCCGACGGGAGCCCGGTCGGATCGCCGCCCGCGAGCAGGCTCGCCACCGTCTGGAACGGGCGCAGGTCGATCATGCCGTGCCCGTCGCGGGCCCGCGCGAACACCATCGCGTGGTCGGTGAAGCTGTCCACCACGTGCGCGAGGAATGACATCGCGAGTGGCGAGCAGTGCGGCTTCGGCATCAACCACCACAGCCACTGCGCGCCCTTCTTCACGACCTCGGCGGCCATGATCATCTGCGTGTCCTCGCCGCCCTCGAGATCCTTGTCGCGCATGCGGGTGTTCTGGATGAACGTGGTGAGCGAGCGCGCCGGCGGGAGCTTCGCCGCGAGGATCTCCGGCGTCGGGCACATCGCGGCCTCGCGACCGAGGATGCGCCGGACCGGGAAAATCACGTCGGCGTTCTCGGCGCACACGAGCACCATCGATCCCACCGCGATCGCGCCCTCGTAGAGCTGCTTGTTGTCGCCGGTCGTGTCGGCGTACGAGCCGCCGAGCAGATCGACGAGCTGGCAGATCCCCCGCACCGTGCGCCGTTGCTGCGGGTTCACCACCGAGGTGTCGGCGCCCTTGTCGATCGTCCCGCCGCTGGACATCGAGTTGATCCGATGCGGCGGGATCTCGAACTTGTCGCTGATCCCCGCGTCGTGCATCTGGATCCGGCACGCCTCGGCGCGGAGGTGATGGCGGAGCGCGTTGCCGCTCCCGTCCGGGACCTGCACGAACCGCCCGCGCACCGTGTCGAACTTGTCGAGCCGGCGGAAGTAGGTGGTGTTGCCCTTCGCGCCGGAGTCGGCGCCGTGGGCGATCTCGCTCACCGCGGTCACCAGAGTGATGTACGCCTCGGGCGCGTAGCTCATCTCCGGCGGACGCGCGACGAAGGTCCGCGGGCCGGCGTCGGCCTCGTCCTCGGCGGACCAGGCTTCGAGCTCGGCGTGGTCCGCGGCGCGCTGCTCGTCGGTCGCGGCGAAGGTGGTCACGTACGACACGATCGCGGGCGCGCTCTGCTCCACGACGCTCTGCACCGTGTCGTAGTCGAGCGCGCGACCGAGGGTCATCCAGGCGATCCGCGCGGTGGGCGACTCGGGCGCGGGCAGGGGCGTGAGCGACTCCGGCTGGTCGGGATCGCGCGGCCCGGGGAGCTCGGGCAGATTGCGACCGATCGCTCGCTCGGCACGGGCGAGGATCGGGCGCGGCACCTCGGCGTACGCCAGCATCGTCCGGCGCTCCTGCCCGTCGGCGGTGGTGAACAGGTACGGCTGAAGCCGCATGTGGAAGCGCGCCGCGACGAGCTCCAGGAACTTGTCGACGGTCGGGGCCGCTTCCCCCGCGCCGGCCTTCAGCGCGAGGACGTAGAGGCTGTTCGCCATCTCCGTCGGGATCTCGGACTTGCGGCTCTTCGGGATCTTGTCCCAGTCGATCCGCTTGTAGAGCCCGCGGAGCAGGCAGATCAGAAGCACTTCGGTGAGCTTGCGAGTCATCATCAGGGGAGGGTCTCCTTGGCAAACACGTCGGGGAACAGGGACAGAGCAATGGGCTTCGGCGCCTTCGCCCGCGGCGCGGAGGGCGCCTTCTTCGGGGGCGGGGGCACGGGGACCGCGGGCGACGGGTCGACGGCGGGGACCGGCGCGGCCTCGAGCTTCGGCGGCAAGTCCGGGATCGGCACGAGCTCGACGAACAGGTCCCACCACGGCGCGGTCGTGTGGTCGCGGATCTCCCGCTCGCACACCGCCCACGCGGCGCGGAACTTCTGCACGGCGGCCGCCGCCTCGGTGGGCGCGAGCCACTTCGGTGCGCGGGTGGAAGGGCAGCGCGCGCGGGTGAGGGCGTCACGGATCTCGGTCACCCCCATCCCGATCGCCCGGCCGGCGACCACCGCCGGAAGGACCGCGCCACGCAGCCGCCACCACAGCGGCACGTCGATGATCACACCGTCGCCGTCGTCGATCTGAAGGTGGTAGCGGGTGGCGCTGTAGCTGATCTCCGCGAACGGCGCGGTGGCCTTCGCCTGGAGTCGCTCGAGCAGATCGGGGGGTCGGGGAGTCCCGGCCGGCAGGGCGCCCAGCAGGGCCCGGTGCCCGGCGGACTCGCCCCCGTGGTCGAGGCCGTACTTCGGCAGGCACGCCACGAACGGCGGCGGGGGCGGGTGAAGCAGCGCGATCATCGTGTCGGGCTTGCGGTGAAGCCACGGCTTCGAGCTCGGCCAGTCGGCCGGACGTGGGATCGGGCGGAACGGAACGAACCAGATCCCGCCGGTGCCCCGCTCGTCGGCCACCCGGGCGAAGAAGCAGGCGCACCGCAGCGCGAGCGTCTTCGCCGACCAGGCGCAGGCGACGCACAGCCGGTCACCGCCGACCGCGAACAGGCGGTCACGGGCGCGCGTCGCGAGGAAGTTGGAGGAGAGGACGTCGTCCACCCGGTAGTCGGCCGGGGAGGCACCGCAGGAGGCGCACCGGGTGGGAGCCGCCGCCGGGCAGGCCGGGAGCGCCGCTCCCTCCTTGCCGACCGGGAGCGGGCAGCCGGCGGCGCGCCAGAGGATGTGGGAGGGCCGGGGGAACAGGGGGGTCGGGAGGTCGGGAACAGGAAGAGGGGAGGACACCCGGACTACGTGCCGCCCCGATCGGCGAGTGTCAAGCTTGGCACTGACCGATGGTCGCCGTGAGGGAAGCAGCGAGGGAGAACGCCTGCGGCTCCCCGGTGGGGCTGTACTCGGCACGGATCCGGAGCGAGGGACGGCCGAGATCCTCGCGCGGCGTCACCACCTTGCAGCGCCGGCACACGAGCGGCTGTCCCTTGTTCTCGATCGAGCCGATGTGGCCGCAGGCAGCGCAGGCCCCGAGCGCGCACATCCCCCGCCCGCCCGAGCAGGGCACCGGCTCGATCTCCCACACTCGCCCGAGGACCAGACTGTGCTGGCCCGGCTCCTGCCACTCCCCGGTGGGCGCGGACCCGTTCGGGACAACGTCGAGCAACTCCGCGACACCGACCAGGTGTCCGCCGAGCTCGAACACCTGCTTGAGCGTGAACGGGTCGGGCTTTCGGCTGTTCCACCGGAACCACGGCTCCTCGCGCACCGACCGGTGAACCATGATCGCCTCGTCCTTCTTGTCGAGGGCCGTGACCTTCGAGGCCCCAAACGCGAACAGACCTCGCCAGCCCTTGATCCGAGATGCGACGCTGGCGGCTCTGTTCTCGTGTCTTTTTGTACTCCAAAGCAGGTAGAGCCACCACGGGGGCAGAAGGGTGATGCCCGCGCGGGGGAGGGGGAGGAGGAAGGTGGGCTGTTCGGGGGTGGTCATCATCGGGTCTCGGGGGACGGGGAGAGCTTCGGGCGGATGTAGACGACACGGGCGTACGATCCATCTCTCCGGATGTCGCGGGCCAACCACACGGCTTTCCACCAGGTGAGGCGCATGGGCTTGCGCTTCGCCGTCGGGCTGCCAACGCGGACCGAGTAGCGCCTCTCGTCGCTCTCGTGACGGGCGCGAAGCTCCGCGGCACGAGCCGTCAGCCAGCGGTGAACCTCGGCGCGACTGGCGGTCGGAGGTGGGTAGTGGATCGGGGCGAGCATGGGAGTCAGCCCGCGGTCGACGGCAGGACAGGCAGGCTCTTCTTGCCCTTCGTCTCGTCGCTCTGGAACAGCACCCCCGGCGCGTCCCGCAACGCCGCTCGCGCGACTGGGGTCATCCCGTCCTGGTAGAGCAGGTAGCGGTGCTTCGATGCCTCGCCCTCAAGTGCCTCATGGACACGCTGGTACAGCGCAGCGGCGTAGTCACTCCAGTAGTTCCGCGCCCCCGGTCCCTCGAACAGCATAGACAGCACCTTGCGCTCCGGGCTCGTCTCCCGATAGCCCTCCGCGACGCTCCTCCAATTCGCTCGGTCGTTGAAGGGCTCGCTCCACACCGTCTCGCAGCGCTCCGGCCGGATGGCCTCGACGAGCCGCTCCACGCCGTTGCCCGCGAGCACGTCGGGGAACACCGGGCAGAGCATCCCGAACGTGGGGACGCCCGCGTCCTGAAGCCGGTGGAGCGCGCGCACCCGAGCGGACGGGGAGGACGTCCCGAGCTCGACCTTGCGCGCCCACGCGTCGTCCAGGGTGCCGATCGACAGGCCGACCACGAAGCGGCCCGGGTGGGCCTTGAACAGGTCAATCCACTCGGGCCGCCCCACGTAGTCGAACTTCGTGAGGACGCGGATCCGGAAGGCGGTCCGCGCGAGCACGCTGTCGAGCGTCCGGCGGGTGAGCCCGGACTTCACCGCCCACGGCGAGAAGGCGTCGGTGAGCTGCGAGAACATGAGGGTCTTGCCGTGGCCCCACGAGCCGCTCTTCGGCTTCGTGCGCAGTTGCTCGTCCAGCCGTTCCTCGAAGTCGCGGTAGCGCAGCGTCAGGCCCGAGCCGCCGGGGTAGATGCGCTCGCCGGTCTGTTGCTCCGTCTCGTCGGCGAAGCGCTCTCGGTTCACACGCATGTGCGTCGTCGTTGGACTGGAGCAATAGAGGCACTGGCCTTCACAGACACCAAGGATGTCCAGGTGCCTGTCGGCCAACTCCTTCTTCTGGAATCCGGGGGAGTCCTGGATCGGCTTTTTGAGCGCGTCGATGTACGCGGCCTTGATCTTCACTTCGACACCTCCGCTTTCGGTGCCACGTGCTCCTCCCATCGCTCGCGGAGGTCTGCGAGATCGACCCCTTCCGGGATGCGGCAGCCGTACAGCAGCACGTTGATTGACTGGCCCATCACCGCACCTCCGGTCGCATGAGGTCTAGGTGCAGAGCGCGGCGGGCGATCTCGCGCTCGACGCGGACGTTGGGTGCGTAGCACGTCGCCTCGACAAGCCTCTCGAGGACGGCGCGGGGGAGCGCGACCTGGTCGGCGGGGGCGGGGGGCGGAGACGCATCCGAGGCGGCCGGACCGAGGCCCTCGTTCGCGTCGTGGCCGGCCACGGCGTGGGGCGCCTCGCCGCGGGAGGCGCGGAGGAGGGCGGCGGTCATCATGTCGACCATCCACTCGGGCGCGCCGATCCTATTGCCGATCGCGAGCCCGATCCGGTTGAACATCTCTCGACAGAGCGGTCCGGCCATCGCCCGCGCCTGCTCCCCGGTGAGCCTTGGCCGGCTGGCGAGCGTCGCTTCGAGCGCGTCGCACACGTAGTGCACGCTCTCGCCCTCTGCGCCGTCGTTGCGGAAGTTTTCGCGCAGAAAAGCGACCACGGCCGCGGTGCGCTCGGGGCCGATCTGGGGATCCGGCCGGCTGGCGTCCACGGCGCGCATGCGCTTCGCCGCATCGCGATAGCAGTCGCCGCGATCGTGATCGATGAAACCGCGCTCTTGCGTGTACGCAGCCCGGTCAAACTCACGCGCAAGAAGCTCAATCGGGCTCTCCGCCCGCGCTTCGAGGCTCGCATCGGCGGCGGGCGTGGGGCGGGCGGCGCTCTCCTTCTCGACGTCGAGCAACTCCTCCAGCCGCTCGATCGCCCCGTCGTGCGTCGTCTCGCCCAACGTGTCGCGCACCGCGCGGGCTAGCTCGATGTCCAGCGCGGCGCTGTCGGCGTGGGGTCGGGCGGCAAGCTCGGCGCGGAGGCCCTGTGCCTCGCCTTTCAGCGACACGACTTCGAGGTGCGCCGCGTGAAGCTCGATGCGGATCTTCTCGTTCTCCGCTTGCAGCGCGCGGACCTCG
>ERZ869921.539-NODE-539-length-22034-cov-6.972610_pt1 | contig 22034 bp, 39 predicted proteins | sample MGYA00579310_ERZ869921 | MGnify/ENA primary metagenome ERZ869921 (study PRJEB32216, sample SAMN09231816) | wastewater metagenome | place: USA: Maryland | collected 2016-06-21 | study: EMG produced TPA metagenomics assembly of the PRJNA472060 data set (Reclaimed...
GAAGCTGCGCCGCTGGCTGTACCGCGGCGGATCCGGTCTCGGCCACGTCCAGGCGGTGCGCCGCCCTCGCCGCATCCCGCGGCGCGTGGTGAACGTCGCCCTGGGCCGCCGCGTGGTGCGGCGTATCTGGCGCTGACCTGTCCAACCCCCAACCCGAGGAGCAACACCCCCACCATGAACACCGCAACGAATGACCTGCCGCCGGACGACGACCTGCCGCCGGAGCTGGCCCCCATCGAGGAGGAGCCGTTCAGCGACGAGGCGCTGGCCGCCCTGCTCGACTCGCCCGACGCCGCCCACCTGTTCCCCACGGTGGCCGCCGCCGCGGCCTACTCGATCCCCGACGACGGCCAGGCCGATTGGGCGCTCCGCAAGCTCGCCCGGGCGAAGGCCGAGCGGGGCGCCATCGACGCGCAGCACCGGGAGTACCTGGCGCCGATCCAGGCGTGGTACTCCCGCCAGCTCGCCGCGACCCGGGTCGATGCTCGGATCGCCCGGTGGGAGGCCTTGCTGGAGGACTACGCCCTCCGGCGCCGCGAGGAGACCAGCGAGGCGACCGTGTGGCTGGCCGCCGGTTCGATCTCCACGACCGCCAGCAAGGCTCGCCCGACGATCGCCGACCCCGAGGCCGTGGTGGCGTGGGCGCAGCAGTTCTACGAGGGAGACGATGATCTCGACGCGGTGGTGAAGGTCACGAGCGCCCCCATGATCGGCGAGATCAAGAAGCGCGTCTCGCTCGCCGAGAAGCCGGTCTCCGAGACGATCGTGTGGAAGCTCGAGTGCGGCCACGAGGTCACTGACCACGGCCACGAGCTGTCGCCGCCGGAGGAGCCGCGGGAGCTGTCGCTGGACTTCTCGATCCCCTGCCACGCCTGCGGCGACCCGATCGAGGGCGTGCCCGACCGGGCCGTGGTGGGCGGGGAGGTCGTGATCGTCTCGCGTCCGGTGGTGCTCGACGCCGCCGGGGAGGAGGTCCCGGGCCTCGAGGTGGAGCCGGGATCGGTGTCGGTGAAGCTCTCGCCCGGGGCGCGGCGGTGAGCCGCCGGGCGCAGCTCCGCCGCGAAGCGCGCGGCGATGCTGATCTAGATCCCGGGCTGAAGGCGGCCGAGCAGGCCCTGGCCCGGGTGGACCAGGGCCTCGGCCTCGGGGTGGTGCCGCTGACCCGGGAGCGGTTCCGGGAGGGCGAGCGGTCGTCGCGCCGGGACACGAAGCCGGACATCGCGGCGAAGGCGGCCCGCAACCGGGCGAAGGGCAAGGCGGCCCGCCAGGCCCGCCGCAAGGGGCGGAACCGGTGAGCCGGGACATACCGCTACCGGACCCGGAGATCACCGGCCCGTGCGTCGAGGTCGGCCCGGCGGTCATGTACCCGGTGGACGGGAACTACGGCCCGGCCCGCGAGGTGTGCATGCGGTGCCCGGCGCGGGACGACTGCCTGGAGCACGCCCTGGCGGTGCGGGAACCCGACGGCATGTGGGGCGGCGTGGACCCGCCCGGCCGGGAGCGGATCCGCCGCCAGCGCGTGCTGGCGCGCACGCAGCCGCAGGGGGTGCTCGATGTCGGATGGCTCTAGCCCGATGGCGCAGGCGGCCACCGACGCCGCCGCGGGCCTCTCGATGCTCCTCGACCTCGTGGAGCGCCTGGGGGACACGCTCGTCCCCGCCGTGGTCGGCTACCGGGCCACCCTGCTCGGCCAGGACTTCAGTCCAGAGGCAGCCGAGCAGATGGCCGTGGCGCTACACGCGGCGCTGATCGCTGGAGCCTTCACCGGGAGCGGTGATGACGAGGCGTAGCTCCACGGTGCGGCTCCTCGTGATGGGCCGAGACCTGCCCTACGACTGGCGCGACGAAGATCGCCGCGCCGTACCCAACCCGGCTAAGGTCGGGTGTACCCCGATCCCAAGGAGGACCCCATGACCGACACGATCGACACCACCGCGGAGGAGACCCCGCCCGCCGACGAGGCTCCCGAGGCCGAGCAGGCCAGCGAGGAGCAGGCCCCCGACGAGGAGTCGGTGGCCGACGAGCTGCCCGGCTGCTCGTGCGGCGTCGGCGACAAGCCGCGCACCTACCACGACGACGACTGCGCGGTGTGGGAAGGCGCCTACGTCCGCCCCGACGACAAGGCCCCGGCCGCCCTCGAGGTGGCCGCCGACGCCCCTCCGGCCGCTGCGGTCGTCCCGGGCCTGGCCCCGGAACTGCCGATCATCCCCGAGCGCAAGGAAATGAACGACCTCGCCTCGATGGCGGTCATGCTCGCCCACGCGGACGCCGTGCCCGTCGCCCTCCGCCAGAAGCCAAACGACGTGTTCCTGGTGCTCCTCACGGCGCGAGACCTGGGCGTGTCGCTGACCACCGCGCTGCGGGAGTTCCACGTCATTGAGGGCAAGGTCACCTTGTCGCCGAAGTCGAAGCTGGCGATGGTGCGGACCTCCGGGCTGGGCCGGGTGTGGCCGGATCCCGGCAACGATGCGGAGTCGGCCACCTGGCACGCGACGCGCGTCGACCAGCCGGGGCAGGTGTGGTCGTACTCGTTCACGATGGACGAGGCCCGGCGGATCACGCAGAAGGGGAAGCTGCTCTCCGAGAAAGACAACTGGAAGAACTACCCCAAGCGCATGCTTTCGTGGCGTGCCGCGGGCTACCTGCTCGATGACATCTTCCCGGAGGTCGGGACGGGCCTCTACTCGCCCGACGAGCTGGGCGCCGTCACGAACGAGGAGGGCGAGCCGATCGAGGTGGCCGCCGTCGAGGTGCCGCAGGGCATGCGCAACGGCCGCCGAAGCTCCTCCGGCGGATCCGGCCAGGGCGCTCCGGAGGAGGAGCCGCTGGACGAGGAGACCGCCGCGGAGCTGACCGCCCGGCTGGCCGCCGTGAAGGCGGTCCCCGACGCACACGAGGAGCTGAAGGGGTGGTGGGCCGAGCGTCAGCTCCCCCCGGCCCGGGCCTTGCCCCGGGCGAAGTCGGCGATCGTGTTCGCTCGGCTGAACGCCCTCGAGACGAAGCACGGAATCTCGGCCGCTGCGGCCTCTCCTGCGGCGCCTGCCGCCACGGCAGCCGACGGCGCTCCCGCAGCAGCGGCGGACGCTCCTGCGGCTCCTGCGGACGATTCCGAGGCGACCCCGGCCCCGACGCCGGAGACCCTGGCCCGCATGGCTGGGCTGCTCGAGGAGGGCGACGTGATCGCCTGGCTGATCGAGAAGGCCAAGATCACCGGCCGGGACCGGTTCGTGGCCTACGCGGCCGAGCACGAGCTGGACCTCCCGGACGGCAACCTCCAGGCCCTGCGGCGCTGGTGGTGCGAGCAGGAGGTGGCCCGCATCGGCGGCGCCCTGTACCACCCGTTCCTGCTCGCGGTCCTCGGCACGGCGGCCCACGGGCGAGGCGACGACGCGTGAGCGCCGAGGCCACCGGCTGGGTCTACCGGTTCTCCCCCTACACCGGGGTCCGGTTCACGATCCACCACGCCATCGCCGACAGCGTGAACGATCAGAACGCCGACGAGTTCTGGATGCGCCAGGGGGTGCTCGCCCGCAAGGCGCGCACCACCCGCGGCACCGTGAACGCCGCGCTGGCGACCATGATCGAGGAGGGGTTCCTGGTGCTCCTCGAGGAGCGTCCCGGCGGCGCCAACCGCTACCGGTTCCTGTACCCCGAGGGCGTCGCGCTGGTCTACGACCCGCGGTCGGGGGTGCGCGCTGCCCGGACATCGGGTGTCGGCTCTGGCGACACCCGGGTGTCGGCTACGGCGACAGGGGGTGCGCGCTCTGCGGACACAGAACCCAAGGGGAACCCAATGGGTGAACCCAAGGGGGAACCTGCCGACCTCGCCGGTCGGCTGGACGCCGAGCTGCCGCTCGGTGACTCGGCTCCGCCGGAGGATCCGAAGGCCACCGCCAAGAGGATCACCGACACCGCGTGGGAGGCCCGCACCCCTCGGCCGACGACGCCGTGGATCGCGACGCGCCGCATGGTCGAGAAGTTCCTGGCGGCCGGGTGGCTGGAACGGGACATCATCGCCGCTCTGGCCGCGGCGCCCACCTGGACGACGGGCGCGGTGGAGTACCAGCTCCGCAACCCGCGGCGCTCCTCCGGGCCGGGGCCGCGCCAGCAGGTGGCCGAGCACCGCGACGCCCCGGAAGGGCGGGTGGAGTTGTGAGCGAGCCGACCCCCATCGCTGGCTCGGTGGCCGCCCTGCGCGCTGCCCTCGAGGCCGGGCGCCCTGGCCCGACGACCGAGATCGACCCGACGCCCGACGACGGCGAGGACGAGGAGACGATGGCCGAGATCCGGGCGGGCGGGTTCGCGCAGGCCCGGGCGATCCGGTGGGCCAAGGTCGCCCCGTCTCGGTTCGCCGATGCCGAGCTGGACGACTTCCGGGACCGTGCGATCTACCCCGACCTCGTGGAGTGGGCGCACGCCCCCCGGGGCCGGAACCTCGTGCTGTTCGGCCCGATCGGCGTGGGCAAGTCCCGGGCCGCTCTGGCCGCGTGCCGCCCCGGCCACGACGCGGGCCTCGAGGTCCGGTATCACCTCGTGGCCGAGGCCCTGGACCTGCTGCGCCCCGGCGGCCCCGATGACGCGCTGGACACGCTCGCCGAGTGCGACCGCCTGGTGTTGGACGACCTGGGCACCGAGCGCCCGACGGACTGGACGGCGGAACGGCTCGGGATCCTGATCGACCGGCGCTGGCGCGAGGAGCGCCCGACGGTGGTCACGGCGAACCTGGAGCTACACCGCGACGACGCCCGGAATCAGCTCCTGGGCGCCCTCGGGCAGCGGTCCTACTCCAGGATCGTCGGCGACGGTGCCGTGGTGCTCCGGATGACTGGACCTGACCTGAGGAGGCGCAATGCCGGTGACGAGTAACGACCCGATGAGCGACGACGCCCCGGCGGTCCCGGTGGGCGGCTGCGCCCGCTGCGGCGGTGACGGCATGGTCCAGGTCAAGGCCGCGTACGCCGAGCGCAAGCACCCCGGCGACCTGGCCGCGCTGGCGCTGGCGGTGGCCGAGGTGGACGGCCGGATCCAGGCGCACGACGAGCAGCCTCCGCCGACCGACCCGGCTGGCCTGCGGGCCTACCACGGCGAGCGGGAGGCCCTGACCGTGGAGCGCCAGGCGGCCTACGACGCGTGGGACGATCTCGACTCCCGTCGCCGCCACGCCGAGCAGGACGTGTACCCCTGCCCGGCGTGCCGCGAGAGCCTGTTCATGCGCTGGACCCACGGCTGCCTCGAGGCCGACCACCACGCCACCACCTGCGAGCGGTGCCTGGCGGTGCTCGGCAAGACCGAGGCCGCCCGCCACGACCGCCACGCCTTCCCCGGGCAGACGGTGAAGTGAGCGCCCACGAGCCGGACCACCCGGCGCCCTACTCGGCGTCCGTGCTGGCGGTGCTGGAGCTGATCCTCCAGGAGGAGACCGAGCGCCAGGGCCGTCGGCTGCGCGTGCTCGACCCCTTCGGCGGGGTCGGGCGGATCCACCTCCTCGAGGAGCACGCCGACACGTTCTCGACGGAGATCCAGCACCGGTGGGCGAGCACCGTCCCGGGCCGGAGCATCACGGCGAACGCCCGGCACCTCCCGGTGGCGACGCGCTCGGTCGACATCATCATGACCTCGCCGTGCTACGGGAACCGGATGGCCGACACCTACGACGGCTCCGGCGACCGCTGCACCGCGCCGGGCTGCGACGCCGGGAACGTCGGCGACGCCAGCCCTGACGGGTGGGTCGACTGCGAGACCTGCATGGGGTCCGGGTTCGCCGTGTCGAAGCGGTACACCTACACGATCGCTCACGGCTCGAAGCTCCACCCGGACAACGCCGCGGCCGGGATGCATTGGGGCGCCGGGAAGCGCGGCGACCGGTACCGGGAGCTGCACCGCGCCGTGTGGCGCGAGTGCTACCGGGTCCTCCGGCCCGGCGACCTCGGCCCCGACGGCGAGGGGCCTCGCGAGCGCGGCGGCCTGTTCGTGCTGAACGTCTCGAACTTCTACCGGGGCGTCGGCCCGAAGCACGACCGCCGCCAGGAGATGCAGCTCGTGACCGAGTGGCACCTGGACGCGCTGCTGCGGCTGGGCCTCGTGGTCGTGGAGGCCCGCCGGGTGACGACGCCGCGCATGGGCAACGGGGCGAACCGCGACGCCCGATGCGAAGCTGAGACCGTGCTGGTGTTCCGGCGCCCCGACCTTCCACCGACTCGACCCCAGGGGGTTCTCCTCGATGCCTAAGCAGATGCCACGCCGGATCGAGTACCTGCCGCTGGGCGAGATCCAGCGGGCCGACGAGAACCCGAAGGGCCACGACGGCGAGGGCATCGCGGCGTCGATCGACCGGCTGGGCTACGTCGAGGCCGGGGTGATCGACGGCCGCACCGGGAAGCTGCTCGGCGGCCACGGCCGCCTCGAGGTGCTGACGGCGCGCAAGGAGGCCGGGCAGGATCCGCCCGACGGCGTGGAGGTGCGGGCCGACGGGGAGTGGCTGGTCCCGGTGCAGACCGGATGGTCGTCAGCGGACGACACGGAAGCCGACGCCGCGGCGCTGGCCCTGAATCAGCTCACCATCGCGGGCGGCTACCAGGAGGACCCGCTGACCGCCATGCTGGCCCGCCTGGCGTCGACCCCGCGGGGCCTCGCTGGCACAGGGTTCGGCCGCCGCGACCTCGCCTCGATGCTGCGGCGCGGCGACACCCGCGGCACCGCCGACGGCGAGGCGGACGACGCCGACCTCGACCCCGAGCCGGTCCGGTTCTGGCTGATCGGCTGCCCGGCCTCGCTCGTGGACCGCATGGCCCCGCTGGTGGCCGCCATCGCCGAGGCCATCCCGGAAGCCACGATCTCGCAGGAGACGCCACGGTGACCGCCACGCCCCGGCACCAGCAGCTCTACTCGTCGCACTTCGAGACGAAGGTGGTGCTGCGCCGCCAGGCCCTGCTCGACCTCCCGGATCCGCTGCGGGTGCTCGACGCCTACCACGGCCAGGGCGAGGTGTGGACCGAGGTGGCCCGGCGGCTCGATCGACCGGTGGAGGTCGTCGGCATCGACAAGGCGCCCGGCGAGGATTCCCCGGCGGTGCTCCACGGCGACAACCGGAAGGTGCTCCGGGCGATCGACCTCGACCGGTACTCGCTGATCGACCTGGACGCCTACGGCATGCCGACCGAACAGCTCCGGATCGTGGCCGACCGGGCGCCGCACGTCCCGGTGATGGCGACCGTGATCCAGCACACGATCGGCCCGCTGCCCCGCACCATCATGCGGGACCTCGGCATCCCCGCTATGCCCGACAAGCGGACCGGCGTCTACGTCCCGATCCGCTGGGACATCTGGTGGTGGTGGTGGGTCGCGCAGCTCGGCTACACGCACCGCTCTGGCGTCCGCTTCGCCGAGGGGATGACGAAGTGGTACGGGCTGATCACGCGGCCCGCCCCTCCGAGGCCAGCCGACTAAGGTTGGCCTTCAGACCTGCCCTACCTACCCAAGGAGACACGATGGACAAGACCAAGATCCGGTGGTGCGAGCACACCTGGAACCCGTTCTCGGGCTGCTCGAAGGTGTCGCCCGGCTGCGATCACTGCTACGCCGAGACGATCGCCACCTCCCCCCGGTTCGCCGGGAACTTCCCGAACGGGTTCGAGCCGACGTACAAGCCGCACAAGGTCGGCGAGCCTCGCCGCTGGCGTGCCCCGGCCCGGGTGTTCACGAACTCGATGTCGGACTTCTTCCACGCCGACTTCTCCGACGAGCAGCGCGACGCGTGCTTTGCGGTCATGCTCGAGGTGGACCGCCATCACTACCTCGTGCTGACGAAGCGCCCGAAGGCCATGCACGCGTACGTGATGGGCTGGCTGGAGCGCCAGGGCCTCGAGGAGGTGCCCGGCCACATCTGGCTTGGCGCGTCGGTCGAGTCGGACCGCTACACCTGGCGAGCTGACTGGCTGCGCAAGATCCCGGCGCTGGTCCGGTTCCTGTCCTGCGAGCCGCTGCTGACCCCGCTCCCGTCGCTCGACCTGTCGGGGATCGGCTGGGTGATCGTCGGTGGCGAGTCCGGCAAGGGCTACCGGCCGATGCCCCACGAGTGGGCGATCGACCTCCGGGACCGCTGCGCCGAAGCCGAGGTGGCGTACTTCTTCAAGCAGTCGGCCGCCTGGCGGACCGAGATCGGCATGGACCTCGAGGGCGAGCGCATCGAGGAGTACCCCCTGGCGCACCCCACGACCGGCGGGCCGCTGGTGCTCGGCCGGTACGTCGGCCGCCACGGCCAGGAAGCCGCGGCGGAGGATGACCTCCTCGCCGAAGGTCTGTTCGCCGAGTCGCCCGTGCGGATCGGGTGATGGTCCGAGCGATCACGCTCCGGCCGCCGTGGGCGCAGGCCGTCGTCCGCTGGGGCAAGTTCACCGAGAACCGCGGGACCGGGTTCCCGTCGACCTACCGGGGGCCGGTGCTGATCCACGTCGGCTCCACCTGGAGCAAGCGCGGCGGCCTGGACCCCCGCATGCTGAAGGTCGCGCGGCAGGCGCTCGTGCCGTCGGCTTGCTCGTGGCCGCCCGGGCCGCTCGCCCCGAAGGATCTCCCGGAGCGCCAGGCGGTGCTCGGCGTCGCCGAGATCGTGGACGCTCACCCGGCCACCGAGGCATGCTGCGCGCCCGGCGGCGGCTGTTGGCCGTGGGGCGAGATCGAGTACCAGGCCGCGGACGGCAAGCTCCAGGGCAACGTGACCCACGTCGTCCTCGAGGAGGTGCGGGCCACCCGGCACCCGGTCCCGACGCCCGGGCGCCTCGGCCTCTGGACCCCCGCGGCGTCGCTGGTCACCGCGGTGTCGGACGCCCTGATGCCCGAGTGCCGGAGCTGCGACGACGGCGCGTGCGGCTGGTGCTTCGGCGGCTGGCCGGGCCTCCCGCTGGGGTGCGGCTGCCACACCTGGGACGAGACCCTGCTCGGCGAGGCCTGCCCGCGGTGCTCGGGACCTCTGGCCCTGGTGCGGATCTCCACCCCGGCGCGGCTCGATCCACCGTTCGAGATCGTGGCGTGCGGCTCCTGCTCGTTCGAGCGCGAGCCGTGAAGCGCGGCGGGTCGCTGCGGTCCCGCTCGCCGCGCACCGCTGGCCGACGGGAGGCCATCGCCGAGGCCAGCGTCCAGGCGCTCGAGCGGGACCGGTACCGGTGCCAGGCGGTCGGCCTGGTGGCGCACGAGTGCAGCGAACGCCGGGGCGTGGATCCGCACCACCTGATCTCGAAGGGCGCCGCGCCGGAGCTGGTGGCCGAGGTCGCCAACCTCGTCGCCGTGTGCCGCCGGGCGCACGACTGGATCGGCGACCACCCCGAGGAGGCCCGGGAGCTGGGCCTCTACGGCCGGTGGGGCGATGACCTCGCCGAGCTGGCTCGCACCCGGGACCGCAGGCGGCTAAGGTAGCGGGACCTGCTGACCTCCCAAGGAGCACCCCGTCATGACCACCTTCACCCCCACCAGCGAGCAGCGCGACGCCCTCCGGCTGTTCGAGACCGGCGAGTCCCTGGCGATCGAGGCCGGGGCCGGGACCGGCAAGACCTCCACGCTGAAGCTCCTCGCCGCGTCGGCGCCGCACCGCCAGGGCCAGTACCTCGCGTTCAATAAGGCCATTGTCTCCGACGCCGCCGCATCGTTCCCCGAGTCGGTCGCATGCAACACCGCACACTCGCTCGCCTACCGCGGCATGGGGTTCCGGTACCGGGGGCGGCTGAACGGCAAGCGCATGCGGAACGAGGACATCGCCCGGGTGCTCGGCATCGACCCCTTCGTGGCCGTCACCGCCGCCGGGGCGAAGCGCCTGGCCCCGGGGTTCCTGGCGGGGCTGGTCATGCGGTCGGTGTCGATCTTCTGCACCACCGCCGACCCCGCCCCCGAGCAGCGACACGTCCCCTACGTCGAGGGCATCGACCTCCCCGACTCCGAAGGCGGCCGGGGCTGGTCCAACAACCTCCTGCTGCGCCGGACCCTGCTGCCCTACATCGAGGCCGCATGGGCCGACCTCCAGCACGACGACCGGGACGGCGGCGGCAGGCTCCGCTTCGGCCACGAGGTCTACCTGAAGCTCTGGCAGCTCTCCGGCCCCCGCATCGCCGCCGACTACATCTTGTTCGATGAGGCGCAGGACGCCAACCCGGTCATGCTCGACATCGTGCGCCAGCAGACCCACGCGCAGCTCGTGTTTGTCGGCGATAGCCAGCAGGCGATCTACGGGTTCACCGGCGCCGTGAACGCGCTCGCCAACGTGCCCGCCGATCACCGGACGTTCCTCACGCAGTCGTTCCGGTTCGGGCCTGCGGTGGCCGAGGCGGCGAACCTCGTCCTGGAGACGCTGGACGCCGAGCTGCGGGTGAAGGGCCTCCCGTCGATCCCCTCGAGGGTCGAGGCCGTCGCCGACCCCAACGTGATCCTGACCCGCACGAACGCGAAGGCCGTGGAGCTGGTGCTCGGCGCGCTGACCCGCGGGAAGCGGGTGGCGCTCGTCGGCGGGGCCGAGGAGGTAGTGCGGTTCGCCGAGGCGGCGCAGTCGCTCCAGGAGGGGCGCCCCACCTCACACCCCGAGCTGGCGTGCTTCGGCTCGTGGGGCGAGGTCCAGGCCTACGTCGACCAGGACGAGAACGGCACGGACCTCCGGCTGCTCGTGCGGCTCTGCGACGACTTCGGCCCGCAGGTCATCATCCAGGGCCTGGGGCGCACGGTGCGCGAGGAGGGCGCCGACCTGATCGTGTCGACCGCCCACAAGTCCAAGGGCCGCGAGTGGGACACGGTGCGCCTGGCGGACGACTTCCCCGACCTCCAGGAGGACCCGGCCCCCGAGGAGCTGCGGCTGATCTACGTCGCCGCCACCCGCGCCCGGCTGGTGCTCGACGTGAAGCGCGTCCCGCTGTTCGCCGGGAAGGCCGCGGCACCGCAGGCGGTGGCCCGGTGAGCGACCCGGCGGACCTGCTCCTGCGGGTGTCGGGCACCCCGGCCCCGCAGGGCAGCAAGTCGGGGTTCATCGTGACCCCCAAGGGCGGCAAGCCGCGGGTGGTCATCACCGACGGCAAGAAGGGCAGCCCGGGGAAGCTGGCGCTGGACAAGTGGCGCGAAGCGGTGTCGGCCGCGGGCCGCGACTGGATGCGCGCCCACGACGATCCGCCGCTCCTCGATGGCCCGCTGATCCTGTGGGCCACGTTCTGGCTCCCGCTCCCCTCCACGGCCCCGCGCTGGCGCTGGCTGCCCTGGAGCAAGCCGGACGCCGACAAGCTCCTGCGGGCCACCCTGGACGGCCTCTCGAAGGTGGTCTATGCCGACGACGCTCGAGTGGTGGAGCTGCACGTCCGCAAGCTCTACGCCCTCGGCCGCGGCCCGGGCGCCGTGATCCGGATCCGCCCCGTCGGCGAGCTGGAGCGCGAGCTGGGAACCGCCTGGGTAGCCGCCGGATGCCCGCTCGACGCCCTGCCCCACCTTCCGTAGTCCGCTAACCTCACCCCGGTAACCTTCCCGAACCCCCTCCCCTAGGAGCACCCGATGCCGACCAACCCGACCGCCCTCGATCCGTTCGAGGGCCTGCCCGTCTCCTCCGCCGGGATGGAGATCCCCGGCGCCGCTGGCGGCCTGCGCGAGGCCATGAAGCTCGACCCGGTGCAGCTCCACAAGGGCCAGCGCGTGATCGTCGTTCTCGACACGACGGTGGACAAGATCCGGTTCGATCCGCTGAAGGACTCCGACGGGTGGAAGCGCGTGCACGTCCTGGCCGTGGAGCAGGGCCTGATCGCTGCGGTGTCGGGCGGCGACGACGGCGACGAGCTGGACGGCGGCGAGGCCGCGCAGTTCATCGACCGCCTGTTGACCGAGCAGCGTGCCCGCCTGAAGGAGGCCCGGGACAAGTACGACAACGACCTGCGCCGGGCCAAGGGCCAGTTCACCATCGAGGAGGAGGCCCTGGAGACCGAGCACGCCGACGGACAGCACGCCGGGGAGCTGCGCGACGGCTGCCCCTCGTGCGACGCCGAGCGCGACGCCGCCGAGGCCGAGCAGGGCGGCAGCTTCGACCCCGAGGACGACCAGGCATGAGCGACACCGAGACGCCCGAGGCCCCGGCCACCTGGCACGGCCTGAGCCACGACAACGAGCTTCGGCTCCTCCGGCTCCAGGCCATCGCCGACCGGCTCGACGCCATCGCCGCCGAGCGTGACGCCCTGTACCTGGAGCGCAGCGCGGTGGTGGCCGAGGCCCGCCTGGACCCCGCAGGCCCGGCCCCGGTGCAGCTCCTCGCCGACTACTCCCGGGTGACGGACGCGGCGATCCAGCACCAGCTCCGCCAGGAGGAGGAACGCCGGGAGCTGCCCCGCCAGGCGCTCGGCCGCGGGATCGGCAAGACCCCTCCCGCCTGACCTCGAGGAGCTGGGCGGCATGGACGACCACGACCACGACGGTCTCGTGGAGCGGTACGGCGACTGCATCGTGTGCCTCGCCGAGGAGCCGCCCCCGCCGCCCCCGAAGCGGACGGCGGAGGGCGGCCCGGCGTGCGAGTTCTGCGAGACCTCGGTGGTTGCCGTGTCGCCCGATACCTACCGCCTGGTCCAGGGCTGGATCCGCCCGCGCAAGGGCGGCGGCACGAACGCCCTCCGCCTGGCGACCGAGCAGCACCGGTACGCCTGCTCTGACTGCGTGATGCGCCTCTCGTCCGGCAAGCCGACCGGCCCCACCTTGCCCACCACCTAGGAGACCCACGCCATGCACCGCAGCACCGCCCCCGTCCTGCTGACCGCCGCCGGAGTGGTCGACGCCCGGGGCCTGGCCCGTGGCCGGTTCGCCGACAGCTCCGGGCGCTACTCGGTGGAGGGCGCGATCCAGGTCGCTCTCGTCCGGCGCGGCGGCACCGTGCGCGAGCACGCCCTCACCTACTCCGAGGCGGTGCTGGCCGCCGAGACCGTGGTGGCGGCCGAAGGGTTCGAGGCCCCGGCGGGCCGCCAGCTCCTCTCGGCGTGGAGCGATCAGGCCACGGTCGAGGCGGCCGTGGCGCTCCTCGAGGACGCGGCCGACCTCGCCGAAGCGATGGCCGGAGGAGACGCCTCCCCGGCCCGACTTGCGAGCACCACCTAAGGCGGCTAAGGTTTCCCTTGCTGCCCCGGAGGAACGGCCTCCGGCAGATCCCAAGGAGAACCCAATGGACCTCACCGCTCGCAACGCCAGCCTTCAGGACATCGCCGCTCTGCTCACCGAGCAGCGGGGCCGGGCGCTCGACATCGTGGCCCCGGCCACCGCCCTCCGCTCGGTCGGCGGGAACCTCGTGGTGACCGGCTCCGAGCCGATCCTGAGCGACGAGGGCGTGACCAGCTCGGACGGCACCTACGTCCCGACGGTGGTCGCCGAGGAGGGCCTGGCGGCGAAGCTCCAGATCCCCCTCGCCTACGTCCGCCGCATGCGGGCCGAGCGCCCCGACCTGTTCGATGCCAACGTGAACGGCTGGCTGGGCGGCGGCCACCTCCCCTCCGGCGTCGGTCCGGCCGACCTGCCGAACCGGGTCGAGGGTGGCGACTACCACTGGCCCGCCGATCCCCGCTCGTTCATGGTCCGCACCTTCCGCGGCGACGACGGCGGCCCCGGCGTGCTGCGGGCCTTCCTGTCGCAGTCGTACAAGGTCATCGACAACCTGGACGTGTTGACCGCTGCGCTCGACGGCGTGCGCCAGGCTGGGGTTGAGGTCGACATCACCGGCGCCGACCTCACCGAGCGCCGCATGTACGTCCGCATCGCCGCCCCGGCGATCCAGGCCCTGGCGCCGACCCTGCTCGGCAACTACCGCTCGCCCTTCACCGGGAACACCGGCGCCGACAACCCCACGGTGTTCGCCGGGTTCGTCCTCTCGAACAGCGAGACCGGCTGCGGCGCCTTCACGATCACGCCCCGCCTCACGGTGCAAGTGTGCAACAACGGCATGACGATGACGAAGGACGCCCTGCGGTCGATCCACATCGGCGGGAAGATGGATGAGGGCGTGATCCGCTGGACCGACGACACGCAGGAGAAGAACCTGGCGCTGGTGGCCGCCAAGACCCGCGACGCCGTGGCGACCTTCCTGGACACGGCCTACGTCGAGAAGGCCCTGGCCGCCATCGAGGAGCAGGCGACGCACAAGCTGGCGAAGCCCGCCGAGGCGATCCAGATCGTGTCGACCCGGCTCCGCTACACCGAGGCGCAGACCGCCGGGATCCTGGATCACTTCATCCGGGGCGGCGACACGACGGCCGGGGGCGTGCTCCACGCCGTCACGAGCTACGCGCAGGTGATCCCCGACGCCGACGAGGCCGCCGAGTTCGAGGAGTCCGGCCTCCGGGCGCTCGAGGTGGCCGCCAGCCTCTGACCTCCAGCTCCCCCCACCAGCGGCCCCGCCTTCCCCCGGGCGGGGCCGCTGCGCGCCCGGCCTTCCCTCCGTGCGCCGCCGACCTGAGCGAGATAAGGTGAGCGGCCTAACCCCGCTGATCGAGGAGGCCCCGTGCCTGACTCCCCGCCGATCTCCGGCAAGGCTGCCGCAGACCTGGCCCGCATCTCGTACCGCCAGCTCGACTACTGGTGCCGGATCGGGATCCTGACGCCCTCGGTCACCGAGGCCGCCGGGTCCGGCTCGCGCCGCCGCTACTCGCTCGAGGACGTGCGGTGCCTCGCCGTGCTACGGGCGATCACCTCCACCGGCATCCCGGTCTCGTCGCTGGCGACCGTGGTCGAGGAGCTGCGCCGCCCGGGCGGCTCGTGGGACGGCCTGCTGTTCGTGTCGCCGTCGGGGCAGGTGGGCCGCTCGTTGGCCGTGCTCGGCGCCGACGGCCTCGCCCTGGTGATCGACCTCGCCGAGGTGACCGCCGTCGCCCTGGCCCCGGTGCCGTCGTGACCCGCTACGACCACATCTCGGCCGAGGCCGCGCACGCCCTGCCCGGCGGCCCGGACCGCATCGCCTGCTCGAACACCGGATGCCCGTCGCTCGGCTCGCCGCCCGCCGTCCCGATGACGGACGGGCACCCCATGCCCCCCGACGGCTGGGCCGCGCTGGAGCTGATCTTCGACAACGGGAACGTGTTCACCGTGTTCGCGTGCTCGCAGGCCTGCCAGCGCGCCATCGCCCACCACCCCCCGAAGCTGCGAGGCATCGGCGAACCCAAGGAGACCCGCCTGTGGACCCCATGACCCAAGACCACCGCACCCCGGACGAGGAGATCCGCGCCCACCTCTACGCCGAGGGAGCGCAGGCGATGGAGTCGGTGCTCCGGTCGGCGACGCTGGTCGCCCCGATGTCCCGCCTGGTGCAGGCCGTCCACGGCCACCCCGCCTACGTCTCGTGCCGCGGCCAGGCGACCGACTGCGTGCGGATCCACCCGGACCTCTCGCAGCGTCCGCTCGGCATGGACCCCGACGCCCCTCCGGCCGCCGCGATCCCGGTCCCGGATCCGGTACCGGTGCCCCGCTCGGCGGTCGACCTGGCGGCCTCGTGGCCCACGATCGCCGACCAGCATCCCCTCCCGGAGCTGGACCCGATGGGCTACGGCGACGGCTCGGGCCGGGTGCTCGGGTGACCGCCGAGGACTGCGCCGAGCCGCGCCGGGTGCTCGAGGAGCTGCTGGCCGCCGTCGACCAGCTCCCGGTTGACCAGCTCGGCGAGCACCGCCCGGAGCTGTTCGACGCGGCGAGGGCTGCCCGCCAGGTGCTCGGCCAGGAGCCGGGCGAGGCCCGGTCGGCCTGGCGCGCCGGGTACGAGTCCGGCATCGGCGAGGGCCGCAAGGCGGCCAGCACCGAGAAGATGCTCGGCCGGTACCGGGTGTTCGATCCCCGCCCGCTCCAGGACGCCCTCGGCGCGCTCGACACCTCCAGCTCCACGAGCCAGGCCGCCCACGAGCGCCGCGTGGTCCAGGCCGCCCGGGACATCTTGGAGGCCGCCTTCCCTCCCGAGTGGGCGTCCCGGCCGCCCGTGGCCCCGTGACCGCCCACGCCATGACCACGCCGCCCCGCCCCCCGCTGCACCGCCGCCCGCTCTCGCTCGCCGTGGTGATCCCCCTCGTGATCCTGTGGGCGGTGGCCCTGCTCGTCGTCGCCTGGCTCCTCCTCGCGTGAGCGCCGTCGCCCACCCGGCCCGCCTGGCCCTGCGGATCGAACGCCCGAACGGCTCGCTGCACCAGCCGCTACCCGATGACCCACGAGGGGTCTGCTCGGCGATCTCCCGCCTCGCGCCGCTCGTGCCCTCCGATGCCACCTGGCGAGTGGTCCCGGACCGCCCGCTCCACCCTGCGGCGGCCCCCTCGTGATCCTCTGCACCCGGAGCCGCCGGTCCCTGGCGGTGCTCGGCCCCGGCGACGCCCACGCCGTCGAGACCTTCCGGGCCTACCTGGAGGACGCCGCGCTCTGCGGCGTGAACCCCGGCGGCCCGCTCCCGGCCACCTTCGAGGCTCGAGAGTTCCTGGCCCGCTGGCGGCCCTACATGCTCGGCCAGTACCCCGGCCCCGTCGAGACCGACCCGTGAACCCCTTCGCTGACGCCTTCCCCGACCAGGCCCGGCCAGCTCCACCCCCCGACCTCCCCGCCCGCTACGAGGACCCCGCCGCCCTCGACCGGATCCGCCGTGGCCTCCTGGCCGCCGGACACCCCGACGACACGGCACGGTTCGCCGCCGGGATCGCCCTCACTGAGGCCCCGTTCGCTCCACCGGACCCCGACGGCTGGCGCCGAGCCTGCGCCCGCGCCCGCCAGGTAGCCACCGAAGGACTCGAGGCCACCCCCGAACGCCCTCCCCCGGAACCCACGATCTACCGCCCACAGGCACGGCCACGGCCACGCCACTAGGCGCTCCTCGCCGATCTCCCGGCCCTCCACGCCCGCCCGGCCCCATCGCCCCATCCCGACCCGCTCCAGGCCCTCCAGCGGCCACCACCAGCGGACCGAGAAACGCCCACGGCTCCACGCCCACCACCACAGGCCGCTATCGTCACCGCGCATGGGATCCCGGGAACGGCGAGCACGACGAGGCCAGCCGTCGATCCTCGAGCGAGGCTGGCAGGAGACCGACCCCACGGGGAAGGGCAACGGCCTAACGTGGACCATCGAGTCCCCGATCGGGACGTACCTCACCATGCGTGGCGTCGGTCTCTCGCAGAGGGAGGCGTGCCTCCAGTCGGGGGTGAACCGGTCGACCATCCGGAACCTGCTCGAGACGGCGAAGCTCTGGATCCCCGAGGGCGGCGACCTGACGCCGGAGGCCATCCGAGCGATCAGCGACGACCACGCCCGCAGGTCGGTGGCGTTCTACGCCGAGGAGGAGCGCCGCCGCGGGGAGCCGAAGGCCGTGGGCCTGCTGGCGATCATGCAGGCTGCGCAGGGCGGCGACTGGCGGGCCGGGCGGGAGCTGCTGAAGCTGCTGTACCGGGACGAGTTCGGCGACCGGATCCAGCACGTCGGCGAGGGCGGTGGCCCGATCGAGGTGGACGCCCCGCTGGTGGCGGAGAAGCTGCGCACGATGCTGAAGAACCTCGTGGACGCCCGCCTGGACGACGAGGCTGCGGAGGTAAACCTCCCGGCCGAGGTAAACCTCGGGGAGGACCGGGCGACGGCGGTCGTCTCGTTCCCGTCGGGGGAGGCGGCGACGCCGGGCCAGCAGGCGGCGGCCGAGGCGTGACCCGGTTCGCTCGCTGCCCCTCGGTGCCGAAGCCGCCCCGGTTGGCTCGGTGCCCTGAGTGCGGCGGCTCGTACCCGATCGAACGCCGGGAGGACGAGGCCGAGGTGTTCGCCGCGCACGGCGACCCCCGGGATCCGTGCTCGGGGTCGGGGTGGATCGTGGAGGACGAGGACCGCCTGGGCGGCCGGTGGCCGAGGTGAGCGGCGGCGGCTCGCTCCTGGAGGAACAGCTCCGCCCCCTGGTGGACGAGATCGTGGCCGGGCGCATGACGATCGAGGAGGCCGAGGAGCTGCTGGTGGGCCAGCTCGACCAGCTCGGCGACTCGCTGGAGCAGGTGCTCTCGTGGCCGATGATGCGCCGCCCCGACCAGGAGACCCCGGACGGGGCGTGGTCGTACTGGCTGCTCTCGGGTGGCCGTGGCTCCGGCAAGACCAAGACCGGCGCCGAGTTCGTGTGCGACCGCATCGAGGCGGACCGCTGCCGGGCCGGGATCTTCGTCGGCCGTGTCCCGGCCGAGGTCCGGTCGGTGATGATCGAGGGCGAGTCGGGGTTCATGGCCTGCGCCGAAGCTCGAGGGCTGCGGCCCCGCTACTACCCGTCCCGGCGGCTGATCGAGATCCCGGGCGGCGCCAAGATCGAGACCCGATCGGCGCAGGTCCCCGACGAGGCCCGAGGCGGCAACCACGACACGGCGTGGGGCGACGAGTTCGCCGCCTGGCCGCGCCGCCGCGACCCGATGGGTAACACCGCCTTCTCGAACCTGACCGCCGCGCTGCGCGCCGGGCCGGATCCCCGGATGATCCTGACCACCACCCCGAAGGCGATCCCCGAGATCGCCGAGGCCATCGAGGACGACCGGGAGGGCGGCGGGCTGTGGGTCGTGCGCCGCATGCCGACGTGGGCCAACCGGGCGCACCTGCCCCGCTCGTTCATCCGGGCGCTGCTGAAGCGCCACGGCGGCACGAGGCTCGCGGCGCAGGAGTTCGAGGGCCTGTACGTCGAGGACGTGGAGGGCGCCCTGTGGTCGACGCCCAAGCTCGAGTTCTCCCGGGTCCTGCTGGACGCCACCCTGGAGCTGTCGCCGACGGCACACGTCGAGCTGGCCGTGCGGCGCCTGCGAGAGCTGGGCGTGGATCTCACGTTCCCCTATGTCGCCGTCGACCCGTCGGCTGCGGAGGAGGGCGAGGGCGACGAGTGCGGGATCATGCTCGGCGGCGTCGGATCTGACCGCCGGTTCTACGTCGTCGGCGACTACTCCGGGCACATGGGGCCGAGGGCCTGGGGTGACGCAGCGATCGCGGCGTACCGCCAGCTCGGCGCCCTGGCGATCGTGGCCGAGGGCAACAAGCCCGGCGGCGCCCTCGTGAAGGGCATCATCCACACGATCGACCCGGGGATACCGGTGGAGATCGTCCACGCCCGCCAGGGCAAGCGCGCCCGAGCCGAGCCGGTGGCGGTGCTGTGGGACGGCGACGACCGGAACCCGCCGAAGGCCTCGATGGTCGGCTACCTCCCGGAGGTGGAGGCGGAGCTGACCGGCTGGGACGCCCGCCAGTCCCGCTCGCCGAACCGGCTGGACGCCCTGGCGTGGCTGGGCACGAAGGCGATGGACCACCTCTACTACGCCGAGACCTCGGTGTCGGACTCGTTCGCTGGGGTCCGCCTGCCCATGTGACCGCAGGCCGCTAGGGTCGCGGCCATGAACGCGACGCTTGACCTCCCCGTCCGAGTCCGGATCCGTGGCCGTCGCCGGATGCGGCTCCGGGCCGCGTTGGTGCGCCTGGTCCCCGAGGCGGCGAAGCGTGGCCGCCTGGCCCACGACCGGCTCCTCTCCTGGATCGCTCGGCCGGTCTGGATCGAGGGCAGGTCGGGCCGGACCCGCGTGTTCGTCCACCGGCCGGGCCAGAGCTACGACCCGGCGACGGGCGAGCTGAGCCTGGACGAGGTGGCGGTCATCACGACCCGGTGATCGCAGGCGGCTAACCTGGCCGGGCCTACTCCCCGTGACCCTGGAGGTCCCCGCCATGCCCGACCCGACCCCGATCCCCGACCCGTCCACGTTCGAGGGCGACGGCTACGCCGCGGTCCACGCTCGGATCCGCACCGCCCCCGGCGACACCGAGGCGCTGGTGTACGCCCTGACCGAGGTGCTGCCCGTCGGCACCGACGCCCGCCGCACGGCTGACGCCCTGCTCGTGCTCCTCGACGTGGGGGAGTGGGCGCTCGAGCGGACGGTGGACCGCGACCCGGCGCCGTCGGCCGAGGACCGCCAGCGCGCCGCCGAGATCATCGCCGGTAGCGGCCCGATCGCCGACCGGATCCGCGCCGGGGTCGAGCTGGTCACCTGGGCCGACGACCTGGCCCGCTACCTGGACACCGGCCAGACCACGCCGTCGTCGGGGCTGGCGCTGACCGCCGAGCAGCGGGACGCGTTCTACCTGGAGCTGCACGCCATGCGCGAGGCCCTGTGCCTCCTGTCGGTCCAGCCCGGCGAGGAGGTCGCCGTGCGCGGCCTGGTCCAGGGGATCGACCGCCTCGGGTCCACGCTGTCGATGCCCGGCCAGTGGTCGAAGGACAACCGCAGCCACGAGGAGCCGTTCTAGTGCCCGCCCCCACCGAGGAGATCCCGACGCCGGTCGCCGAGACCCGGCAGTACGGCGACCCCGCCGAGGTGGCCCGAGGCGACGGCTGGGCAGCGAGCACCGACCGTCTGGAGTCCTGGCTCCTCGATGCGACGCACCCCCGGCAGAACACCAGGCGCGGCGCGCACGGGTTCCAAGTCGAGGAGGCGAAGCGGCTCGCCGCCGTGCTCCGCCAGGCGTGGGCCGACGGCACCCTGACCGTCGCCGACCTGGAGGCCCGGTGATGCCCCCGGTCGCGGTGCTCCTGGTGGCGGTGCTGATCGCTGCGTGGTGGTGGATCTACGGCGTGGAGCCGAAGGGCCGAGAGATCGGGTACGCCCTGGTCGTGCTCGTGGCCCTCGGGGTCTCGTGGCCGGAGCTGGTCCCGGCGCTCGTGACCGGCGCGCCGCTCGGGTTCGCCGCCGGGCTGGGGACCAGGCTCTGGCCGGAGCGGTGGACCCGGTGATCCGCCTGGCGGGCCTCGCCGTGTTCGCCGTCGTGGCCTTCCTGTGGTCCTTCATCGTGGCGGCCAACCCTCGCCGCCCTCGATGGCTGGCCGTGGTGGCCGTCGCTGACGTGGCCGCGCTCGCCCTGCTCGTCCCGGCCCTGCGGCCCCCGCTCCTGTTCGCCATCCCGCTCGGCGTCACGGCGGGCCTGGCCGTCGGCCTGCTGATCGACCTCCGGGAAGCGGTCGAGACCATGCTCGAGGACCACGGCGGGGCCGAGGGGTGATCGGCAAGCCGGGGCAGAAGCTCGTGGAGATCGCCGCGCCCCGCTGGCTCGTCTACTGGCGGGTGACCTTCGTCGGCTCCCGGATCGCCGAGATGGCCCGCCAGGAGCAGGCCGAGCGACGTGCCTGCCTGGAGAAGCACGAGGAAAGCGAGCGGCGCTGGCGCGAGGAGCACTAGGGTCTCTCGGGCGAGGCGTGATCGTGCCGCCCCTGGGTGTTCGATCCGACGGAGGGACCGGCTCCGGCTGGTCCCTCTCGTCGTTGTATGGGCCGGGGCGTGACATCGGTCGCGAGAATCTTCAGGGGAAAGTCACTCGGGGCGGCCTAGAAGGAGGCGAGCCTCCTGCAACCCCGCCCGGCCTTAGCCGACTTGCCTCGCCCACCGCAGGGCGCTAAGGTCTGCGCATGGAAACGAACCTCCTCCGCCGCCGCCCCGTCCGCACCCGCTCCGCCCTCGTGCCGCTCGGCTCGACGGTGTGGGACCCCGAGACCTGCGAGCTGGTCCGCCTCGGCGCCCTCACCGAGGACCGCGAGGTGGTCGAGCTGCGCCCCTCGCGCTGACCGATCTCCCGCCCGGCCACCAGCGGCCCCCGGTCCACCAGGCCGGGGGCCGCTGCGCGTCCCGACTCGACCCGCCGACCGCAACCGGCTAAGGTGGTGGGCACCTACCCCAAGGAGGAGCCACCGATGGCCCGACTGATCGTCACCCTTGACCTGCCCGAGGTCGCCCACCACCGGATCGACGCGACCGACGCCGCCGATCTCGTGCTGGACGGCACGATGCCCCGGTTCGTCCCGGGGGAACGGCTCGACACCGACGAGGTGGAGATGCTGACCGACGAGGGCCAGCAGCCGCTCGCCGGGACCTACGTCTCGGCCGTGTGGGCGACTGGCCTCGTCCACGACCAGGCGGCCGACGTGATCGCCGCCGCCCTGTGCCGGGTGCCGCTGCACGACTCGCCGCCCGAGCACGCCGCCCGGATCCTCGCCGCGCTCGAGGCGGCGGGCCTCCAGGTCCAGGCCGTGACGCCGTGAGCGCCGC
>ERZ869921.540-NODE-540-length-22032-cov-20.072075_pt1 | contig 22032 bp, 39 predicted proteins | sample MGYA00579310_ERZ869921 | MGnify/ENA primary metagenome ERZ869921 (study PRJEB32216, sample SAMN09231816) | wastewater metagenome | place: USA: Maryland | collected 2016-06-21 | study: EMG produced TPA metagenomics assembly of the PRJNA472060 data set (Reclaimed...
TCGACGATCACCAGGATGTGGCCGCTCTTGGCGTGGAAGCCCTGGAAGCGGTCAGGATCGTTGGTGCTGATGCCGATCGCATACCACTCTTCCGAGTAGTCCAGGCGAGTCTTGAGCATCTTGCCGCCGAGCGGGATCTTCGACTTCTTGTGAGCGCCGCGGATCTCGCGCCAGATCACATGCTCCACCTGGCGGAAGGTCGGAGCGGTCGTCACGACGATGCTGTCCTCGAAGGCAGTGAGGAAGTCGATGGCTGCGCGGCTCGCAGTGTATGACTTGCCGACGTCGTGGCACGATCGGACGGTCGTCACCTTGTTGACGCGGATCGACTTGAGGATCTCCTCCTGGGCCCACCATGGCTTCTCGCCGATCATCTCACGAGTGACGAACAGCGGGTCCAGTTGAATGGCCTTATGAAGCGCCAGTAGTTGGCGAGCTCTCTCCCTGTCCATCCACCACCTCCTTCGCGGCCTTGATCATATCTGCGAAGCCGTTCCAGACGTTGTCGCCATCCTTGCCAGTGATAGTGTTGACGCTGGTCGGTAGGCCGAGCACCACGCGCTCACCATCCTGGGCAACTTTGAGGGCCTTTGCTAGAGCGATAATGTCGCCCGAGTCAGACTCTGCTGAGAGCTTGTCGATCGAGAGCATGATCTTCTGGGTCAGGACTGAGTAGTTTGACAGGTGTCGATCGTTGGCTTGAGCCTTCTTCGTGGCCAGTCTTTTGATGATCAGAGTCGTGGCTTGTTCGCCCAACTTGTTCCGTAGTTCTCCCCAACCTGCAGCAGACGCGTGCTTCTCCACGGCGGTCTGGCTGACTTTGTACTTCTCGGCGACGTCCTTGTATGTCATGAACCCATCGCTCAGGTAGTCCTGGAGGGCAGCGATCCAGTCGATCTTCGGGGTGGTCTTCCGCGGTGCTTTGCGCTTGGCGGGTGCCTTCTTGGCTGGCTTCTTCGGAGCACTCTTGAGCTGGACCTTCTTCAAGGCCTTCTCTGCTGCTGCCGTCGATGGTTTTTTCTTCGCTGCCATATACCCTCACTATACTCTATTGTCAAGCCTTTGGCTGCCAGTCGTAGGATCCACCCACAACGCGGCGCTCTTCCATCAGATCTCGCTTGTATGCTTCGACGATCCTGGTCGGGAGCGGTGTCTTCGTATCGTTGCGAGTCTCACCGTATGTCGCGGAGTCTTCGCCTTCTGGCATCGGCACTGGGATCTCACCGCCATCAGCGACTTCGATCTTCGCACGCCAGACACGGCGAGTGAACGGACTGCGAGGACGCTTCCATGCACCTTCATCCACAGTGATCTCCAGCGGGTATGTCTGCTCAGGCATCTCGAGATCCCGCAGGAATGTCCCGAGAGTTCGCTCTGTGAAGACTGGAGCACCGAAGATCTGGTCCCCGAAGTTCCACTCCTTGAAGGTGCCAGGCGATGACATCTCGGAGCCGCCGCCAGTCCAGGCCCACTGCCATGTGGCGATCATCTGCTTCGGCATGAGGAAGCCTCCCCACGTCTTGACCTCACGATCGCCGAGATCCTTGCCGCTCGCATAGCTGACGTGCAGGTTGACGATCAGGAAGAAGTTCAAGGTGAAGCCGTTCGGATCCTGGCGGTAGGCGAAGCCGAGCCACCCGAGGGTGCCCCACTCGAGCTTGATGCCAGTGCTCTCACCTAGCTTGATAATGATGCGGCGCTTGTCGCGGAAGATCTTCATGACTTCGGTCCCTTCTGAATGAGTTGCTGTTGATGCTGAGTCTCGCCGTCCACGATCTCGATCGCACTGTCGAGGATCACTTCCTTGTCGGACCAGCGGCCCTTCGGATCCTTCAAGTCGATCAGCATGTGACGAGTCTCCTGGAGATCGTCGATCATGGCCTGTGGGTGGAAGTTCTCGGCAGGGCGACGCTTGATGAACATCTGCCCATCAGGAACGTCAGGATGCTGGATCAGGTCCGAGCCGAACATCTGGCCGATCTTCAATGGACCCTCGCTGCGTCCATCGTCGACTGGGATCAGGATGTCGAACATCTCCGTGGGTGCACCTGCTGCGCTGGCTGCTGAAGTTAGTGCTGAGCGGACCATGTCCGTGTCGATCATACTCATAGGGTTGGTCTCCTAGTTTTATGTGGTTATGGTTCGATTATAGCACAGCAGAGTTGTCCACATTTTGGCCCGACTTATGCACAGGCCAGGCTCTTGAGTGGGCCATCTGGAGGGGTCCTGAGTTGTCCACATGGCGGCCGAGCATAAACATTTTCAACAGACTTGTGCAAGGATCCGATCACGCCTATAGTAGAGGGCAGAACTTGAAGTCGGCAGCGTGTCGGCGCAACATAAACAACCGCAAGTTCTACGAATTACCTTAATAAATAAAAGAACTCTCAGCGGCAACTGAGAGGTCTCTTCGTGGACTCTTTTGTTCTACGAATTACCTCTTGATAGTAGCACGCCTGGAGTGGGAAGGCAAGGATGAACAGTACTACGTCATCACTAGCCGATGCCTTGAGCACACGTTCAATGGCATTGGATGAAAAGAAAAAAGAGATCTCTCCCATTGTCAATGACATTGGTAAAAATAACATGGATGTCAAGCCCCCGAAAAACGCCGCTAAAGGCTCAGAGGTGGACCTGATAGCAGACGAGCTCGTGAAGACGTTCGGATCCCCAGGATCTCGGCCGTTCTACTGCAAGGTCGCCTGGAAGCTCAGACGAGATGTGGTCATGCGCCTCGCTCAGATAGCGAAGGCAGATGGCAACAGATCGCCTGGTGGTCTCTTCAACGTACTAGCTCGCCGCGAGATGGGTGAGATCTAGGTCGGTCAGGGCGGAGACCAACCGATCGGCGCGTATCTCTAAGGAGGGAACCGCCGACACTCAAGAGAGTCCCTGACCTGTCGTGATTATAACCGAGCACAAGCAGAACGAAAAGCACCGACGAAAACGCTTGACATGTAAAGCACGGACGGTATACAATAGAGGTACAACTAAAAAATGGAGACCAACCCATGAAGAACGAAGCACTCAACCAACTCATGAAACACCTGGATGCACTGAACGACATGCCGATCTACCCGATCGGGACGAAGATCTACCGCGTCATGGAGACTGGCTCCATCTATATGGACAAGGTCGAGAGCTATGAGATCACCGTTGACACCGACGGCAAGGTCAGGCTCACTCACAAGAGCGGCAACGGCTACGGCTCGAACATGATGCTGCCTGAAGATCACTCTGGCTATGGTGGCTACGGCCGCGGCAGCAAGATCGTCAGCTTCCACTTCGATCGCAAGTCTGCCAACAAGGCGGCAGCTCCCCTACTCGAGCAAGAGCGCAAGAAGAAGATCGAAGCCAACAAGCGCAGGATCTCCGAGATCGAAGCCGAGAACGTCGAACTGGAGAAGCAGTGATGCCTGTCCACTTGACTGTCAAGGATCTCACCCCGACCACTATGGTCATGAATGAGGACGGCGAGTTCGTCTGCCCTCACGAGGAAGCCTACATCGAGAAGGCGTGCTGCAGCGGGATCGACTCCGAAGGCAACCCGAGCTGTGGATGCCATGGCCAGGACGGAGTGATCTGCCCAGCGATTGACTGCACAGGGATCCAGGAACACGAAGTCGATGACCTGTTCGACCGACTTTTCGGCGATCGTGAGGAGGATCTCTCATGAGCAAGCAGATCCTCTTCCTGATGAAGCACGACTACAAAAACATGAGCAGCACCACGTTCGAGGCGAACTGGAACGTGAAGATCGCAGTGCTGGCCTTCATGGCCGCGTTGACGATGCGATGGGAGTGGGCGTGCATCAAGCTCCAGCAGAAGCACAACCGTGAGATCGTGAAGCTCCGCAACTGGCGCTTCCGTAACGGCTGGAGGATGAAGTGATGCAGATCGTCAAGCGACCCAGCAGGATCCGCGGAGCGGTGTCTGTCATAATAAACATAACGGCCATCATGGGCTACGTCGTCGCCATCGCGCTGTACGTCTGGTTCCAGTGGTACACAGGAGGTCCGAAGTGATCCAGGAGTATATCGACAAAATAGCAGAGCGGCACCATCTCGAAGAGAGCCGCTGGATGGAGGAGCAGGTCCGCGCCGCCCTCGGTCCGTTCAAGTGGTGGCTGATCGAAGCCACGAACTGGAAGTGGCTGGCCCGCTGGTTCGACGTCACGATCAACGTGCGACAAGTACCAGACGGCAACCTCGTCACCATCCGCAAGGGTGGCATCGAGATCGCCCAGCGAGAGTTCTCATATAACGTGAAGGAGGAGTCATGAGACTAGAACCACAACCTGACAACGTCGAGATGCAGGACGACGATCAACGCCGCGATCAGCGGAAGACGTTGCCCGAGCTCCACATGAACCGCAAGCAGCGCCGCCGCTTCGCCAAGAAGTACGGCCTGTTCCAGGATCACTCAGGTGAAGCCTGGCGCGTCGGCAACAAGCACATGAAGGGTGAGAAGCAGAACAAGCAGGAGACCCACCTGCTGGGAGATCAGTGATGGCCATCGAAGCATACCCACTCCAGTGGCCTGCAGCATGGCCACGGACCCAGTACCCAGTGCCTGCCACGTTCAAGACGCCCTTCAGCTATGCTCGTGATCAACTCTACCGTGAGCTCGAGCTTCTCGGCGCCACGAACGTGGTGATCAGCAGCAACATGATGGTCCGCCAGGACGGCCTACTATACGCGAAGCAGCGGCTCCCAGATGATCGTGGAGTGGCTGTCTACTTCACGTTGAACGGTGAGCAGCAGTGCATCCCTTGTGACAAGTGGTCACAGGTTCACGACAACCTCCAGGCGATCCGCTTGACAGTCGAAGCGCTGCGCGGCCTCGAACGATGGGGAGCGAAGGAGATGGTGGCTGCGGCGTTCAAGGGCTTCAAGGCTCTTCCGTCGGCGATCGTCACTCCTCCACCTGATCGTGAGAAGCGTGACTGGTGGGTCGTGCTCGGAACGACCCGAGATGCCAGCCCACAGGAAGTGAAGCAAGCCTACCGCCGCGCCCAGGCTACGGCCCACCCAGACGCTGGTGGATCTGATCACGACTTCCAGGAAGTCCAGGCTGCATACGAGGAGTACAAGCGATCATGACCGAACTCATCAAGCCCTCAGATAAGATGACAACGATCGAGCTGACTCAGAAGCTGCAGCAGTTCTATGAAGCAAAGAAGGGCGCCTGGTCTTTCATCACCCAGATCCGCAACGGAACTGGATGGAACCAGGTGACGCGAACGGCCGACGCCATGGCGATGGGTCTCTGGCCCAGCACTGGACTGGAGTTGATCGGCTTCGAGCTGAAGGTCTCACGATCCGACTGGCTGCATGAACTGAAGCAGCCCGAGAAGGCTGAAGAGATGAAGCAGTTCTGTGATCGCTGGTATCTTGTGGTCCCCGATGAGAGCATCGTCAAGCCTGGCGAGCTGCCTGAAGGGTGGGGACTTATGGTGGCATCTGGTCGCGGCAGGACGATCAAGGAGAAGATCAAGGCACCTGAGCTCACTCCAGTAGATGTTGATCGGTTGCTTCTAGCGTCGATCTTCCGCAACGTCACCGAGCGCTGTGTCCCACTCGAGATCCACCGAGACGCCGTCAAGCGTGCCGAGGAGTGGGGCGTCGAGAAGGCTGAGCGCAGGACCGTTGATCGGCTGAAGCGAGCCGATGAGCTCGAGCGCAAGATCAAGGAGTTCGAGGAGATCTCTGGTCTGCCGTTCCCGAACTGGGGTGACGAGCACAAGGATCTCGCTGAGGTAGTCAAGAAGGCGAAGGATGGCAGATATGACAAAGCTGACGAGGCACTTGAAAAGATCGCACAGCGGGCCGAAAAGCTGGCCGAATATGCAAGGGGTGGCGATGTCTACTTCCACCAGATCTGAGTCATCATGGTGATCACTGACTATCACGTCATGGTGATCGCCTACGCCACGGCCACCGTCCATGAGGGCCAGGTGCCCGATCCTGAAGAGCTCGTGGGTGACGACTTCCTGACGATCTGCAAGCGTGATGCTGTCCGCGGTATGATCGCCAACGATCCGAACTATGACCCGCGGGCCGAGTTGATGATGAAGGCCTTCGAGATGGCCGACATATCAGTGAAGGATGCAGCTCGGATCCTGTCCGCCATGACCATGTTGAACGACGTGAAAAAACGTGATTGACACAACAAGCACGAACGGTATATACTAGAGATACATCAACTAAATAGGAGACCAACCTATATGACAAAACCTATCAGCAGCTACTCAGAGGACCAGCAGCGCCGAGTGATCGAGCGCCGTCTGAAGGCGAAGAGTGGCGGGTCGGGCTACTGGGCAGCAGTCCAAGCAGCTGAGAAGCTCGGCATCCCAGTCCCTAAAAGTGGAGCATCGAAGCCGCGCCGCAGAGAGTCCGACGAAGATCGGCAGCGACGTGAGAAGAAGCAGCTCCGCCGACGTCCAGTTCATACCAACGGTATAAAAATGAAGGACCTGGCTCGGACCAGGTAGAAGGAGATCACATGTCACAGAACGATGGACTCACCGTCCAAGATCAAGAGCACCTACCGAACAGCCCACAGGCTGAGATGATGATGACTCGTCAGATGCAGGAAGTACAGGCGGCCATGGTCGCAGCGAAGCGCTTCCCTCGTGACGAGATGGCGGCGATCAACCGCATCAAGGCAACCTGCCAACGGCCAACGCTTGCAGCGCAAGCAGTCTATCGCTACCCGAAGGGTGGACAGAATGTGTCGGGCCCCTCGATACGTCTGGCTGAAGCACTTGCCCAGAACTGGGGCAACATCGACACAGGGATCGTCGAACTCGAGAACAGTCGTGGATCAAGCACGATGATGGCCTATGCCTGGGATCTCGAGACGAACACCCGCGTCACCAAGATCTTCACTGTCGAGCACAAGCGCGACACGAAGCAAGGCAGCAAGGCACTCACCGACGGCCGCGACATCTATGAAGCGACCGCCAACTTCGGCGCCCGCCGACAACGTGCCTGCATCCTGTCGATCGTGCCAGGTGACGTCGTCGACATGGCAGTCGAAGCCTGCAAGGAGACCGTCGCATCGGCCGATCAGCGTCCAGTTGACGAGATCCTCACCGAACTGCTGAAGGCCTTCAAGGGCATCAGCGTGACGAAGGAGCAGCTCGAGAAGTACTTCGACAAGCAGCTCACCGTCATGACGAAGGAAGATCTCGTGGATCTTCGTGCAGTATATAAAGCGATCAAGGATGGTCAGTCGAAGGCGGAGGACTACTTCGGAGTCGACCAGACCTCAGCCAAGGAAGCCGCCAAGGCGAAGGCTGACGCTGCGATCAGTAAGGCGAACGACGCCGACAACCTGGACAAGTAGATGAAGATCTACCGAACTGAGTCCCAGAGCCAGGAGTGGCTCGACGCTCGGCGCGGCAAGGTCATGGGATCGAAGGTGAAGGGAGTCCGCAGAATGTCGCGGGATCCACTCAAGCGCTATCAGACCTTCTGGGAAGTGCTGGCTGAGAAGCTGGCGATCGCAGCTGATGGCGAACCACCGATCGAACGTGGCCACCGACTCGAGCCCGAAGCCCTGGATGCAGCGAGCAAGATCCTCGGCATACCGTTCGAGCACGATCCTGGCATGTGGATCAGCGACGTCGACGATGACATCGGCTCATCACTCGATGGTGCCGAACCGTTCGAGGAAGGCAAGCTGCCGACATACGCCGCCGAGGTCAAGTGCCTCAGCTCAGCGAACCACCTGCGCTTCGTTCACGAGGATCGGGTGGCCCGCAAGAAGAGCACCTATCGTCCGATCGACAGCATCCCGAACGAGGAGAAGCACTACTTCCGAGACCAGGTGCTGCAGCCGTTCGTGGTCAACGAGAAGCTCGAGACCATGTACTTCATCCTGTATGACGACCGCATCATCCTCGATCACCTAGTCACCCACATCATCACGATCAAGCGCGAAGACGTCCAGCACCTCATCACCGAGAACATGGAAATGGAGTTCGAGGCGCTCATGCAGATCAACAAGCTCGTCAGAGAATTGTCGGAACCCGCTTGACGTATAAGCACCGACGGTATACACTGATAAGCACAACCTAAAAAGGAGACCAACCCTATGCCAACCGAACAAAATGACAACGCTCAGCTGCTTCAGCAATTTGTCGACAAGGAGCTCGAACAGATCAGTCCGTTCGAGCAGGTGTCGATTGACCTGAAGACTCGGGCCGAAGGCACCCAGATCAGGACCGACGAAGAGCTTGCTGAAGCCGTCAAGCTCCGCAAGGAGATCACTGGCCACATCAGCAGTACTGGCAAGCTCCGCCTCGAACTGACACGTCCGATCAACAAGGTCGTCGATCAGTTCATCGCTGGTGAGCGAAAAGTCCTGGCACCTGCCGAGGAAGCGAAGAGCACCCTGGGCCAGAAGATCATGGCCTACGAAGAAGTGAAGGCTGAAGCAGCTCGCAAGGAGCAGGCTCGCATCGACGAGATCATCGGCCACTTCACCGTCCGTGAAGCGCTCGACACGAAGAAGATCACGCCGATCGACACCCGCGGCGCTGAGATCAAGGCCTACTATGCAGCACTCCCTGAAGCAGATCAGGAGATCCCACAGGTCAAGCTGGCCTTCACCCAGGCGATCAACCAGCTGCTCGAGACACGTCAGATCCTCAGCAAGGCCAAGGAAGACGCGGCCGCTGCAGAGCGAGCTCGTCTCACCCGCAAGGCCAACGAAGCTGAAGCAGCCGCAGCCGTCCAGGCTGAAGCCAAGGCGGCACCGAAGGCACCGAAGACTGGCATCAAGATGATCACGAAGGTGACGCTCGTCGATCCACTTATGGTCCCTCGTGAGTACTGCGAGCCGAACATGACCATGATCCGCGAAGCCGTAGCCAACGGCGTGACGGAGATCCCAGGCATCAGCATCACTCAAGAGAGGAGCTTCTAGTGGACAGATACTTCATACTCACAGTGATCTGCCTCGTGATCTTATTCTGGGGCGTGATCTACTGGGTATGGTGGGCGGCGCTCGGGCGCATCCGTGCCTGGCGCGATACAATAAAGAAGGGCGATCGGTGCTATATGGTCAACCAGCTAGGCGAAAAGGCCTATGTCAAGGTGATCGGCGTCGACCGCAGCAAGAGCCGACCCATCCACATCGAGATCGAGTGGCAAGGGAAGGCCAGCCAGCAGTGGTGTGAGGAGCGATACCTCTTCCCTGCGCCCCAACCGAAGGAGGACAAATAGATGGGAGGTACTCGTGAAGGTGGACTCAAGGCAGCAGCAAAACTCAAGGCGCAAGATCCAGACTACTTCAAGAAGCTCAGGCAGCGAGTCAAGCAGCCCACAGGCGGCAAGCACGCTGCGAACGGCTTTGACAAGGATCCTGATCGTGCTCGATCCGCGGGTGCAGCGGGTGGCCGAGTCAGCCGTCGTCGCAAGTCGGAACACAGTCAAGAAGCGGCTCAGCTTCATCATACCGAGGGGCAAGCACAAGGTGAGCCCAACGGTCGAGATGACCGACGAAGTGATGGAGGAACTCGACAAGACGATCAACCAACTGCAAGGGGAGGCGAAGCGTGATGAGACACTCAGAGCCAAGCGAGAAGGGACAGATCAGTCCTGAAGTCATGGACCACATCGAGGAGCACGGCCACTGTCCGTCGTGCTTCCGAGATGCTCGGGCCTACTGGTTCACTCTCAACGCGAACCTGATCAAGATCCTGCAGAACATATACGGAGCCATCGTGCTCAAGGGTGAGAATGACATCCATCTGGACAAAGACACCGAGGGCACGGCGTTCGAGCTGAAGTACTCGCAGCGCTCGAACGTGACGATCCTCCGCTTCCATGGCCTCGTGGCCAAGGTGAGAGACGAGAACGGCAAGCACATCGCTGGCCACTGGCTCATCACTCGCCGCGGTGCTTCGTTCCTGAAGGGTGACATCAGCATCCCACAGAAGGTCAGGACCTTCGACAACCGCGTCACCGATCACTCACCAGAGAAAGTCAGCTTCCGTGACGTCATGAAGGAGTCGCCTCAGAACCTGCCGATCGTTGACTTCATCGACTATGAGATCGCGACACCGACCGAGTTAACAGCTCGAGCGGAACAGGCCACGATGTTCGATATGCCAGCAGTCGTTCCACAACATCAACCAAGCCGCCCAGGACGCGGCGCCCACTAGGAGGGAATATGACCCAGACAACACTCATCAGCAAGCACGAGATGATCGACCAGATCAACGATGCCGACTGGAAGGTGGCCGAACAGAAGACTAAGGTCAAGACGGCCGAGGACATGCGCGACGATATGATCGAAGCGATGCCCGAGTTCAAGGCGATGGAGGCCGCTCAGAAGGCCCACGATGCAGCGAAGGAACGCTTCAGGATCGCCTGCCTCAGCAACGGCGCTCTCAACAACCAGAAGGAAGTGGTCGCCCAGGAGAAGAAGGAGCTGAAGTTCCGCCGTGAGATCATCAGCCAGCTGATCGTCAGGTACATGGCCGACTACCGACTGCAGTCACTCGAAGCACATGACGCGCCGCGCAAGCTGGTTGTCACAGCGAAGATCGGCCGCAAGCTCCGCAAGAATGAACAGGGAGAGCTGCCATTATGACCAAGCCAACCCGCCCACTGATCATCAGCTACGCCCTGTTCGGCATAGCGATCCTGCTCTTCGTCGCGTCGGCGATCGTAGGAGCCAGCCAGGTGGATCGCCAGATCGACGCCGTGAGAGCCTCTGAGATGGTCGAAAAGCCGCAGGTGAACAACGAACCGACTTCAGCTCCAGCGGCCCAGGAAGCCGTCCAGAATGAAGCGAGCGAGCCATCTCCAGCCGTCGGTCCTGTCAGCACTCCCACCGCGCCTGCTGACACGGCGGCACCTGCCAAGCAGGAAGGCGGCCACATACCCTTCACGAACGAGCCAGTGACGCCAGGAGATCCTGAGTCATACGTCGACACAGTCGGCCAGTGTCCCTTCTATGAGATGGCTGGTCCGAAGGGATGCACGCCTCCACCTGACATCGAGTGCAACGCGGACTGGTCCGTCTGTACTCCGAGGCAGCAGTGATGGACCGCGCCATGAAGTCGGCCAAGACCACGCCGATCCCAGTGGGTGCGATCACCCAGGCGATCAGGTACGAGATCAAAGGCCGCCCCTACGTCAAGAAGAGCAACATGAAGCTCGTCATGCGCGGCAGGAAGCTGGTCAGGATCCCGACGCCGAACTATACAAGATGGGCCATCAGTGCTCGTGAGCAGATCACGGAGAAGCACATGAGACTGGCCGAGCCCATCGACTACCCGATCAACCTCCAGTGCCTGTTCTTCATGAACACAGCGGGGGTCGTGGATCTCAGTGCTCTATATGAGGGGATCCAGGACGAGCTCGTGAAGTGCGGCGTGCTGAAGGATGACAACTACAAGATCGTGGCAAGCCATGACGGCAGCGGCGTCTTCGTCGATCGGGATGATCCTCGGATGGAGATCATCATCACAAGAAAAGGTGGGCAACATGAGACACCCGAACTGTAGATCTGCGATCGTGCTGCCGAAGCAGCGGAAGTACATGGACATCAAGCCAGGCGGCTGTCCGAACTGGCGGGAACACCGTCAGATCAGGCGCTTCCTGGCATCGCTGAGCGGGTATGGCTACATCCAGGACGGCCAGGCTGTGCTGATCATCGTCCCATCTGACCCCTGTCAGACGCGCATACTGGTCGAAAAGGCTTGACATTTCATACCGTTCGTGCTAATATATGAGAGTGATCAGCTGAGATCGGTTCGCCCGCTGCTGATCCCTACATATAGCGAATAGCCCTGGGTGGGCAGCGTACCTATACTAAAGCCACCGAACTCCCTGTACTACAGCAGGGAGTTTTTCTATATTGACAAAGCACGAACGGTATGCTAGTATGAGAGAGTCAATCGACAACACAAAAAAATAAGCAAGGAGACCAACCATGCAGAACAACATCAAGAGCAAAGCTCACGAACTATCAACAACCCCAGCAGCGATCGGAGCCTTCAACGGCATCAAGACCGCCTACCGCCTGGCCGAGATCCTCGTGCCTGTAGCGATGGCCGTGTACTTGATCATGAAGTTCGACGACCTGGTGATCCTCACGATCGCAGGTGGCCTGATCGTCTTCGCCGTCGTCAAGCTCGTCACCATTGCGTGGCAGGCAGTAACGCTTCAGCCTCGCAAGCGTAAGTAGTATAATAGGCAGACACCCATGAAGAAGCCGATCTACTTCCTGGCCAGCGTGATCATCGCGTTCGCCATCACAGCAGTCAAGCAGCACTACTACGAAGTGACTCAGACGAGTCATACACCAGCGCCGATCGAGAAGGTCATCACCCCGACGGCCGCAGCAGTGGCACCCGAACAGTCCGCTGCAGTGGACCCTCCGAAGCAGGAGGAGCCACCGAGTACCCAGGCTTCTCGGCCAGTGACCTGCCGTGAAGCCATCGACCAAGTCTGGCCCACAGCCCTCAGAGACGGGGCGAAGCTCGTGCTAGTGCATGAGAACCGCAGCGAAAATACCGCAGCGGAAGGTGAGGTCAACAAGGACGAGTTCGCGAGTAAGGACTGGGGATGCTTCCAGATCAACGATCACTGGCATCCCGACTACTTCAGCGGAGGCGACTGGAAGGACCCAGTCTGGGCCGCTCAGTACGCTCTGAAGATCTATCAGGGCCGACAAGCTGCGACTGGCAACGGATGGACTGCGTGGTATGCAGTGGAGGGCATCCTGTGGTAGAATAGGACCAGCTTCAGGCGATGCCCACCCTTGCCTGAAGTCCGAAGCAGAGCCCCATCGCGGGCTCTTTTTCGTTGTGATAATATACGAATATCATCAAGTCGATGATCCAGAGTGGAGACACCATGAGAGCGAGGAACCATGAAGCACCGTATCAACGGCTGTCCGATCAACCTCAGAGGGTTGACCGACGCCGAGCTGAGCGCCCTGGACCGCAGCACCGTCGAGAGACTGGAGCAGGTACAGGAGGAACTCGACAGCGTTCGAGGCGAAGCGGTTCGGCGTAGCAACAACGTCATCCCGCTCTTCCAGTCCACGCCGCCCCTCACGGTGGCCTGACAAGGAGGTGATCCACATCTCCCGCTGCAGGGTCAAGCAGCACATCGGATGACGGCGACTACTCCCGCTATCAACCGACGTCGTGGGCCATGACGAAAAACTGGCCCGCTTTTCATGTCATGATAGAGAGTGGGTCTGCAGACCGTAGACCTCCCCGCAGTATAAGCACAACAAAAGCCCCAGGTATTAAGCCTGGGGCGTTGTGTTTGGTGCGATCCTACTTCTTGCGAAGGTTCATCAGGAAGGCGATGACGCCTGCTGGGATGCCGATCAGCGCGGCGAGCCCGATGAGCAGGCTGACACCTTGCGTCTCGATGAAGTTCTGAGTGTAGTCAGAGACTCCAGGCAGCTGCCAGAGACCGTACAGGAACGCCACGACGGCGGCGAGTACAGACTGGATGAAGGTGCGGATGCCCTTCGCTGCAGGTGTGTTGTTTGATGGGTTGAGGACTGGCTTGTCTTCGTTCATGATCTTCTCCTTGTTACTTGTTGAACCCAGTGAACAGGCTGGTCAGGAAGTCGACGATCTTCTTCACGATCGCCTCCAGGGCGCTGATGCGCTTCTCGAGATCAGGCTGCTCAGGGTCGGGTGTGATCGGTGTCTCAGGTTCCTTGATCGGATCCTTGTCGAGATTGACGAGCAACATCCCTGTCGCGTCGCCCTTCTCTGTGGCGTACTTCGAGATCAAGTACTTCTGGCCGTGCCACTCGGTCGCGCTGGCGATCTCCACTGGAGTGTTGATCGGGATCGTCTTGATCGTCTCACCTGTGAGCAGGTTGACCAGCGGAGTCGCGGCTCGGGTATACATGACGACGTCAGCGATGTCGGTCCAGTTCTGCAGCCACTCTGGCTTCGATACTGGTGGGACTACTACTGGAACGCCCAGCTGATCGGCCAGGATGCCGTTCGCCATGGCGTTGTCTGCTGCGTACTTGCTGATCAGGTACTTCTTGCCGCCGACGGTCGTCTGCTTCGCGATGTTGACAGCGGTGCCCTTCGGGATCGGCGTGCCGATCTCCTTGCCGTCAGTCATGTTGTAGATCTTCGCGCCTTCAGCAGGAAGGACGAAGAGCTCGACATCCTCAGTGTCAACGAGGTTGCGGATCCACTCAGGAGTGGCGACCACCTCGTTCACGTCTTCAGCTCGGAAGCCGTTGGCGATGTTGTTGTCGGAGCTGTACTTCGTGCGGAACCACTTGTTCCCGTTGGTAAGAGTCAACAGCTCAGCGAACTCGATCTCCTGGCCCTTCTTGTATGTGGGCTCAGACACTGCACGGTACTCGAGCAGCGCATAGAGTCGCGAGTCCTTGTTGAAGGTGTACTTCTTCAGCGGGTTGAAGGTCTCTCGTGAGGCTTCCTTCACTGCAGGCGTAGTCGGAGCAGTTGCTCCAGCCACGATCTGAGCAGCACGCTGACGGATCTCTTCCCATGGAAGTGGGTTGCAGGCCGTCTGCCACCAGTTCTTGTGAGGCAGCCACTGAAGGGTGTGCCAGCGCTTCGCAGCGATGAACTGGGCCACGGTCTCCTTGTCACCTGCCGTCATGTTCGGCTTCAGCTCGATCGAGACGGTGTATGGGTTGGCGTTGTTGGTTGCCCAGGCAGCATCCTCATCTCGGACCATCTGAGTGACGCGTCCTTCTGAGATGACATAGTGGGCCGATGCCTGGCGTGCAGGGTTCAGGAACGTGTTGATCACGCCCTGGTGGCTGTAGCCAGCGTTCGGATCACCCCACCAGTGACCTGCTCCGAACTCGATCGTGCGCGGCCGACCATACGCTCCGCGGACCGAAGCGTTCGGCGTGTAGTTTGGACTCCATACTTGCTCGAACTTATACATCACGATCTCCTCTACTCCATACTATTATACGCCTGACAAGCGCTCTCACCGCGAAGGCGAGAAGCGTGCCGACGAACGATCCGACAACTGCGCCGCTCACCCAGTAGATGAGCCAGAGCTGCCATAGTGCGTCACCGATGTCCATGTGGTTGGTCCCCTTTTCTGCTTATGTTCCTCTGCATAGTAGTCTAAACCCTAGCAGGTTGACAGTGCAAGTCTCGACTGGATCAGCGGGGGTGATCGGTGTCGATGGGGTGGTCGGCTGCACTGGTGATGCAGGGTTCTGCTGTGCTTGTGTTGTAGGTTGTGCAACGTCTGAGGATCCTGACGACGTGCTCGACTGCGGTGCCACTGGTGTGACAGGGGTGAGTCCAGACGTGTCGACACCCTGCGCCTCGAGCCTGCTCTTGAGAATGTCGATCTGGCCCTGCAGGGTCTGGATCTGATCCTGGAGGCTCATCGTGGTCGGCGTCATCTTGTACTGATTGGTGTCATAGGATCCAGTCTTCCGATAGCCGCTGACATAGAACTCATACTCGGTGTGGACGGAGTAGGTCCCCTCACGCTGCGGCTGCTTCTTCAGGCGGACGTTCTGACAGTTGCTGTCACCTGTCTCGACGCCAGCGTTGAACTGATACTCGCCGACGACCGACTGCTTGCCAGTAGCGTCTTCATACTGGATGAACGTGCGGAACGCCTTGATGGTGATGCCCTCGGTACTGACTCGGCGACAGAGTGTGGCCAGCGGATCGGTCCCGACAGGAGTGTCGTCGACCTTCGCGTAGTAGTAGTTGAGGAAGTGATTGCCAGGCATCAAGCCGTAGTAGAGCTGCTGGCCTACCCAGAAGATAGCGAAGAACGCCAGGCTGAAGAAGGCGATCCGCGGCACCTTCTTGAGTATGTTGGCGGCGACTGCCAGGGCGACCTGGAGCTTCGTGCGGGGTGCGAGTTTTTCTGTCATGACTTCCTCCCTATGAAGGCCTTTACAATATCGGTGAACATCTGGCGGATCTGGTCAGGGTTGAGGCCCACGGCCAGTCCGAGCAGTGCGATGATGACATAGTCCTCGACGCGGAAGTTCTCGACGGTTCCGCGGAGGATCAGCAGGACCCCTACAAGAACAAGCGCCATCACTTGAAGTGTGCGCTGTACGATCTGTGTCCAGCGATCGACTTGCTTCTCGATCACGGCCTGCTTCTTCGGTGCTATTTTTCTCTTCTTGTTTTGTACCATGTGACGATCCGCCTCAGTAGTGCCCGCAGCTCGAGCTTTGTGATATTTCCTAAGAGGAAGCCAGCCGAGAACGCGCCGACTGCGATGAGGACTTGTTCCATGATTATGCTCCTGCTTATAGTTTACTGTTTTTGATCACCATCTACCATACTAGAAAAGCACAAAGTCAAGGATCTCGCAGTGAGATCCTTCACAATATACTAGAGGTTATCTTCCACCCAGGTATCAGAGAGGATGATCTTCTCATCGTCGAGCTCTTGCTTGACGTACTTGACGGCCTCTTCAGTGACCGACTTCTTCGACTTGCCGTGAAAAGCGGCAACGATGCCAGCGACGTTCATGAGTCGCAGCGTGTGGACCGTCTGATCGGCGTCGAGTTCGTCGATCGCCTTGTGGTCTTCCTTGCTATACTCGCCGTACTTGTCGACGATCTTCTGTGCTAGTTCGATATTTTTCATAGTTGGTCTCCTTATACCCTACTGATCAAGTGTCCTGTGAAGTAGTTCCAGCCAACTTCCAGAGGCTTCGATCCACCAGCGGTGAAGGCGATGCCGAAGGCTACGGTGTCGCCTGCAGCGAGTGTCAAGTCTATGCTCATGGTCGGGTTATAGATCGAGCCAGGCACGCTGTCGAGACGACCACCTCGCATGTGCGGCACGCCGTTCTTGTTCAGGCTGATCCAGACTGAGTTGCTGGTTGCGGTCTGGAGCGTGATGCCTACGTCGAAGTGATAGCGCCCAGCCTTGCGGGCTGTGAAGACGCCAGTCGTGATCAAGCTGAGCGGGTCATAGTTCTCGCTGTTGAAGTTGATGTTCGCTGCTGTGACGTATGAAGCACCTGCGGTCTCGTATGCCGAGAAGACGTCAGGGTTGCCGTCGGTGATGCCGACTGGTACGCCGAACGGATGAGCCAGCGGTGAGTAGACTGGCGTGTTGATCGCTTCGTTGTTGAGCGTGAAGCCAGGCATCCACAGACTGAGTGTCGTGGTCGTGACGTTGATGATCTTGGCGTACTTGGTCCCGCCAGTTGACTGAGCGATGCGGACGAACATGCCCTCCATGTACTTGGTCGTGGCGTCCGATGGTACTGTGACCACTCCGACGCTGGTCGTGCTGTTCCAGCTCGAGAATGTCCAGGCCTCACCTGTTGCAGTCCAGCCGACGTCTGGGGCGCCAGTCAAGTTCTTCACGCTCACGCGCTTTGATTGTCCAGCTGACGTGTCGACGATCGTCAGGTAGTCGTCCTGGGCGACGACCAGAAGCTCTGTGAGCTGTGAGTTCCGTTTGGCCATGGTTGATATTTCTCCTTATGTTTTAATATAGCACTTCGATCCTAGGAAGGCGAGACTGGGTTGTTCTCTTGTTCCTGGAGTTCGAGGTTCCGTTTGATGTCTTCGATCCTCTTCGCCACCTTGGCGGGTAGCGTCTCGAGGTTGCCGCTGATGGTGTCGATATTGTAGGTCCTGCTCATGAGCTGCAGGCCGATCTCGTCGACGAAGTTGCCGAAGCCGCTGTATCCGATGAGCTCACCGACCTTGACTTCTTCGATCGGGAAGTCGGTGTTCCCGAGCGTGATGGATCCGCTATACTGTGGGCCCTTCGCCCTGTCTATAGCGACGTCAGCGAGTAGTCGAGCAGTCGCATCGACGAGCACTCGGTTGTCTGAGATCTTCGCCAGGCCGCGGCGCCACTGTGCGATCGAGGTCGGATCGGTGACTCGGATGAACAGGTTCACCCCTGTCGTCACTTGCCCGCCGCTGAAGAAGACGTCGTTGATGATCTTCTCGATCGAACGCTTCAGCTTGAACTTGACGATGTTATTGCCGAGGGTTGCCGTGTGAGTCGGTACGGTCGGCCGAGGGAAGATGCTCAGGCGGTTGGTCCCGAAGTCGTATCGGTAGCCCCAGTCAGCAGGAAGCAGCTCGAGCGCTTTGTCGAGGGCCTCCTTGATAGTGTTCCCCTTGAAGGTGTAGCTGACGGTGGTGTATGTCGGCGGCATATCTTCGAGCTCGTATCGGACCTTCGCCCCTTGAGTCTGAGCATAGTCGATGATCGCTCGGAACATGTTCGTCGGGTCCATGCTGTTCATAGGGACGGTAGTGTTGCCACCTGCTTCCCATACAGTGAAGATCAAGTCGACTCCAGTGTTGAGCGTCCAGGCTCCGAACTTGCCGACGCGGTAGTACTCGGCACCGCTTGCATAGGTTGTGCCAGTCTGCAGCGTGATCGGGTAGGTGACGTTCCCGCCTGTCTTGTACTGGTCGCTAGTCAGCACGAAGCAGTAGGTGCCAGCCACCAGTGTGACAGGGGTGTTGAAGACGATGTTGATGTCTGCATCTGTTGTGCTTGTTACTTCAACATAGGTGCTGTCGATCAGAGATCCGAGCGATGTCGGGGTGCCGTTGTATAGATCGACCGTGAGTGTCGGGTAGTCAGTGAGGTTGAGGCCACCCCAGCGTCGGCCCTTGAGAGTGATGCGGGACACCTTCTTCGTGCTGCCGATCGTGAAGGTCTGAGCGTGTTGATCGTAGTCAGTCGGGCCACCACCTGCAAGGCCGACGGATCCGACGACTCCAGTGGACGTGACGAGTGCGGTGTCGGGTGTCATCAGTGGGATGTTGTTGAGCTCGTTGCTCTGGCTGAGGATGTTCACCTTCACGTCGTCAGACTCGCCCCAGTCAGCTTCCCAGCTTGAGATGTAGCCAGTGAAGAGATCGGCGCCAGATGGACCGACGGACTCGAGCAGCATGACCTCATCTGACTCAGTGAGCAGCGGCTCTCCGTTCTCCAGGAGCTCTTCTTCGTACAGGCCCCAGTATGCCGTGAGCCTATAGTCCAGGTTGAGATCAAGATCTGATCCTTCGCCCAGGCCGATGCCTGCAGCCAGGTCCAGGAGGATGGCTTCGTCGTTCTCATATACCAGATCAGTCGTGCCGTCCTCATCGACAAGCGTGTCAACGATCGGGAACTTTGTGTCGTCCGATCGGGCCATCGTCAAGGAAGCGTTCGAGAGTGGGTTGTTGATCTGCTCCTGCCATGAGATCTCTGTGCCGACATCGTTCCACTCGCCGATCAGAGCGTTCGTCGAGTGATCATAGACTCGGTGCCGCAGCTCCTTCTTCGCGTCTGGTGGGTTGAGTTGACCCATGACATAGACTCCGCCGCCGCTCTTGCCATTTGCCTTCACTGTAGGGGCCCAGGTGTATGTGACCTGGATCTGGACGTAGTAGAGACGACCCTCGACAGTACCACCACCTGCAGCATCCGCCGCCTGGTAGAGACGAGCCTGGATGCCGTTGATCACTGCATCATCTGGGAAGGCGAAGCCGAAGCCTGTGGCCACCAGGTATGTGTTGCGGGTTGTCTTCGTCACGCCGATCTGATCACCATAAGAGATCGCGATCCCGAAGTCGCGGTCGTTGAGGTCTGCTGGTGTGAGCGTGGTGCCCCAGAGATCAGCTGTTCCGCCGTAGTTCTGGAAGCCTATGGAGACGATCTGTTCATCGGCCGCTTTGTTGACCGACTCCTGGATGACTCCAGCTTTGACCAGGTGAACGCGACGGACCAGGAGCTTGTCGGCCCCAGTTATAAAGACAGACGATCGCGCTGGGTTCATGCCAGTGTCGGTGACGTTGATGGCATCGTTCCAGAGAACGCTTCCGTCGTTGACTCCCTTCTGGTTATAGGCTCGAGTCGGGAGAGTATAGGTCAGAGTCGCCATGAGCTACTCCTCCGTGATCACTACGTTGCCGCTCGCGATCGTGAAGGTCTGGCCTGCAGTGATAGCCTGGGCGATGTCGAAGTTCCCGAAGTATAAGAGGTTGCCTCCACTTGCAGCGTCACGGATGCCCCAGAAGGCTGCAGTGGTAGTCGGCATGGAGGTGAAGTTGATGGCTGCGTTCGATGCCGCGGACCCGCCAGACTCAGCAGCGAAGCTGATCGCCTTCCTCGAGTAGGATCCACCAGTGACTTCCGTGCCAGTATCGGCGACAGTTGGATCGGTAGTATAGAGCGCCAGGTACAGAGTGGTCGGCATAGTATAAGACGCCTCACCCTTGACGTGTTTGACGATCTTGCTCTTCAGATAGTTTGACTTTTTACTGGCCATTATAGATACCTCCTGGGCGCTACTGCCTTGATGTTGATGTTCCTCGCCGTCGCCAGGTCGCTGATCTCGAAGGTGCCCGAGCCAGGGATCCATGCAGGGAATTGACCGTCAGGCGAGACGAGCTCTGTGCCGATGAAGACTCTTCGGTTCAAGGTGTCTATGTTTATAATATCACCGTTCTTGAAGATCCTGGTGATCTCTAGCATCTGCGAGGTGGCAGGGTTGCCGAAGATGATAGTGGTCTCTGAGTCGTTCGGGTTGATCGAGGTGATGGTGATGTCGATGATCGGGTAGCCAGGGTATGTTCCGTTGACGTTGAAGGCCACGGTCTGAGTCGGGCCAGTGACGGCTTGATCGAACCATGTGTCGCTGACGCCATCGACGGAGAATGGCTGCTGGCTGAAGAACTCAGCGCTGAAGGTGGCATAGGTGACTTGTGTCCGATCCCTTGCGATGTTGAGGTTCCTGAGCTTTGTCTGGTCCCAGATCTGCGGGTAGCCATCCTCTGTGAGTGTGAGCGAGCTCTTCGGGCTGAGCAACAGTCGCTTCATCTGGTCCATGGCAGCACGAAGATCCAGGCCAGTGTCGCCCTTAATATAGCCAGACACTTCGATCGTGCGGCTGTTGAACTTCTCGAACACCTGAACCGATCCGTCCCGACGTGCGAGCTCGATGATCTTGGTCGTCTTCGATGGGGCCGAGAAGGCATCCGTCTCAGTGACGGTGAACTTCCCGCTGCTTAGATCTACCCCTGCAAAACTCATCCCGATCATGTTGGCTGTCCCATCTGCGCGAGCTCAGAGTCGCGGTTTATTCTGTTATAGAAGCGATCAACTGCCTCCGCTGAGTCGAAGTGCATCTCGCCGTAGAAGTTGTTCGTGACCTCCCCGCCCATACCCTTGGAGTCCTTCTCACTGAAGACTTGAGAGCCCTTCGGCAGCCAGACGTTCTCACGACCTTGCTCACCGACAGTGGCCCATCCACCACCCCAGTTGTCCGTACCAGTAGCCAGGCGAGGCAGGCCGAGTCGGCCGACCTTCCCGATGCTCACTCCAGGGATCTTGTTGATGACGTTGATGGCTCCGTTGATCATGTCGATGAAGCCGTTGACCGCGCCCTCTGCCAGGCCGATCACTGAGTTGATCACTCCCTTCACGCCGCCGCCGATCGCGTTGGCCACAGCGTTCCCGATACCTGAGAAGATCCCCATGATATTGCCCCAGACTCCGCGGAAGAACCCGCCCAGCTGGTTGAAGATCCCTGTGATACCGTTCCAGGCGTTGCGGAACATGTCCCCGAAGAACTGCCCGACACCGCTGAAGATGCTGACGATCTCGTTCCACTTGCCACGGAACCATCCGCCGACGTTGTTCCAGGTGGCGACGATCCAGTTCCAGGCATCAGCGAAGGCCTTGCCGATCGCAGCGCCTGCCTGGATGACCCATGTCACCAGTCCGACGATCGCCTGGATGAGTCCTGCTATGAAGTTGATCAGAGCTGAGATGATGCCGATCACGATCCTGAGCACGTTGATGAAGAGCCAGACGGCCGCCACTATAATGACGCCGATGATGGCCCCTATGATCTGCAGTGCAGGCAGGAGGATCGGTGAGAGTACGTTCCACAGGTTCATCAGTGCGGGCCAGAGCTCGTTCGCTATGGTGTCCCCGAGTGACTTGATGGATGGCCAGAGGAAGTCGAAGGCCATCTTGATGCCGTCGATCGCCTTGCGGCCAGTGTCCAGGAAGAAGTCGAAGAGCTG
>ERZ869921.541-NODE-541-length-22026-cov-4.092258_pt1 | contig 22026 bp, 26 predicted proteins | sample MGYA00579310_ERZ869921 | MGnify/ENA primary metagenome ERZ869921 (study PRJEB32216, sample SAMN09231816) | wastewater metagenome | place: USA: Maryland | collected 2016-06-21 | study: EMG produced TPA metagenomics assembly of the PRJNA472060 data set (Reclaimed...
AGGTACTGCGATAGATACAATATATCCATCAGTAATCGGTGGTGGTAATCAAAATACAACTTTAACAGACAATACAGTAATCGGTGGTGGATTCTTTAATATAATAAGTGGCTCATCGTCAAACAATTCATTTATTGGTGGTGGAACACAAAATAAAATATGTGGTTTAGTTGTTGGATCATTTATAGGGGCTGGACAAAATAATACGATATATAGTAGGGCTTATAGTTCATCAATTATTGGTGGAAGTAATAATTATACAATTTATCCGGAAACACATATTTTAGGTTCAAATATTACCGCTACAAGATCGGGTACAACATACGTTGAATGTTTAGACATCAAAACACATTTATATGATTACACAAATAGTAAAGGAACTGATGGTCAAGTATTGACTTCTACTGAAAATGGTGTTGTTTGGTCAGATACTTCAGGTGGTGGTAGCAGTGCCGTAATTATATTAGGAACAGGAACCGGTTCTTCGGTAAGGAAAGATAATAGTAATTTTACGGTGGGTAACTACTCAACAGTAAGTGGTGGATATTGTAATTGTGTATCGTCAAATGGAACTTTTTCAACCATAGGTGGTGGTTGTGAAAATACTGTTCTACAAGCGGGTTCAACCGTAAGTGGTGGATATTGTAATGTAATTAATGGTAGCTGTGGTTTTATAGGTGGTGGTTGTAATAATAATAATTCAAGTCTATTATCAGCAATAGGTGGTGGTATTTCTAACACAATTTTAGCTCATTGTTCATTTGTTGGTGGTGGTTGTAAAAATACAATATTTGCCGGATATGAACAACCACAATGCTACTCAACCATAGGTGGTGGGTATAATAATGTTTTAACCTCTAATTACTCAATAATTGTGGGTGGTTGTAATAATACTAATTTATGTACTAATTCGTTCATTGGTGGTGGTTGTTGTAACATATCATCAGCTGGATCTTCAGCCTTGGTTGGTGGTCAAAGTAATAATACGTCAGGTGCTTATTCATTCATTGGTGGTGGTTTAGGTAATACATCACGTGGTACATACTCATTTGTAGGTGGTGGTGAAAGTAATTTAATAAATCAATTTAACCCTTATTCTGGTATCTTAGGTGGTAGTGGTAATACTGTAAATCATAATCGTTCATTTATCGTTGGCTCTAATATAACGTCAGATAGGGATTGTGCTACGTTTGTAAATAATTTATCAATTAAGAATATTCCAACATCATCAACAGGATTACCTTCAGGTTCTATTTATAAAGACGCCAATGGTTTCTTAAAAATTGTTTAATAATATTTATATATATGGATTTCTTTATAACAAAAAATAGTACATTACCAATTCTTACATTGGCTTTAATTAAAGATGGAAGATTTGATTATCATAAATTAAATGATAAGTTGGAATATGCATCAATTACATTTTCAATGCGTGATGTAAATACCAATAAATTAGTTGTCGCCAATAAAGAAGCTAATATTATTTTAGCCAATATGAATCAAACAACGGAATATTATATAATTTATAAATGGAATGCTAATGATACCAAAAAAGAAGGTAGGTATGAAGCCCAATTCGATATAACTTTCTCAGACGATGGAAGTAAATTAATCGTTCCAATTAGAGAAAAATTATATGTGAATGTTTTGGATAGTTTTGTAAAATCAAATTAGTATGAATTATGACATACCCTCTTTTAAAGCTTTAGTTAGACGTTCTTGGCTAACTAAAAATGATAAGGACTTAGATAAGTTCGATAATTGTTATGTGTTTGGATTACAATCGTATTCAGATAAAATAATAACTTTTCATATTATGACTGACTATGGTGCTTTAAGATCTAGAGTTCCATTATCCGAAATATTTCATAAAGAACCCACAAACGACATTCCTTATCACCATAAACAATTATGGAATTGTTTTTCAGAAAACGCGAGTGTAAATTCATACAATTACCTAAAAGATAGAAGATGTAAAGTTTTTCTAAAATCAAAAAAAGAGGTTTGGGGAAGGTATCAATTTACATTAGATTGGTTTAATAACCCCTATTCCGATGAACCAACAGATTATAAATGCGCTCACATTATATTCGCTGACGATGGTTATTTATTAGCAATGCCAAATAATAGAATAACTGAATGGCATGACACAAATTTTTGTGTATCAACAGGGGAAACCCACACTTGGAAAGTAGATACTTGGATACCAAATGTAGAACATAATTCTAAGTGGGTTGGTGATGACGATAGCTACTTTTATTAAAAAGAAGATTTCTTATATACGAAATATACTTTTTTAAAGTGTTTAAGTGATTTTCTAATATCTTTTGGTTGTAATCCTGTTATTTCTCTAAGGTATAATAAAATTAGATTTTTATTATATTTAACACTCCCTTTGTGATTTCCTTTATCATCAAATATTGTATCCCATCTATCTAATAACTCAATAATTGTTTTACCAATAATAACATCATTTTGTTTCATATTGGTAGTATCCATTTGTTTTTTAATCGCTTCACCTAAACCAGTGAAAAATTGTTTATCGTGAATGTTTTTTTCTTCGTCAATATGATATGAAAATCTTTCATCATCATTTAACTCTTGGGATATATCTTCATATGAAACAGCTTTTAACTTTTCTTCATATTTATCTTTTAATTTAGATATTAGATATCTTTTCGCTATTGTTCCGAAATATGAATAAGCTTTAACAGGTTTTCCTGATTTACCGATTTTACCTGGAGTAAAGTTTTCAATTTTTGTCATAATAAATGATAAAGAGTCGTTAAATTGTTCTTCAAAATCTTCATCTTTATCATATAATTCATATGTTCTAATTATGCTTTCCACAAGTTTAGTAAAAGCATTTCTTAAATGCGAATTAAATATGAGAGTTCTATCATATTGCGTTTTAGCACTTAAAAATAATAACATTCCGTATTCTTCATTTTCACCGAAATATGTGGTATTCAAAACTTATTTTTATGTATTTTTTTTTAGTTTATTTGTAGGTAATCTACACTAATAATAAATTCTTTTATGTCATCACTACTTAAAGAATAACTGGTGGTAAAACACCCATGAAATACCCTATTATTAATAATTATAGTAATCTTACTACCATTGTTAGATAATAAATGGATTAAATCAATATTAGTAGTATTAATTCTTAATTGACTTGAGGATGGATATAAATGATTTATTGATCTATGATATGTAATATCATAATCAAAACTCAATATTGGGTAGTGTTTTAATTCACCCCCAATATCAAGTCCAATAACATTATCACTATTTTTTTTATTTCTTACGTATTCTTTAATTTCCCTCATACTTAATTTCTCTATCGAAATTGAAGAAATACTCTTTCATCGCTGTTTGCATCCAAAACTTACCTTCATTTTGTGATAACTTATATCTGTCATCATTTCTATATCTCCAGAATAAAGAATAAGGTCTCATATTCATATGTTTATACCCTGATTTTGGAATTGTCATTACCTTATAACCATTATATGTCATTCTCAATAAAAACTCATACACAAACGATAATTTAACGTTGTTTTTAATACCACCAATATCTTCAAATGTTGCCTTCTTAATAACAGCACCACTCAATTGGAAATTAGGGAATGTTTTTAACGCTTCTAAATCTAAGAAACCTAAATTAGAAAAACTTTCTTCAGGTGTCATACCTTGAACGAATCCTAATGACCAAGTTACCTCATTTGTTGTTCCAACGAATTCATTTTTTTCATTCACATCAATAACGTGTGATAAAAATACATCAACATCTGGATATGCTTTAATATATTTAACAGCATTTTTAAACCAAATAGAAGAATATTCATCATCAAATTCTAAGATTGAGAAGTAATCTGTTTTAACTTCTTCAACTGCTGAATTTACCATATGAGCAAATTCTTTTGTTTTTTTGGTTTCAACGATTCTGATTTTCTTTTTCATATCACCGAAATCATATCCTGATAAAAACTCCGTTACTTCAGGACAAGCACATCTAACAATTAAAATTTCGTCAGGTTGAACTGTGTTTTTCGTAACACTTTCTAATGCTTTTGGTAGGTATTGATCTAAATCAATAACTGTATGAATTGGTATAATTACACTTATATTACTCTTTTCCATATTATAATACTATTGGTTGTTCTAAATTATTTGGTTCTGATAATCTACTAATATTTGTTTTTAACTCTTCTTTTCTTTCGTTAAATATTTTTGTATAGACATCTTTAATTTGTTTTGATTGTTCTTCTTCAGTATATTTGTTTTCCATACCTTTAATCTCATTTAACAAATCAGTATCTTCAACATCTTCAAAGAAGTTTTTACTGAAGATAGCAATTGCTTCAGGGATTTGTAATTCATCAAATAACCAAATACCATTCTTTTCACTAATCCATTCAGGTTGAATCATTGGAACTTTACCGATTACAGGAGTTCCACATTTCATACTCTCAACAGGGAATGTTCCAAATGAAGATGTTTCATCCACCCATACAGATAAGAAATAATCATTCAATACTTCTGACAATTCTTCTCTTGGGATTTGTTTAATATCTCTAAATGTAATGAAAGAATATAAAGGATATTTCAAATAGAATGTTTTAACAATTTTTGATGTGGTTCTATCATCTCTACACATAATAGCAATGATAGGTTTTTTAAGACTATTCTTATTAGAAAAATAAGAAGGTATTTGAGGACTTATAATATGTCCTGTTGTCGCAGGAAATAATTTATTTATTTCTTGTTTAATTGTTTCGGAAGTCGTAATGAATGTATTCACACCTAATGAAGTCCAATTAGTTCCCGGTGGTAACATATCTAAAATATAATCATAAGATTGAGCAAAAATAACTCTCTTACAAGGTAATTTTTGTGTTTGTTGAATAACATTACCGAATAATTCAGGAATAATTAAAAAATCTTGAGGCCCTACTTTAAATGTACCTCCGATTTCTTGAATTGATGAGTGTGGTAAATTATCATACTCTTCCCCTAACCAAGCACCTACTTTTGTATATTCATTATTTTCGTGTAAGATTGAAGCGTTGTAACCCAATTTAATCAATTCTTTAACGTGATAATAGATTTCAGCAACTGACGCTCTTGGAGTTCCTTTTAAATCTGGAGTAAGGAACATAATTTGGAAGTCCTTATTTTCAATTTTGTTTAGACTTTCTTTTAACTTTTCTATCATTTTGTTTTTGGTTTAAAAAATGTTTTATTTTCTTTTATTTCTTTTAATATGTTATAATGTAATAGTGTATTCCATAATATTTTACCACTATCACTTAATGGTTCGCTTTGTTCTGTGGCTTCATTTACATCAAGGTCGTTTAGACTAATAAATTGATCAATCCACATTCTTAAAACGTCAAACTTACCAATATTTATTTCACCCTCACCTTGCTCAACACAACTGATAACCGTATCTAAATCTAAGAAGTATTCTTTATTTAGAACTTTAAAGTATTCTTTCATTTTCTATATCTAATAAATTATTTATTGAGTAGTCACTTTTATGGTTTAAGTTGTAAAACTTATTTAATTTAACCACTTTCTTATCTTCAGGTTTATTATCCAATAAAAAAGGACTATCCGTTACAATCATATCAACTTCTTTCCATAAGTCAATAGAGTTTTTTCTAAAAACATACCCTTCAATATCACAATTCATTTTACATAAGAAATGTAATGTACTAGGAACCATAATTTCAAATCCATTACATATAATATAAAATTGGTGATTAGAATAATTTTTTTGTAGTTGATTACAATAACTAATAACACCCCTTTCAGATTCTTTAGCGAAACCAAATATTTCTAATATATTTTCACCTATGAAATCAAATATTTCATCACCAAAACTTTCTTCTAAAAAATATGGGTTTATCTCATCATTTAATGGACTTTTCTCATGTTCTTTAAAATACATATCAATTAATCTGGGGATATAATTTCTTAAAATATTTACATCTATACCTATCTTCATAACTAATATATTAGTAATTATTTAGTTAAAGTGAAGTGATAAATATTTTTACTCACAACTAAATCAGTCATAAGTCCTTTATTTATTTCACTAAATTCAATTGTTTTTTTGTGTTTCTTGAATAGAATGATTCCGTATTCTATTTTTTTACCGTTTAATAGGAAGTTATTTTCGTCATAAAAGTTTGACATTCTATTTAGTTGTTCTATTAATTCGTGTTGTTTGGTTTCAACTCTAACACCATTTTTAACAACTCTTAAAGAGTATATAGGTATTATCACAATTTCTGTTTTGGATAGTCTAAACTCAACATAACCAATTTCTTTTTTAATATCCTTGATGGATTTCATTAATTTTCATATAATCAAATATTTATTAGTATTAGAGAATAATAATAAAATAAAAAAACACAGTAAATATGAAAGATAAATTGACTAAATTATATTCTTTTTTTAAGGATAATGATTTAACACATATGATGAAAAATACAACAATTGGTTATTCACTTAAAAAAGTGATTGCTTTAATAATAACAATTGTATTCTGTTACTTACAAATCGTTAATTGGAGTGACGCTAATGGTGTATCATTTTTAACTATTGATGCGGGTTTAATCACATCAATTTTAGTTACACACGCAGTTCAAAACGGTAAAAATAAATCGGAAGATTCAGATGATGAACCACCAACACAACAAATACTAAGAGGATAGCAATAAAAAACCCCAATTATTAGTCGGGGTTTATTTTTTATTCAGAATCAATACTATTTACAACTTCTGATGTGATTTCAATTTCACCATCATCACTACCTAATTTACTCAATAGATAATCTTTATTCTTACTTTTATAATCATCTAAATCAGCATAAGTGATAAATCCGTGAGGTGTTGAAATAATCTTACCTAATAATTGGATACCATTAATTTGATTTTTTACAACTTCAATTTTAGTTCCAATAGCGAATGAATATTCTCTCTTATTACTTGTAGCCTTTAATCTTTCAGTTCCGTGAGCTTGAATACCCCCAAAGTGTAAAATTAATCTAGCTCCGTAGAAGAAAGCTTCACCACCCTTATGCTTTACAACACCAGCACCCATACTATCAATCCAAATCTTTTGAACCGCAATCATAGTATTTGTGAAAGGTTTTCCTTCTTTTCTTGATGCAGGTATTCTATGATTTACAAGTGACTTAAATGCCGCTTCCAACGCTCCTGCGTTCCACATATTATTTCTATTTTTAGAAGTAACACATTGTTCGCAATCTAAAGTTCCAATTGAATCCCAAGCGAATAATATTTCATATGGTAATTCACCATCAATTTGTTTATCTAATAAATCGTGACAGAAATCAGCAACATCTTCAATTACGGCTTCTTGCCTATTTTTATCTCTTTTCTTACCGTAGTTATCAATTAGATATTCGTTATTTATAAAGATAAAAAATCCATCGTAATTTACAACTTCACCAGTTTCTTTATCAACAATTTCGTCAAATTGTAATCCCATATCTTTAGCGTGTTCCCAACTAAAATTGTTTTCAGTATCAATAATAACCGGAAGAATACCTAGTTTTTGAGATGATACGATAGCTTCCATTAAAGATGTGGATTTACCTGTATTAGAAAATCCTCTTGATAATGTGATGTATCCTTTAGGAATACCAGGTAATCCTGTGGCTTCTGTAAATGCTTTAGAGATAGGAATCCAATCCAATTCTTTATCCTTAACATCTTCATTAAAACCATTTTTATTTTTAAAATCTTTTAGTTTTGACAAATCAATTGATTTCTTATCAACAACTTTAGGTCTTACAGTTACCTTTGTTTCTTCTTTTTTTGTTGCTTTACTACCAGCCATTATTCTTATATAATTTTTTTTATTTTATTCTTCTTCTTCATTCACATCATAATCTTCATCACAATCTTCACATTCTTCTGAAGGGATAAACTCTAACCAACTATCTTGGTTTTTGATTTTATCATTCACCGTTTCCATATTATCCAACTCCTCACTTAATGTTGTAACCCAGTCATTTCCATCCCCTGGTGTTGGTTTCATTTCTTGGTAATTTTCTTCAATGTATTCTTGTAATTCATCAGCACTCATACCTTTAGTTTCTTCATACATTTCTGAATCAATTTCAATCGGTTCTTTTGCTACATATGTTGTATATGATTCACACATATAAACTTTAATTTTTGCCATACTTAATAATAATTATTTTTTGTTATTTTCTAAATAGTAAAAAAAGAAAAAGCCCCTTTCGGAGCTTTTAATTTTTTAATTAAAATGGTTGTTCATCATCCATTACTTCTTCTTCTTCAGATTGGTTTTTTGGTGATGAAACACTTGGAGTTTCTTTCTTCTCATAAGGATTTTCACCTCTAGCTACTTTTGATAAGTAATCGTAATCTCTCTTACTGAATACATCTTCCCAAGTCATAGTATCTGATGTCCATTCTGAGATTTGTTCTTCAGTTCCTAATGGTTCTCTATCATCGTGAATGATTGAACTAACTACTGAATTACCTCTATCATCTTTACCTACGTTGATGATTAAATCTCTACCTTCTGTTGCGTGTGAAATATCACCTTTTTCAGAAAATACTGCTATCATTTTGTCAAAAACACCAGCACCTTTGTAATTGTGTGGGAATCTCCAAAACTTAACACCTTCATCTTCTTTACCTCTTTCAATACCTTTTACGATATAAAACTTTTTAGGTTTGTAAGTTTTAGCTAAATCTTTATCCTCTTTTGAACCCGATTTTTCTAATTCAGATGCTACTTCACAAAATGGACAAGGATCTCCAGCATTTTTTTCTGGACAATACAATTTTTTCCATTCTCCGTTGATTTGAACGTTGTGAAACCACACTTCTACAAATGGTGATTGTCCTGGTTCTGTTGGAATAATTCTGAATTTCTTTTTGTCTGTGAGTTTACCTTTTGGTAACATTGTAGTGAAGTACTTAGTTAAATCTACTTCTTTTCTTGGTTTTGCCTTATTGCTTTCGTACTGCTTAAGGATTGCGTCTAATACGCTGTTTTTTGGTTGTGCTTTACCGCTCATAATATATATTGTTTTTAAAAGTTTATTACAACTCTAACGAGTTCGAATTTGTATTATATAAATAGTTAAAAATCCGAAAAAGTAACTACTTAGTTTATGTTTTAATGATAAGATTTTTAATTTAAAAAACAAACTTTTTAGATTTAATTTATTAATGTATTTATTGATATGGATAAAAATATAATAAATGAAGTTAAAAGAATCAAACAACTTATGAATATAAATGAAGTTGTAATTGATGAAGGTTTTAAAGATTTTATTAAAGTCGCTTCTTTATGTGCAATATTAGCTACAGGTGAAATTTCTTGTAAAAAAATTGATACTTCTGATAACTCAACAAACCAAGTAACTAAAATTTCTGATTGGTCTAAAATACCACAAGAAGAAATGAAAAAAATGGGGTTTAAAAGTGTTAATACAATTTCTAATGATACTTTAAAATCCGTTAGAAAATATAACTCAAGACAGCCTTGGACTGGTATATGGAAATTTACTGAAAATGTTAGATTAACAAATAAAGAATTTTTAATAATATCACCAAATAATTTATTAGATAGAAATAATATTATTGGTAGTAAAATATATTGGTGTGCTTGGTCAGATGAAAGACAAGTTTATGATATATTCCCATTAAGATTTGTATCTGGTGAAATTTACTACCCCTCAATTCACGATAATAAACCTTATAAGTTTGGATTAAAAGGATATTCGAAAAGTAAAAATTTAAACGAATATTTTGAAATTACTTTTTATGGTGAAGATTCTTTAGATATAACTAATTGGGCTGCAGGTAAAGCGATAAGAATGGATAAATTACCTTATCCATAATTTATTTTTCACCTATTTATAGGTAACAAAGAATAAATTAAAAAACAAACCAACAAATGAAAAAAATCCTATCGTTTTTGGCATTATTATGCCTATCTATTATTACGTTCGGGCAAACATGCCCAACACCTAACGGAAACTCAATTATTATTAAACCTAATTACACGGTTTCATCTTCAATAGCCAACCAAACAGATGTAAAACTTTGCTATAATAATACAACCGCAAGTAAAATTACAGCTTTACAATTTAAGATTACTTATGACACAACTGCCTTTACAGAGCCATCAGTTAGATTAGTTATCCCTGATAGTTCAGATTCTTATTTACAGTTCTATGTAAATAAAGGTACGATTACTATATCAACAGTATATGACGGTTCAAATCTTAATTATACTTATGCGTCAGGTGAATTATTTAATATAAACTTCAAACATTCAAACCCTAACACATTTCAATACTTAACAGGAATTACTTCATTAGGTTTTGATAATTCATACCCAACAATAGCATCAACTAATTTAGGTAAAGATACGACATTAAGTAAATTTAACGGTGGTGGTATATTTGTTAGACCTTCTATCAATTTTGCAGGGACATTTAAAAACGTAACCGGTTCATTCACTAAAAACTTATTAGTTGGTTTATGGAAACAACCTAAATCAGGTGGTAGTTGGACTTTAGTAGATGTTGATACAACAGATAAAGATGGTAAATTCGTATTTAGTCCTATCGTAGATACTACATATTGGACTTGTAAAATAGAAGTTAAAGGTGATACATTATCTTTAGGTAATGTGGTAACAACAGCAGATGCTCAAAAAGTTAATAGATTTGTATTGGGTATTGAAAATCCAAAAGGTTTTGATTTCCATTCATCAGATCCAAATAATTCAGGTAATATATCTATTTCAGACGTATATACAATCTTTAATAGAATTGCAGTTAGATTTAACAAATTTACAACACCTGACGTTAGATTCTTTACAGATGTTCAATATAACACAATTACAACAGATAGTTTAACTAATCATTCATTAGATATTCCAGGAAGTGCTAATTATTCATATACAATCGTAAAAGGTGTTGATTCAATTACAGTTTATGTATTAGCGACAGGTGACGTAAATGAAACAGGTTTCCGTATGGCTAGATTAGTTCCAATTAAAATAACTAATCCATTAAACGCACCTAATTTCATTATAGATCAAACAACTGATTATTATGCTTCATTAAATGAAATGGAAATTAATTTACCAACATTAAAAATTGAAGAAGGTAATTTAGTTAATATTCCGGTAACAGTTTTAACTAACGGACAAGAATTAGGGGCTGTGCAATTAGCAATGAAATACGATACAGATTTATTAGAGTTTAGAGGTGTAAAAACCCTAAACTCAACAGCTAAATGGATGTCATTTACAAATCCTAACGATGGTGTAGTTGAATGGGGTGGTGTAGATATGAGTGAAAAAAATAAAGTTAAAGACGGTGATGAAGTAGTTGTAATGCAGTTTTACGCTAAAAAACCTAAAGATGATTGGAATGGTTCTCCATTATATGTAACTCGTAAATTCGTAGGTAATTCAACAGCTAAAGATTTAAGTATTAAACCTACTGATGGTAGAGTGGAGGTTTTTAAAACATCTCCAATTGTATCAAGGTTGAATGGTAGTTTAAATATATTAGTTTATCCAAATCCTTCAACAGGTATAGTGTCAGTTCAATTTAATATTCCTGATAATAATAATACTATGGTTTATTTTATAGATATGAGCGGACATAAAGTCGCTGAAATAACTAATGGTAAGATGCCAAAAGGTGAATACAGATATACAGCTAATTTAACAAATTTACCAACTAGTGCTTATACAGCGGTAGTTGAGTGTGATGGTAAAATTATTGGTAGTGCAAAATTAATAAATAATCTATTTATGTAATAGAATAAACATATAAATATAAGAAATATTATGACAGAAGAAACAGAAAACACGAACGATGGAACATTGTCAGGTTTAAAGAAAACTATTATTGGTACTCTATCAACAGCAATACTTGGTGCAGGTACTTGGTTAACAACAACATTTTTTAACGGACATTCAGATGATAATGCTGAAACTAAAACAGAACAAGTAGCACCTGCCCCGGCAGCGGCACCTGTTGTAATTAATTTATCAAACAATAACGAACAAAAACAACAAAATAATAGTGGTGGTGGAAATACTACAATTATTAAAGAAAGAGTTATAGAAAAACCAGCACCGGTTAAAGAAGAAAAGAAAAAAGAAGAACCAAAGGAAGAAGCGCCTTGGTAATAAATCTTAAATAACGAAAACCAACAAAGAAATGAAAATCATAAACCAACAAATCATAATCAACTTCATAGTAGCTCTTTTAGGGGCGACTATGATGTTTGGTTGTGGAACAACTAGAACAGAAAAATACACAGCTGATTTTGAAAAGAAACAATCAATACAAGTAGTAAGTGATTACGATGGGAAACCAATTCCTGTTCAAGTTCTTTCAATCGGTATTAGTGATAATGTCCTTACCTCATACCCAATTCTTAAAGAAAAGAACGTAGGGTTAGGTGTTACAAATATTGCCTTAGATTACTTAGAAGGTACAAATAGATTCGAATTTACTGAAGATAAAGAAGAAATCAAACTTAAAATGGTTAAACAATTCCAAGCAAGTGCTAAAGGTTTTACTGAAAACAAATTAGATGGTAAAGGTAAAATTAAACTTGCAAAATATTTTGTTTATATTGAAGTGTATGATTTTTCAGTAGATGAACAAGAAACCTATACAGCAGGTAAAAAGCAATTAGAAGTAACTACAAGATTAGGTTTACAAATTAGATTTGTTGATGCTGAATCTGGACAAGTTAGAGTAGGTTCCGGTATGGGTGAAGCCACCCAATATGGTCAATCATTTTTGAAGTCTCTTGACATGAAATTCGCACAGTCAACTGTTGGTATTTCGACAAGAAAATCCTTAGAAACAGCTTGTTCTAGGGTAGTATCCAAAATGATTAAAGATGGAATATTTGAAAAATAAGTTCAATGAACTAATTAGTTTTCTTAAATATTTATATGTTGTTTTTATATTATCCTTAACCTTATTTGCGGTAATAGAGGTAAAAACACTATATAGTATAGACGTATTCAGATTTATAGACATCCCAATTGATAATTTTTATTACGATTTGAAAGGAGATATTTGTGAGTTGTCTTAAAAGTTTTTTATTATTATTTTCCTTAATAATTATATCGGGCGTTAAAGCCCAATCTATTTCATACTCTTATGTTGATCCCTGCACTAAAGAAATTAAAAGTATTAATGTGTCAGGATTAAATGGGAATTTACCTATCGTAATGAATTATTACGGACAAGTAAAGTCATTTACACCAACAGAACTTCAAAACGGAACTTTTGACGCTTGGGCTAATTCAGTTTATAATGAATACGGAAAAGGAAACCCTTGTGCTCAAATAGGTATTCAAACAATCACAACTAACGTATTAAATGTGACTAATAACGTAGTTAATAATGTTGTTTCATTAGGTTCTATGCTAACCTCAATAACATCTTCAGGAGTTAATTCTATACCTACCGATGTAGTATCAAAAACCGGAACTGAATCTAATACTACCACCCCTACTGATAATCCAAATGGGGGTTCTAGTGGTAGTAATAGTGGTGGAAATTCAGGTGGTTCTAGTGGTGGAAATTCAAGTGGTTCTAGTGGTAGTAATGGTGGTGGAAATTCAGGATCAACCGTTTCCAATGGTAGTTCAGAAAAAAAAGAGGAAAAGAAAGAGGAAGAAAAAAAAGAAGAAGAGGCTAAAGAAGAAGAAAATAAACAAGCATCTAATTCAACTAAATCAACTAGTAAAGCAACCTCAAAGTCAGATAAACCAGCAATTTTATTAACAGGTGATTTGGTTGGTATGCAATCTGCTGCTGATAGTAAGCAAGATGCTAAAGCCACAATGTCATATATTAGAATATCAGGAAATAAAAAGACATCATTAGGTGTATCAGCCGATTTTACAATAAATGCTAATATAGGGAATATAACAGTATTTAGGTCTTGGATGACACAAAAAACAGCTCGTAAGCATATAGATTTAGTTTCTAATAGTGTGTCATTATTACCGAATAGTTTTAGTAATACATTAGTATTTATAAGAATAGATAACGTAAAAAAATTTACTGGGTTATATGGTGCTGGATATATGTATGGAGCGTTAAATAAAGAAACATTAACTTCTTTATTAACTCTTGGTGGTGGAATGTATAGAGGACAACTAACTAAAAAGGTAGATGCTGTATTTATATTAGTAGCGGTATATGTTCCATATATGAAATATTATACCGAAAGTATCTTTCAATCTAAACCATTGATACTTCCATTTATGAATATAAACTATAAATTGACTAAATCATTTAGATTTGGGTTAACGGCTGGAACCACATATTCGGTAAATGAACAACTAATAAATTATCAAGTATTATTCGGAGCTAAATTAACTTTATGAGAAAGATATTATTATTTTTACTTTTATTTACATCGGTTGTTAAAGGTCAAAACTTTTCTCAAACAGGTAGAGTGTTTGGTATAAATAATGTAGGTGTATCAAACATAAGAATACAATTTTGGAAACGAACAACATCAGCCCTTACAGGATTTACATCACAAACAAATTATAACGGACATTCTTATTATCGTTCAACAACAACTAATACTTGGTTAGGATCTAAATCAACTTGTGAAAGTATGGGTGGTCATTTAGTTACAATGTCTAATGCTGCTGAAAATACATTTGTGTTTGGAACATGGCCTTCAGGGTGGTTTGGGTATTATCAAGACAAAACAAGTGGATATTTCTTTTCAGAACCTTTAGGGGGGTTTAGATGGACTGAATTACCTGTCACAACAAGTTTAGTTGCTAATTACGATATTGCGGATACTAACTCATATAAAACAACAACACCTACTTTAGTTAAAAATACAATTAAAGGGACTAATGCTACTTTGTTTAGTACTCCTACATATACAGCAACATCAGGTAAGTATATGTCATTTAATGGTTCAACTCAATATATGATGACTGAAAACTTAGGAAGTTATTTTACATCAGGTGTCGTTAGTTTAATGTTATGGGTATATCCAACAGATGCTGGTGTATTAATATCAGAACAAGGTTCTCCGATAGTTGATGCTAATTGGTATGATTCTCAAATAGAAATAACAAATGTATCTGGTTCAACCGGAACATTAAGGTGTGGAACTTGGAGTGGTAGTGGATTACGAAGTGTAAGTACAACAATAACATTAAATCAATGGAATTATATATGTTTAACACATTCAGGTACTCAATTAAAAGGATATTTAAATGGAACTAATTTTGCATCATTATCTTATGTAAGAGAGTATCCTTCTCAATTATATTATACCTTCGCTTCTAAATGTAATACAAATATGGGTGATGGAACATTTGCTAACGCTAGATTAGGTTCATTTCAAGTATCTAATACAGTTTGGACAGACGATGAAGTGAATAGAAGTTATATGTTTAATGCTTATAGATTTGGTATTTACCCTTATTCTAATTGGAATGGTGGTGAGCCTAATAATTCAGGAACAGAAGATTATGCTCAGTTTGTGAGTGGTGGTAGATGGAATGACTTACCAAACTCAGCGATGCTTAACTATGTATTGGAATTTGATTATATAACATCAAATGGGACATGGGTTTTAGATACAACAGTATTAACGAATACAAGTGGGGATTATTCAATTTTAAGATCATCTAACCCTTCTATTGAGTGGAGAATAATATTAGATACATTATCTATACCAGCACCACAAAGAACTAATGCTTTAGATAATAACAACCTTATATTTAATAAAAGAACTATTAACGGAGCCGATTATTTTAGGTATGATTTAAATACCGATAATAATTTTTCAGTTTCAGATATTTATTTACAAATAAAAAAACGTAGAGGATTGATTTGGACGGCACCAAATTATAGAATATATACACAAACGGAACATTCTACAATTAGGTTATCAGTAACGGATTTGAGATTAACATATCCGGGAGTTCAAACAACTACGTCATCACCACTAACAAATGGTGGTGTGACTAATTTTTATATAATAAGAACAGGCTATGACAATTAAAAGTTTATTATTTGGGTTATTATTCCTTCCATTGTTTTCATTTGGACAATGTGTAAAAGTTGATTCAGTTTATAATAAAACTGAAATGAAATCTATTGAGAATAGATCCGTATTATTTGGTATTAAACAAATTACGGAGGATCTTTTACAAGATAAAGGTTTTGATATTTGTCAAGACGGATCACCAATATATGTTGAAATAACCTATATTGGATTACCCGAAAATACATTTAGAATTGCTGGATTTGCCTTACAAAATAAAATTACGGAAATTAAAGTTAAAGTAATAAACGGAATTAGAATAATGGAAGGAACTGGAACTTATAAAACATCTACAAATGCTATGATGCTTGAAATAAATGAAGAAGTTCCATTTAAACAAACAGTATTATCTAATGCTATTAAATTGGCTTTGATAAACGCTTTGAAGTAATTACTTTTTATACTTATTATCCAATCTATCAATTACTTCTTCAATTACACCTTTATTATCAATTACGCCATCAATAGCCATATTGATAATGTCTCTTTTCTTATCTAATACTTCATACACAATAGTATCAATTGTATCATCAAATAGTGGGAAATAACAAATAACGTCTTTAGTTTGTCCAATACGGAAAGCTCTATCTAATGATTGATCCACATTTGCAGGTGTCCAATTTAAATCATTCACAATAACAACTTCAGCAGCAGTTAAAGTTAAACCAACACCAGCCGCAACGGTATTACCAATAAACAATCTAACATTCGGATTATTTTGAAAATCCTCAACAGCCTTTTGTCTATCCTTTTGACTTGTTTCACCATTAATAACAACACAAATATCTTTATATTCTTCTCTTAATGTATTAACAACTGAAGTATAATCGGTAAATACAATTACTTTTTTATCCGATTCTAATGAATTATTGATAAGTTCTTTGGTATGCTTTAATTTATTTTCAGCGACCCATCTTCTTAAAACAGATAATTCAACAAGTTTTTTAGCGTATGAAACATTCTTACCTTGTTCTTCCCTCATTTGAATATATCTTTCAACAGATGAATCATAATCAATTTTATCATCATCATCTAATTGTAAGTATATAGGTGAAATAATTTTATCAGGTAAATCTAATACATCTTCTTTTCTTCTTCTAATTGAAACAGGTTTAATTCTTCTATTTAATTCTTCTAAATTTGAAGCACCATCAGCTTTAATAATTCTTCTACCTTTAATCATCATAGTTTTAGCATTACAATAACTATATAGGAATGAATTATAATTGGTTGATAGTGGATGTTCTACCATAGATAATAATGAAAACAAATCCACAGGTTTATTTGTGATTGGTGTTCCTGTTAAAAACCACCTTTTTTTAATTGTTTTAGCTATTTTTTTAACGTGTTTTGTTCTATTTGAACTTGATGATTTTAAATAATGTGCCTCATCACAAATAATCAAATCAAACTTTTCATTTAATATATGGTTATTAACAGCAACCTCATCGTATTCTTGGAACTTGAACTTAGGTTTTTTCCCTTTTTTAGGTTTTTCAATTGTATTAAACTTATCTAAGATATCATAATTTATAATTGTCCATTTATTAGGTTTCCATTCTCTTTGAATAATTGATACATTATCAGAATCATCATATATAGATATTTCTTTTTTCCAATTTAATTTAAGCGATGCTGGACATATAACCAATATTTTTTTAGCGTCAGATTCCAAAGCAGCGATAATTGATGAGGCTGTTTTACCTAGACCTGGAGTATCTAATAATAAGAACTTATCATTTTGTAATAATTTAATAATCGCCTCTTCTTGATGTTTCATAGGAAACCTTGAAGAGTATCTATCCCATTCTACATTTACTTCAGGTATAACCCTAAATAAATCTTCATTTAGTTGAGCTTTTGGTAGCCAAATAAGTTCAGAATCCCTATTTTTAAGTAATTTAACTTGAGCATGATATACCTTTTCTTGTTCCCCAACAATCTTTTCAATTAGGATTTTATCTATTTGAGTTGTAATATTAAATTGTCTCATTAAAGAGTTCCTAAAGAAATTAGTTAAATCCAAAAACTTATTTACTTCTTTTACTTGAAAAGTATGGTTATTTATAATATAATTTGCTTGATTTTCAGTTATAGGTAAGAATGATTTCTTTTCTCTTGTTCTTTTTAATTCCAAGATATAAGGGTTATCACCTACATAACTTTTTAATATATCAAGAGCTTTAACTTTTGAAATTTCATTTAATTCTATCATCTATAACAATATAATATTTTTCAATAAAAAATAAATAAATGTTTATTTTATGCTTTATATATTTATATTGACCAGGACCTTAATAATTAATAATATATATATAATAACTAGAACCTAGATCATAATAGCTTTATATAATAACTAGAACCTAGACCAGCTTTATATAAAATATATTATAGATCTATTTATATATATGGCAAAGCAAAAATTAGAAATAAATGATGAGAGTTTAACCTCATTACTTCAAGAAGCATATAATGAAACCATAGACCAAAGAAATAAGGCTTTAGGATTACTCAACAAGTATTTAAAAAATGTTGAAGAGAATAGTGATATAGCTATGGTTGGTAAAATCAATAACGAATTATTAAAAGTAATAGATTCTTCAATTGGTAAAAAGATTGAGTTAGCTAAACTAATGGCTGATATTATGAATAAGAAAGGTGGTATTAAAAATGATGATACTTCAACTAAACAAATATCAAAAGAACAAAAAGCTGAAATGCGTAAATTGGTTAAGGAAATAAAAGAAGGTAAGATAAATATCACTGGTGAATAATGGCTAATACTGGACAAGCTGATAAAAAACTTATACTTGATAGGGTTCAAAACTTTTTAATTACAATTGAGCAATTAAAAAAAGAAAAGCTCGTATTACAATTAACAAATTATTCATTACCTTCATTAAGAACACCTAAAGACGATCCATTTGATTTTCTTATGGATTTACTTGGGACAATGAAAGGTAAGAAACAGGCCGTCCAAGAAGTTCTAAATTCAGTATTAGGTGATATTAATTCAATAAATACAAATCTTAAAGAAGGTTTAAAAAAAGTAATACTTAAATCTTTCTTTTGTAATAATGACTTTGTTGTAAAACCAGAATATACAAATGGTTCAAATGATATTGAATTCTCAATATCGAGTATAGATTATTTTTTCTTATTAAAAACTAGTCCATTAGATGATGTAAGTGGGGCTTATGAAATAAATAATGGATTGAATAGATTTATTTATGATACATTAAATGGTTCGGCAGGGACATCATCGTGGCAAGATTTACTAACAAATATAAGTTTTAATCAATCAACACAATCTTTAAGTTTTAGAATAAATCCTAAGTACGCAAATCAACCTGTAAGTGTATTTGTAAATGATTATGTAGATTCACTTACTATTATTGATAATGAGTTTTTCAAATCTTTATTTAGTATGTCTCAAAAACCAAATAAAGAATTACAGAAAAGATTACAATTTTTAAATAGATTGATTAATGATGTAAGAAATGCTTGTGCTCCGACATTGAATGATGTGGGTAAAAATAAGACAGAAAAAGACGCTATATTAGTAGATTTATTAAATAATAAAGGAAAACCTTTAAGTCAAATATTAGCTGAAAGAATTGCTAAATACAATGAATATGATACTATATCTGATGATTTTACAAATAAAATAAATCAAATCCTTTGTCAGCCTATACAAACACCAATAACGAATGAAACTGTGTTGGATGCTTATAGTCAGATAAACGATGAAATAAACCAATTAAATAGCGTATTAAATAGCATTGATAGTGTATTAAATAATTCATATCAAAATAATGCTAATGGGGTTGGTGGAAATCCAATAAATGAAAGTCCTGGTTCTTTACCTACATTAAATATAAATTTTAGATTAAACATAATTCAACAAATACCTAATAATATGAGTAGATTATTATTATCACCAAAAGTAATAATGCTATTTGCTATATTAACTGAATTAGGTGGTGGTGATTGGAACGAAGGTTTTGAAAGCTTTTTACAGACATACACAAAATCTTTATTTGATATGATTAAAAGTATTATAACTCAAATATATAGTAAGATATATAATTTAGTTGCTGATAATATATGGTTGATAATACAAGGTTTAATACTACAAATTGTGGGTGAAAAAACAAAGGCTAGGTTAGCCATAATATTATCCCTATTAGCTTTATTTGATAAATTAAATGGTATTTTAACTAATGTTGATTTCGGTAATTGTAGGTCAATATTGGATGCCTTATTAAAATTAACATCACTATCTAGTGTATTATAAATAGATTTTCTTTTTAATTTTTTTTTATTACCCTTGTATATATGGAAAACAAGGAATATGAACACGTAAATCACCCAAACCATTACAATACTTTTAGTAAAGAAGTTATTGATATGATGGTAGATATTTGGGGTGTTGAAAAAACAATTGCTTTTTGTGAGATGAATGCTTTTAAGTATAAGATGCGTATGGGTGATAAACCAAATCAACCATTGGAACAAGATGCTAAAAAAGCTGCTTGGTATCTTAATAAAGCAAAAGAACTAAAAAGTAAGTTAGATACTTATGGTGTAATAGAAACAATCACGGAGGTAATATATAAATGATAGAATTTGCAAGAACAAATAAGGATGTTATTAAAACCGTATCGGATGAACAGTCAGTTATTATTGATAGCATATTAAAACTTTATATTCCATCTAGACAAATAGATGTGGATCCGACATATTCTAAAGGTAATTTCTATAAGAAAACAATTATACCGGAACCAAAACATAAGTTTGATTTATACCCACAAACGGAAGATACGATTCAAGCGTCTGCCGATAAACTACCATTACCCGATAATTCAGTAAATAGTATAATGTTCGATCCACCATTTATTGTTGGAACTCCTAATACCTCTAAAGGTAAAGTGGGTTCAAATATAATATCAAGTAGGTTTGGTTCATTTAAAAACATTGAAGAATTGTGGAGATTTTATGACGCTGCGATAGGTGAATTTTCAAGAATAATAAACGATAATGGTGTTTTAATTGTAAAATGCCAAGACACTATTAGTTCATCAAAACAATACTTATCACATATTGAAGTAATTAATTATGGTATAAGACACGGATTTTATTGTAAAGATTTGTTCATTCAAACAACAAAGAATAGAATATTATCAGGTAAGCATAAAGTTCAAATGCATGCAAGAAAATACCATTGTTATTGGGTTGTTTTTACAAAGGAAAAGAGTAAGGTAAAATATAATAATACGTGGAATGAGAGAACTAATTAAAATTAAAAAAACTGAGGATATGACAATACCTCATTTAATTAATATCATTAACTTCCAACTTAAAAATGGGGAGTTTAAAAAGGAGTTAATTAAAGAACATTGGATTGAATTGTTGAGAAGAATAGATAAAATCTCTTGGGATGAAAGGTTGATTGAAATGTACAATCCAGAGTTTTATAACAAATATATAAAAACAGGTGAATTACAAAAAAGATTTGAACATAAAAATGGAGTCCCTTTGGATTGGGAATTAGAAGATGGGTTTGGAAATAAATAAAATACATAAAGGATTAACGGAAGAGTTGATTAAACAGATGGATGATAAGTCAATTAATCTTATTGTCACGTCACCTGATTATGCTAATACGGTAAATTATGGTAAGAAAGTTAAATTATATAATGAGAATACTTTCGCTGATTGGTTTATACCGGTTATTAAAGATTTTTATGATAAGTTAGCCGATGATGGTTCATTTATTATGAATATAAATGATAAGGTATCTAATGGTGAGAGAAGTATTTATGTTATGGATTTGGTTTGTCGTATTGTTAAGATCGGAAGAGCG
>ERZ869921.542-NODE-542-length-22004-cov-8.131851_pt1 | contig 22004 bp, 35 predicted proteins | sample MGYA00579310_ERZ869921 | MGnify/ENA primary metagenome ERZ869921 (study PRJEB32216, sample SAMN09231816) | wastewater metagenome | place: USA: Maryland | collected 2016-06-21 | study: EMG produced TPA metagenomics assembly of the PRJNA472060 data set (Reclaimed...
CTCCCTCAGTCGCATAAATCGGCTCGATAGCACTTTTGGCAATCCTGCATTAGAATGCCCGCCTAGAAAGGAGTAATCGCGATGCGCGTAAGCATGACAATGGCAAGCGGGAAGCCTCAATTACCTGCATCAATGCCTGGACGCAGAGACGAAACAACTCGAAAGGAAGCAGGATTTGATGCTCCCAACGTCGTTCACGGAGAGCCGCAGATGCCTTTCTGGCTATCTGACCGGGGCATTACCATATGGGGAGAGTTGACTGACGTGCTTCGACAGCGCGGTCAACTTGCGAAGGACAGTTATTGGGCTTTGTGCGGACTCGTGGACGCGATAGAGCGCTGGGAGTTCCTTCGTGCAGACGTTGCTGAAAACGGTTACACGACAAAAAATATCGCGGCTGGTGCAGCGCGAATGAAGGGCAAACTCAGGGATGATGAGCAGGTTGAAGAAACCGACATGATCGAGCGTGTTCGCCCTGCCGTGAAACTTCTTTTTGAAGCACAGACCCTGATGCGTTACTGGCTACAGGAGTTTGGCCTGACTGATGTAACCTTCGCCAAGGCGCCGAAGAAGTCGTCTGCACCGAAGCCTGGAGCCAAGAATCCACTGTCGGATTATGGGCTGACAAACTAATGGGCAGACTCCGCGCGCCAAAATGGATTTCTGTCAACTACCCTGATTACTATTTGAGAAAGGCTGGGTTCGCGTTTATTGATCTTGTCGCCAATCCGGTATTCCTTGTTGGCGTGTTGGTTGGTCTTGCAATTGGAGGTTCCACGAAATGAGCGGATTCCATATCCCGAAATGGCTCGATCTCATTCTCGATGCCGGCGACAAGGTACACAAGGCAGTTCACCCATCCCGGTGGGGCGAGGACAAGCCGTGTGAGTGTGGCGAGAGAACTCGCTTTGAATGCTCGTGTAACTGCTTCAAGAAAAAGGATCAGCAATGAGCGCCTTCAAACTATCCAACCGCAGCATCGAGAAAATGGCCGGAGTTCACCCGGATCTCGTTCGCGTCGTCGAAGAAGCGATCAAGATCACGCCAATCGACTTTGGCATCACATGCGGAACGCGCACTGTTGCGCAGCAGCGCGTGCTCGTCGCCACCGGCAAGTCGCAGACGATGAACTCTCGTCACTTGACCGGCCATGCAGTTGATGTCGTCGCGATGATCGACGGCAAGGCTTCATGGGAAATGAAGGACTACAAGACGATTGCGCTGGCATTCAAGCGCGCCGCGAAGTCGCTTGGTATTCCGATCAAATGGGGCGGGGATTGGGCCTTCCAGGACGGGCCGCATTTCGAGTTGGACCGCGCCAAGTATGAGTAGTGGGCACACTGGCACGCACGAATAGTTCAAAGTGTGTCCGTCTTTGATAGTGTGGGGCCATCCGCCGGGTGGCCCCTATGAACATCAACAAGAACAACTCATCAGATAGTCGTCAGTGCAATGGTTGCAGGCAGAATCTTCCAGCAACTACAGAGTTCTTCGTTAAAGATAAATCCAGGCCGCTTGGAATTGCATACGAGTGCCGGAAGTGTCACTCACAAAGGCGACTCGGCAGAGATACGAGGACAGATCGCTGGGCGAATCACACGCCGAAGCAGCGTCAAGCGGCCATAGATCGAAACAAGCGCTACGCTCAGACAGACAAGGGAAGGGCTGTATTTCTTCGATCAGCATACAAACAGATTGATGCGTGCGACCTTACATCAAAAGAAGTTCTTGCGTTAATAACTCAGCCATGCGTTCATTGTGGGACCACAACAGAAAGAATAGGTCTTGATCGCATAGATAATGCACTTCCGCACATAAAAGGAAATGTCGCTCCGTCGTGTGCCTACTGTAATTTTGCACGAGGCGACCGCTTTACGTTTGATGAGATGCAACTTATCGGTAAAGTAATAAGGCAGGTTCTTGCGAATAGGAAGATCAATGGTCAACAAGATACCAATGATTCCACCATGCCACAATCGCCCCGAGTTCAAGCCTCAATGGGTGCGTGCCGGATATAAGCGCGGCAAGATTCTGCTGCGCTTAATCCCACACACGATGTCGCAAGAATGCAAGAGTTACGACGGGCCTGAAGGTTCCGTTCCAGATCCTATTCGTTTCAAGTGGAATTGCGAGGGGTGCAGATGGCTAACGTCAAGGATGCAGAATATCTCAAGACTGTTGCTGCCGGAGACGATGAATTAGCAGTCGAGTTAGCGAAAGAGTGCCTTCGCCTGCGCGAGTGGATCACGAAGTTCCAGGCGAAGAAGGTGGTCGAGTGCTGGGGATTCATACGTGGGCGCGAAGCCTGGGCTGACTCGTCTCTGTCGAACGAGGATAGCCTCTGGAAGATCAAGCTCGGCTGGCCGTCTGACGCTGAGATCGAGGCGGCAAAGGCTGCCGGAGCGTCGGTTGAACTGGTGCAGATTTACCGGAAGTAGTCCAATGCGCAATATTGCGCACTGGACGTAAGTCACTGATTCAACTACTTCCGAGACAGAAAAAGTTCCCACGTCCTTGGGAACTTCTCTTGCACGATCTTGCCGACAGCATCCGAGAACTGCTGGATCTCCCACTGCGCGTTCGGCGCGCTTCTCAGGGTGATGAACGCCAGCCAGTTGCGAAGATTCGCGCTGGCGCGCATTCGACTGTAGCGGGCAACAGGAACTGGCAGTCTCGCGATCTCCTTCGGAATGCCGATGTTCAATCCCATCTGGTATACGCGCTGGGCTTGGCGATACACCCACTCAAGTTCTTCCAGCCAATTCAAGACTGCCTCGTGAGTCAGTGCTTGTGCGCCAACGCTATTGGCCTGCTTATTGGCGCCGTTAACAACAAGGCACCGATCAGCAGTCGGAAGATAATTAACGTCAGGCAACGGCGTGTAGCGAGCAGACAATTCATTGTAACTTTGTGTACGATGTCTGTGCCATTCCCTGAATACGAAAATCGGCGCCTGCACTTCGATGACCAGACCGGCCATTTCAAATGGCGTGTCATGGCGGTTGTTCATCAGGTACGCCAGCAACTTCTCATCTCCGGGTAACAATGGAGTTCCCCATCCCTGGAATCCCTTGTCTGTGCTCATGCGGGCGGCTTCGATGATGCGCTCGTCACTGCCCCACGATTCGACTTCTTTCACATAGCCGTGGTCGAGAATCTTATTCACTTGACACCCCCACCTTTTTGGATTCGTTCGATTTCGTGGTCAATATACCAGCGGGCTTTCTTCAAGTCTTCCAGTGGATCTGGTGATTTCTTGCCAGCGCGCGAAATGTACTTGAATGCGTTGCCAAGGCAGAAATTCAGTCCGAGCGCATCAATGACCTTGATGGCTTCGTATGGATTGTCTGCGCCGCCATAATGCGATGGATGATCGACCGTGCGATCTGGCGGCGGCGGAACGTCAACGGTGTCTTTGTTCATGGAAGAAGCTCCGCAGTGAATTTCAACTTGAACTCATCGAGATCGCGGACATAAACGGCATCACAGCCATTCTCCCGATAAAGTACGACTTGCGTTCCGTCCCGGTCGTTGGTGCAATCAGTGGCAATGCCAATCACCACGTATAGCTTTCCGGTTTTGTAGTTGCGCCAGTACGTCATGACAGGCCCCGCTCGCTCAAAGTATTCGGCGCAGCAAACGAGTCGTGCGTGAACCCAAGGCGCTCGAAAACCTTGGCGGCAGTGTCCTTGCCCGAGCGTTTCTTTCCGGCGATTCCGATAATCACTCACACTTCTCCCGTTGTGATGTGCAGCCTGTCAATCTTATCGAACAAGACCAGTCCGTCATTGCTGAAAAACCCGTGCTCCATGGACATGAATTCTGTCGGGATCATGGACTCAGCATCGAACCCAATGATGACTCCTGCGTCAGTACACACAACGAAACGAGTGCGTTCTGTGCATGCTATATCAGAAGCATTACCAACCTTCGCGATTGAGTCTCGCGTTCCCTGCACAGCGCAAAGTGAAATCAGGGCGGATTGCTTGCCAGTTCTGGTGTTTTTGATGGTCGCCACGCAACGTATCTCCGAGTCACTTCCATCCAAGAATGAAAGTAAAGATTACAAGAACGAAAATCAGCGGGATTATGCTGATAAGCATGTCGATTAGGCGCTTTGAAAGCATCAGTTCTTCCTCAAGTCAGACTTCGGCACGGCATCGAAGCACCACTCATCCGGCATCGTAATCGGCCAGACAGAAAAGTCCTTTTTGTCATACGTTGGCGAATGATTCCGGCACTCGCCGCATGAACTGATGGTGTTCTGCTGGCTCCACTTTATGCAGTCTTTGCAGTGGATCATTTTAGTCCTTCAATATCCGATACTTCATCCCCGGAAGCAGCGCATGAAACCGCAGCTTCGGCGGAACAACTACGCGCGGAGTTGCAAGTAGCCGCGTCCTGCAATCTAGGCACATTCTAACACGCACATTCATGTCGTGAATCATCGCGACTGGAACATGCTTGTGACAGTGCTTGCAGTAGATGTTAATCATTAGAAGTAATACGTCACTTCTGAACCAAGTGACTTCGCGATCTGCGCATAGAGCGCTGAGTCGCGGCCTGGAGCGAAGCACAGACACGCATCCATGCGCTGCGGAGTCCACAACCCTTGATCCACTCCGTTGTGCCGGATGCGCGGCCTGTCAACAGCGGCGGCGCCATTCGCCATCGCCCACATGATCGCCAGCCTGTCTGCCGCGCTGGATGCGCCGACAAAGACTCGCTCGACCTTATTCTCTTTGTTGATCGCATCGAGCGCCGAGAAGACCATCCGAGAGTTCGCGTTGTTGGAGCCGATTACGAGGATTCGCATTTTGCACCCAGTTAGATTAGGAGTTGCTAATGCCGCATGTTCTTTCTAATGAATTATTATAAAGCATTAGAAGCAAGATCAAAAGAAGTATCAAAAGCAAAATCAACAACAAGATCAAAGGCAGTATTTGGAGCTTCTAAGATTTTGATTGCCGGAAAGCTCTTGCTCTTGATCTTGATTCAAAGCTCTGCATCCCTAGCGAAAGGGCTAAATCTCCAGGCCGGCAGGCTTTCGCCTCGTGTCAAGGAATCGTATTCACTTCATCCGCCACCCATCTCGGCTGGCGGTGTAGCAGCGCTGTTACGACGCAGCGCATGTCGGAAGCGTTAGCTAGCATCCCCACGGTGCTTCCTCGTTACCATTCAGACGCCGCTCGTTATCCTGCGCATGCCGCTTCACTGGCCCCACCCTAGGTGGTCTGAACTTCTCGTATCTGGCCGTGCGTCCTTGCGTCAAGTCCTGCTTTGCAGGATTGCGCACAAAGAGTGACGTCCGTCTGTATTCGCCATGACGCCAACTTGCGCTGGCCCATGTATTAGCGACTAAGTTTAATTTCCCCTCATACAATCATGCCGCAAACAGTGAGCATTGAAACCCCGCCCTTACCAGTGTATTTCCATGCGTCAACTACATTTAGTGCGGGCTGCGCTGATGTGATGGCCGCAACGCGACTCTCCATCGACAAGTAAGAGTCTCGGCAAGCCATTACCGTTATGACAACCGGCTTTTGTGAGCCGTCTGCTTTCATGCAAAAGTGCAGGTTAGAAATTGCGTCAAGTGTTGACTTGCAAATCGGACTCGTGAAGTCAAGCCAAGCGGCAGTTCGATACATGAACTTGTCGGCAAACTGCATCCGCTGTTCCATTGTTGCGCCAAATCCATAAACAGCCATCGCCGTGTATGTTTCTGCGGGCATCAGAAGAAGTCTATGGGAGCGTATATCCCGCCGCCCCTCGCCTTTCCTGTTCCGCATAAATCCTGTCCTGCAATAGTTGTATCTGGCGCTTCCAAGATGCAACTCTCGCTGCTGGGACTGCATCTCCTTTCTCGGGGCGCTCTTGCTTCTCCCCTCCGGCATGCTCCGGCATGCCTGCGCGTACACGGCATAGTTTTCTTCGATACCGACAATCTGAACTGGCTTTTCAGTCATTGACTGAATCAATCGCTCGAAGTACCAGTCGGCTCCTGGCATAGATAACAGCCATATGAAGTCACCAATGGAGTTGCGAAGGATGAACTCAGCTACGCGCCTACGCTCGTTCGCTTTTGTGTCGCTTATCGTGTAGTCAGACGCATGGTAGCCGCCAAGGCTGGATCGACCAACCGAGTCGAGCGCGTCTGCAAATGAAATGTTTTCCACTAACAAGCTCTCCGTGGCGAGCTTGAAGTTGCGCAACATAGCCGGTAGCATGCTGCTTATGTTCGGTGTAGCCCGCCAAGACCAACCGAACAGCACGCCCCCTCGCAATGAGGGGGTTTGTGCTTGTTGGCCTTAGCATACGCCTCCACCACATCCAGTCAAGCCCGTCTGTTCGCTGAGCCACTGACGCCTCACCCCCTGATCATGTCCTGACTATAGCACAACTCGTGCTAGCAACAACTACCAATGCGCAATATTGCGCTTCGGAGTGCGCCGACGAACGGTAGTTGACGTAGAGCGATAGTTGGTAGCATTGTAGGGGCATGCGGGGATAGCTCAACTGGCAGAGCGTGGTCCTTCCAAGTCTGAGGTTGTCGGTTCAAGTCCGACTCTCCGCTCAATATTCTTCAAAGGATTTGTGATTGAAGCGCAAGACGCGAAAGCAGGGCGCATCAAAGCTAGATGGTAGTTGTTGGTAGCAACTACTTCGAGGAATCCGCCTCGTGCAATCACGATACCTCAGTCAGAACTTTTGCGTTCCGCTGACTGTTGATGACGAATGCAATGCTGCGCGATTTCCCAAGGGTCGCGAGTAAGCCAATCCTTGCTCCGTGTGTGCGTCGGATAGCTTGGGACGATAAATGATAGATCCCGGCCAAGTGCCGGGATTTTCGTTTCTGTGGCATGATGATCTCGGCAGACACGGGATCGAACATGATCGAGAGAGAACTCCGCATCCAGGCGCGGCACATCGCCCGGCTTGAGGCCATGGTGGAAAAGCTGATTTATGTCATGGATCGGCAGACTGACGCCATTGGCAAACTCGTAGCCATCGCGATGACGCCTGAGCATGGCGACGACGTTGCGGAGATCCCTGAGTCTCGCCGGTATCTGGACCCCTCCGACCATGATCCCGCATGACACAGACCTCTCTCACCCCACGCACGCCTACGCGCTCGATGTGGTTGAGGGAAGGATCGTTGCTGGCCCGATAGTCAGGGCCGCATGCAAGCGCCATCTGGATGATCTCAAGGACGCCCCGGCGCGAGGCTTCGTGTTCTCTGCACGCAAGGCGGACCACGCGATCAACTTCTTTCCGGTGGTCCTGCGGCTTGATCCATTGAAGGATGAGGACTCGGATGGCGAGCCAACTCAGTTCCATCTTGGTGAGCAGCAGAAGTTTATCATTGGCTCATTATTTGGTTGGATTGAGTCTAATACAATCAATGATAAATGCAGTGGATATAGAAGATTCAGAACTGCTTATGTAGAGACTGCTAAGGGAAGTGGGAAGGCGCTAGCTCTTGACACTCTGATTCCCACGCCTGATGGGTGGGTCAAGATGGGTGACATAAAAGTCGGCGATAGAGTCTACGACGAATGTGGTTATGAGTGCCGCGTAAATGGCGCCACTGATGTCATGTATGGACACAGGTGCTACAACGTCACTTTCGATGATGGGGCGTCCATTGTTGCTGATGCTGGACATCTTTGGCTAACAGAGACAAGGAGTCCCAGGAATACAATTCCATCAATAAAAACAACTGATGAAATAAGCGGAACGCTTAGATACTCAAATGGAAAGTATCAGTCCGCAAATCACAGCATTCCAGTTGCTGCACCAATACAGGGCAGGCATCAAATTCTTCCGATTGATCCGTATGTGTTAGGCGTATGGCTTGGAGACGGCGATAGTGATTCAGCAAGAATAACAGTTGGGGTTGATGACATTGAGTTGCTTCGTCATCTTGCTGATACAGGATTGACTTTTAGTGAGCAAAAGCCACACAACGAAAGATGCCTTCGAGTAAAACTTGACGATACGCAGCACCGTTTGCGCGCTTGCGGATTACTAGGCAACAAGCACATACCAAGAGCATACCTTCGAGCATCCTATGAGCAAAGGATGAGTCTTTTGCGCGGACTTATGGACACAGACGGCTATATATCAAATAAGGGAGAGTGCGAGTACACGTCAGTCAACATAACACTTGCCGCGAATGTGCTTGAGCTTGTCCTTTCGCTAGGCATGAAATCGTCATGCACAACATCAATGGCAACGTTGTATGGAAAAGATTGCGGAGACGTGTTCGATGTTAATTTCACTGCGCCAGATGATAGGATGGTTTTCTCTCTATCGAGGAAGTGCGCAAGGCAATACAAGCGCCATGATAGAAGAAAGCTAAGCGCGGATCGACGCATCGTGTCGTGCGACGAGGTTGAGTCGGTTCCGGTTCGCTGCATAAGCGTTGACTCACCATCGCGCATGTTCCTTGCCGGAAACAGGATGATACCGACGCACAATTCTCCTTTAGCAGCCGGCATTGGTATGTACGGATTAATTGCAGACGGAGAACATAGAGCGGAGATATTTAGCGCCGCCGCCAAGAAAGATCAGGCGATGATTATGTTCAAGGATGCGGTGTCATTCGTTGAAATGTCGCCACCGCTTTCAAAGAGGCTGAAGTTAAGTGGTAAGCAGCCCAATGTGTGGAACATCTATGACGAGCAGACCAACTCTAACTTTCGCCCAATCTCATCTGACGAAGGCCAGTCTGGTGCGCGTCCTCATATTGGATTAATCGACGAGCTTCACGAGCACAAGAGTCCGCTCGTAGTGAACATGATGGGCGCAGGGCAGAAGGGAAGAAAGCAGCCTCTTGTGTTCATCATTACTAACTCAGGATCAGACAAGCAAACGGTGTGTGGTGAATACCACGATAAAGCCGAGCGTGTTGCATTTGGAATGGAGCAAGATGATCGCTTCTTTTCCTATGTATGTAGCCTGGATAAAGATGATGATCCCTTCGTCGATGAAGAATGTTGGATTAAAGCCAATCCAATGCTCGGCATTACAATCCAGAAACAATACATTCGCGATCAGATTGCAGCCGCAACAATGCCATCGAAACAGTCTGACGTTAAGAGGCTGAACTTCTGCATCTGGACTGCCGCTGATAATCCGTTCATTGATTATGCTGCGTGGAGCAATGCGCAGGGCAAGTTTGACCTGTCGATGTTCGCGAATCACGATGATGTCGCGCTTGGGCTTGACTTGTCCCAAGTGCGCGACTTGACGGCAGCCGTATTCAGCCGGAAGATCAAGGGGCACATCTACTGGTGGCCGGAATTCTGGATTCCAGAGGCGATGGTTCACGAGAAGACCGTAGAGGACAAGGTGCCTTACGAGACATGGGTTGCGCGCGGGTGGGTTCGCACAACTCCCGGTAACACGATCTCGCTGTCGCATGTGGCGAATGACATCAAAGAACTGATGAAGACGCATCGCATTGGAATCAAGTCAGCGCCTTACGACAGGTGGCGCATTGACGACTTTAAGAAGGCTTGCGACTCAGTTGATTTGAGGATCAAGGACCAGCTTCAGGAGTTCGGTCAGGGCTTCAAAGATATGTCGCCCGCGATTGATGCCTTTGAGCGCGACCTGATGAATGGCTACTTCCATCACCCAGGAAATCCGTGCCTTGACTGGTGCGCCGCCAACGCAGTTGTGATCTCCGATCCCGCTGGTGGGCGCAAACTTGACAAAGGCTCCAATCAGCGCAAGCGAATTGATGGCATCATAGCGGGGATTATGTCGCACCACGCGACATCGCTCTTGCCTGAGCAGTCGCCCCCAAGCATTCGATGGATGTAACTATGAGCAGCGAAGGAAGCTGGGAAAAACTCAAGGCCGCAGCACGCCGATTCCTTCCGGTAGCCGTGGGCGCGAAGCCACCAGATCCTCGCCAGCTTGATCCGCTCTACGTCGGCGGCCCATCCATTTGGGTCGGAACCGAGCAGCAATGGGTCGATGGCGAGATCCCCGGTGAGGGCGCCTTCATCCGTGGCGGTCGCATCATCGACGAGCAGACCGCCTTTCAGGTTGGCGTCGTTTGGGCGTGCATCGACATTCAGGCGCGCACGATTGCTGCGTCGGACTGGTACATCATGCAGCGCACCGGTCGCAAGCGCTCCCAAGAGCTTTGGGACGATCCACTCACCAAGATTCTGAACCGTCGCCCCAACGTTGATATGTCAGCGGTGTCGTTCCGCCGCGCTTTGGCTATCGGAATGCTGTCGTGGGGCAACGGCTACGCGGAAATCCTGCGCGACGGCAGCAATCGAGTTACGGGCTTGTACCCAATTCACCCTGGTCGCGTCACGCCTTTCCGTGAGCCGGGCGATCTTGAACTGACGTATCGGATCGACAACCAAGCTGGCCCCGCAGGGTTCATCAAAGCCTCCGACATGATCCACGTCAAGGGTCCATCCATTGTTGGCCTGATGGGCGTCAACAAGATTGGCCTTGCTGCTGGGTCCATCGCGCTGACCATCGCGACCAATGAGTTCGCCTCCTCTTACTTCACCAACGGCGGGCGCCCCGGTGGCGTGCTTGAGTATCCGCAGAGGCTTGGCGACGATCAATTCGAGGAATTGCGCAAGCGCTGGGCGAATCGGCACGAAGGCCCCGAAAAGGCATTCAAGACCGCTATTCTCGACGGTGGATTGAAGTACACGTCAATCCCAAATGATGCGCAGAAAGGCCAGACCATTGAATCGCGCCAATTCCAGATTGAGGAAATAGCACGCTGGTGGGGTATTCCTCCGCACAAAATCGGGCACTTGAATAACGCCTCCGAGAACTCGATTGAAGATCAGGGTAAGGCATTCGTTAATGACTGCCTTCGCCCCACTGCGCGAGAATTACAGCAGGAGTTCGATGAGAAGTGCCTGAGTAAGCGGTCTGGATTATTTTACTCCAAGATCGACTTGGATTGGGTGCAGGAAGGCACATTCAAAGAGCGCATGGAAGGCTTCCGTGAAGCTCGTAATACTGGCGTGCTGTCGGCGAACGAGATCCGCGAAGACATCGGATATGACGACATGGGTCCAGACGGCGACCGCTACATCGTTCAGGGCGCGATGATTGATCTACGCGATGTTGGGCTTCCCTACAAGCAAAAGGCTGCCGCTGGCGCCAAGAAGACTGGCGCAGCGGAGCCCGTTGAGCCGGATGAAGACGACGCCGAGGAAGACGATCAGGAAGACGTTGTCAAGGCGTGGCTGAGAAACGCATTGGTGCGCTCGGTGCGATGCGTTGAGTCCAGGCATGCCGACAATCGGCGCAATGGACACAATCACGACTCTGCAAAAGCACTCGCGCTCGCGCATGGGACAGAATATCTCCAGAAGCAACTGGTTGATGTCTGGCCCTTCCTCGTAGCGCGTGGCATCGCTGATGATGCCTTTCGCATGGGCAAGGAAGTTTTGTCAGGGCATCCGATTCCAGAAGCGATGCAGGCCATCTTCGGAGCGGTGCGTGAAAAATCTACTCGTGCCACCGACAAATCGGGTAAGCCAGCCGGCTGAGGCGTCTCTCTACATCTACGGGCCAATTGGTCCCTATGATGATTACGACGAGGTTTCTGCCAAGTCGGTTGTGAAGGCGGTCAGCGAAGTCAATAGCGCCAAGACGCTCAACATCTACGTCAACTCGGTTGGCGGCAGCGTCTTTGAAGGCGTGGCGATTTATCAGGAACTGCGCCGCTTCAAGGGCAAGAAGATCATTCACATCGACGCCATTGCTGCGTCGATTGCCTCCATCATTGCGATGGCCGGCGACGAAATCTGCATGGGCTACAACGCGCAGATGATGATCCACGATCCCGAGGGAATGGCGTGGGGGCGCGAGGCTGACTTGCGCGCTTATGCCGACATCCTGAAGGGCACGAAAGAAACTTTGGTGGACACATATGTTGCGCGGACGAAGCTACCCCGCGCTACCATTTCTGCGTGGATGAGCGCTGAAACTTGGATGAACGCCGATACCTGCATGAAGCATGGTTTCTGCGACCGAAAGGTGAGTGGCAATGAGAACGTGGAAATGGATGACCGCTCCAAGGTCATTCTTGCCAAGTTCAAGCACGCACCGAAAGATGTTGTGCAGTCCAGGGAATCAGTTGTTCGTGCGATGGTTGCTAGTGCTCAGATGCGGGTACTGAAAGACAAAATCAAATCCGGTGGGCAGTCCGCCAACAGCAGCAAGTAGAGGATAGAAATGAACGCATTGAAACTGTGGTTTGTGGCACTGCTGGCCCTCGTTTTCGCTCCGTTCGCGGATCGAGCCCAGGTGAACGGCTTTTTGAACATGCGCAATGACGGCGGCACGCTGGATCAGCTTCGCCAGAAGCTCACCGACCTCGCCGACCGCTCGACGAACATCGTGAACAAGGCTGATGCCGAGGGTCGCCCGATGACGAAGGAGGAGTTGGATCTCATCGAGCAGACCAATTCCGAGTTCGATTCGATTACTGCCGAGATTGCCCAGCGTGAGCGCGTCGAAGCGATGCAGAAGACGGTATCGCTGCCGGTGAATCGTCAGGCTCAGCCCCCAGCCCTGCCAGTGCCCGCTGATGCCCCGTCGAATCGCGGCGCCCCGACGAGTCCCGGCTCCGGCGATGGCCGAATCAGCATTGTGGATCGCACTGTCGGCAACCATGGCTTCAATCGCTACAGCGACTTCCTGGCGTCCGTCGTTCGCGCCGGTCAGCGAAACGCCGTGACCGATCCGCGCCTCGTGAGCAATGCTGCCACGACCTACGGCAACGAAGGTGCTGGCGCCGATGGTGGCTTCGCTGTTCCGCCCGACTTCCGCGCCGCGATCATCAGCAAGATCATGGGCGAGGATTCGCTGCTGTCCCGTACCGACACGATGCAGACGGCCAGCAACGCCATCACGATCCCGCTGGACGAAACGACCTCGTGGTCCACTGGCGGCATCCGCGCGTATTGGGATGGCGAGGCGCAGACGCTGACGCAGAGCAAGCCCAACCTGACCGCGCTCACCGTGCGCCTCCACAAGCTCACCTGTCTGGTGCCGCTGACCGAGGAACTGATGGCCGATGCGTCGTCGATGGCGAGCTACGTCCAGAGCAAGGCGCCGGAAATCATGTCGTTCCGCCTGAACGACGCGATCATCAATGGCACGGGCGTCGGTCAGCCGCTGGGCATCCTGAACTCTGGTGGTCTGGTTTCGGTCGCCGCCGAAAGCGGTCAGGCTGCGGACACGATCAACTTCCAGAACCTCCAGAAGCTCTACTACCGCGTTCGCTCCGAGTCTCGGCGCGGTGGCGTGTGGCTGATGCACCCGGATGTCGAGGAACAGTTGCCGTTCCTGTCGTTCCCGGCCAGCGGTGGAACCGTCGCAACCCCGGTCTACATCCCGGCTGGCGGCGCCTCGCAGGCCCCGTTCGGCACGTTGTTTGGCCGCCCGATCATCCCGACCGAAGCCTGCAAGGTGCTGGGCGATGTCGGTGACGTGATCTTCGGCGACCTGAAGATGTACCTGAGCGCCACGAAGATCGGCGGCATCCGCGCCGACACCAGCATCCACATCTACTTCGATCAGGATGTGACAGCTTTCAGGTTTATTCTGAGAGTTGGTGGTCAGCCCTGGCGCAACACGACGGTCGCCGGATATCGCGCCGGAAGCAACGCACGCGGCCTGTTCGGCGCTGTCGCGACCCGCGCGTAACCCATCATGCCCGGCTCTTAACTGAGCCGGGCAAGTCCACCGATTAGGAGATCGAAATGCCGCAAGCCAACACCACGCTTCCCACTGATCGAGTCGGCATCCTGGCCGTCATCGATCCCGATGCCTACACGGCAGCCGCCTACACGTCCGCATGGGTTCGCGCCCGCTATTGGGGTCGCCTGAAGGCGACCGTTTTCGCTGGCGATCTGGGTTCCAGCGCCACGCTCGACTTCGCCGTCCACTCCAGCGCTTCGAGCAACGGCGCCAGCCCCACGGTGGTCGGATCGATCACGCAGTTGACCCAGGCCGGCACCGACAGCAACAAGCAGGCCGTCATCAATGTCGAGGTTGACAAGCTGACCGAGGGCCACGAGTACGTCGCCATCGTGATGACTGTCGGCACCGCGACTTCCGATGCCGGCGCCGTTCTGGAAGGCTACGATCCGCGCTATGCCCCGGCAAGCGACATCGACGCCTCCACGGTCGATGAGATCGTGAGCGTGTAAGATGCGCGCGATTCGGTTCTCCGAAACGCGCGAGTTGGCAGATGGACGGATTTTCCTCAAGGATTCCGTCCATTTGCTCAACGACGCGAGCGCTTGGCACCATGTCAAGCGCGGCTTCGCTGAGTTCTGCGGTGATGCCGTGACTCAGCCAGAGGCCGATGCTATCGTTGCGCCTCAACTCGATCCTCCGGCAGAGGAAGAAGAAGATGGCGACACCGTGGAAAGTCCCGAAGACGATGTGGGCGGGCAGGACGGTGATAGTCCTGGCGAGCGGCCCATCACTGACATCGTGCCTTCCGACGATCCGGCTCCGGCTCGACGACCCGCTCGTCGCAACAGTCGCAGTCAATAGCACCGGCATCCCGACGAAAGATGACTACGGCAGGGTTATCCCTGCCGCAGCACCTTGGGCCGACATGCTCTATGCGGCGGATTGGGGTTGGTGGAGCACCTATCAGCAGGAAGCTCTGTCGCACACCGGCATCAAGGTAACGGCCAGCGAAAACTGCTTTCCAGCCGTCCACTACCTACACCCCACCGGGCCGGAGGGCTACGACCCAAGCCCCGGCAAGATCCGCACTGGCGGCAACTCTGCGTACCAAGCGCTGCACATCGCGGCTCAGGCTGGTGCGTCGCGCATCCTGCTATGCGGCGTCGATCTGACGAACAAGAATGGCCGGCATCACCATGGTCATCACCCATCCCCACTACGCAACCCAGGCGACGATGAACTCATTGCGATGGGGCGTCGTTTCGCGACCATTGTAAAGCCCATGAAAGAACTTGGCATCGAGGTATTGAATTGCAGTCCTGATTCAATGCTAGAATGCTTCCCGAAAGTGCCAATAGAAGAAGCGCTTTCGTAGTCTTTCATTAGGGGAACACAATGAGCAACAATAAAGAAATAACGGTTGATGTGAGTGCGATCGGAGACTCGCTGGATGGCTTCAAGTTCTTTGTTGAGCAAGCCGAGTACACCAGCAGGGCAATTGGTCCGCCAATCGTTCGCCTGCAAGTGCTTGGCGTTTTCGATGCCGCGCCATCTTCCAATCCGTCTGGCTTCACGCCACGCGAGCAGGAGATCATTTGCGCGCTCAATGGCGGGCACTCCCCGCGAGGCGCGATTCTCAAGGACCAGATCGAGCGCGCCGACATCAAGCTCGCCAGCGATGCGCTGAAGTCGGCTGCCGAGGCGCATGGGGCATGCAAGGCCAATGGCGATATCGTGGTCGATGAGAAGGCGAGCGCATCCATCTACGGTCGCGCCGTCAAGGCCCCGGTGCCCGAAGGCGTCTCGATCCACCACGACCTTGAGCGCCGCTTCACCATCGCGTATCGGATCAGCGTGAACGGCAAGCTGGCCTTTGTCGGCATCGCCTACTGTTCTCCGCAGGATCAGTTCTGCCGGCGCACCGGGCGCGAACTTGCGATCAGCCGACTTGAGCAGCGCCCGTGTCGCACGGTCAGGATGCCGCATCCGCTGACGGTGAGTGACGGAACGTACCCGAAGAACGGCGCCGAGTGGCGTGCCGTCGAGCAGTCGATCCTGCTTGGCCTTGGTCTGCTGCGATGAGCGAGGACAAGCGCCCGTCGTCTGTCGTGGCACTCGTGCCCAAGGGCAATGCTGTCGATGAAGCCCTCGCGGACTTCAAGAAGAACATGGCATCCATGCTGGAACTGGAAGCCTTGCTCGCCAAGAAGACCGGCGAGAAGTTCAAGCAACTGGTTGCCAACGGCTTCACCCGCGCCGAGGCTTTGGATCTCATCAAGGCTGAGAAAGAGTAATGGCGATTGGATCGCACCATAGTCCTGTGGCGCAGAAGGACGAATGGCTGACTCCACCGGAGATCATTCGCTCGCTTGGAGCGTTTGATCTCGATCCATGCGCGCCGATTGCTCGCCCTTGGGAGACTGCTGCAAGGCATCTGACGATTGTCGATGATGGCCTAAGTGCTGAGTGGAGTGGGCGCGTCTGGTTGAATCCTCCATATGGCCTTGAGGCTGCAAGGTGGCTTGCGAGGATGAAAGCGCACAGGAATGGAATCGCCCTGATCTTCGCGCGCACAGAGACGCGCATGTTCTTCGACTACGTGTGGAGCGGCGCTACAGCGCTGCTGTTTATTGAAGGCCGGCTTCACTTCCATCATGTCTCAGGTGAGCGCGCGGCAAACAATTCAGGCGCCCCGAGTGTGCTGATTGCGTACAGCCAACTCGACGCCGACGCGCTGGAGCGGTGCGGTATTCCTGGCAAAGTTGTTCGCCTGTGAAGTTGGCGTGCTCCATGGTCAAGGACACCCCGCACTATCGCGCTGATGCGATACGTGCGGGGCTCCGTCGCCTTGGCTACACGCTTGTCGATCACACGACGCAGACCGACCTGATCGTGATCTGGAACCGCTACGGCTGGCGCGATCAGGCTGCGTCTGAAGTCGAGGCGCGTGGCGGCACGGTGATCGTCATGGAGAACGGCTATCTCGGAAACGACTTCGCCGGAGATCGGTGGTATGCGGCAGCACTGAGTCAGCACAACGGCGCAGGGAAATGGCCGTACCACGGGAATGAGCGGTGGGATTCCCTTGGCGTCGAGCTTGAGCCATGGCGGAACGGAACTGGCGAGCCCGTTCTTCTGCCGCAGCGAGGCATCGGGCCTGCCGGCGTGGCGATGCCTTTGACGTGGGCACCATCCATGCTGTCGGTCATGCGCAGCCTTGGTGTCAAGTGCCGAGTCAGGGCTCACCCAGGCATCCAGACGGTGTGCAAGCCGCTGGCGGATGACATCGGCTCAGCGCAGTATTGCGTGACGTGGGGCAGTGGAGCGGCAATCAAGGCGCTGGCAATCGGAGTGCCCGTTTTTCATTCGTTCGACAAATGGATTGGGGCTTCCGCAGCGCGGCACGTTAAGCATTTGCAGTCTGGCCCTGTCAAAGATGACGCGGCTCGATTGACGATGTTCCGCAGGCTTGCTTGGGCCATGTGGCGAGTTAGCGAGATAGAATCAGGCGAATGCTTCAAAACACTCATCGAACTAAAGGATCGCTGAAATGTTATCTGTCATCGTACTTGCCGCCGTGCTTACAGTCACCAAGGCAGACATCGAGCGCGAAATTGACAGCGCGTTTCGGAGAAGTGAGTGGACGAAGCAAGAGAAACTCGCCTTCGGATTGAGCGTCGCCGCGCACATGCTGGACCTTGGCTCAAGCCTTGCAAGCGATGACAGGTGTGTTGAAAACAACCTAATACTTGGAAAAAATCCGAGCGATGCAGCGCTGATCGGCGTTAAGGTGATCGCCATAGGGTTTGAATATTGGCTTTACTCTCACCCAGGCATTAACAACGCGCACTGGTTTGGATACACTAGCGCCGCCATCCACGGTTACTACGGTGCAAGCAATCTCAGAAACGACTGTTACTAGCAATATATAAGGGGCGTAAAATGAAAGTATGCAAATTGCCGGTTGTCATCGACGTTCCGGCTGACGTGTTTGCGGTCGTTCAGAAGTTCGCAGCAAAGGGTGATGCTCGCTACTATCTTAATGGGGTGTATTGCAGTGAGAAGTTTCTTGCTGCGACTGACGGCCATTGCCTGATGGTGTCGCCGTTTGTCGGCATTGCGGCGAAGTCGGTAATCATCCCACAGATTCCGAATCAGTATCTGAAGAATAACAACCGTGTTTATGTTCTGGAGGACAACTCCGTCTGCGTCGTCAACTACCGCAGCGAGATCGTCTATCACTCGCCACTTGACTTGATCGACGGCAAGTTTCCAGACGTGATTAACGTCATCGACAAGATGGGCGAGTGGAGCGATGGGACCGGCGCAGTTCCGTTTGATGTCGCTTTTCTTGCGAAAATGACCGCGCAACTGAAAGGCGGCATTCGCCTGTTCAATTCCCCAACAGCCATCTGCGCAGTCGCTGGCGGGCAGTACCCGGTGCAGCCCGGCGCCATGGTGTTTGTGATGGGGCGGCGCGATACTTGTTTGTCGCCAGCGGAAGCCATGAACAGGATTCGCGATGGACATTGAAACCACGAATCACATCGACGCCTTTGTCGAGCAGCACCTTGACGGTCGCGCGCCTGTTGGCAGTTTCGGCAGGACTCTGATTTGCGGATCGAATCTCTACGACACGCAAAAAGAGGATCGGCGCAAGCGCTACCCGAATGCGATTGGCGTGGATGCGATTGCCGGTGATGGCGTGGACTGGAAGATCGACCTTGAGGACCGGCATACGCCGAGTGCCCTTGGCGTCTTCAACCACATCGAGTGCATCAGCGTCCTTGAGCACTCGAAGCGCCCGTGGCTGATCGCGCATAACATCAAGATGATGCTGGCCCCAGGCGGCACAGTCGTCGTCTCAGCCCCGTTTGCGTGGCGCCGGCACGCCTATCCATCGGACTACTTCCGATTCACGGTGGAAGGTCTGAAGGAACTGTTTCGCGGAATCAAGGTGATTGCCACGGCTTATCACTACGGCAATGAAGTCGAGAGCAAAGGGAAAATCCCGGCAGCCGAGATTGATGGAGTGAAGTACATCGCGCGCACCGAGTCATTCTTCTTCGGAGAGCGGTGATGCGCAGGGACTTTGAGGAACTTCAATTCACCGTCGTCGCTGAAGTGCATGAATGCCGTGTTGACTTCAAGGTCTACGATATATGCGGAAGGACCGGATCGCCAGATGGCCCGTTCATCTACCATCGCGAAGGCGGTGTCAATAGCATGGATTGGGTGGAATCTCTGGATGACTCGGAAATCTACCTGCATGGATCGGTTAAGTGGGGCGGATGCTCAGACTGGCATTTCGACGAGCAGGACCGGGTGATGCTTCATGGGTGCTCTCGCCATGACATCGAGCGATACGGGAAGATAATGGCGGCGTGCTGGGATATGATGAAAGAATTGCTGCCAAGTTTTGTGGGCGACTAATCCAATGATTCTCGTCACCGGCAAGGGAAAGTCCGGCTCATTCTCTATAAGGGCCGTTCAACTTGGCGCTGCCATTGGCGCCAATGTGATCGCAAATGCCACGGAAGCAGACATCCGACAAGCTGATCTCGTGGTGTTGGTAAAGCGCCCGACAGAGGAAATCCTTGCCCATTGCCGCAGGTACGCGCGCCCGATTGTGTGGGATGTGGTGGATGCGTGGCCGCAGCCTCACGGGAACGATTGGGACAGGTCGGAATGCCTATCGTGGTTGCAGGGCATGATCGCCACCATCAAGCCGGCAGCAATCGTTGCGGCAACGCACCGGATGGCTCAGGACATTCAGGAGTTCTATCGCGGCCCGGTGAAGTGGCTCCCGCACCATGGGCGTCCAGGCATCCACGAGAACCCCGTGCGCCGTGATCTCAGGGTCGTTGGCTACGAGGGCGGCGGAAACTACGTCTCTCGGTGGGGCGCAATACTGCAAAAGGAATGTGCTGATCGTGGGATTCAGTTCGTCCAAGCGTCAGGGCCAGAAGCGCTTGCATCGTTCGATGTTGTTGTTGGTCTTCGCGATCATGTTGGTTATGCCGCGCGCCACTACAAGTCCGGGGTTAAGCTCGCCAACGCACACGCATCAGGAACGCCATTTATCGGCGGAAAAGAATGCGGGTACTTGGAGACGATGACGGGATTCGAGTATTGGGTTGAGAACAAGTCTCAACTTACTGTCGCGCTCGACTGGCTGGAACGATACGAGGCCCGCCTTGAGATTCATAATCAGTTTCTCAGGAACGCAATCACTGTGAAATCTGTAGCGGAGAATTATCTGTCATGGCTGTCACAGTTGAGATTCTGATTGACCACAAGATGAATATCAAAGGCCATCGCATGTTGAACGCGATGGCTGAGTCGGCCGATACTGCCGGCGTAAAGGCAACGGTGACGCGCGAGTATCGAGGCGCCGCACACGTCCTGATGATGTACGGTGTCGGGCACCCGGTGAAGATGATTCAGTGGAAGGATCATCTGTTGTCTGGCCGTCCCTGCGTTGGTTGGGACTTGGGCTACTACGGCAGGGGCGACAACAACTCCTATCCGATGCGCCTGACAATCAATGCGTTCCACCCGCAGCACCTGATGGCTGATGACGCCGATCCTTCCCGGTGGGATGCGACGGCAAAGCCATTGCGAAACGAGTTCAATCCTGACGGGCATATCGTCCTGTGTGGCATGGGGCGAAAGAGTCGGCACCAGTACGGCATCGACGGGAACTGGTGGGAGCGGAAGCGGCTGGAGCAACTGAAGCGCGCGTATCCTGGCGTGCCGCTGATCTACCGACCGAAGTCAGGCGCGACAGAAACTGTCGGCATCAGGATGGACATAAACTCGCCAATTGAGTCGGTGATTCGCGGCGCTCGAATGGTTGTGGTGCGGCATAGCAATGTTGCCATCGACGCCTGTCTGGCCGGAATCCCCGTGGTATGCGAAGATGGCGCCGCCTCAAAACTGTACGGTGCCGACATATGCAACCCGAAGAATCCAAGCATGGAGGAACGGCTGAGGTTCCTGCGGTCGCTGGCATGGTGGCAGTACAGACCGACAGAATCGCTGGTCTGCTGGCAGCACATCCTGTCCGTCTTAACATCGGCGCAGGCAACAAGCGCCCTCCCGGTTGGATCTCAATCGACGCAGACGGCGCGGCAGACGTAACGTGCGACTTCACGGCGATCCCGCTTCCTGACGGGTGCGCTGATGAGGCAATGGCGATCCACGTCATTGAGCACGTCCACCGATGGGAGGCGCCGGCAGTTCTGCGCGAGTGGATGCGCCTGCTGGCTCCTGGCGGTCGCTTGATTCTGGAGCTTCCAGACTTCAAGAAATGCTGCATCGCTGTCGCCAATGGCGCCCCGCATCAGATGGGGAAGCAGGGCATATATGGCGATCACTCGTTCTCGAATCCGCTTATGATGCACAAGTGGGGATGGACTCCTGACGAGCTATCCCAAGTGCTCAAGGAAGTCGGATTCATCAAGATCCGAGAGTGCGATCCTCAGTTCCACGGTAAGCGCAAACATCGAGACATGCGCTTGGAGTGCGTAAAGCCGTGCTGAAAGTATATATCGGATACGACAAGCGCGAGGATGAGGCGTATCGAGTGGCGTGCAAATCGCTTCTCAAGCGCGCATCGGTGCCGGTCTGCATTACTACCGTTGACGCCAATCGACTTGCTGACTTCGGCATGCTTAATCGCACTGTTGATAGGCGCGGTGGAGTCATTTGGGACTTGGTGAGTAATGCGCCATGCTCAACCGACTTCTCCAACTCTCGCTTCATCACTCCGCATCTTGCGCAAGAAGGGTGGGCGCTATTCGTCGATTGCGACATCATCTTCCTCACTGATATTGCCGAGTTGATCGCGCTTGCTGATCCTCAGTATGCGGTGATGGTGGTGAAGCATGACATGGGAAATGTGTCTGGCCTCAAAATGGACGGGCAGCCGCAGGTTTCATATGGGCGGAAAAACTGGTCGAGCGTCATGCTCATAAACTGCGACCATCCCGCGAATAAGCGCCTCACATTATCCGATGTCAATACGCGCCCAGGTCGCGATCTTCACGCATTCTACTGGTTGAACGACAATGAGATTGGAGAGTTACATCCTTCGTGGAATTGGCTTGTTGGAGTGCAGCCAAAGCCGGAGTGCCCGAAGATCGCCCATTACACGCTTGGCATTCCTGGCATGGTTGAAAGTGAGCATGCCGAATTGTGGGAGGCTGAAAAGTGAAACTGACAGTCATTACTCAGCCGCCAGTTGAGCCGATCACCAAGACCCAGGTCTACGAGTGGTTGCGGCTGGACACGAC
>ERZ869921.543-NODE-543-length-21981-cov-6.381237_pt1 | contig 21981 bp, 36 predicted proteins | sample MGYA00579310_ERZ869921 | MGnify/ENA primary metagenome ERZ869921 (study PRJEB32216, sample SAMN09231816) | wastewater metagenome | place: USA: Maryland | collected 2016-06-21 | study: EMG produced TPA metagenomics assembly of the PRJNA472060 data set (Reclaimed...
CTCCAGTTTCTTTGAATTTTTCTATCGAGTAGACAGACATATTAAGTATAGTACCTTGCAGAAGGAAGTTATCAGTAGAAGGTCTAGCTTTTAAGCGGCCGCCGTCAGTCTCAACCATTTCCATCTTAGGAATTAAGATCCCTGAAGATGTTATAGTATCTGTCGCGGAGGAGAGGAGGACTATTACTCTATCCCCCAGTAGAGTCATATTCTTTGCCCTTTCAATGTCAAGAGCCAAATCGTTGTTTAAAGTTTCTTCGTTCGTTGTCTTGTTGGAGTAACCTTCTAAGGTTCCAGAATTTGCGAAATTCATCTCTAATTCGTTCATGTTCTTCTATTTTTTGTGGATCTCTAAGGTGTCTAATTAGCTTTTTAAGATAGGAGTTAAGAGACTGTATATAAGGTCGGATGACCCCGAAGTACCTAATCCTAACGCCTGATTTAGACTGCGGATCCTCGATGTACTTTTTAGTAGAGGATAAGGTGTGAGCTATAACTTTCTGTACTGTGGAAGGATCTATAGATAAGATCTCAGCAGTTTGATTAACTATTGGAGTTATTTTGCTTACTATCATCTACAAAGATAAGGTTTAGTTGAAAGTTAGTTGGATTCTTTCTAAAGGCTGAAAGAGCAGTTAACAAGTGTTTAGGGAGATAGATCACTTTATCTTCATCCCTTTTTAAGAACTCTTTTGATAGTAGAGTGTACAACTTATTGTTGATATTTACCTTAGTAAGATGTGGATCATAATTCTTTATAAGCGTATTCTTAGCGAGAGTAGAGAATCTTTGATATTGAAACTTCTCCTCTGGAAGAAGAGCAAACCCTATAATCATATCTATTTCAGATGGAACGAGTCTCTTTTCTTCCGGCTTTAGCGCATTATACAGTGTAAGGTATATATAGAGAAAATCCTTCTCTGATTTTATAGGGTATCTTATATCCATTATGTTATCTTTGATTGTCTTAGCTGAAAAAGGTGTAAGTTCAGTCTTCCTATATTTTCAGCTAAGGAGTGATCTGATGTTGCATCTAAATAATATGAAAATTCTAAACCATTTGACGAATGAATATCTACCTTGAATAAAGAATCTCTTAACTCTTCTGGATGTGAATCTGAAAAAGATTCTTTTACGTATTGAGACCAAGGGATCTCCACCATATTCTTAAATACCATTAGTTTGCTTAGATGTTGTTTGTGCCTTTAAAAGCTCTTGTTGAATCTTATGTGAATAAAACTGATATATTGCAGATACTACTTTCATTTTCTCATAAAATGGTTTCGCTTTAAAAGTGTCAGATTCAAGATATTCATTAAGATTAAATTCCGTATCCATACTCATCATTTACATATATATCCTTATAAATATCTGGAAGTCCAGACTGCTTAAATGTCGCCTCTAATATAGGACGATTATGCTCGTTTATCTGGGCGGGAGTAAGACTTTGATCTGGATGAAGAGATCACCCATCAGCATATAAATGCTCTTCAGTAAAGAATCTTCTCCAAATCTTAGTTACAGCTCCAACGTAGATCTTACCTGATTTCTTTAACCCCATAATATTATTTAATTTCTACTACAAAGATAGGAAGAGAGAAGAGAGTATCCAAATAAAAAGACAACTATTTTTGAATTATTTTCTCTTCTTTATATTATTTTCTCTTCTTTATATTTCATATTCAATCCCTTGCGAATCTTCCTAGTATATTCATTATCAGGTAGTGGTCTGAACTTAGTATATCTACCCGTATCATCTAATCTTTGTCTTCCCATTAAGTTTCTACCTCTTATGGTGTATTCATATTCTGGTGTAAATTCCATCTTATTATGTATAGGTATCCCCTACGATTTCAAATGACGACTCATAAGAAAAGGGGGTTTAGAAAGCTTTTTCCGTATGCTCTTGGTAAAGAGCTTATTTACTCTTGTAATTTCGCTGGTGCCAGTGCGTGGGTACGTAAGTACTCTGTCCTCGAAGTTTTGTGAGTTAGACTCCCCCGGCAGCGGTATGTTGCTAAACTTCTCAACACCAATTTATATACAAGCCATTTTTGTTCTACCGGAGAAACCTCGCCCTTATGTGTGGGGTACTATCCGATGTCGAAACCCTTACCGCGTTGTTGAACTCCTCAGGGCTTTATGAGCTTGCCATGCTCAGAACGGGGGTAAAGATAGATAATGTTAGAATTACTTCCAAATGAAATGGCAATTATTTTTTATTTTTTTTATTTTTTTATGCGCCTATATTAAAACAGGGTCCTCCCATAAACAACCCCCCAGAGGCTTCAGCAACGAAAATGGCACCCGGGCGGGTTCTGCATTCGTTGTGCTGTCCTTGTGATAGGGAAAGAATATTTCCTGAATGCCGATTTTCCAATTTCGGTAACGGGTTGTTTAGTTCCTACTCACACGGATAGCCTTATTTTTTCACCTTAAACAAAAATGTTCAATGAACACATCGTTTAAAGTATCCTCGTTCCTTTCTCCCGTTCCTACTCGCATTGCACCCGTTTCTACCCTTCAATTCGCTGATTGGAGCGAAGAAGAGGACGACGAGGTCGTGACCAACGAACCGCCAACGACGGGCAAAGCGCCGAAGAAAGGCGCTGAACTGCTCAAAAGCCTGCAAACGGTAATTGCGTCCAAAAAGCCGTTCAAGTTCAAGGGAACGGATGCAGCCCTTTTTTCCAAAATTGCCGTAGAAAACGGCTGGTCGGGGGGCGCTCTTAGCGTCCATAAAACCATTCAGGAACGGGCAGAAAAAATGCTGGAAAAGGGCGAAAAACTCACTTTCCAAACCGTCACGACAGACGGGATGTTGACTGCTCGCGCATCGCGGAACAATGGCGTTTATGCGTCGTTTGAATTCAAATCGCCCGTGAAAAATGTACCTGCACAAAATTGCATCCTGCCGCGCGGCACGGATAGCATCGAACCGGGGCAAACGGTAACAATCACCGTCACCAAAAGCGATTTGGGTTGGTCGTACAACGCCGAATTTTAGGCCCAGTATGGGGTGCATCCAGTCGGGTGCACCCTATTTTTCATTAACATAATAAATACACCAGGTGATACTTGTCGTAGCATTCTATAATATTGATTAAAGTCAGAGAGTTCAAAGTCTCTATAAATTGGTGATGACACATTAGTGTAAACCAACCTGATTTTTATTATGAACTACGAAAGATACTGTGTTCGACAGTTTTTTTACCACGTGAAGCGTGGTCACTTCTCCTTCACATGGAAAGGGTTGTGGAAGTCCTTTATCTCAAAAGGGATTTAATAAATCAGAGTATATGTCTTCGGATGTATGCTCTGATTTCGTGCGTTCTATAGATTCTCTCACCAATAAAACATTAATATCATGGCAATGGTAAATCCAATGGTAAATCCAAGTGCACATCCCAATTCAATCCTGTCCGTAGCACGTCGTCTTGACGTGGGCGTTGCGTGGATTGCTGAAATCCTCAATATCACAAAAGAGAATTTAGTGCCGGGAAAACGTCTCACGGAGCACGCTATTGCGTACCTTGCGTGGTCAAAAAATCCCGAAGAATCAGATGCCGTAGGCTTTCCGTACAAAAACATATTTGTAACGGATGCCACATCTGTAGCAAGCCCGAAAGACACCGGGGAACGGGTGGGGACTTTCCTGGCCCATTCCATCATGTACGCCAAGGAAATCAGAATTTCCGAGGTGTTTCGTGTTGAAACGTCAACCACGCAGATTGCCATCAAAGGGAAGAGCGGGGAATACGAGCCTTCTACCGTGCTTGAGTTTGAATGCGGAGGACTGCTCTACTATTGTAGCAGCATTTCGGTTTATCCGTTCGGGATCAAACTCCACCATGTGTGGGGGATATTTCCGACATAAGAAATCCCCCTTGCGGGCCACGCAATAGGGGTGTAATCCACAGTGGCTATGCCGATCGAGGAGGACATAACAGGTACTGCTGATGTCCTTCCTCTCGGTGAAATAACTCTCACCACATTAAAACATCAGTCATGATTAAAAAAATTACTCGCGAGGACATAACTCGCGTCCACGTTGCGAAAGAGATATTCTACTATCTGAAAGTGGAGAATGGAGAGATTTTTTCTCCTTACCCTCTTAAAGAAGGTAATTTTGTATCCTTCCAAGTGGAGGGCGAAGAAAGTCATCCATGCCCGATTACAAACAGACCTATTCTCCCTGGCCAAGTCACTGCCACTATACAGCCCGACAAATACGGGTTAGAAGTTTGGGGCATCAAAAACAAAGTAGAGATACCGAATTCCCGGACAGATATTTCGGTTTTCTACCCTTCTGACCCGGAGAAATTCATGTTTGTGGGTGAAAAAAACAACAAATTCATTCTATACCATCCGGACTTCCCGGAGATCCAATATTGGATTTGGGGTAAGAACTTTTAGTTTCAGAGTCAACCTATGAGCGGTCATGCCGGGTTACTCTAACATGTAACAGTGTTAGGGGTTTGAGGATAGGCCGCGTAAATCTATTGCTAACTGCCCCTAGATGGGCGAGAAAGTTGCACTATTTATCATCCCTTAAGAAGGACGACGGTTCATGACCGAGATAGATAACTATATCCTTTGCTAGTTGTGGATGCTTACAACTATCGTGTTACAGTAAGGCACTGTACTAAGGTAAACTGCTCATGTTTACACACCATGTATATTCGGCTAACCGGGATATTCATGAAATCACGACAGGTTAAATCCGAATCCCGTCGGTTTTGTCTATTAACAAGTGGATGAATAAAGGGAAAATAAAAACATGAAAAACATCGTTATTGTCTCAGCCATGAATCAACTCAGTATCACCTACGATGGTGACTGGTTTTATGGAAAGGAGAAGGGGATCAAACAGATGCAAACCGAAAGAAATCCCCACGAGTTGAAGGGGACTATTCGGGAGTTCGCACTCGGGAAAAATGTGAGAAACAAAATCCGCATCGGCTGTGCCTGCCGGTGTTGGACTAATCCCTATATCAGGTACGATGCAGAAACCAAAATCGCTGAGGAACAACGCAAAGCGTCGATTGACCATGCTCAGCGCCAGGCTATGCTGCAACAGCAAAAAGAATCAGTCATGGAAGATTTCAAAACATTCCTACACAACCCCACACGTGAGGGCTGGGAAAAGATGAAATTCAAGAAAAAACTTAAAAAAATCAAACTGGAGGCGGAGGCACAAATACGCCAGCACCCAGTATCCGGCAAAGATCAAAAAGTTTGGAGAATCGTGATGATATATGAAGATGAAATCATAACTTCAGCCGACATTCCCGTTGAACAATGAATATAAAACAAGTTGCAGAACAACTCCAAGTACCAGAAAGTTGGGTTATAGTACAACTCAATCTTCAGAATATGGCTAAATGGCTTAGAGATCAAAAGCAATTAACGGCAGTTGCAATTGATTACCTGGAATACAAAAGAAGGAATAAACCGGGAGAAGAAAGAAGGTCATGCCCTCCTAGAGAAGTGATCTTCAGAAATATTCCTGTCTATGGAGACCCAGAGCCGCCGGAGAAATCAAATGTAGTGACTTCTAAAACGATGCTGGAGATCTCAAATCTCCAAATCGAGATTGTCACTATCATCAAGAAAAAGGTGTTTAAAGTAAAACAAAATCAAGAAATCTTCTTGTGCAACAAGCTGTCTATTATAGGTGGGCAAGTAGTGCTTGAAGAAATCCTAACAATTTAAAAACATTGAAACGCAATGAAGAAATTACTATTGCTCATTAAAAAGGCGCTGCTTGAACTGCGCCTGTACTACATCAACTACAAGGCAGCGAAATGTTCATCGGACATCGCTGCCCTCAACGGGGATGTTAAGCGCATCCACGATGAGATCAAAACACTCACACCCGAACAGAAAAAAGAACTCTCAAAGGTCATGAGCATGGACGAGAACGAATTTGCAGACTTCGAGCGCAAGGCTTTCAACAACAACATCAGGCAGAGGCTGAAGTATTTCTCCCGTCATGGGAGATTCCCGAATGGTTGGAAACTTTTCACCGGAGCATTTGTCCTCGTGCTGTTACTGCCATCCTGCAACAATGAGTACGACACCACACCAAAGACCAACTCCAATTCGAGGACGTACAACACCGTCCTCTACAAATGCGGTGATTTGGGCATCGCGTATCATCGTATCTGGGAATTTGGCCAGTACAGTTTGGCGATAAGAGATTCCCCAGATCAGCCAAATGAAAGTCTTGAAACCTTCCGAGGGGAATGGGAAAACGATTCTGTTTTTCTCTTAAATCGAGCCTTCGTATTGGATACAGTGCTGGAGAACACTGAAAAGGAGAGGTTATGTAACAGAGTCGTGGTGGAATCCAAGAACAGCATCCGACTAGACTATTGGGGAGGAGCAGTACCCTATCACACGATTGAGCGGTTTTATAACCCAACTTGGCGATAATCATTTGGTCTACGCTAACATAACCTGTCATCCCCATTCCGTTGCAAAATAGATGGGGACTTTTAGTTGGCTCTCTGTTTACAGAGAGTTTAGGCTCTTAGCAGTGCTCAAGGGGGTAATGTTGCCCCCGCAAACTAAAAATCATCGTCATGAAACTTATCAACAAACTGCTGTGCATGAGTATTGTCCTCTTTGTCACAGTGCAATCCACAACAGGCCAGAGCAGGGTGTTCTGCCTGAGTGACAACCAATTCGTATACACAATCGACTCCTCGTTGATGATGGAGTACGATCAACTGCGGGATATCGAAAACACCTACCTGTTGATCCCCAAGATATCCCCAGTATGGGATAGCAATGGCACGATCAGCGACAATACCCCAGTGTGGGATTCCACTTACCACCCCATTTACGAAGTAACATGGATGGAATCCTTCATTGCTATCAGGCAAGATCTCATATGGTCTGACCTGAAGATCTGGTTTAAAAAAGAGAGCACGGGACGGACCCGAATTATCCGAATTGTAAACTATGGATACGACAGATAAAGTAGTGGGGACGCTCATACCGTTCCCACTCTCACTGATCCTGTGGGGGGTCTTCGGACTTCCTTTCCCAGCTTGCGGTGTCGTGAGCGCGGGATACTGGCTTTGGTTCTTCTTCGTCGCAAGTGAAGACGGAGATCCACATGAAGGAATCTAAACATCATTCACCAATAAATCCATATAATATGGACCTTATCAAAGCAGCCATGGTACTGGCACATTACCAAATCACAGATCAACAACTGGGAGAGGTGTACGACTTCCTCTACCGCGCAATTTCGAGCGACAGACAGGAAACCTTCTATCGGAACGCGCAGGCTTATTTCACTTACAGCCGCGAAGGACGAGAGGTCAACCCCGCAACCCGAGATTTCCTGAAAAAGTTTCTGATCGAAGCGCTGGAAAAAGTACAAATGCGACAGGCGAATAGCAACCTAGCAGACATGGGTATCAACTTGGTAAACGCCAAGCAGCACCCGAATGCGGCGCCACTCGCAGAAGACCCGATCGTACCACGCCTGGAAGCATTCCTCCAAACGGCTACACTCAGCACTGTCAACTACCTGCCCCAATTGGCAGAGTTGTTGGACGAGTGCGCAGATTGGATCGAATCATTGAGGGAGGAAGCATTCGATGAGGCCCTGAGTGCAGTCGTGCTCCTCCAACGGGCCGCGAAACGCAGCGATTTGTCCAAGCAGGCTGAAATCCTCGCAAACGCCAAAGATATCATGTCGACCCTGACAGATCTCTACCTGGCACTGAAGGCACCCACGGGAGATACTGCCATCATCGAAAAAGGCCTCACCGGTAACGCCACTGCGGATGAGATCCTGGCAGCAGCCAAGATACTGGGCAAAGGCAAGGACATCCAGAAGTTGTTTGAAGGCAAGAAGGGAATGGCCCTTGGAGTGGCCAAGATCAAAGCGAAGCAGGCCCTGAGGGATGCTCGCGACAAAAAGAAATAATCGCTTAGCAGAATCCCAACGCTTCTCTCAAAAGAGGGAGAAGTGTATTTTTTCATCCTTTACTACACTCACTCATCATGAAACACATCCTCTGCATCCTCGCAGCATTCCTCGCTGTGTTCCTGTCTAATGCGCAGGAGCCCACGGTTTGGGTGGATCCTATCCCGGAAACCCTCACCGACACCCTGTTCCATTTGGACAACCCGGGCGCATTCACCGGCGACCTCTACGACAATCACGTCATCCTGCTCGGCGACTCCGTGCCGGGCTTTTGGTTGGAGCAACGATTTTTCGTCCCCTCGCAGTCGAAGGTCTACACCTTCACGTCGGGGGGTATCCTCTGGAACTACGTACCCGATTTCGGGGACATACCGCACAAGCCCACGAGCATCAAAGGGATTATGCTCAACAGGACTACAAAAAAAAGTAATGCTCTGTTCTTCACAGCAGTCGGCACTTCGTTTATTGCGGGCTACTGTGGTGGACAAGCAGAACGATTCCGGGCTGTCAACGGAGTCCACACGGACGACGGGGATGCGTTCCACATCAACAGGGATTTATCCCTCTGGGGTATGGGAGGAACAGGAATTTTGCTGACAGGCGCCTGGGTAACTGATCCCGATTTCAAATGGTGGAAGCCCCTCGCTCACATCGCCACGTCATTCGTGGCTTACAAAGTGGCGGCAGATTTCGGACGGGGTACACCCAATCGGTAAGTAATAGGAAGAAGGTTGTGGCTCCGTCTAGCTGTAAAGTTGGGCGGAGATTTTTTCACCTTAAAACGCATCAATATGAAATACAAAGTACGGCACAAACTGAGAAAGGAGTTCACTATCGAATTCCTCATCCACCCCGTTACAGAAGATGCAAAACTACTGGATGGATATCTTTGGGAGGTTACGATACTTCACGAGGAGTGGGACAGATTCTTCCAGAGAAGATGGAATAACGATAAGATGTACGAGCAGGATTGTTTAGTTTACTGGCCTCCGTACAAGAAAAAATATTTTCATAGCGAAGAGAATGTAGTAAGATCTGTTGACTTTATCATTCGTCGTTGGCAGGAGTACCACGATTCCGTGGTGGAAGTAATTGAGATCCAAGAAAACTCAAAACTCCTATCGAAATGTCTAGCAAAAGAACGCTAAAGGAAAAGCTGGAGATAGCAGAAAGAATCATAAACGCTGACAAAAGAACGGCAGCGAATTATGCGACACATCAAGAATTGCGATCAGCAAATAGAACAATCGTGCTGCTAATAGCCTGCCTGCTTGCGCTCGGGATACTTCTGCTTCTCCCAAAGGAAAGGAAAGAACCCGGACTAACTCCAGTGGAAAAACCTGAGAAGAAATACTCTCACCCTTCAGTCATTGAACAATGAAACAGAGATTCGTATTCGTCATAAATTGTATCATCTTTCCTCTTGGATGGGTGTCCTTAGCAATCATGATCGTTGTCTGTACTGCGATAGCGGCGCCCGGAGTTATCATTTGGATAATCACAGATAAAAATCCAGGAATGATGCTCATTGAGAAGATACTTAGTTCGGAACAACTCAGAAAAATAGGAAAGAATTCCATCTGGAAAGATTGCTTTTAATAAACAAATTTAATTGAACAAGTGGGTCCCGTAGCTCAACGGATAGAGCAATAGATTTCTAATCTATAGGCTACAGGTTCGAGCCCTGTCGGGATCACAGATTGCAATCAAGCCTCCCCAGCGTCGAGCTCTGCTCCGCCAAAGTACCCTTGTGGGAAAGGGAGGCGTTTAATCAACCGAGTAAGGTAAAACTGAAAGGTTACCCGTTGACGTAAGCTTGTACAGAAATGTACTGGCGGCTTCATTATGTTGGAGCCGACGACTGTCTGACCGTTTGGCAGGCACTCTTCTGCGGCGAAAGAGGTCAACGGGATTTTTTGTTCATCTTTAAAACATCATCACATCATGGTAACTACTATCGTCTGGCTCACATTAGGGCTCATTGCCGGGACAATGTTCTTTCTCATCCCCGTCCTCCGCGAAGAAGTAAAAGCGGACGCGAGGAACTTTACTCAGAACTTTGTGACCAAATTTCCACATTGGGACACACCCGAAGTTCGCCAAAAGATCCAGAGATGGTTCTTCTGGGGCCAACCGCTCCTCTACATTCTTCTGGGGCCGTTCTCCCAGATCGAGGCTGCGGCCATCTTAATGGGGATAAGAATCAGTGCTGCTGCAAGGCTGGTGATATACGGCCTGTATATTATCGTCATCCTCTCCTCCTGTGATAAAGAGCCTCATGTGGTTTACAGAGGGGTGGCAATAGAAAAGGAACCAATTGTAGTGGAGATAAATACCTTCACAAAAAAGGTAATCGCAACAATTCCTGATAAAAACAATGGAATCAAGTTTTCAAAGATTATGAAAATTGATTCTTTGAGTTTTGACGGAACGGACAGCACTGGCAATGAAACTAAGGCTTTCGTAATGGCCTTTAAGGAGGGAAAACCCGTAGCAACAGTCTTCTACTACCGAGCGGCCTTGACAAAACATTTCTGGAATGGACCCAAATAACGTAATCCAAACAGTTAGGCAACTTAAAGAGCAGGCTGTTAAAGCAAATCTTTACGTACTTGCTGAAATGCTGAGAAGTTTTGAAAACCAAATCACAGAATACAATGACACTTATCTTTGCCGTCCTTGCCGCCCTTATGCTGAGTCCACAAAGTATGGACTCCGGGCCCACGTACTACGAAACGATCGCCCAGAGTGACACCACTCCCAAGCCACAATTTCAGTGCGCAGGTGTGACGGTCAAGGGTATTCGCTGCAAAATCAAAGTCTTCAACGAGGGAGACACATGCCGAGTTCATTCGGCTAACACTCCTCGTTGTGGTCATATCACAAAGTCCGGAACACCGTGCCGGAAAATCGTAAAAATCGTGGGCGAGCGGTGTAGCCTACACAAACAAAAAAACGATGTCCAAAGTCGAACAGGAAATCCAAGAGCGGGTGCAGAACCCCTCCCCACGGATTCAGTGGGTACACCCCGACAACGTTGACGAGTTGTGGCGAACCCAAATGGGAATGCCACTTACTGAAGGAACGAAGCGTACGAATGCGTATCGTGCGTTCCACATCAACGTCACGGGCTGTCGTCCCATCCGCTGAGTAATACACATCAAAACAGAGTAGGGTCTGGCCAAAAGAGGCTGGGCTCTATTTATCATTGAAACTTATGAAAGAGAAAACTTTTCTCCAATGGGCGTGCTGGATCACAGTTATACTAACAGGTATCTGTTGGTTTTTGTATCCACTACTCGCTTGGGGATATAACGTTAATTTCCATGAACCTTGGCCGATCTTTGCTTCCGCCGGTTTTATGGTAATGAACCTGATCTTCAATGGCACGTTATACTTACGTCACCGTCGCCGTTAGGTTCCGGGTATTCGAACGATGCGTGAAGAGGCTTATAGAAATACAAAGAGAGTGCGATCCTGACTGGCTCTTAGACCCGGTTAATTGGGTAACATTCTTTTTTATGTGGGAAGACGCCCCCGTATGGGTGGCTTTTGAAGATAAAGAAAATTACTATTCCGTTTTTCCGTTCCCCAAGTTTGGGCAAGGTGGGCTAAAAGAATGGAATAAGAGAAGATTTGAGGTAAAAATATTTTTCAACAAAAAAATCGAGTTCATATCATGAGTAACTACGAAGACTACGCCACGGGAAAGTTCCAGAACTACACGTTTATGGAAAAAATCGGTAATGCGTGGAAAATCAAAAACACAGATGCCTGGAAATTCGTGGTCGATACTTCGACAGAGGGGCCAATCGTCTATAGAATGCGGAGGATTACATCACATGCGCCGGCCGAGATCTCCGAGATCGAGCAAATGGTGCATTTGTTGGGAACCGGCAACACTCAAAATCAGTACGAAGCTGCATTGATCGAAAGTATTCGTGCAGATCTGTTGGCTCAATGGAAAGACCTTACGAACAATGCAGTGAAAAGAATCTACGTTCTGCAGGAAGAGAACGCAAGATTACAAAACATCTGCACCAGCAGAAGAGTCGTAATTGAAGATCTCCAACGAGTCAAGAAAACACTGAAAAGAATTTGTTTGATACTTTTTTTCATAATCATCGCCTCTTCCGTCATCGGGTGGCTACAAATCTTTCATTAAAGCATGGAAATCGCAATTTTTATTGCAGCAGTGCTGGTGGCCGCAATTGTAGGCTATCGGTTAGGAAACCAAAAGAAACCCAGCGTATCGGCGGAAGAGGCACTTTCTGCCTTTTTAATCGCCGAACTTTCCCCCCTAGTAGAGAAACTTGCGGAAGTAAAAGCCCACGATATGGAGCAAAAGAACGAACTCCTCGGCATCATGCGTGGTAAAATACTCACTGCAAAACAAATTCATGAGAGTCTCCTCACGGGGGCTTTTGAATCAGTTCACCAAGAAGCCTTGAAAAAGGTTTCTTTCTTAACTTGGGATTGATAATGAAACAAATTGTGAAAAAGAACCACTGGGGTAGAAACAACCAAGCACAAGTTGCGTGGTATTATGCCCGGGGTTACTTCCAACGCGCTCAGCGAAGAACAGGTCCGGTAACTCTGGCCATCTCCCTGATGCTAGCAAGCATGAGCCTCGTCTACGCTCCGGAACCTCGAAACATTGAAACACGGTACGAGATACGAGACACTATTTGGGTAGACGGCAAAGCCCAGTACAGGGATACCGTCATCATCATCAAGTACAATCCCGTAGCAACGGCAAAAATCCCTGAGAATGAGGCCGCGCCTGTAAGTGCGAAAGAGGTATTCTCGGGCGATGTAAACGAGTATGTCGAGAGGTTCGATGACATTGCACGCCAAGAAATGCACAAGTACGGCATACCGGCGTCTATTAGTCTGGCACAAGGACTTATCGAAAGCCGAGCCGGGTCGAGCAAACTGGCTGTCAATAACAACAACCACTTCGGAATCAAGTGTTTTTCCCAAAGCTGCAAAAAAGGACATTGCACCAACTTCAAAGACGACACCCATAAGGATTTTTTCCGAAAGTTTAAGAGTCCCTGGGAAAGTTGGAGAGCACACAGTCAATTGCTGGCATCTGGACGTTATACCCGCTTGAAGAAGTACGGTCGCGATTACCGGAAATGGGCATACGGGCTGAAGTCGGCGGGTTATGCCACTGACCGCACTTACGCAGAAAAACTCATCGGCATTATCGAGCGATACGAATTGTACAAGTACGATCGTTGATTAAAAAATCTTTGGCCCACTATAAGTCTTCCCAAAAGAGGGAGGGTGAAAATGTGAATACACAGTTGTGTATGGGATAATTCCCGGAGCTTTGCAGGAAGCTCTGATGTTTTTACTTAACTATTAAACGTGATCCTACAAGAAATTAGAAGTATTCTTCCCGAAAAAAAGCGAGAGTGAATCATAACAGTGGGGAGGTGCGATGTAATATCGTGCCTCCTTTTTAACGGCCTTATAGTTCAATGGTAGAATACTGGGGACTAACCCATGAGATACCGGTTCGATTCCGGGAAAGGCCACAACATCTTTCACTAAATAAAACGTCATGGACGCACAAGGAAAGTATATCAAGGTCAGAGTAGATGGCCAAATTACCTGGGTCCTTAAACCGGACCCCAAAGTAAGGAAAAGGAAAGAAAGGAATAGGGGAAGTAAAACATTGTCATTCCTGGCCGCAGTTAACGGACTGGGATTGAGCAACTTGGAAGCCCTGAATCGCCTCGCTGCGAAAAGAAGCGGGACATTCCCAGCAAAATTCATGCGCCTGAAACCTACAAACTGGCGGCTGCTTTGGAAGGGAAAATCTTCCAAAGAAATTCGTAAAGCGATGTTCAAGGTTGAGACGCCCGCGATCGAACACCCTGTGGTAAGCGATGCAGCAATGGCTGCCATCGACCTGATTCCCTCCATGGGCTGGAATCCAGATCGTCCTGCGAAACCCATCCGTGATGAGAATCCGCCAAAAGTCCTGGGGATCAGTCGAAAAGACTATTCCGGATTTCCCCCGCAAAAAAGCAAAAGGGGCGCCAAGCCCACAAAGAAAAAAGGGGGATTGACACCCCGGACGAAACTGTTCAGCACTCCGGACGAGTATCGCCACTCCAAAGGTGAGAAAAACGGAGTTTCGAGGGTTCGCGCTCCTCGACTCAGCTCTGTGGGAACTTAGAATCCCCGCATGAGCTCCCTCATTAAGCCACCCGGGCCACAAACCTGGAATACCCGCACGCCTGCGAAAGCGTCAGACGTCGTAACAGAAACGGCGGGTTTTTTCTCATTCAACAAATATTCTCATGAGAACATATAATGCAAAGGAGATCAAAGAAAAATTGAACTTCTTAGAGGCTTTCAAAAAGGAAATCGAAGAAGAGATTGCGAAAGAAAAGAGGTTTCTCTTGGTGGTAGACTTAAAGCCAGTCTTAGAAAGTATAGAGGATAACGACGGCAAATTCTTTCTGCAACTTGTGGAGATAAAGACCGAAGATGAAAACGCTATTGTCGTCCAAAGTCGTGAAGAAGCCTTTGAGTATTGCAGAGATACTTTACTTCTTGACCCAAAATACATAAGCATACGATGAAGACATACACTTTAGAGGAGGTCAAAGATGACCTTTTTACATCAAATCAAAGAGGTAAGTATGAAAAGGAACTTAAAGATGAAATAGCAAAAACTTTGAAAAACCATAAGAAGTTTCTGCTAATGGTGGATATCGAAGCGACAAAGGACGGGGAAGCCGTGTTCTATGTTCTTCAAGAAATAGAGTACGATCACCCTAACTGCATCGTAGCGTCTGACGCTGAATCTGCTGTTGACTATTGCGATGAAGTGCTTAGAATTGACCCAAGGTTCATAGGATAATGGAAACTAAGCGGAGAAATGGAACCTGTGTAGTAAAGTATCGACCAGAAATGGTCAATAACAAACTAAACAGGGTAGGGTGGGGAAAGTTAGGGAGCAATGGAGAAACGATCATATTTTACGATCGCCCAGAAGAGGAAGTCTTTCCGATATACTTAGACCTTAGAAGTCATAATGCTATGGCTTTGTTCATAGGGCAAGAGCTTGAATTCACTGGGTATCTGACCTTGAATATCTTCGACGAGAAGGTAAGATCAGGGCACATCACTCCGGTGAATATTGCACTTCTCAATCACGTAAAAGAACTGCTTATAGCTGATAAAGCTAAGCAAGAGGTCCTGACAGAAATTAAAACATTATTTTCACAATCAAAAACTGTTCAAAGTTTATGAGTAAATCACAGATTGTTCTGGGAGCAGTAACGCTTCCCTACTTGGCCGATGACAAATCGGAGTACCAGATGAACTTGCCCATCCTTAACGGGGAGCAGCTCCTCGCCCTCATCGGCGACGATGCAAATCTCACGGAAGGCTACAACCGCATTTTGGAGGCCATCAAAGACGGCAAGGTGCTGGAAAGCACTGCCGCGCCGATCCAAGATCTGCTGGACTTCCTGGCCGAGGAAATCGCCGTTGCGGCAGGCCTGGCACCGACTCCGGAAGAAATCGCCGCAGCGAAGCAAGAGAATTGCTTCGATTGGCTGGAACTCCTGAAGGCGACGGACGCCACCGCTGAACCCGCTGCTGAACCCACCACGGAGGAGGCCGCCGAAGTCACAGAGCAACAAGTGGTTGCAACCGAACCGGCTCCGACCGAGCAGCCTTCCACCCCCGCAATCGTCAACTCCACGACGCCCGCACGAGTGACCAAGGCTGTGGCCTCGACGAACCTCATCGAGGTTCTCGTGAGCGCCCAAGCAGAACGCGCGAGCATTCAAGCGAAGGAACTCGGGGCAATTGCGGCTTTCGCAAAGGCTACTGCGATGGAGTTGGAGCAATTCCAACTGGAGGGCGCAGAACAACCGGCCCTGCCCACAGGCAAGTAACCGCTGACCTTCAGCCGTCGTGAAACTTTAATCCATTCTGAACCAGAGGAGCTTGGTACGAAAGAGTGCCGAGTTCCTTTTTTCTACAAAAGAAAATGAATATCAAAGAAGCATCAAACGCAGTGCTGGCATATCTGGCCGAACAAGGTCAATTTTCGCTCTCTGAAGAGCGAATCACGCCATTGAAGGGCCGCGCCCCGCAAGAGGGAATCATCTCAGTGAATACAGGGATGGGACTCATGAACATGCCACGGACAGGTCAAACGGAGGAGTACTCCGGAATGACTATGTTCTCCATCCTGCACCCGGAGAAAGAGAAGTCCTATCTGCGACTGGAGACCTATGTTGGGATCGACTCCCGCTGGCAGGAGGGGCTGCGGCAGACAGCCAAAGAGTTCGTTACCACTATGGGTCACTGTGACATGGCTGTTTCCAAAATGATACTCGAAGTCCGGAAAAATTCTTCCGACAACCTGTATATCGGCGTTGCCGACGGGTCAAACTTCGACATAATGGAGGCTTTCGTTGCATCCGTCATCAAGGTGAAATCACACAACAGTGCGATCACTGAGGTGGATTTGGAAACCAGAAGAATCAAGAGGGTAACGGAGAGCAACACGGCACTCGCTATCTATCTCTGGGGCGAGGATGAAATCTGGGATTCCCAGGTCATCCTTCCCAGCGCTGGCGACATCCATTGGCGATCGAAAGACTACGCGAGCGTGGACGACCTCATGGAGGATTTCATCACGTCGAAGTGCATGCGGATCTACAGCACGATGACCGAAGAAATCTACGTCCATCGTTGCACGGTCATCGAGAACGCACTCATCACTGCCATCGGGGCCGGTACGATCCGGGATGACTTCGACGGATTCAGTCAAGATGATATCAGCATGGCGGCATTGAAATGCCTCCCGATGCTGCAATCACGTCCGACGTTGATCCCGGTGAGCATCCCACCTTCCGCACCAAGTCGAGCCCCAAGAAGAGTGCTGTAAAACAAACCAATCAAATGGTGCGTAATCTGCAAAGGTTGCGCACCTATTTCTTATCATGAGACTGATACTGCATCAAGATCAGGTCGAGATCAGCGGAGAAATCCCCATTGGATTATCCTTCGACCAGGCAGCGAAGAGAGTAGGTAGCCACAACCTTTGGGAAGTGAATACCATCTACTGTGTATCAATTAAAATCCCGAAGTATCTCCAAAACAGAAGTCAGAAATTGGGTGAAGAATTATTGAAGCAACTAACCGAGCAAAGAGAGTTTCTCGGAGCTTATGGAACTCTACTGCTAAGAGTGGAAGAGCAGAAAGTATTCATTTTCCTGTACTTGGAGAATGAGGTTTATGAGAAAGAAGTGGGATTCAGTTTCCAAAAAAGTGCGATAGCAGAATGGAGAAGAATTAAGCGGCCATACTACACGATATGGTTAGAAGGCAGAAGACAGAAGCGACAATTGGCAATAGAGCCGTCGACTTACATCAAAGCAAGCAAGCTGACAGATGAAGTTGACGGATAAAATTTTCTTCAGGTAATGCTAGTAAAAATTATTCTTGTGCCTTTGCCATTCTCATTGGCAAGGGATTACGAGGGGCGATTGGTCGCCCGAAATACGGACTTGGTAAGAATAAAGCGGATATATAATAACAAGAAGATCGAATATTCTTTTCTGGATAAGCCAGAAGAGATTGTATTCGGATCATTTGAAGCAGGATTCTATCTTCCTGTAGCATGGGCTTTTAAAAGCGAGGATAGCGACCACTATCACATATCGCAAAAAGACCTTCCGGATATCGTAAGCAAGAATTTCATCGCCAAGGACAGATATGGAAGATTTATCACCGAAGGAGAGGCACGATACCGTGTTCCTCGTCTTCAAATGTATTTGGATGAACGCCAAGTCGCTCACCTCCGGTATCCCTTTTAATACAATGGGGATAGTATTTGGTCATAGCAGAACTCTTCACTGGGCAGATGGTATTCCTTTCTTTAACAGCAATGTTGACAAAGGAGTGCTGTATCAGATATCGGTATATACTTCAAATGTAATGGACATAGTGTCGAAGCATAAAGTGTATGTGATTGCACTGGACATGATGACAAATACTTTGGAACAAGAGAAGCCCAAGCCTATCATCGTAGTAGGTGTACGGAGAAAAACAAAAAAGATCTCCTTTGTACGATGGATTTCCTATGCTGATTTGTACCCCACAGTAAGAGAAGCATTTGAGAATCAAGGAGAGCAAATTGAAGAATTTCTTAACCCGCTGTTTGTAAAGCCAGACCACATTGTGTCTAAGGCAATGCACAAGGTGGATGAACTATGGTCATCAGGTTAATTCTTATCTTCGTTAATTACCTCATTATCGACATGTGCGGTAGAGAGTTCTGGGCAGTAGGAGCAATTTTTATGCTATCTACAATGAGGTTAGCAATGGATTTAGGGTTCAAGATTGCAGGTAATAAAGAATTTACGAGGATAAAAATCTTCGTAAGGTGGTTGTTCTTAGATCTAATATTCTCTTCTCTAAAACTTTTCATAACGTCATGGGCAAAAATTCAGCCAAAAAGGGCAAAAAAGCGAAAAACCTCGGTAAAAATAACCAAGGCAGCACAGGTGCTGTTAAAGGAAATACAGGAGCAAATCAAGGACCTGCAAAACCGGCTCCCAAGGTTGTAACAGACCTGTCGGACATTGCAGTGCTCGTGGCTCCGGAAGCACCCATTCCCCAAAGAGCGCCGAGAATGGCACGGGAAGTCCCTCCTACTCCTCCGATCGTGGCCATTGCGCCTGATTTGGGCGATCAAAAGTTTGGCTACGTCATGTCGACGAGTTACAACACAGAGGGCAAAGCGAAGTGGACAAAAGTGCTGGTAGAATCCGGCGGAGGGTACGATTCCATTCTGTATCACCACCCCGCAGTTGTGCTGGAGCCCGGCACACTTATTAAGTTCACTCCGGGTGAGTATGCGGGCCGTATGACTGTGACCAATCCGGTAATCCAAGAGCGCAACAACGAGGTAACACGGTTGTTCAAGCAGGTCATCGACTCACGCATTGCAGCAACATTTGAGGAGATTTCCATGGAAAGCCTCGCGCAAACTTACTTGTCCGTGAATCACGTCGGGAAAGATGAGAAGGATCGTTTCCAAAACTTCCTTGCTTCACAAGGAATTCTGGAAGTTGTCGCGCTGCTGCCCAATGGCAGGATCATGGTGAAGAAATAATGAAAAGCATATTTATTGCCTTAACAATCATCGTTGCGCTGAAGGTTGGGCAACATAAAGGAGTACAGGAGCCAGTCGATGAGCTCCTGTACGTCTTGGATACCGCAGGAGTAAAGAATCCTAAAGTAGTAGCCTGTCAATGGTTTCACGAAACAGGGGTGATGAAATCAAAAATATACAGAGAGAATCATAATCCATTTGGGATGAAAGAGTCTCGGAGACATTGGGATATCGGCACAAAGAATGGACATGCCAATTACTTCCACGTCAACCATTTTGGCAGATGTGATGTAAACTGCTACATGGACGCTATTCATGATTATGCAGAGTGGCAGAAACAGAGAGGTTGGACAGGGGGCGAAGATGAAGAATACATGGAATTCCTGGTATTAAAGGGATATGCTGAAGATCCTAAGTACATAGATCGACTTAGGGGGTATTATTACCTATTATTCTAAACAATCAACATTATGTTTGAATCACTTCTTTGCTGGGCCGTAATCTGGTTCGGCCTGATTTTCGCCATTATGCTCGTAGGAGCAAAGGTATTCGAGAAGAAAGTATTACCGATGTTCAAGAAGAAAGCAAAAAGATTGCGTAACTTTGTTACGTCCGGAACGTTGGCAAGTTTGGCAGGAGAGTATGTTGGCACAGACGCACTCATGGCAAAGTTCTTTCAAGATCAGGATGAAACAAAGTTCCGTCGGTCTACTTACAATAGCAGTTTAAGTGCTAGCATTTTTAACGAGATGCTGATGAAGTCCTTTTCTGTAGAGATCGTGTCCCAGATTTGCGCATGGCGCACAGATCAGTGTGAAAATATTATCAAGATTACGGGACGTGCGGGCAACACTTTCTACCTGATGTTTCGTACAGGAATGCATGTTTGGGCCAACAGCATGCGCCAACAGTACAAGATGGTTGAAGACAACGGGTTGATGCCCAAGATTGACGAAGATAATTACTTTGAGATCGCACAGAATTTGAGCTTGGTACATCATGTCGACATTGCTCAAGACAATCCGGATCTTGAAGATCTGTATTCGATATTGAGTGCAGCACAAGTTACTTACATCCCGGTACAGCCGTCTAAAACGATGTCGACTAATGTCTACCGTTTTGCGAATGGATCGAACGGCTACTATCTGCAAGAAACGGATCAGAAAATCAAGATCTACAGTGAAGAAATGTTGAACAAGTCCTATGTGGACCTTCCCCTCAAGTACAAGGGACAAGAGCACACGCTCACCCCCTATCAAGCAAAGAACATTGCAGAGATCGCATTGATGAACAACGAGAACGTTTACATCTTCGGTCAAATGGGCTGTGGGAAGACAACATTTGCACGTCAGATTCTCGCAAATCTGGAAGCAAACAATACCGGAGTCAGGATCATCTCGATTCCTCCGGCAATGCTGACTGTGTTGCAGCAACCCGCTGCTCAAGCAGCGCTCATCGACCTTCTGAACACCAAGCAGGAAAGATTTGTTTATGACTATGAAGAAGGTACGGACACTGTAGAACTCGTGCAGGTAAAGAACATTATTTTCATTGACGAAGCTGAGTCCTTGTTGGCTCAAGAGTCAAGTGGCCTTCACACCGAAGTTCAGGCATTCCTCCTGAACATGATGGACGGTGAACTGCGAGACACCCTGAACTGTCAAGTGATTCTCGCCTTCAATCGCGAGAAAGAATACCTGAATCCCAAAGTATTCCGTTCCAAGCGTGCTGGCATGGAGTTCCATATGACTCCGATTCCGATGGACCGCGCAAAAGAACTGGTCAAACTGTTGAAGATTGAATCGCCGCACATGCGATTCGATGCTGAAAAGTTCCACAATTTCATCACAGATATCACGCTGGCAAGTGATGGCAAAATGTACGCTGCGGCAGGTTTCACAACTCTTGCTGACGTCGTATCCTGCTTCTCTCACCCCGAAGTAGACGATGCAATCATCACGGCACTGAAAGGATTGAACCTTCCGAAGATCAAAAAAGAAGAAGCCAAAGTGCAAAACCAACTCGTTGGGGTAGCACCGAAAATTCAACCGGCGCCACGTAAAGCCCGAATTGTACCGATGGCTAATGCTGACGCTACCACATACAGTCCCAGCGAAGCGCCGGAAAATTTGAAAAGTCATCCGCAGCCTCCCCGGAGAGATCGGCGTCGCGGCAAAAAGAACAGAAGATAAAACTTAAAGTTGGCGGGGAGTAAATGGAATCTGACACGTCCTTAAATGGACTTAGAAGTTGAAACCCGCCAACGCAAGTTGTATGAGGAAAGGTGATCTGCTTAGATGCAGATTCAAATTCGGATTTGCATCTGTAAACGATAAAGATTTGCTGACTATAGTAATAACGAAGGGTGAGACAAAGGACTATATTCTTATGCCTTTGTACATAGGTGGATTAGGATTTATGCCTCCGGATTTTGATTATGTCTTACCGGGGAGCTATCTACCTACAACTCATCCAGACTTTTACAGAACAGAGGGCGGGAAATTCATTTACAATGGACAGCAATGCGCTTTAAATTGTGATAAAGACTTTATGTACAATGGGAAGTATTATCTGATGCCTCCTACTGGAAATATCATCACAAAGACAGCAATGTTAAGAACTGAAGATATGAGAAATGAAAGAATTCAGGAATCCATAGGTAAAGAGTTTGACGGAGAACTAATCGAAGGCGTAGCTTTGGAATTCTTATTAAGAGACTCCAAGAATAATGAGTTGATCTCTGTTATAAATGCAGGAGAAACAAAGAGTGTATCCGCTAATTCACCCAAAGTAGTAGCACTGATAAGAGATCCAATCACCTTCGTGGAGTACGAATTTCCAGTACTCTACCTAAAAAGTAAATCATGAGGAT